>Ga0126381_100001887_pt1 | contig 22505 bp, 28 predicted proteins | sample PanSoiMetPlot_28_FD_96465 | JGI IMG/M metagenome (GOLD analysis project Ga0126381, IMG submission 96465) | Tropical forest soil microbial communities from Panama - MetaG Plot_28 | ecosystem: Environmental > Terrestrial > Soil > Tropical forest > Bulk soil | place: Panama | collected 2016-02-17 | reverse complement strand
CCCGATCTGCGCCCGATCTGCGCGGTTGGCGAATTGACCGCGATTCACGCGCGCATTGTGCCCCGGACCTGCACCCGATCTGCGCCCGATCTGCGCCCGATTCGCCTTTGTCAATAACTTTATTTTTATAGTTTCCCGATATGTATTTTCTATGCTTTACCTATGCTCTCCGTATCTTTTGCCTATTTTTCGTGTTGACACGTATACAGGTATGCATTACTGTTTTTCTTGCACCACCAAACCAAACCAAACGGAGCGAAACAAATGCTGGCAAACGAATCGGGCACCTGTAGTCTATGCAATGGCCCGATAAACATCGGCGATGATGTTTCATGGAATAGGCGCGGAGACACACGTAAGTATCACGTCTCCTGCAAAGCTAACCAAACTAAAACGAACGATGGAAACGCTGCAGCGGTCCTTGCTGCGATGGTACAGCCATTCCTCACCGTCCAGCGCGATGAGATCACAGCAGAACTCGAAGAATTCGTGAGTGAGCGCATTAGCACAGCGTTTGCCGAATTGCCTAAGGAAATTAAAACCGTCTATATCCAGAACGGCCAAACCCTCGGCACCATTGAGGGAAACAAACACGAGCAATTCGATTTAGTGGTTCGCTTAATTGCGAAGCGCAAGAACGTTTATTTGTGGGGCGAAGCGGGATCTGGCAAAAGCACGGCTGCAAAGCAAATCGCAGAGCTATTAGGTTTGCCGTTCTATTATCTCGGACTCCAAGCGCAAATGACAGAATCGCGCTTGATGGGGTATCCGAACGCTCACGGAGAATATATTCCGACTGATTTTTACCGTGCGTATTCTACCGGGGGAGTTTTCCTTTTAGACGAATTAGAGCTGGGATCTGGGAACCTTTTAGGCTCATTGAATGGCGCGCTTGCGAATGGTCATGCTGCATTCCCTTGCGGTCTGACCGAACGGCACCCAGATTTTATCTGCATCGCCACAGGGAACACTCCCGCCCTGGGTGCATCCATTCAATTTTCCGATAGGCGCGCGCTCGACAGTTCCGTTCGTGACCGCTTTCATTTTGTGCAATGGGATACTGACGAAACGCTCGAAAGACAACTTTCAAGCACGCGCTTCGACAATTCGGACGCATGGGTAACTTGGGTCCGAAACGTGCGCGAATTCGCCAAAATTACACACCCAAAACTCACTTGCACCCAGCGCGCAAGCATCGAAGGATCCGAACTGCTGTCAATCGGTATCAGTCCGAGAGACTGCGCAAATATGCTCGTTTTTCGCGGGTATGACGTGCATTCCGTCAATTCCATTCTTGCTCACCATCCACTACCCATTTACTAAATCGCGCGAACTGAGAGGAAAACTAAAATGGCCAAAAGCAAAGAACAATCGAAAGCACAGCGCGCGCACTACTTACCCGAACAGGTCCATACCATTCCGCTTTCGGACCTGTTCGAACTCTTGCACCAGTCCGCCGATTGGATGCGGAGCACTACGCGCGTATCCGATGAATTCAACGGATGCATGAGTTACAGCGAAGCGCTCACAGCTGCAGAATTCGGACAATGGCATGCGCCGAAAATTAAAGCGCTTACTTTTCCAGAACTCACCGCACCATCCGACGAATTGCGTTATTTCAATGACGTCACAGGCGGTCAGTTAGATATCGCTGCATTCTGCAGCGGTGAGCCCGAATACTGGCAAAATGCCGAACCAATTCAAAAACCCATCGGCCGCGTGTTGCGCTTCGCGGTAGAAATCGGCGGTCTGGGAGACGTGGAAGCCGGACACCTGCGCGCGCGCGGCGAAGCGATTATCGCGCTTGTCAATTCGCTCGAACTGCAGGGCCATTCGGTAGAGATCACCGTGATTCGTGCATGGACGAACACTGACAAGAAAAACTATAAACTTCTAATCCCTGTAAAGCATGCCGGGCAAGCACTCGACACGAAGCGCTTTCAATTCATCATTGGCCATCCGGCATTTTACCGTCGTTGCCTGTTCGGATTGACCGAACTTGCGCAAGGAAAACCGCTTGCCGGTAGTGGATGCGGCACGTGGACGCAAGAATTCGCACCCGACGGTTTTATTCACATCGGCCATAAAACAGGCTTGGCACCCGATGCAATCGCTATGAAGTGGGCGCAAGAATTCGCATCCACACTCGCGGAAACATTCACGCACGAAAACTAAGAGAGGAATGCCATGTTTAACCTTTTTGAATCACAGAACTCTCTCGACTTCCCGGCATCGCTCACAGAACGATACCGGCCATTGACAATGGGCGAATTTGTCGGACTCGCCAAACCAAAAGCTATATGCGCAAAGTTGGCCGCGCGGCCGTTCCCAAGCGCCTGGCTGTTCCTCGGTCCCTCGGGTACAGGCAAAACGACAATGGCCGCGGCTCTGGCTGAAATGATACCCGCGGAAGTCCATCACATTCCCTCTCAGAATTGCGATCTTGCGGAACTCGAGCGCGTGTGCCGCATCTGTCAGTACGTGCCGATGGCTGGAAAGCGTATGCATTTGATCCTGGTAGACGAAGCCGATCAAATGACCAGCACAGCGCAGCTGTTTCTGCTTTCTAAGTTAGATGGCACAGCCGCATTGCCAAATACGATCTGGATTTTTACCTGTAACGCTGTTGACCGTTTGCAGGATCGTTTTCTATCGCGCGTTAAGCAAGTTGAATTTAGTTCCTACGGCATCGCAGCGGAAGCCTCCGCGCTGCTAGAGCGGATCTGGGACGCGAACGCGCCCAGCGCTGCGACTCGTCCCAACTTCGCGCGAATCGTGAAAGAGAGCAATAACAACGTGCGCGAAGCGCTCATGCGTCTTGAAACCGAACTTATGTTAGCCGCGTAGCAACGCCCGGCCAAACCCTGCAGATGACAACCGGGCGCGCTTCGCTCCCGCCGCCGGTTGTAATGCACTGGCAGCCGTTCAAAGTCGGCGCATTGAAAAGGGGGGAAAAACGAGAATGAAAACTAACCTGCATCCCGTGTTCTATGAAATCTGCGAAAGCATCAAGCGCGGATCTCAGCCGCCGGCGGATCTCCTGGGGGCTCGTTTCAACGAAATTCTAAACGGCATAGATGCCGCGCTGGGCTTCGAGCCCGAGCCGCGCAACCCGCCGCCGCGCTGCACCGTCGAGCGCTTCACGCATGGGGACCGCGTGGCCGAGCCGTGCGGCTGCACTGACGATGTGATGATTTGCTCCGAATGCGGAAACGCATTTTGTCGCCCGTGCCGCCAATCGCACGCCGTTTGCGCCGTCGCCGGTAAGCCTGTTTGCGAATCGTGCCTTTACCCGGAAGCTGACAACTTCGAACTTTGGGGAGAGAACTCTAACCATGAAAACTAAAACGCTGGTAAAAATGAGTGCCGCTAACATGGCACCCAAGTTCCGCGCCTGGGCCGAGGCGCTCAACTCGAAGATTAACCACCTGGGCCGCCCTATGACCCAGAACCCCACGCCCAAGCGCAACAAAGAATATCAATCGCGCTTGCACGACTGCCGCAACCTAGTGCGCCTCCAAAAAGCGCTGCGCGCCCTGGCCGACGCCCACGATTCGCGCACCGTCCCGACTGTTCTATGCGAACTAAAAACCCGCGACGAAATTTTTAACCTGGTGCGCAAGAGTCTGGACGGATCGCGCGGCGGCTATTATTCGGTGATCGAAGCCGACGACTACGCCGATACGTCGATCAAGGCACGGCGGCTGCAGTCCATGATTGACGGCAACGCCGCCCACCGCGCCGAATCCGAGCGCAAGCGCCAGGCCGAACAGCTCGCGGCTGAAATCGCCTTGGCCAATATCCCCGGCTACTTTCCTACCCCGTCGCCGGTTGTGGCCCAGATCCTCGAACGCGCGCGCCTGTCGGAAGGATTAAAAATTTTAGAACCGAGCGCCGGATCTGGCCACATTGCCGACGCCGTGGCCACCGCCGGCGCGCCCGTGGATTGCTGCGAACTCAATTCCCGGCTGCGTGAGCTGCTCACCCTCAAAGGTCACAACCTGGTGGGCTCTGACTTCCTCGAAACTAAATTTGAGCCGGTTTATGACCGGATCTTGATGAATCCCCCTTTTGAAAAACAGGTCGACATTGCCCACGTGCGCCATGCGTTCGAGGCGCTAAAACCCGGCGGCATTTTAGTTTCGGTTATGTCGCCGTCCTGGGAATTCCGGTCTGATCGCAAGAGCGCCGAGTTCCGCGAATGGCTCGAACTAAAACACGCCGAATATGAGCCCTTGCCCGATGGATCGTTTAAGAAATCCGGCACCGGCGTTTCCACGCGCCTGGTCGTAATCGAGAAGCAATCCGAACGCCGTCAGATCCTCAGCGACGAGGCGCGCGCGCGGATCGAGGCCGCCCAGATCGCGCGCTTTGCCGCCCAGCGCGCGCCTAAGCCCCAGGCTGAGCCCTCGCCTACCCTGTTTGCTCTCGAACCGCCCACGGTCACGCCAAAACGCGCGGCGGCCATCCTCACGGCGAACCCGCTACAGCTCTCCCTGTGGGGTGGGCTATGAGGGCATTTGTAAACCCGGCGCTGGTGGATCAAATCGATTTCACCAAGCGCCGGATCTCGCCCCGGCAGCTGGCCAGGCTGGGATGGTCGACATTGCGGCCATCCCACGGCTAATTACCCGTGGCGGCTTTACCGTCCCGATGGTGTGCCGCTCGACACGCCATCGGGCCGCGCCTGGTCATGCCTCGCCGTGGCCGCTCAATTTGTCTTTTTGACAAGTATACTTTCACACTCTTAACCTTGGAATGGAGATTTGCCAAATGTCTACGCCTACTCGCACACAACCACGCTTCGCCTTGGGGCAATGCCGCGCCACGTTCGCCGCCATGCAAGCCCTCAAAGAAAACGACACCCATTCAATCGTCATACTCAAGCGCCACGAATGCGGCGATTGGGGCGACCTGACCGATGAGGATAGGCAGCTCAACGAAACCGCCATCCAGCCCGATCCTGAAAAATGCAGCCGCATTTTAAGTCATTACCGCCTCGAAGACGGCCAGCGCTTGTACGTCATCACCGAATGGGACCGCAGCGAAACTACCATTCTTCTGCCCAGCGAGTATTAGCCATGACAGACAAGCTCGATCTTGCCTTTCGCGCCATCTCACTGGCTCGCAAACACGCGCGCACCCGTCAGATCCGGCAGGGGTCTATGCCCTGCCCCATCTGCAAAACCGGGACTATCATGTACCGCAAAACCGCGCCTCTCGGACGCTTCGAGGGCGAATGCTCCACGGCTCAATGTGTTGCCTGGACGAATCAGTAAAAGGGAGAAAAATCACATGACAAGCAAGACCGCAAAGAAAGCACCGGCACCGCCGCCGGCGGCCGTCACCGCCAACGGAAACAAGATCGCGCCAGGCCGGATCGGACGCGTAATGATCGGCGCCCATTTCCTGCCGCCCGTCCAGCGCGAACTAAAAATTTTAGCCGCGCGCGAATCCACCACCGTGGCCGAGCTGCTCCGCGAAGCGCTCACCATGCTTTTCAGCAAGCGCGGAATCCCGACTGTTGACAAGCTGGAGGGGGTGAAATGACCGCCCTGCAGTTCGTGTGGAAGATTGGACCCGCGAAGTTCCACCGTGGGAGGAAACGGAATGACGACTGATCCGGCAAACATGAGCAGCGCAGAGCGCTTTGCACGTATCGAGCAGCTCCTAAAAATCGCCAAGGGCGAAGCGGAACCTAACCGCCTTGACAGGATCGAGACTCTGCTCGAAGAAACCAATATCGCCTTGCGTAGAACCGCAGAGACGCAGCAGAGAACCGCCGGCACTCTCAACCGTCTAGCCGAGCGCCATGAAGGGCTGGCTGAAACCGTCGAGCTCCTGGTGCACGAAGGCCGCGAGATCCTGCGCAAGCTGAAAGGCGGCTCTGGCAACTAAAAACAGGCTTTTTTATACAGGGCCGGCTGTTCTCCCCAGGAGAACAGCCGGCCCTGCTTTTTTTGAATTCCCTAAAAACAAATCCGGTATGTATTGCGCATATAGATTACATATCTTTAAGATGTGCTAGGCCAATCCTCCCACTGGCCCATATACTCGACACCTGAGTGTCAAGTACCGCACGAAAGGAAGCAATGGTCATAAGCTGCGGGAACACCAAAGGGGGTGTCGGCAAGTCCACGCTGGCTGTCAACCTCACCATCGGCCTGGTCAAACGTGGCCGGGATGTGCTGCTCATCGACGGCGATTCGCCGCAGGAAACAGCGTTAGCCTTCACCCAGCTCCGAACTAAAACGGACTATACCGCCATCGCCCTGCATGGCGCCCAGATCAGAACCCAGATCCGGCAGCAGCTCGCCGGCCGGTACCAGGAAATCGTCATTGACGTTGGGGGCCGCGATACCGCCTCGCTGCGCGCAGCTCTCACCGTCACCGATTTGCTGGTCATTCCTTGCGTCCCGCGTTCCTTCGACCTGTGGGCCATCGAAAGCACTGCAGACCTGGTGCGCGAGGCCCGAGAGATTAACGAAGGCCTCCGCGCCCTGGCCGTGCTCAACTGCGCCGACTATCAGGGATCGGACAACGCCGAGGCCCTCGCCCAGCTCGCGGAGATCCCCGGCATCGAAGTTTCGCCCTTTATCCTGGTACGCCGCAAAGCCTATGCCAACGCCGCCGCGCAGGGCCTAAGCGTACTCGAATTCACCGATTCCTCCAACCCGGAAGGGGCCGCGAAAGCGCGCGATGAATTCGCCGCCTTTTTCAATTCCCTGTCTGCACAGAAAGGTAAAAACCATGCTCGCCAAAAAGCCTAAGACCGCCGCCTCCAAAGAAGCCAAGGCCCAGCGCTTCATTTCCCCCAGCAACGGCACCACGCCCAAGCGCGATCTGAAAGACGTCATTATCGGCTTTGACAGATCCCTCCTCGAACGCCTGGACCGGACGGCTCAGAGCATGGGGCTCAGCCGCACCGCATTTGTCGTCAACGCCGTGGCCGAAAAACTCATGACGCTTGAAGGCCGCGCGGGATGAAAGCGCGACGAATCTAAAAGCCTTGTAGTTGGCGAATATCTACGCGGCGGCTGCGGTATTGTGGCGGTGGTGCCGCCAGCATCGCGCGAATATCTTCCAGGGTGGCCGAGGGGCAGCGTTCGAGAAACTGGCCCAGCTTGGTGGCGTCTTTTATCGACCAAAAGTGTGTGCGGGGTTTATGAGCCATAAATTCCCGCTTGGCCGACCAGTAGCGCTCCTCGCCCACCCTGGCCGCCCACCAGGGATCTAAGCCGTCCACTCTCGCCTGGTCCCGATCTTTCCAGGCGCGGCGTGGCTTGGCCGGCGGCTGCGGAAGCGGCCGCTCCTCCACTTCCTTTTCCACTTCCTTTTCCTTAAATACTTCTATAACGCGCGCGTGCGCGAGGGGCGCGGAGGCCTCGGAAATTTCTCTCCTGCATCGCGCGGCGATGGCCGAAGATCGTTTTGCAATCGCTTCATGGTGAATCAGCATGTTGTGTAGGCTGCGAAGGCGGCGAGCTGTCGTTAACATTTTTCTTCTCCTGTTCCGTTTCTTCCGCGAGCATTTTTCCCAATCGCGTAAGTTGTTTTGTGTGCCATTTGAGCTGGCGTTTGGCTTCGTGAAGTTTCTGTTTTAGTTGGCGGCGACGTGATCCCATTTCCTCTCCTTTTGGGTTCTGGGAGGCACACGTCAGGTGAGGCCGTTTACTAACTCGGAACCTCGCCCTTTTGTGTGTCTCGAAAGGTTGGAGAAAGCCTAGCTTGCGCGTGCTAGTCTCGTAGACACACGAAGGGCGTTGTCGCTGGCGAGCAACATCCGGCCTTCAAGAATCAGGGCGCTTGGTACAGGTAATACCAAGCGCCTTTATTTTTGGGGGGCATTCCCCCCAACTCGGAAGATTAAATTTCCCGCCGTGCAATGCGGCGAGAAAATCGAGTCGGGGGAACCAAAGGATAAACGGGGCTCATCGGCTGCGCCGTTCGCCCAAGGCCTTGCGTATGTCGTCCACGATCACCCAGACAGAATTGGAATCGAGGTAATCGAGGATGGCACGGGCCGGGGCGTTAAAGATGATTCTGGACAGCCAGAAACGAAGGAATGACGGCATATTGCTCATATTCCCCACACTTCCTGCGCATGTTCCCGCGCTTGTTCTTCCGTTGTGAAATTGGAGATTTGGGCGCGGCCGATGGGCCGGCCGTGTTCGTGCTCCATCCAGCATGAGCCCGACCAGGCCAGTTCGGGATCGCGCGCATTCACGATGATCCACCGCCCGAACACGCCCAGCTCGATCCGATAAGGTGCAAAGGCTTCAGCCATTGTTTTTGCCCCGCTCGGGATCTTCGCGGCGCTCTGCCTTCTCATCGTCCAGCTTGGCGCGGAATTCTCGAAACTCCTGCATCATCGCCGCCGCCGCCGCGCCCCTGGTTTCCTCGGGAAGATTAAACTTCTTAAAAAACTCCAACACCATCGCATCCATCTCCGTGCGGCTGGCCATGATAAGCATGTCCTGGGCAATCTGCCGCGCCTCGCTCATGCTCAGTTGCGCAATCATGCCTTTCTCGTTCGAGAGCTGGATATAAGGCTTGTTGTCGCGCTGCGCCACAATCCCGTTCACCCAAAAATCAGCCATTTTTATTTCCTCTCCGTTAGCTCACATCCTCGCCGCCGGCCCTGAAAACCCGCTCCAGGATTTCCCCGCAGCTCGCGCCCATCGCCACGCACAGGCGAATGAAGGTCATCACCGGCATATCCGCGCCGGCCTCGTAGCGCTCAATGCTGTTGCGCGAGATCCCGCTGCGATCCGCGAGCTGCTGGCGGCTCAGGCCGGCCGCCTCGCGGATCCGACGCAGTTCCGCTCCCAGGGCGCTGCAGAATTGCTCGTAGTTCATGCTTAAAGCCGTCACGGTCTTTTGGTTCTCCAATCGGGGCCATTGCCCAGATCGACGTGGCGGCACATCTGTTGCAGCCGTGACCACATTCGCGATCCGATCCGATCCCCCAGCGTCTCGGTCCTGGTTGCGCGCTGGTATTCATTGCCGCCGTTTTCCCCCCCGCCCACGGCCAGATTGGGAAAGTTGCTGGTCACGATCACCGGGCGCAGCTCGTTGTAGAGGGTGCCCATCAGGAGCTCCTGAAACTCAAAAATCCAGTCGGTTGGCCGTTGGGCGCCGAGCTCATCCAGCACCACCAAGTCGGCTTTCCAGACGGGCTCGAGGATCTGGCCTTGGCTCTGTTGCGCCTCGCGATCAAAGGTGCGTTTGATCTGCTCGAGCAGGGAGCCCATGTGAACAAACAAGGGCTGGAAGCCGCGGCCGGCGAGGGCCTGGGCGATCCCCACCGCCAAGTGGGTTTTGCCGCCTCCCACGCTGCCGGTAAACAACAGGCCGCCGGCCCGATTCTTAGCGGGTGGAAATTCCTCCACGTACCGCCGCGCCAGCAGGAGAGCCGCGCCGGTTTGCCGGCTGGGCTGGAAACTCTCGAGCGTGGCCTCTTCGAACCCGGCCGGGATCTGGATGCGCCGGATCCTGGCCGCCGCCGCGGCCGCCGCCTGGCAGCTGCACACGGACGAAACCCAGCGTTCGCAAACCTGCTTGCGTACCAGTCCGATGCCTCCGCATTGTTCACAAGTCGCCATTTTCGCCACTTTCTCGGCCCGTAAACGGCCCTTCCTGCCCTTCCTGGGCCTCGGAAGGTATCCCAGCATCCCCCAAATCGTCCTGGGGCGTTTCTATGAGTTGCACGGGCATAATCACGGCCCGGTCGAAAAAGGCGGCCGGCCCGTTGGAACAGGCTTTGAGGGCCGTCAACCGGGTGGGGAAGCGCGCGGCCTGGTCGATCCCGGCGCAGCTTTCCGGCGGCCGGCCGGCCCAGCCTGGGGTTTTCTGCCGCAGATAGCCGCCGTCTTTCAGTCTCAAGACGAATTGCTCCATCCTCGGACCCCGCTTTCCGGGGGTAAGACCCCGTTTTGGTTTTTAGATCGGTTTTAGTTTTGGGGATTGGGGTTTGGGCTAGGGTCCCCTTTTTTCGGGGTGTATCCCAGCTGCTTGCCCCGTTCAACAATATCCATACAGCGGTGCCAGTCAATCACCGGGCCGCCCGTAATCAATCGGTGCCTTCATACGCCATTCTCTTGCCCCTCGCTTTCGATTGATTCAACTTCGATGAGCACCAGGTCTACCCATTCTTCGAGATCCTCGACAAACAAGGCCTCGGCTTCTTCTTCATTGCGCGCCTCGATAGTCTTGCTTTCAGGCGTCCGACTTTTCCAGCTTCACGATTTGCAGCGCCATTTTTAGTTCCCCTCGTTTGCCGCCGCAGCTTCGGCCGCGGCTTTCCGTTTCTGAGCGATCCATGCATCGACCCGTCGCCGCGATCCCCAGCATTCCATCGGCACGTTGTTGTAGAGGTACTTCACTATGGGCACCAGTAGGGTTTGCGATTGCAGATCGAGCCGCTGCACCGCGCCCAGCAGATCGTTTTCTAAAATCGCCCTAGTTCCGCTGCCCGGTTCGCAGCCGCCTTCCAAGTAGCGTTGGATAGTCTCAATGTGATCTTGCAGTGTCGCCATCATTCCCCCTCGTTTCTTGCCGCTACGGTGCCGTCCTCGAGTACGATCCCCACCTTACCGCTGGTGTCTACGCGCGCCATCCATACCTGGAAGTCGTTCTCCCTGGCCAGCTCCGCGATCTGCTTGATGCCGGTATCGTCCAGCGCCTCGCCGTGGCGAATGCAGAGGATACGCAGCTTGGGATTGGCCGCCATGCCGATGAGGGTGGAGATCCTGATCTGCTCGCCCTCGCCCAGCTGGTCAATCGGAATCCCGTTGAACTTCACTTCCCGCTCATCGAACGTGAGCCCCTGCACCGGAATCTTGGCATTGGCCAGGACCTGGCGCTTCTTTTCCGCGCGGCCTTCCATCGCGCGGCTCAGCTTGTCGCTCTCTTTTTCCTTGGCCTCGCGCTTGGTTTTTAGTTCGTCATAGTTTGCGCGCTGCTCGATGGCGCGGTTGGTGCGATTGGCGCTCTCAAGTTCTGTGGTCAGCACGCTCACGTCCACGGGCTCGCCGGCCGGCGCAGCCTGGAACTTTTTCTCCGCGGCCTGATGCTCCTTCTTGAGCTGGTCGTGCTCCTGGTGGAGTGCCCTTTTCTTTTGCATGGCCGCCGCGAGCCGCTCCTCGAGCTGCGTGATGGCTTTGTCCTGCTCCTCGATTGCCGCGGCTTTGAGGGTCGCCTCGTAGCCCAGCTGCGCGGCCTTGGCACCCAATTCCTGTCGCGCCTGAAAAACTTCCTGCGCTTTCTTGTTGAGCTCGCCGGCCTGATTGAGCCGTTCCACGATAGGCGCAGTGTCGATGGGTTTCTTGGGCAATCCTTCGAGTACTACCATGCCTTTGATCTGCGCATCCAGATCGCGGATCGACTGGTTAACCAAATGCCGCGCCCTGTAATCTTCTTCATCCTGCTTGGCCATCGCCTCGAAGTCGAGCTCTACCTTGGCCGTCTTGCGCAGCTCCGCAACCTGCGCCTGAGTATCCATCTGGGCGAACGCCAGGGGATCGAACGTCAGCGCGCCAAACAAATCATCCAGGTACGCCTGGGGCGTCTTGCCTTCCTCGCGGTGAACCTTGGGCTCAATCGAAAGCGTGGGCGGGTTGCCGTCCAGGCCCAAAGTGCGGGTGATGGTGAACGCCTGTTTGTCGCCGTTCTTGAGCGTCAGCTGCACGCTCAGCCGCTCGGCGCCGTTGCGTACCCATTTGCCTTTGCGCTCGGGCAGGGCCTTCTGGCCTTTGAGCGCGAACCAGATGCAATCGAGCACCGTAGTTTTGCCGGCGCCGTTGCCGCCCGTGATTTGGATCAGGCTTTTATTTTTTGCGTCGATGCGCACCACGCGGAGCTTCTTAACGTTCTCCGCAATCAATTCCGTGATGTAGCTCATGCTTCCCCTTTCCCTGTTGCCACTTCGCATTACACCATATCTTGTGTAACCAGCATTTGCAATATATATCTTGCGCATATCTATAAGAAATACCCGGCATATTCGCAGACAAAAAAGGGGCGGGGTTGTGAGCCCCGCCCTCGGATAGTTTTGCCCTATGGATTTGCTCCCTAGTGTACAACCCTTCTCAGGATGACCCACAACAATCCGGCCGCCAGAATCACGATGATGGCTATGGCCAGGATGATGATCCATACCCAATGACGCACGGCCGTTTCTACGCAGTTGCAGGGGTTGGGCTGCGGCGGGACCGGCGCCGCGCCCAGCCGCGTCCAGAATGCGTAGGTGAGGCCATTGTTGCCGGGGTCTACGTTCCAGGTTGATCCCCATATGATCTGGGTGAAGTCCCGATCCACGGCCGTGTGCGGCTCGGCGTTGTAGTCGTTGTCGCGGATCGCCATCGTGCGCCCAATCCGCCAGAACTGCACATTGGAACCATCGGCCGCGCTGGCGTCGATCAGCACGGCGAAATTCTCCATCGCCCCGAAGCCGGTATTACCGCAGCTCAGGCAGAGCACCGCGGCCGTCGCAGGATGGCCCTTTGCGAAGGCTGCCGTGGCGCTGGTAGGCGTCGCCGCGGTCCAGGTGACTGATTCCATCGCCCCGCCGCTGTCCACCGTAGAAACGATTCCTGGCGCGATCTGGCTCATGCTGGTGGGCGTTACCGTGGCCTCTCCCGGCTTTTCGATGGTCATACCCAGGCTTCCGCTGGGGGGATATTGCGGTGCCGTCCCGAAGCTAGGGCCGGCCATCATCATGGTGGAGAACAGGCCGTACCCCGGCAAGCTGCCCCAGCTCCCCGTCATGGAAATATGGCTGGCGCTCGATTTGCCCCCCAGGAACGTACCGCTGCAATTCGGCTGCCGCGAATACGAACACGGCAAGAGATAGCGTTTATAGGTCTGCCGATCCGGCGCCGTTCTGGTCAGGTCGGTGACGGAGATCGCGCGCTCGTCGCTCAAGTCGTTGCGGTAGCTTCCCACGCCCACCCATACCGGCACGCCGTTAATATCGAATCCATTGTCCTGGTGCCCGTTGTAAGGCGAGATCACGCCCACATAGTTATAGGCCGGGTCGAACAATTCCACGCCCAGGCCGCGCTTCCAGTTGGCATCGCGCGCCCCTCCCTGCCAGATCACGGTGATGAAGCGCCCATCGGGATGCTGGTTCATGCGGAACAAGTTCTTGCGCAGCCCTGTGGTGTTCCACGTTCCGCAGCCTGACGCGACTTGCCCAGGACAGGCTTTGTACCACTTGCCCTGGTAGGTCACTGCATCGGTCTGCCGGTCATAGCGCACAAGGTCAATCTCATGGCGTCCGTTGCCGTCCACTAGGTCGCAACTAAAACTAAAGTAGCGGTCTGTCTTGTCGAACATCCCGCCCTGCGCCCCACTGCCGGTTTCAATCTGGTTGCCCTGTGAGCCGGCGGCAATGTCGCCCTCGGTTCCGTCTGCGCTGCAAGCGAACGTGTGAACGAGTGTCGAAACGAGATTGCAGCTCTGCGGCGTGCAGTTGCTCACATCCACAAAGCGCAACTCGAGCCCGTGGCCGCTCGATTTGGGCGGGGTGTAGTAGATCCGGCGCGGATCGGTGAACGCCCAGAGAACGTCATAACTCACTGGCAGCAGATCGCCCACATCGGAATGAATGCGATTGATGTAAGTCGGCGGGGTGGTAGTCGCATCGTAGAGAATCGCGTAGCCCTGCCTGTCGCTCAGAAACATCCGGCTGTTATCGGCATTCCATGCCTGAACGCGCGAGTATGTGCTCATTGCTTCGTTGTCGGTAAATGGCGCAGCCAGCCGCCAGGTGGTGGTGCCGAAAGCCGCATCGCTGAAACTCTCGCCGGGGGCCGGAAGCGGCGGCATCGGCCAGGTTGCGCATGGCACAGTTCCGGCACAGGTGTAATCGTCTGTGCCAGTGTGCAGGGTTTCAAACTGCGGCGGGACCGACTGGGCCGCTGCTACAGCCGCGAGGAACAGAATGGCGCAGATCCGCATGCCCCCCTCACTGATGAATCATAATCAGCGGAAACAGGTTTCCCGTTCCCCACGCTTCCGCCGGAACGGTAATGCTGGTGTTTAATGTTCCGCCCGTAGTGGTGCTTCCCGCGCTCGGCGCTACGTTCGCCTGTCCCATCGGAAGGTTGGCCGTGGAACCCACGATAGGCGCGAGGGCCGCGCAGGTCGCCGTGCAGTTGGTAGTCACCGCGACCACGTAGTTGCCGGGGTTGAGAACACACATTCCCGGCAAGGCCAGATTTTTAGTTTGGCTGGCGTTCGCAAAAATGGTTCCCGCCGTGGGACCGATGTGGCAATTCGGATCAAGCGTGGTCGCACCCCCTCCCGGCGAGGCATAGGGGTAAATGCCGATGTCGTACAGGTTGGCGGTATTGTCCACGGTTCCCACGCGATAACCCAGTTTGTTGCCTTGCACTGCATAGGGCAAAAAGAAACTCCACAGTTGCGTGACGTTGCTGGGATTGATGTTGATGGTTCCTGAGCCTGTTACGCCAGATACCCAATAGGTCGAACCCGTGCCGCCGCTATCGGCTGAACAGGTGATGGTTCCATCCGGCGCAATCGCGGAGATGTGCTGCCCTGCGGGACAGGTCTTGGACGCGCCGGCCGGAATCCAGCCATCCCACGCCCAATCGAATGCGCCCGTGAGCGCAAAGGCCGGCGCCACGTAATAAAGCGCGCCGTCATAAGGGGTCAGATCCACGGCGCTGGTGATGGTCGTATATCCCGTCGAGCATGCCGGCGTTCCCAGGCTGATGGTCGCCTGGATGCCCTGGTCGCTCAATCTGCGGATCTGCACCGAAAGCCCGAAGGATGTAATCACCGGGCATTTCACGCGCAGGAAATAAGTCATCATCTGCGCCGGCAGCACTGCGTTGGGTCCACCTATCACCGCATGGGTGGTGCCGCCGGAAAGCCCCACGCCTGAACCGGCATAACTTGCCCACCACGATTCGTAGTTTCCGGCGGTGAGTTCCACGTAATAACCTGATTCGGAATTGGCGTCGGCGACCGGCGTGGGAGTAACTCCTCCTCCCCATCCAACATCGGTTGGGGTCAACCAGAGATCCTCCTTGTTGTTGTAGTACCTAGCGCCGCTGCGCAGAAAATCGGCCGATTTGATTCCCGCCACACTGCTTCGCGACCAGGCCATTGCGACCTGGCGGCTGGCTTGTTTTCCTGATGTGTTCCCAGCAAGGGTTATCAGGTTGCTGGGATCGGCGCTGGTGTACGCGCTGGCGGCGAGATTGTTATTGTTCAGCATGATCTTGTTGGCTCTGCCATTCACCGCCAGGGAAGCGGGACTGCCATGAATGGCGCACATATCGCAGGTTGAATAGTTGGCATCCCAGACAGAAACGCCTTCCATCGTGATGTTGCGCAGGATATTTCGATTGCCTTCAATCCTGAATCCGGCGCCCGTGGTGATGAGTTCTTGCTCAGGCATGGAAATTTCCCAATAGAGAGGCGCGCCGTCCCATGCAGTCGGCACGCCCAGAAACTGCGGCCCGGTCTTGGTCGCCAGTTGCCAGTCGGCGATGCGCACGTATTGCCCGTTGTAGGCGATGAACGGATATTGCCCTGACAAGTTCCAATCGATGTAGCGACAATAATCGCATCCCTGGCTGCTCCCGTTGATCCCGCTTCCCACAGCGATGGTCGGATTCGTATCGCTCGGGGCCATTACGAAGCCGTAGACGAAATCACCGAAGCGAATGTGTTCCCAGGTATTCGCGTAGCCGGAACCCATGTAGCCCTGGAGATAGATTCCGCAACTGTGGTTTGATTCGTTGTTTTGCAATGATGCAATATAGAGATTGCGAAAGATGCTGAATTGGAAAGGATATTTCGCGCTGGTGATTTTCCAGTTCTGGTTATTCTGGTCTCGATTCTCCACGGCCAAAGCGCAGTTGCCAATTCTATCGGCTACCGGGATTCCCATCGGCGTGATGTAAATCCCCACGCCGCTCTGGCTCTGGGTCGCCGCCGCCGCCATCGTGATGGATGTTCCCGGTACTCCCGGCGTGCCGCTGCATGATGCGATGGTCGAAGTCTGCGTAGTGGTATCAGGATAGGTGAGCATGATCGGCTGGCCCACGTCTCCTGCGTTGCAGTACATATGATTGCTCGTCACCGTGGTTGTGGCATTGGTCACGCCGTCATCCATCGTGCGCCCCGGCTTGCGGTGAGGGTGCGAGGCCGATGAATCCACGCTGCTGTCCACGAGCCATTGCATATTCTCGACCAGCACGAATGGCTTGTTGATGACGGTCGATACATCGTTGGGATCGGGAAACAGCCACAGATCCTGTCCCGGCATGGACTTCAGCGTGATGGCCTGGTTGGGCTGATTGCTGTATCCCACTTCAAGGCCGCGCATCGACACGCTGCGCCAGGTCAGCGTGGAAGTCAGGTAGCACGATCCCGGCGGCTGGGGAAAGATGATCGGCAGCGGATTGTTGGCATTTGCAAGGGCCGCGTTAATGGCTCTCGTAATCGCATCATGATCATCCGTTGTGCAATCCCCTTTCGCTCCCGCCGCCAGCACATTCACTCCGCCGTGGGGATCGTAGAAAGCTGGCGCAGCGATGATCCCGCTGGCGAATCCGGCGGGGGGCGCGATCCCGCCCACGCCCAAGGTCTGCGAGGAAGGCGTGTAAGTAAATCCGTTGTCGCCATAGAACGAGCCGCCCTGGTTGGTCTGTACCTGGCTCGTTCCCCCCGCCGGATTGTTGGCGGTGCCGTTCACCACGCATACATTCGCCGCTGGCACATACACCGAATTCGGCGTGGCGCAGTTCACTGGCCAAGTCAGTTGGGTGGCAGGATTGATCGAATTCATATCCACGCATGAGTTGGTGAGTTGGTTGTAGATTTTGCCGCTGCCCGTGCTGCATCCCGCTGGCCACCTGATCTGCGTATGCGGATTCACCTGGCCGCGCGCGAAGCCGGCGCAAACTAAAGACAAAACTAAAAACTTAGGAAATGCAGAAAGCATCGATGCGATCTCCAATCTCAGGATCGAAACTCAGGGTTACAACATTTCCGCTGATGGTGCATTGAGAGCTGTTCATGAGAATGCCGTTGTAGGTCGCGGCAATCGCACTGCCGGGGGCTATAAAGATCCGGTTGCCGCCGATCAGCGCGCCCGTGCATTGCTGGTACCGCAGGGCCGTAAGCAGGAAGCCGAAGGGCGGGAGGATCTGCGCAGCGCTTGAGAGATCCACGTTGTTGCCCTGGGTGAACTGGTACATTCCCGTCTGGATCACGTTCCTGTCCTGGTCGAGCACGGCGATTTCATAAAACGTGTTTTGCGGCGTAATGGCGTCATTACCCCAGAGCGCGACCGTCAGAGGAGTTGATCCCTGCTGCGGCCCGATAAGCTGCGGGATCCCCGCGTCGGCCAGCATCGCCACGCCGTCCACGCAGGGGATGACGGGACCGAACCCGCAGAGCGTGATGCGCAGATAGCCGCCCAGCTCCGCGCCTTCAATGACGCTCTCGAGATTCGCGCTCAGGTTTACCGTTGCTGGCATCGCGTCCTCACTTGAAAAACCACACTGGCCCCACATGGGCGCAGCGGGGATGGTCATCCAATTTGTCCACCACTTCGGTGCGGAACCAATCCGGCACGGGATAGCTTGGCTCGAAATAAAACAACGCTCCCCCGGTCAGATCCGTGGCGTCGGCGCGCGTGTACACGTCATCGATTCGGTTAAGCAATATCCGTACATTGCCGGAACGGAGGTTAGGCATATACGGGGGATATATTGTGACTCTCTTTTCAGGAGCTCTCTGGACCACCTCTGCCCAATCGCCCCAGCCGGCGAAAACCCGGTTGCGCAGCACATGGGCGACGGCCAGCATATTGTTGACTCCGCCGTGGCGCTCGCCTTCCTCGATGGCGAATCGCGCCAGCTCCGCGCGAATGTAGGTATCGATGGTCATATCGCCTTTCCGACTCTGATCTGGCGCCATACCTGGAGCTGCTGCCGGTAGAAGCTGGCCGCCTCCCCGATGGGCGGCCCGAAGGCCGCGTCTACTTCCTCCTCGGCCAGAACCTCGGCCACAATCAGCACCAGCAGGGCGGTGCGCCAGCCGCGGTATTTCTCCTTGGTCGCCACGCCGCGTTCGTTGTGGCGCATGATGCTCCACTCAGGCCCATACGGATCCTGCAAGCTGGTCAGCGTCTTGCGCACCAGGCGGCCGGCGCGCGCGGCGAAGTAGTTGTCGGTGAGCAGATCCTTTTGCGCCTGGTTGGTGGCCAGGCTCATGCCCAGCAGGTAGCCGTCCTCGTCCATCTCCTGCGGTTTGACCCAGGCATTCACGCCCACCAGGCCGGCGACGGTCCAGTCGTTGAGCCAGATCCTTGCGTTGCAGTGCTCCTCGAAACGCGCGTCCACGCCGGCGCGTCTTAGTTTTCTAATCACATGGTTGGGGTGCAGGATATTCACCATGCGCAGCTTTTCCTGCTCGCGCCTTTCTTCCTCGGTCAGCCCCCAGAAAACTTGTCCCGGCAAATGCTGGTCTTTGGCTTTCTCGCAGTTCGATTCAAAGAGTTCGAGCGCTTCGTCTACCCAGGCCGCCGGCCGCCGCTCGATGGCATCGAGATGGCCGCGCATTTCGAGCATCTGGATCTCGGGCGAGTGATAAGCCGGCCGGTCAAATTCGCTGTCGAAATCCTGGTTGACCATGCGCCGGCGTCGTGCGAGCTCGGGATTGAGGGCTTCCCACTGGATTGCGTCCCAATCGGTTTGCGAGGCTTTTAGTTTGTTTTTAGTTTTCGCGGCCTCGCGCGCCAGCACGGGGTCGAACTCGCACTTGGGCGCGCTTTGGTGCCGCATCGGAATGATGATGTTCGCCATTGCTTAACTCACCGCCCGTATTACACTTAAGACAGCGGCCACCCGCCGCAAGAGGAGCGCACGAATCAATGTCCATCGTCGAGGACTTTCTTAAGGCGATCCAAGCCACCGTCACCCCTGAACTCAACACCATCAAAGAGCGAATGGATGCCAACCATCGGGAAACCATGCTGCGCTTCGAAGGCATCAATCAACGCTTTGATGACCTTCTCGTCCGATTGAATTTTGACCGCCGTCTTGAAGCGGTTGAACGCGAGCTTGATGACAAGCGCAAAGCGAGTTAATCTTCGCCGCGCCCTCCTCTGGGTAAGCGAGGCGTCCGACTGGTAATCGGCGCCGGGTACGTAACCCCGGCAAACGCGAATGATGATATTCGCCACTGCTGCTCCCTACTGCTCCCTACTGCTCGTTGCTGTTGCAGATTCGCCCTCATCTTCCGGCCCTTTGGGCTGCTCGAACGGCTCCGCGATCGCGCGCGCGATCAGCGGAGCATAGTGCTGCACACTGATGCCGTTGCGCGCGGCGTACTCCACCATGTTCCCGACCCTCGGACTGGTCGCCGCGATCCGCAACACGGCGCGAGCTCCCAGCGCGCCGGCCATGAATCCCTGGTACCCAGGGATTCCCACGGCTGCGCCCAGCTTGCTGGAGATCCCGCCGGCTACCAGCTCGGGGATGCCGCCTGTCCTGATGACCTGGTGCAGCTCGTTGGCGACATTGAGAACCACGTCATGCACGGTGCGCGAAGTATTGGCCTTGGCAAGCAAAAGCGTGATCCGTTTTAGATTGGTCACGCCCTCTTTGCCGATGAGCTGCTCGATCTGCTCGCGGTTCGTGCCGACTGCCAGGTAAGCCTCCAGCTGCTTGGCGCGGCCGGTCATTACGCGGGTCAAGCCCTGGTCGCTTTCCTCCATCGTGACGCCGTTCATCATGCGCTCGAAGTGGGTATGCAGCTCGTCCATGCGCGAGCCCATGCGCCAGGCGTTTTTCGCGGCCAGGTAATCGGCGCGGCTCACTTCGCCGGCGTTCTTGTCGATAATGTCTCCGATGGCCTTGTTCGCATCCGACAAACGCTGCGCTGCGCTTTCATATGCCTCCACGCTGGTGGCGCTGCGCATGATCTTTTCCGCTTGCTTGGCGGCTTCCTTGTATTTGTTGAAATTGCCGTCGCTCACCTGGTCGAGCCGCTGATATACGGGCTCGGCAACGGAATGGATCTGATCGGCGGCATCGCCAAAGGTGCGTACATTCTCGATGCTGTCCCAAATGTTCGCCGGCATGAAGCGCTGCGGATAGGGCGAATTCCAATAGAGGCCCAGCTGCTCCTGCAGGGTCGCGCGCCGGGCCTCGATCCGCGCTTGTTCGGCCGGCGATAGCTTGGCGTGTTCCGGTGTGCTTTGAAAGTCCTCGATGCCGCGCAGCCAGCTTTGGGCTTCCTTGGGATCGGTAGTCTGCAGGTTGCCGGCCTGGGTCACATCGGCTTTCGCTTCGGGGGTTGTGGCCGAACGAATGTCGGCACCTGTCTGCCCCTCTGCGGCTGTCGGGCCGCCGGGCCGTATCGGTTCGCGCGTGGGCGCGCTTGCGGTGGTGAACTGCGGTTCTTTGAACGCCGCGCGGCCGGGAACCTTGGCCGCCGATTGCGCCATCTTCCCGGTGGTTCCTTCTTCGCCCGGTGTTTCCAGCTTGAACGTGAACGGCTGCGCTGTTTCCGGCGCCGGCAGCATCCGGCTGGCGTCCTGGGTCGCCTCGAAGATCGGCCGCGTTTGGTTGATTTGATCGATGGCCTGGGCCGTCGCTTGCGCGGCGGTGTTCTGGATAACCTTCTGCGCGCCCCGCTGCTGGGCTCTGGCGATCCCTGGAGCGCCGATTGCCCCCGTGTCTATAGGTTGACCTGCCTCGTTTACCTGCGAAGCAAGGGCCGGCATTTCCTCCCCGGCAATGGTCAAATTCTTGGGCGCGATCCGCGAGAGATAACTTTGCGCCCCGCCCATCACTGCGGAGGTTCCGCCGCCCATCACGGCACCTATAGCCGCCTGAGTCGGATCTTCGGTGTGAATGTAAGTTTGCGCGCCCATCGTCGCGGCATCCTGCGAGGCCTTCAAGCCGATGGCGGCTAGGCCGGCGAGCCTGGGGTTTTGCTGTAGCGTGGTGGCCACCTGTTGCGCCTGTTTGAGATGATCTGCGGCCGTTACCGCTCTCGCCCCTAATTCAGTCGCCCGTACGCCGCTACCGGCCATCTTGAGCAGCCCATCGGTTCCTACATATTCGAGGATCTGTTCTCCGATGGCACCAACGTGTTCCCAGAATCCCTCTGGTTCGCTGCCGGTTTTCAGCCAGGTCGATGCATCGCGCAGATGGCCAGCGATTCGCGCGCCGATCCCGCTCTTGGGATCGAGCCATGCCTTTTGTATTTCTTCCGGCGTGGCGTTCGGGTGCTGCATTTTATATCCCGCTTCAAATTCAATTGACGGTTTCTGTGGTGCGGCCAGGTCTAGAAATGTGGCTAGCGCGCGGCCTCCACTTTTCACGCCGCCGCGCGCTATTGCCCAAGCGCCCTCATCAGCCGGCACATCGGGATTCTGCATATTTTTTTCGAGCCAACCGCCCAGGCCGCCCTGCGCTGGTGCAGCGGGTGGCATCGGCGCGGGCGCGGTGGGCGCTTTGGCAATCGCCGCGAACGGATCGGCGGCCGGCGCTGCAGCCGGTGGAGCTGCGGCCGGGGGCGTGGCCGGGGTTGCAATCGCCGCGAACGGATCTGCAACTTGAGTGGGCATTCTCAACCTTTCACTGGTTTATCGAATAGCCGAGTTTCTGCGCGGCCTCTGAAATCTCTACATCTGTTTTCCCCTGGTATTGCGGCAGCTGTCGCGCTGCGCTCAGCGAAATACTCTTGCCGGTGCCGGGGAGCTGCTGCTGCGCAGCTGGCTGGGCCTGTACTCCATGCCACTGCTGCAGATAGCGGTTATCACCGATGATTTCCCGCTTGCGGTTGCCCAGGAGTTCGCGCATGGTCTGCGCCACTTCGGAAATCTGGCTGGCGTTGAAATTCTTGTTGAGCAATTCAAGGCCCTGTTCGAGCTTCTTGTCAGATGTGGCGTTTCCGGTACCGCCGCCCTGCAGAACCTTGGCGATCTGATCGGACACTTCCACCAGTGCGCCCCGATAGGCGGCAATTTCGGGATTGCCGGCGGCCAGCTTCGCCCACTGTTCAACGGCATTGAGAGGGGGGTAATCGGAGCGCTTGAGCTTATTGCTCATGGCGATCACGGTTCCCAGGTTGCCGCTTGTGTTGTCGCGGCCGGTCAGCGAATTTAGATAATTCAGCGTGTTGAACGTCTGAACATTTGTCGCAAACTTGTAATCGCCGGCGGCCTTGGCCACATCGAAAGGCCGGTTATATTTCGCCAACGAATACGCCGTGGCCGCCGCGAGCGTGGCATCGTATGTCTTGGAGCGTTTGGAAAGGTTGGAGGGATCCATCGTTCCCTCTACCAGTTGGGCCGCGTTGGAATTGATGGTGTTCTGATCCGTGGCCTCATTTAGAGCTTTAGTTTCGGTGCGGTCCTTGGCGGCGGCGGCTTCGTTCTTGGCGATCTCGGACGGAATCAGCTTGCCCTGATTCTGCGCTTCTAGCGTTCTCGCATTAGCTTCCTGCGT
>Ga0126381_100001886_pt1 | contig 22506 bp, 20 predicted proteins | sample PanSoiMetPlot_28_FD_96465 | JGI IMG/M metagenome (GOLD analysis project Ga0126381, IMG submission 96465) | Tropical forest soil microbial communities from Panama - MetaG Plot_28 | ecosystem: Environmental > Terrestrial > Soil > Tropical forest > Bulk soil | place: Panama | collected 2016-02-17 | reverse complement strand
CGAACAGCCTCTTGATCGTCACCGGGGCGCTGGTCGGGTCCTCCGGCGCGATCCTCAGCTACATTATGTGCAAGGGGATGAACCGCTCGATCTTCAATGTGGTCCTGGGCGGGTTCGGCACCGAAGGCGGCACGGTGGCCGCGGGCGCCGGGGTTGGCGACCGCCTGGTGCGCTCGGGCAGCGCCGAGGATGCCGCCTTCATCATGAAGAATGCCAGTTCGGTTATTGTCGTGCCGGGCTACGGCATGGCGGTGGCGCAGGCGCAGCACGCATTGCGCGAGATGGCCGACCTCCTAAAGAAGGAAGGGGTCAATGTGCGCTATGCGATCCACCCGGTCGCCGGGCGCATGCCGGGCCACATGAACGTGCTGCTCGCCGAAGCCAACGTCCCCTATGACGAAGTCTTCGAATTGGAGGAGATCAACCGCGATTTCGCCTCGACCGATGTCGCCTTTGTGATCGGCGCCAACGACGTGACGAACCCGGCGGCGAAGACCGATCCGACCTCACCGATCTACGGCATGCCGATCCTCGATGTCGAGCGCGCCAAGACCGTGCTCTTCGTCAAGCGCTCGATGGCCTCGGGCTATGCCGGCGTCGAGAACGAGCTATTCTACCGCAACAACACAATGATGCTGTTCGGCGACGCCAAGAAAATGTGCGAAGAAATCGTCAAGGCGCTCGAGTAACAGCAGCTCGACCTAGGCCCAACTCCGCTAGCGCCTCGTCCCTGATGCTTAACGGCGAGCCAGCGGGCACGAACGCCGGCGCAGGCTATCACGGCGGCGTGTTCAGGACGCCTGTCATAAGGCGCCCAAGATCATCCCATATTACAGGCAGCCTATAATATGGAACCGCCGCTTGCACGCGGGATCACATAGCCGGGGCCCTTCTGACCAAAATGGTCTGTGGGCCCGCACCGGCAAAAGAGATCCCCGCTTCCACGAGAGCGGCTTCGATCCTTTTGAGCGCCGCTGTGCGCAGGTCGAACTGGCAGCCGGGAGCCGTCATGAACTTACAGCGAAATAATTTAACGCCCGGATCCACGCGGTAGGGCTTTCCTTTGAGCGGCTCTCGGATCAATGGGCCGAGCTCCGGGTCGAGCGCCAGATCCTCGCCGATGCCCTTGATCATCTTGCGGATTTTTTCACTGTCGACGGATAGCGGCAGCGGAATGCTGAACTTGTCGATGACCCAGTCGCGAGAATCGTTGCGCACGGTGCCGAGCAAACCGTAGGGCACGAACGTCAACGGCCCGTTGTGGTGGCGCAATGCGATGGTTCTGAACGAAATATGCTCCACGGACCCTTTGGTGCTTGTCCCGCTTTCTATGTATTCGCCAATGCGGAACACATCCTCGATCAGGAAAAACACGCCCGAGATCACATCTCGCACCAGAGTTTGTGCGCCAAATCCGATCGCCAGGCCGAAGATGCCCGCTCCCGCCAGCAACGGTGCGATCTGAATACCCAGCGTCCAGAGAGCGGAGAGAGTGAAGAGCGTGACAAAGACGATCGCCAGCGTCGTGCGAAGTAGCGGCAGCAAGGTCAGAAGACGCGTATTCTCGGTTGCCGGGCTATGCGGATCGAGCGGCCCCAATAGCCGCAATCGGCGATCAATGGCGAAGCGGATGGCGATCCAACCGAGATAGACGACAAAGGCGAGTGCAACGGTATCCGCGACATGTAAGGCAAACTGGGCGAACGGGTTCGCGCCTGTCGTGAGTTCCGCGAGCGGCACTCGCATGATCAGGATCAGAGCTGCGATCCCGATGAGCAGCGTCGCGAACCGAACCACCGCCAGCACGATGAGCGACAACATGTCGGGGAGCGTCTCAGCGGCTGGCTCCTCGTCTTTTCCGGTGGCATCGCGCCAGAAAAAGAAGACGATGCGTTTCGACGCGCCGAGCAAGGCGGCGACGATCGCAATGTCGACCAGCAGAGCGGCGGTGCGTCCGCTGCCGACGAGCGCCAGAATCGCAATCGCCGCGATGACAAAGGACGCGATTAAGGCTTTTGGGAAACGCGGGAGCTTGCGGCGCGCGTTCTCCCTCCCATCCTCCCGCCGGAACGCGATCAAAACGGCAGTGAGCAGGCTGACGGTGATAAGGCCGCCGATGCCGACACGGATCGCTTCGGCCAGGTGCGGACCCGAGCCGACCGTCGTCAGCAGTTGCGGGAGTAGCACCGCCGTGGTGGTCAACATCGTGAGCCACGCCACGCCACCAACGACAAATCTGGATTCGTATTGTTGAATGGCGGCAAGCCGCAGTGACGGGTGATGCGGCGAAACGACAACGTCGGCAATAATCCAGGCGCTCCGTACCGCGACCACCAGCGCTGTCGCCGCGATTACGATCGCATCGACGTTCGGAGGCCACGGAAGGATCAGCGCCGCACCCACTGTGGATGCGGTGAACAACACGACTCCGACGCCGAGATAAGCGAGCCGCCGTAATGCCAGGCCCACCGCCTGTCGCGGCGTTGTTGCCGTTGTGCTGACAACGGCACGCAGCGGTGCGGCGGCGAATGTCCAGTACAACCATTCGAGGAGGGCGCCGACGATCACGAGGATCAAAGCGAAAGTTACCGCTCGGACCGCGGTTCCGTCATTGAGTGCCGCAGCGATGGCCGCACCAAGTCGTCCAGCTTCGGCCGGCGCCAGGGCAAAATCGTTCCGGAGAGCTTGCAGATTGGCGCTCACATCGGCAGAAGCCAATCCGACGAGTCTCTGAAGGGCGAGTTCGTCCGCTCTCGCGGTCGATGAGGTCGTGCCGGCCATCGCGCCCGCCAGAGAAATGAGCCACAGCCTCACGGCACGGCCTCCAGATCGGATTCGATCTCGTCCAACCAGCTGCCGGGTTCCCTCGCCGCCTCGGCGTCAACAAAGGCGGGATAAACGCGTCGCACGCTCACCGGCCTTCCCTGCAGATGGGCCTGGCAGGCAAGTCTCGCGTCGGCGGGGGCCTGTACGCGGCGGAGGGTCGCCAGTTCCGCTTCAGCCGGAGCATCGAGATCGGCGTCGGCCGCCACGATGATCCTGCATGTCCCGCAGCGGGCGCGCCCCCCGCAGACACTCGCATGAGGAATATCGTTCGCTCGGCTGACCTCGAGCACTGACATCCCGACATGTCCAAGCGCAGTCAGGCCGCCATCGTAGGACACGATCACGCGCATGCGCCGCCGCCTCAGAATTTTAGCGGCGAGGATGCCCATAGCCGCCGCGACGGCGACGCCATACAGCAGAAGGACCGCAGCCTGAATGACGCCTAGGCGATGACCCATCTGTTGCCGGATCAATAGGTTCTGCTCAATGTGCGCTCGCCAATCCGCGTCGGTCGCGAGGCGGGCCAACACAGTCTCACCGGCGTGCGCGAATCCCAAAAGCGCAAGGATCGGAATCGCGAAGAGTATCGGGATCACGATTGGCGCCAGCCGCGGTCAGGCGCGTTTCAACACCAGTGTCGAATAGAGACCGATAGCACCGTGAGCCCAGACGATGACGACCACCAGAAGCTGCTGGAGCGCGAAGAGCGGAGCGTATCGCCAGTAAACGGCGAGGACGTACCCATAGTCGGCACTGAACCCAGCCACGAGGTCGCTCGCCACCTGAAGCCCGACGACATGATTGACGAGCAGAGGCGGCGTCGCGAGCCCCAGCAGCAGCTGGACCCAGTCCGTCCGGCTCATTGCCAGCGAATGGCGTGACGCCAGCGAGGCCAGGCCAAGCCCGGCATGGATGATCGCCGCGGCCAGCAATAATGCTTGGCCGAAGCCGGTCTGCCACGGCATCAGCAGTGCCCCTCGCCATCGCCCCATTGCGTCGACCGAGACCAAGCCGAGGGCGAGGTTACACAGGTGGCAGGCGACGAAAAGAAGCAGGAAGAGGCCGCTTCCGAGGCGGATGCGCCGTACGAACAACCGAGAAAAAAGCATTCCCGTTGCCGACCTCAGCGGAGATGCGCCCACCGGTGATTGAAGCCCTTACGCCGGCCGGTCGCCAGCGGGTTTTCGCTAGGTAGGCCGGGATGCCGCGTGTCGGCGCGCTCAAGTCAGGCCAGGACGACGATCTTGCCGCCTGCTTTGTTCTCCTCCATGCAGCGGTGCGCCTCGACGATGTCGTCGAGCTTGAACACCTTGCCGACCTGGACCCGCAACGTTCCCGCGGCGACCTGCTCGACCAGTTCATCGAGCGGCGTCAGCATGAAATCCTCGGGCCCGCCATCATAGGTGGTCAAGCACACGGAAGTCGGGATCACGTCCATCGGGCTAAAATCGTCGAACGACCATTTGTTGCCCACCATTCCAGTCATGCAAACGATCCCGCGCCGCTTGGCGCAGCGGAGCGAGTCACGAAGCGTCGTCGTGCCGATGAGTTCGAGCACCTTGTCGACCCCACCCGGAAAGACCTCCTTCACCTGCTCCGCAATCGCGCCAGTATCGATGAACACCTGATCAGCGCCGCTTGAACGCAGGAGCTGTTCGCGGTCGGGCCTGCGTGTCGTCGATGCAACGAGTGCCCCATGGTTTTTGGCAATGGCCGCCGCGGCCAGCCCGACCGATGTCGTCCCGCCGCGGATCAGCAGACGCTCGCCGTTGCCGAGACGCAGCGACTTGAACAGCGAGCCCCACGCTGTCTGCAGCATCTTGGGATAGCGCCCAAGGTCTCCCAGGGTAGGCCGGTCTTCACGACCTGCACCTGCCTCGCCGGCACGCAGGTGTATTCGGCATAGCCGCCGTCGAGGTCGCGCCCCATACCCCCCATCGCGGTGGCGACGATGTCGCCTTTGCTGAACTCCGCGCCCGGAGCCTCCTCGACCAGACCGACTGCCTCGATACCGAGGATACGCGGGAAGATGACACCGGGAGAAAGACCCTGCCGGGTGAACAGCTCCGAGCGGTTTAGCCCGAACGCTTTGACCCGGATCAGAACCTCCCGCGGCTGAGGCACGGGGACCGGGCGGCTCTCGATCTTGAGGACCTCCGGTCCACCCGGTTCGTAGATAACTGCAGCCTTCATTGTCACCATGGCGAAGCTCCCTTCGAACTGTCATGTCCCGCCTCAACTCACGGGCTGCGCCTTGGGAAATTCCCATGTGCCATCGAGGATTTCGGGTCGCGGGCGAAAGAGGCGCACGGTGTAGTTCCAGCCCTTCATGATCGGCAGGCAATTGGGAATTTCGCTGTCGCAGCGGCCGAACTGAATGGCGACCGAGCCGTCCGCACCCTTTTTTCCGGTGATGTTATTCACGGAATACGCGTTGTAGTGGTTCGGTTCGAAATAGCCCTCGGCGTTGTAGACGGTGATCGACCAGAAGCCGTCGACGGGCACGTCCTTCACCGTGAGCGTGTGGGCGGTGGTGCCGTCATTCCGATCGGGCGTGACCGGGAGGTAGAGGCCGTCCTTCTCGGGAAGGCCGCCCCAAACTAATGCAGTCCCGATCAGGTGTCGCACCGGATCAACTTGATCCTTCTTAGCGCCGAACATGCGTCTTGTATCGGAAATCGTCTCCCCGAGTTGCAAGAGCGCAGTGTGTACGCTCTTGAGGCTTGCCTCATCCCAGTTGGGGATTTCGAATGTGCCAGGACCTTTCCGGCTCACCGTGAGCGCATCCTGCAAGGCGTGGACCTGCTGAACATCTTGCGGGTTCGCCGGATCGACCAGCATACGCACCACGACGATACCATATCGCGTACCGATCTCCTCCTTCGTCAGGACGTGCCTGCCCGCACCATAAAAGACCGCCGGGGTATACTGATCCTCATTGACTACCTGCATCACCATGAAACGCTTGCCGGCGTCTGGCAGCGTGACCGTCACCGGACCGGCGTCGAAGTCGAACACTGCGAACGAATATAGCGTGTCACGATTGGGCCGAACTATGCCCCGGTTGACGATCGGCGCCAGCTCGCGGCCATGCCGGAATTTGCCCAAGGCGCCCGCTTTGACAGTTTGGCCAAAATAGACGTCTGTCTGGGCGCGGTTGTAGTTGTCGACGGTAACCGGGGCGGCAGCGCCTGACGGCAATTGCGCGAGCGCGACGGAGCCTGTCGCCGCGAGCAACGAGGCTGCGCAGATTTCACTGCGGAAATTTCTCATCGCTGCACTTTCCTCGTTCATGAGTCCATAATCCCTTGGCCCATGTTTACACATCAGGCGCGTGGCGGATTTGTCGTGCAGAAGCAGTAGCGCGCAATCTTCCAGGCACTGTCGATTTTCTGGAAGAGAAAGAGCTCTTGGTTGGCCTCCGGGCCCTCGGCGCCCGTCGCGTTGTTCTTCGTCGTTCCAGTGGAGTTTGTTCGCGCCAACACCCAATCCGGTGCGATCTGCCGAATCTCGGCGATCTGAAACTTGACGGTGAGAGTGATCGCGGCAAACACGGCTTCATACGCCTTGCGTACCGCGTCCGTGCCGACGCTCCCGAGGCTATGCTGAGGCATGAAGACGCCATCGGGTGCGTAGAGCTTGAGAGCCGCCTCGGTATCGGAGCCATTCAACGCGGTTTCGTAGTGCTTCAAAATCGCGGCGACAGCCTGTTCGTCTGTATTCATGACGGTGCGCTCCGGCGGTGGATAGTTCAGCCGCGAAATGCTGCGCCTGTCCGCCGGATGCGACTAGCGACTCAAATCGGGAATGCGTTTCCCGATTTTGGAAAATGTTCCCTCAGCGACCGACCTCACCGGAGCTGCGCGTTTATGCCGGGAGCGACGGAAAGAGTTTCGGCGCCATCTGCGCCGCGAATTCCTTGAACACGCGCACCGGGCGCGAGATGTGCCGATTACCAGGATGAACCATCGAGAGGTCAAAGGTGCGGAAGTGCCATTCGGGCATAATCTCGATGAGCCGACCGTCGCGCACCAAATCAGGCTGCACCACTGGCGGCAGGTCGCCGATGCCCACGCCCTCCAGTAGCGCGGAAGCGAGACCGGCATAGTCATTCATCGACAGAAACGGCAGAAACGAGACCCTTTCAGTCAGACCGTTTTGGTCAACAAAGGTCCAGCTATTTTCCGGTCTCCAGAACGAGAAGCCCAGCAGCCGGTGCCCAAGGAGGTCCCGCGGCTTCTCGGGCAATCCAACTCGTTTGATATAGGCCGGGCTGGCGACCAATTGGTGGCGATATGTCAGTAGCTTGCGGGCAACCAGCGACGAGTCCCTAAGCGGGCCCAGCCGGAACACTAAATCGACACCCTCGGCGATGTGGTCGACGAAACGGTCCGTTACCAGGATTTGGACGCGCACATCGGGATAGGAGGCCTGGAAGGCGGTGACCAACGGCACCAGCAGCGTATCCGAAATGCTGGGTGGCGCAGACAGCCGTAACACGCCCGACACTGTCGAGGATTGATTCGAGACAATGTTGCCCACCGCCTCGCTGATCTCGGCGCTGCGTTGGGCATGCTCGAAAACTTCCGCACCGACATCGGTAAGCCGCAAATTCCGCGTTGACCGCTCGAGCAGCCCGACGCCAAGCTGATCCTCGAGCTCGGCGACGCGCCGGCTGACGGTGGAGATCGGCATTTTCAGGCGTCTTGCGGCTTCCGAAAAGCTCCGCGCCTCAGCAACTTTGGCGAATATTGCCAGCGAATTCAGGTCAATGATCATCTTTTTCACACCTTTTCAACCCGGCTAAGGGCGGGCTGATGCCTCGATCCGGCGATCTGCACAACGGGCTCGTCGCTGTCCCCGGAGCTGTTGGGTCAACAACCAGTCCGTTGCCACCCTACAACCGAGACGATGGAGATTGGTCGCGCTATCGGGAGTGCCACCTCTGGCCCGGCCTCTTGCTTATGTACGCCAAGCCTTCGGTCGACGTGCCGCGAATTGTCGGGCGTGGTTCTCACAGCGATCTGTTCGATTACCGGCCGTTGGCGCTTCCCGGAATGCCGGGAGACCTTCGGTTTGTCCCGAAAATAGCCGCAAAGGCGTGCTAGCTTCATAAATTTGGGATATCGCGTTGGCAAAATTTGACTTCGACGTGCGCACACCCGTGGCTGCGGTAGCGGCAGCTATCCGTACAGTGTTTACAACCAAAGAGGGAAATCTCGCTGCAGATTTGCTGCAGATGTAGCGGAGGTTGATTTCTTACTCGACCTGGAGTTGTGCCATTGCCTACATCGGCAGGGCCCGCCAATATTGCGGCGGCATGCGGCTGCCGTAGAGGCGCATCTTGCAGTTTTTCGATGCTGTGAATTTCATGGACTGGCTCGGGCGGCTGCGTGATCTCGCCGCTTCGCCGGCGATCCTCGAACCCCTCCTCCTCCAGCTGGCCTGCATAGCCGCGGCTTTCCTGTTGGCGTGGGCAATGCGAGCCGCCACCCGGTCGTCGACCGACCGGCTCGTCGAGCGGGTCACGATGCGCTATCGCGCCCTTCGCGTTCCGGCCGGGCTGCGCGGGCTGGTGATGTTCTGTTACGCTTGGCTCCTCCTCGTCTTCGCCGAGCAGGCCGTCGCGCAGCTTGGCGGCGAGTACCGGCTGATCGGCATCGCTGCCACTCTGACCGGCCTGTGGATCGTGATCAGAGCGTCCGCGCTGCTGCTACGAGATCCGCTGCTGGCACGGGCGGTGGCGGCCGTCGCCTGGGTCGTCGCCGCCCTGGACATCATGGGCCTTTTACCGGCGACCACGACGGCGCTCGACGATCTGGCGCTAAGGGTCGGCGCGTTGCGGATCTCCGTACTGCTCGTCATCAAGGCGGTACTCGTCGTCGCGATCCTATTGTGGATCGCGCTCGGCCTCGCTCGGGTGATCGATACCAGGCTCCAGCATTCGGCTGCGCTGAGCCCGTCGGTGCGGGTGCTGACCGGCAATCTCGTCCGCATCGCGCTCATTTCGGTGGCGCTGTTGATCGGCCTCAACGCGGTCGGCATCGACCTCACCGCCTTCGCGGTCTTCAGCGGCGCCGTCGGCGTGGGCATCGGTTTCGGTCTGCAGAAAATCGTCTCGAATTTCGTCAGCGGCATTATTCTGCTGCTCGAGCGCTCGATAAAGCCGGGGGATGTGATCGAGGTCGGCAGCACCTTTGGCTCCGTTACTTATCTCGGGGCTCGTTATGCCTCGGTGCGCGGCCGCGACGGCAAGGAATACCTGATCCCGAACGAGAACCTGATCACCAACCAGGTGGTCAATTGGTCCTATTCGAGCCTGCTAGTCCGGCTCGATGTGGAGTTTGGCGTCGCCTACAACAGCGATCTGCATGCCGTGCGGGATATCGCCGTCGCAGTGGCGAAGGGGACGAAACGCGTGCTCGCCTCGCCGACATCCATTTGTCACGTGACGGGGTTCGGCGACAGCGCCGTCAACATGCTCCTGCGTTTCTGGATCCAAGATCCGGCAGACGGCGTGACCAACATCAAGGGCGACGTTCTTCTCGGGCTGTGGGACGCGTTCCACGAACACCGGATCGAAATCCCGTTCCCGCAGCGCGAACTCCACATTCGCGATCTGCCTGCCCCGGCGGGGGTTTATGAGGACACGGGCGAGCGGGCCCGCTAGACCCGGCCGGCGATCTCTGCCTTCTCGGTGCCCGCCGCGCCAGCAGCGGCCTCGCGAGCGCCGGCAACTTCCACGCGTTGCCTAGGCAGGGCATGGGGATATTCGGCCTGCAGAAACGCGATCAGCTTCTCCCGCACCTCGCAGCGCAGATCCCAGGCCAGGCTGGCGCTCCGCGCGCTGACGAGGGCGCGAATTTCGACCATACTGCCCGTCGCGTCGGTGACCTGAAGCGTGGCTACCTTGCCGTCCCACAGCTTGCTGTCATGGACGATCTCGTCGAGCTTACGCCGCAGTCGCTCGACCGGCACCGTGTAGTCGACATGCAGGATTACCGAGCCCAGCAGATCGGCGGTCTCGTAGGTCCAGTTCTGGAAGGGCTTTTCGATGAAATAGGTCAGCGGCACGATCATCCGCCGCAGATCCCATAGCCGGACTACTACGTAAGTGCTGGTGATCGTCTCGATCGTGCCGAATTCGCCTTCGACGATTATTTGATCCTGGACCCGGATCGGCTGGGTCATCGCGATCTGAATCCCGGCGAGCAGATTGCTGAGCACCGGCCGCGCTGCGAGACCGAGGATGATGCCGGCGGCCCCGGCCGAGGCGAAGAGGCTCACACCGTATTGCCTCACCGAATCGATAGTCATCAGCGCGACGGCGACGGTGAGGATCACCAGCATGGTTTTGACCACCCGCTGCAGGATGCGCAGCTGGGTCACATGCTTGCGGGCGAGCAGGTCGTCGGCGACGTCGGTGCTGTAGCGGCGCAGATAGATCTCCACCCCGATATCGAGCGCGATCGCGGCGGCCCAGCCGAGCGACAGGACGAAAGCCACCAGCAGGGTCTGAGCGATCGCCCGAGTCACGGGAGCCGGAAAATCCGCCCCGGCGAGGGCGAGGCCCGAGACGACGACGACAATGATCACGCTGGCCGGGCCCTGACCGCGGGCCAGCAGCTGCTGGAGAAACGGGCTGTACCGGCGGGCCAGCCGGATGAGCCGGCGGGTGAACCATCGATAACTCAGCAGCACGACGGCCGCAGGTACTGCTATCGTGATGACGCCGATAAGCCACGACGGGACCCAGGCCGAGATCGAATGAATAAAGGTCATCAGCACCTGCGCAGCTATTGAGTCGGATGGGGTCTTTGCCGATGATTGCCGAGAGTGTCCGGGCTGATCCCAATCGGAGCTGAGGAATGAGCATCGAAGCGAAGACCGCCATTGTCGAACACCTCGGGCGGCAGCATCAGGCGATGGTCGGGCTGTTGGCCGATCTCGTGAATATCGATTCCGGCAGCTACAACAAGCGGGGCGTCGACGCGGTCGGCGACCGGCTGCGGGCCTGGCTCGAAGCGGCGGGCATCCGTTGCGAGACCTTTCCAAACGATGTTTTTGGCGATTGCATGGCGGCGCGGATCGCCGGCACTGGCGGCGCCAACCGGCCGATCGTGCTGATGGGGCACCGCGACACCGTTTTCCCCGACGGCACCGCGGCGCAGCGGCCGTTCCGCGTCGACGGCGACCAGGCCTTTGGGCCGGGGGTCGCCGACATGAAATCGGGCCTCGTCATGAACACCTTCGTGCTCGAAGCGTTGCACCGGTTCGGGGCACCCTGTCCTCTGACCGGCCTTTATACCTCCGACGAGGAGATCGCCTCGCCGTCCTCACGCCCGGTCATCGAAGCCGAAGCCAAGGACGCCCGCTCGGTTTTCAATTCCGAGCCAGGGCGGCCGAGCGGTAATCTCGTGTCGCGGCGCAAAGGCGCAGCGTTCATCGAACTGGAGGTGACCGGCCGCGCCGCGCATTCGGGTGCCGCACATGCCCAAGGGGTCAGCGCGATCGAGGCGCTCGCCCGCAAGGTCCAGCGCCTGCACCGGCTGACCGATTACGACCTCGGCACCACGGTCAATGTCGGCCTCGTTCAAGGCGGCACCGCAGTCAACACCGTCGCCGCCCGCGCCACCGCCGCCGTTGACGTGCGCTTCCCGACGATGAACATCATGGAGAAGATCCTCGGCGAAGTGCGCGAGATCTGCCAGTGCTGCGAATTGCCCGGCACCGAGGCCCGCATCCTGCGCGAGGGCAATTTCCTGCCGCTCGAGCAGGACGAGAAGAGCCGCGAATTGCTCCAGGCCTATGGCCGCTCCGCGGCGGGTCTCGGCTTCCAGGTTTCGGGCGAGCCGACCGGCGGCTCGGCCGACAGCGGGTTTACGGCGGCGCTCGGCACGCCCACCCTGTGTGGCACCGGGCCGGTCGGCGGCAATGCCCACCGCGACGACGAGTGGTGCCGCATCGATACAATGGTCCCCCGCGCCCAGGCCCTGGCATTGACGATCCTCGAAGTCGCGGCGGGATGACCCGTTCCGTCGTTCCTGCGAAAGCGGGAACCCAGGGACGGCAAGCCCTCGCGAAGTGGCCCTGGACCCCCACTTGCGCAGGGGCGACGCTAAAATAGCCTGAGGAGATCGGGGTATGACCAATCGGGTGGAATTGTCGATTGCTGAGCGGTTCGAGTTTGCGGACGGACACGAGTTCGGCGCTGTCGGCGCATATGAGCGCCTCGTCGGGCGCGCTCACTTTGCGGTAGATCCGGCCGCCCCGGCGCAGCAGGGCATCACCGATCTCGACAAGGCGCCGACCGATGCCGACGGGCTGGTCCATTACACCGGCGACTTCTCGATCCTGAAGCCAGTCGACCCCAGGTGCGGCAACCGGCGCATCTTTTTCGACTATGGCAACCGCGGCAACAAGCGGATGCTGCAATTCTTCAACGACGCGCCGGCCTCGAACGACCCGCGTACTCTGGCGCATGCCGGGAATGGCTTTTTGATGCGCCGCGGCTACACGGTGGTCTGGCTCGCCTGGCAGGGCGACCTGCTGCCCGGGAACGGGCGAATGGTGCTCGATCTGCCGACCACGCCGGTGACCGGGTCCGTCCGCGTCGAGTACATCGCCGACCGCCCCGGGATCACGACGTTTCCATTGAGCGGCCATGCCTCGACGCGCAGCCATCCGACTGTCTCCCTCGACACTCGGGAGGCGTTTCTGACACGCCGGCGCTATCCCGACGACCCGCGCATCCCGGTGCCGCCCGACAGCTGGCGTTTTGCGCGCGTCGAAGGCGGGCTCGGCCTCGACAACCAGGGCGCCGAGCAGGCCGTCATCCCGTCAGATACACACATCTACATCCCGGCCGGCTTCGAGCCGGGCTGGATTTATGAGCTGGTCTATACCGGGCGCGATCCGTTGGTACTCGGGCTCGGCCATGCGGCGGTGCGCGATTTCGTGAGCTTCCTGAGAGATGGAGCCGAAGATGCTGCAGTCCTCGGCAGCATCGAAAAGGCCTACGCCTGGGGCCGGTCGCAAACCGGCCGCTGCATCCGCGATTTCGTCTATCGCGGCTTCAACGCCGACGCCACCGGGCGCAAGGTATTCGACGGCGTCCTACCGCATGTCGCGGGGGCCGGACGCAAATGGCTGAACCACCGTTTCGCGAACGCCGTCGTGTCGGGCGGCCAACAATATGAAGACCACTTCAACCCGGCCGACACATTCCCGTTCTCCTATGCCGAGACGACCGACCACCTGACTGGGCGGCGCGATGCGATCCTGAAGCGGCCCACGACCGATCCCCTGGTCATCCACACGCAGACCGCGACCGAGTACTGGCAGCGGCGCGGCTCGTTCGTGCATACCGACACGCGCGGCAACGACCTGCCGCAGCCGCCGAATGTGCGGGTCTATTTCTGGGCCAGCTCGCAGCATTTCGCCGACCCGATCCCGAAACTGCTGGAACGCGGCATCCGCCAGAATTTCCTTAATACCGTCGCGACCTCGATGCTGTTCCGCGCGATGGTCGATGGAATGGACCGCTGGGCGACGGACGGCGTCCCCCTACCTGACAGCCGCATCCCGCGCCGCGCCGACGGCACATTGGTCCGGTTCGAGGAATGGCGCCGCCAATTCCCGGCGATTCCCGGCGTGGCTGTCCCGCACGAGCCCAATTCGCTGCCGCTCTTGGACTTCGGCCCCGAGGCGGAGCGCGGAATTCTGAAGGAGCCGCCGGAAATCGTGTCGGGCGATGGCTACACGGTGCTGGTGCCGGCGGTCGACGGTGACGGCAACGACCTCGCCGGCGTCAGGGCACCGATGGTGGAGGCCCCGCTCGGCACCTATTGCGGCTGGAACCTTCGGGCACGTGGCTTCGGCCATGGCGCGATGCACGAATTCTCGGGCAGCTACATCCCGTTCCCTGAGAATCCGGAAGAGAGACACATGACGGGCGATCCGCGGTGGTCGATCCTCGAGCGCTATCCGAATGCCGAGACCTACGGCGCGGCGATCACTGCGGCGGCCCGCGAGTTGGTTGAACAGGGCTTGATGCTCGAAGAGGATGTCGAGCGCGCCATAGCAGCCGCGGCGGATTGGGGCCGGCCGCGCCATGACGTCAAAATGAGGTGAACAATTTCGATGCCGGACGGACCAGGCTACGAGGATGATTTCTACGCCTGGACGCGCCACCAGGCCGAGGTATTGCGAACCATGCCGGTCTCGGACAACCGGTTCGACCGCGAGCACGTGGCCGAGGAGATCGAGGATTTGGGCAAGAGCGGGCGCGACGCGGTGCGCAGCCAGATCCGCCGCATCATCGAACACCTCCTCAATCTCGCCTATTCACCCGCCCAAGCGCCGCGCTTCGATTGGATGCACGGCATCTCCGATACCCGCGCGGTGCTGGAGGATAAGATGTCGCCCACGTTGCGCCGCGAGGTCGAGGCTACGCTGGAAAGACTATATGCCGGTGCCCGCCGGAGCGCCGCCTTGGCGCTTCGCACCTCTGGCGAGGAGGAGGCCGCTCGGGAATTCCCCGAGAATTGTCCCTATTCGCTCGATAAAATCTGCCAGCAGGACTGGTACCCGGATTCTTTCGAACCATGATCCGAACCCGAACAGGCCCGCCGGCCTCGATCTACGTCGCCGGGCTGTTCGCGATGGGGTACACGGATTTCTACATCTTTCTGATCCCGCTTTACGGCCTGTCGCTCGGCATGAGCGCAGGCGAAATCGGCATGCTGGTCGGCGGGCGCTCGCTGCTGGCGGTCTTCTTGTCGATCCATGTTGGCGTGCTAATGGACCGCTTCGGCACGCGGCGCGTGACCTTGTTCTTCGTTTGGACGGCAATGGCCTTGGCGCCGATCTTTCCGCTGGTGCCGTGGTTCTGGCCGTTGCTGCTGCTGCAGCTCGTCAATGGCGGCGCGCTCTCATTTGCGTGGTCGGGCTCGCAGACCCTGATCGCCCAGTTGACCGACGGCGAGGCCGAATATATTGGCCGCTTCAGCTTCTTCGCGCGCATCGGCACGACAATGACGCCGATGCTCGCCGGCATTGCCTGGGATTTTGGCGGCGCATGGCCCTCCTATATGCTCGGCTTTGCTTGGGGCGTCGTCCTGACCCTGGCGCTGTTGCGGGCACCGGAAGCCGAGATCGCGCCTCGCGACGGAGCTGGACGCCGGGCTGCGTGGTTCCGTGCGCGCGACCTATTCCCACGATTTCCCGATTACGTGCGCTGCTTTGCGCTTATGGCAATCCCGGCGGTGGCGACGACAATGGCCATCATGTTTCTGCGCACAGCGACCAATGGCGTGCAAAGTTCGCTCTATGTTGTTTATCTGAACGGCGTGGGGCTGACCGGCACATCGATCGGCATCCTGTTCGCGGCCATCGAAGTCGCGAGCGGATTGGGCTCGCTGTTCGCCGGACGCGCGATGCTGCTCGGCGACCCGCAGAGCACGATGCTGACCGGAACCGTATTGTCGATCCTGTTAATTTCCGTTACGCCGTTCATCGGCGCGGTATTCGCCTTGCTGTTGGCGGCGCAGGCCTTGCGCGGATGGCTGCAGGGAGTCGTCCAGCCGGTCATGTTCTCGGTGCAGGCCAAGGCTGTCGGGCGCTACCGCCAGGGATCGGTAGTCGGGCTCCGCCAGACGATGAACCGGCTGGCGGCAATCGTGATCCCGCCGGCAATGGGCGGGATCGCGGACCAATGGGGCGCCGGTGCCAGCTTTCTGATTCTTGGCACCCTCCTGCTCGCGCTGTCGGCGCCGGTCGCTCTGATCACCCGCCGCGCCACACGGCTCGCCGCTGCCGGCCCCCTCACACCGTCACAGACCGCGCAAACGGAGGCAAGATGACCCGCGACTTCGTCGGTTACGGCGCCGAGCCGCCCCACGCCCAATGGCCCGGCGACGCCCGCATCGCCGTCAATTTCGTGATCAATTTCGAAGAGGGTTCGGAGCTCTCCTACCCCGCCGGAGACGGTGTCTCGGAGGGCGGGCTGACCGAGATGCTCGGCTCAGATCTGGGCGTGAAGGGCCGCGACCTCGGCGCCGAGAGCATGTTCGAATACGGCGCTCGCGTCGGTTTCTGGCGGCTGCACCGGATCTTCACCCAGTTCGCCGTGCCCGTTACGATCTTCGGCTGCGCGAAAGCCTTCGAGGCGAACCCGCCTGCAGCCACGGCAATTGCCGCGAGCAACTGGGACATCTGCAGCCACGGCTATCGTTGGATCAACCACCCCGGCCTTTCGGAGGCCGACGAACGCAGGCAGATCGCCGAGGCCGTCGAGCTGATCCGGCGAACTACCGGCAAGACTCCCGTCGGCTGGTATTGCCGTTATGCGCCGTCGGAGAACACACGCCGATTGCTCGTCGAGCATGGCGGGTTTCTCTATGACAGCGACACCTATAATGACGAGCTGCCTTATTGGGTGCGGGTCAGCGACCGCCCGCACCTTGTCGTGCCTTATTCGCTGACCACGAACGACTCAAAATTCGGCCGCGGCGTGTTCGGTTCCGGCGAGGATTTCTTTGCCTTCCTGCGCGACAGCTTCGATCTGCTCTATGAAGAGGGTGCGGAGCGCCCGCGGATGATGTCGGTCGGGTTGCACATGCGGTTGACCGGCCATCCCGGCCGGGCAAAGGCGCTGATCCGCTTTATCCAATACATCCTCGGGCATCCCCGCGTGTGGGTATGCCGCCGCGAGGACATCGCGCGCCACTGGATGGCTCGCTTCCCGGCGCCGAATTGAGCCGTCGAGCAGCCTTGTCACAAAACTGAAACCGTGGTCGCGCTAAATCCGAAGACTGTGTGGTCGAAGGGTGCTGGCGGGGGAAATCGTGACGCGATTCATTTGGGTTATTGCGCTGGTTGCGGCAGTGACGATCGGATCTGCCAATGCGGTGAATGCCGCGGGGATCGAGAGCATCGAGAACATCGTCGTCATCTACGCCGAGAACCGCAGCTTCGATAATCTCTACGGGTTTTTTCCCGGCGCGAACGGCTTGTCCGGGCTGACAGCGGAGGAATACACCCAGCGAGATCGCGACGGGGCAGTGCTCACAGAACTGCCGCCGATCTGGGGCGGGTTGACCGCCAAAGGCATCGAACCGGCGGTGACCGAAGCGCAGACGAAGCACCTAACCAATGCGCCCTTTGCGATCGACGACCCGAAGGGGTTCGATCTGACGCTGGGCGTCGCCACTCGAGATTTGTGGCACCGATTCTACCAGAACCAGATGCAGATCGCTGGCGGGAAAAACGACCGGTTCGTCGCCTATGCCGATTCCGGCGCGCTCGTCATGGGTCATTACGCGAGCAGCAGACTACCGCTGTGGAACATCGCGAGAGAATACGTGCTGGCCGATAACTTCTTCATGGGCGGGTTCGGCGGCTCGTTCTTTAATCACTTCGCGCTGATTTGCGCTTGCGCGCCGATCTACCCCAATGCCGACCAGAGCCCGGCCAAAGGCTCGATCGCTGCGGTCGAAGCTGACGGCGTCACTCTCCGACCGGCGGCGGACGCGCCGAAATCGGCGCTCGACGGACCCCCCAGATTCATGAATGACGGCAACCTGACCCCCGATTTTTATGCAGTAAACACGATGCAGCCGCCCTACCAGCCGAGCGTCAATGCGCCGCCACCGGGGGGAAACCCCGCCTACGCGGATCCGGCGAAGCCGACGACCTTGCCGCCGCAAACCGAGCAGACGATCGGCGATCTGCTGAGCGCCAAAGGCGTCACATGGGCGTGGTATGCCGGCGCCTGGCAGGTCGCATTAGACGGCAAGAACGCATTCCCAGTCCCCAATTTCCAGTACCACCATCAGCCCTTCAATTATTTTGCCAATATGGCGCCGGGCACTCCCGCGCGCGCCGAACACCTGAGGGACGGCGGGTTCGGCGGCAGCGAGTTCATCAAGGCGATCGACAATGGAACTTTGCCGCAGGTCACGTTCTACAAGCCGCAAGGCAATCTGAACGAGCACCCGGGCTATGCCGATGTGCTCGACGGTGACCGCCACGTCGCTGACGTCGTCGCCCATCTGCAGAAGAGCCCCCAATGGGCTCATATGGTTGTCGTTATTACCTATGACGAAAATGGTGGATTCTGGGACCATGTCGCGCCGCCCAAGGGAGATCGCTGGGGCCCCGGATCGCGGATCCCGGCGTTGATCGTCTCGCCCTTTGCAAAAAGGGGATATGTCGATCACACGCTCTACGACACGACCTCGATCCTCTCTTTGATCACCCGGCGGTTTGCCTTGCCGTTGCTGCCTGGACTACAGCGTCGCAATGCGGCGATCGTTGCTCATGGCAACCCGCCTCTCGGCGATTTGATCGGCTCTCTCGATCTGCCGCCTTGAGTTTGCCGTTAGCGGGCGAAGCGACGGCGCGGCAGGAGGGCCGCCGCGAGCACCTCGCCGATTAGCGAGCCGAGGAACAGGCCGACGAGGCCGTAGACGGCAGCGGCGAAGGACAGATCGAGCTGCGGCGCGAAGCTGTCGAAAACCGTCTTGGCAATCTGACGGCGCGGACCGCTTTCGTCGCCGGCGAAATCCTCGGCCGCCACGATCGGACGGAACAAGTCGGGGCTGCGTTCGATCCGGTCATACGATGCCCGGAGGCTGCGCTGGCGGTCTAGTGCGGCGGCGAGGGTTTCCGCATTCGACGGCTCGACCGCGCGCAGCTGGGCGAGAAAGCGACCCTGATCCTCACTTGCCGCAATGCCGTAGAACCGCTGCGCGGAGGCCTTGCGCTGCGCGATCTCCTGGTCGGAGCTGCGCACGAGCTGCAACAACGCGGCCTGGTACTCGCGGGTGACCGCCGGTGCCTGCATCGCTATCAACGCCAGCCCGAGCGCCGCGGCGAGCCGGATCGAGCGGATAAGCCAGCCGGCGAGCAACATTGACGGGCCAGGTCAGCCTTCCAGCTCTGCGACGGCGTCACCGCCGAAGAGCCATTCTTCCGCCAGTCCCGTTGTCGTTGTCCACCGTCACTTTGGCGGGCTCGTCGGATTGAGCCAGCCGAACCGCCTCGGCGATCGCCTCCTCACGACCTGGAAATCTGACGCGCGGGTGATCTTCTCCCTCCTTTGTCACTGCCCAACCTTGGTCCCTCGGATGAACACGATATACGTGGCGTCCCAACATCATCGCTTTCCTTGCGTTTCGCCGAACCGACCCCGTCAACGCGTGGCCGGGGAGCATGTTCCCGAGGTCGGCCCACGACGTCTTTCGCCGCGCCGACAAGTCACCCTATTTCTGCGGGCACTCTCGCCCTAGGCCGGACTTTCCGGCACCCATCACGATTTCAAACACGAAGCCACGTCGAGCGAAAGGAGATCTATCAGACGCGAAAGCCGCCATAGCTCACGGCCGCCGACGTCTCGCTCGTCTTTTGCGCCATCGAGATGAACGTGATGCGGTTGGGATTGGGGACCACGTCGTACATCCGGATCAACCGTTCACCATCCAACTTAAGGCCGGATCCGACGACCTGAGGCCAGTTCGGCACCGCCGGGTTCGCCTCGGCGGCGTAACAACTCGAAAACTCCATCTGGCCGTAATCGGCAAGGGGGTAGAGCTGGTGAGGGTGGTTCAAAATGGCGGGCCGTTCCATGATCCACTCGGCGGTGGCGCCGGAAATTTTGGGTCGACGCGATCGCACGACTGGCGCCTGGATCCTCTTTCGAAAAAAAAGCCCAGTGCTGAAGTTTAGGATAGCCACGTAAGCGACGCTCGGCTCCCATACCCTGACTATGCAACCCACCCTGTCTCCTATCGAAATGGGTACGCTTTGTATGGGATAGGGACGGTTATTCGGGTAGTCCTTTGCCCACCACTGGAACCAGGCGAAAGTCTCAAACTCTTCTGTGCCGTCGTCCAGTAATGTAACCTTTTGCCAGGTTCCGATCTGCGGCAGCGACGAGTTGAAATACCGGCGCTGACCGTCGAGCCCCACCCAAGCCGAGCAGGTGTAATCGCCAGGTTCGGCATTGAGCGGCGGTGACGGCTTCGGCACATGCCACATCCCGGAGACATGCACGAAGACTTTGTAATTGTTTGGCTCTATATAAGCTCCACACCAGTTCCGGCTGGTTTCGTATCGGGTGGCTGAAGTTATATTGATCGCGGCTGGCGTGCTCTGGCGGGTCTGAACCCGGAACTCTCGCAATTGCGTCGTGATCTTCTCTGAGACGAATGTCGGTCGCGGTGAGAAAAAGCTCGACCATACGCTGTAGAGTTCATGCTCTCGATCAGGATCGGGACGCGGTGGTATGCCGTACAAAATCAACTGCTCTGGCGTTGCCGTGAGCAGGTCTAAATCTTCCGGCGGATCGGGAAAATCCCCTATACGATCAAATGCGCTCAGAACGCGCAGCCCGTCTTTCATTTGCTGTCTCCCGCGTCAAATTCGGCTCCCGCGTCACGGGTATTGATTCGCCGCGTAATTCGGGTCCCATTCCTTTTGTGCGGCGGCCAGGGCGTTGCTGTACCACGCATTTGCAGTGAGGAGCGGCTGAATTCGACTTGCCAGATCGACGCCCGCCAGCGAATCGCTGTGATAATGGAGGCCTGCGATCTCCCGGTTCCGTGCAATACGGTCGGCGAGTACCTCCAAATCGTCCAGCATGGCCTGATGTTGTACCAGGCCGCTGAACACGTCACCCATGCAGAGCGCCATCAGATGCGCTTGGGTCGAATGGCCGCTGGGAAAAGAGGCGTGTCCTGGCACGACGATTGGCGGAAGCAGCGCCGGGCACAACTCCGATGGCCTCGGCCGCCGATACTTGCCCTTATAGTACATGGACACAAAGAGGGCAACCAAGCTGGCAATATTCAACACACGAAAAGTGGCGGGGTAGGCGGTCGGCCGCGTCGTCATTAAATTCATGAAATAGCTGATGAACTCGTCAGCCTGGCTTAGAATTTCGTCGAGCGCGTCTGCTCGCTCGTCCTGCGCTGCAGTTACCAGATCGTTCAGTTCTATCCGTATTTGGTTCTGCGCACTCATAGAGTCCCAATAGGGTGGAGAGGGGTCTGCCCAGGAGGGGAGCAGGTTGAATCCCTGCCAGTTCGAGCCGACGAATTCGGTCAACGCCAACCAAGCATACCAGTCGGCAGACCAGTTTCTGAGGGGATAAAGCGCGACGTCTATCCTTTGATCCGATATTGGATTTCCTGCGCTGTCCAATTCGGTAACAAAGGGGAGATCCACTCGATCGGCAAAAAACCATCCTCCACTGGCGCTCGATGCATTTCCGGCGTTTCCGGCATTGCCTTCGTTGCCTTCGTTGCCGGCATTTCCCTCAAAGTTGGCAGCCATCCTGTCTCTCCTGTCAGTTATTAGGTTGACGTAAGGCCCGGGAGTGCCTGCTCACCCGGGCACCCCCGCAGACCCGAGGCGCTCTGCAAAAATATCTGCGACGCTACCTTGCAGGGGGGTTCGCGAGCGAAATGTGGCCAGTCTGAAGGTCGGAGCCAGTTGTAGAAGACGGCTGGCGACCTGGCGTGCTTCGTCGAGTTGATTGAGCGCCGCGAGGCTCGCGATAAAGCAGCGTAGATTGGCGGTATTCGCCCTGTTATGGGCATCCGACATTCGCGCCCATGCGACGGCATCGTCATAGCGCCCACTGAGGTAATAAGCTTGCGAAACAAAATGCTCGAACCAAAAGGCATCCGGGCCCAGCGGCGATAGGCGCACGGCTTTCTCGGCGCGCGCGACAGCGGTCGCGAAATCGCCCAGATATCCGCAGGTGAGGCTGCTGTAGCCCCATGCCCAGGCACAGCTCGGGCCCACTGTCATCGCTCTATCGAAATAATCCGTGGCGATGCTGTAGTCTTTCAGCAGATACGATTGGATATGCCCGAAGATAGCAAGTGCGACGGCGTCGTTGCGGTCCCGTTCGATGGCTAGGCGAGCATTGGAGGCGGCCGTCATCCTATCCGAGATCTCGTTTTCCGACCAGCCTTGCGCGACACACCTCAAATGCAGGGAAGCCATTCGCGAATAGGCTGGCGCATACTCGGGATCGATCGCAATGGCCTGCTCCAGCATCTCGCGGGCGCGCACCAGCGATACACGATCCATCCGGCTCAGCTGATCGAGCGCTTGCAGCGTTAAATCGTAGGCGGTCATACTGGCTGGATGCTTCCGTAACGCACGGCTCAGCTCGAGCTCGCGCAGATGCGGTGCTACCGCCGTCGCTACCCGCATCGCGATTCGGTCCTGCAAGTCGAACAGGTGGGCGAGTTCGCCGTCGAAGCGATCAGCCCAGATCACCTGCCCAGACTGCGCCTCGCTCAGTTCCACTGCAATACGCAGCATCTTCCCCGAGCGGCGAACGCTACCATGAACGACGTAGCGAACGTCGAGGTCGAAGCCAACCCGACGGAGATCGAGCGGAGCGCCAGCGTAGGTCTGCGTCGAACTGCGTGCAATGACTACCAGATCTTTCAATCCGCCCAGTGCGCTGATGATGTCGTCGACCATTCCCTCTGCGAAATACGCGTCAGACTGGTCCCTTTGCAGAGTTCGGAACGGAAGGACAGCGAGTGACGAACGGTATTCGACAGCTGTTTCGGCCGGGCCAGGATCCGGTATTGTCGACCCCGTTAACCGAGGAAGGGCCGGCATGCCTGGCCAGGTGCTGCAGCTAGCTGCGCGGAT
>Ga0126381_100001885_pt1 | contig 22522 bp, 18 predicted proteins | sample PanSoiMetPlot_28_FD_96465 | JGI IMG/M metagenome (GOLD analysis project Ga0126381, IMG submission 96465) | Tropical forest soil microbial communities from Panama - MetaG Plot_28 | ecosystem: Environmental > Terrestrial > Soil > Tropical forest > Bulk soil | place: Panama | collected 2016-02-17 | reverse complement strand
TATGCCTATCTGGCCGAACTTTGTTTGAGTGATTACCGAATCCCCTATGACCGAGTTGCTGCCATTGAACCCGGTCCACACTGTCAACTGACCAACAGTGCCGGCGCCGATCACCGGCAGGTTTGGTCCGGTTCCGAAAAAGAACGGCAGAGCCTTTCTATCCGGCCTCTTTTGAACACCTGCCGGTGACTGCGCTTGCGAACTGCCCGCATTAAGTGCGAGAGCGGCAAACAAGACGGCAGTGATGAACCTGACTTTTGACATATCAAGCTCCTTTTTTTCGGTTTGCCGCGACTGGCTCGGCGAAAGAGTCGGCTTCATCAGCCCGATTCGGAAACAGTGTGAGGATTCTATGCCGATTCGCGCTCTTTTAAATGCCGCCCACCCTGCTTGAATCCCTCCTTGGACTCGCGGCAGGCTATCGGGCAAGTCTTACGAGGCGTTCGTGCCGGTTAACATCACCGGTGATCAGCTCAACGCTCGAGGTACCTCAGCCATCTGGCGCCTCTTTAGTTGAGCGCGATCCCAAGGATATGGATCGCGCGACTTGGGCAACAGGCATATTCAGGCTTTTTTTTGTGAGCCATTTCAGGACAGCGGAGCCTGTGCCTTGGCCCCGGACTCAGCGCGACACCATCCTTAGTCTATGTGTCGCTAGCGTGATTGACAGCGCGCTGAATGGTCTGCGGCACCCAGCCCAAGGTACCAAGTAGTATCCCGTGGTTCTCACCTGGAGCATTCAAGGCGTAGATCCGTACAGTTGACCAATCAAACCGGTTTCTTAGTTCAAAAAGTGAGACCGGCTCGCTCGTTTCGTATATCTGGATGGCACACAGGAGATGGTTCTTGGCGAAACGATGGAGAAGGAGATCGACAACCTCGCTGATCGGCGGTGAGGTGCGTCGCAGATCGAGGCCGGATGTCGGGCTGAGCGCATCGCCCCAGGGCGGAGCGATGAACGTGACGACAGGTTCGTTTGCCCCTGCGGGCGCGTTTGTTAGCCCGGCGACGTAGTCGGTGTTCTGTATGTCGAAAGGCAATTTGAGAGCAGCAACGTTCCGCCTGGTGAGCTCGAACACGGACGCATCCACTTCAAAGCCGAGCCCGCGTGCACCCGGGAGATGATGCAACAACCAATAAAGGGTGTTGCCTGAGCCGGCGAACGGATCTAGCACTAGCGCACTGAGCATGCGGGGCACCGATGCGGCAATGGCGGCAATGTCCTCGCCTATCGCATCGCCAAGCGCGTCACGTGTGCATTCGACCACAGTTCGGCCCAGCAGTCTGGCGCCATTCGCATGCCAGTCGCCAGGCGGCCTGCCGTAGATAGAGACATAGTTCGCATCTCCATAGCTGTCGGCGCCGTAGCGCTCTATTTCCCTCAATTCAAGGATCTCGTTTTTCTTCGCACCATGGAGGAGCAGCCCTCGGTCATATTTCTGATCTTGATGTCCCTTATCCTCGCTTTTCACTATAGGCTCGATGCCGGCTTCGCAATCCGCTGGTTGGCCCAGTCAGTCAGTCCTACCATCGGAGATGCGTCGGGCGCTCTTTTCGGACTCTAAACCAACCAGTTCATCCCATATCTTGACTTGCCTTGTTTCAGCCAGCAGAAGCGTGCCAACAACAAAGGTGCTGCCGGCTATGAAAACCGGGTAGCTAAGACCTGCGTACATGTTGCCGGTGGCGGCAATTGCCGACAGTCCGATCAACGGCTGCAAGCCTCCGAAGACGCCATTGCCGATATGGTACGGAAGCGACAACGACGTGTATCTGATCTTTGCCGGGAAGGCCTCCACCAGGTACGCGGCGATCGGCCCATACGTCATACAGAGAAAGACTACCTGGACGAATACCAGAAGGATCAATAGAGGTACGTTTGGCGACGGCGCTTCGGAGGCCGGTATCAACTGGCCGGCAACATCATGTGTGAGCGGCGTCAGGGCCGTACCGCCGGTGACCGGATCCTTTTGGGAATGCACCGTCGCTACATGATTGCCAGCCGCGCTCGCCATCGCCCGATAGATCGGATAGTAGCTAACCGCCGCGAGCAAGCAGCCGGCCATCATGATCTTTTTGCGCCCGACGCGGTCCGACAGGGAACCGAAGACGATGATAAGCGGCAACGCCAGCAGCAGCGCAATCGCGACTATTTTGTTCGCCGACTGCGGGTTCACCTTGAGGATCGTTTGCAGATAGAACAGCGAATGCAGGTGGCCCGTATATGCGATTACGCCTTGCCCGGCCGTCGCCCCGAACAGCGAAATCAGGACCTGCTTTAAGTTGCACCAGTCTGTAAAGGCTTCTTTTAGCGGTTGCGCCGACGTCATCCCGGATTCTTTGAGTTCGCGAAAGATCGGCGACTCCTTCATCCGGGATCGAATGAAAAGCGAAATGGCGACCAGGATGATTGAAAGCAGGAACGGAATGCGCCAGCCCCAGTCATTGAACTTCGCCTGGCTCATATAATTCTGGACGACCAGAATAACGGCTAGAGAAACGAACAAGCCGAGGATGCCGGTCTGAATGAAACTGGTGTAGAAACCTCGCCTGTGATCCGGAGCATGCTCGGCGACGTAGACCGCCGCGCCGCCGTATTCGCCCCCGAGGGAAATGCCCTGAAGCACCCTGAGGGCGATCAATGAGATTGGCGCGAACCAACCGGCGGTCGCGTAGGTAGGCAGCAGACCAATGCCGGCCGTCGCTCCGCCCATGATGATCAAGGTCACGAGAAAAGCGTACTTTCGGCCGATCTGATCACCGATCCGGCCGAAGAACAAGGCGCCGAACGGCCGGACGATCAGGCCTATCGCGAAGGTGGCCAGGTACGCCAGGTAAGCGAAAGTGGCGTTTCCAGGCGGGTAGAACTTCAAGGCCAGGACGGCAGTGAGACTTCCGAAGACGAAGAAGTCGTACCATTCGATGACGGTTCCAGCGCTCGCTGCCAGGACGATCCGCCAGATCTTATAGTCTGAGCGGGCAATTGGCGCGCTCACTTCGATTGCAGGTAAAGCCATGTTTCCTCGCATTTCGACTTGCATTAGCCGGTGCTTTGGCGGGCTTGCGGCTTGCGCGCCCACTGGCCAATCATCAGCCAGCCCAAGGGCAGGACGCCGCAGGCGTCAATCAACTCAGGGTGGAGCTGTCGCTCGAGCTTTCGAAGAACCTCCTCCTCTGAAGCGAGACCATATTCGACGATCTTCGGGAGCATGCTTCGGGTAAAAAGGGCCCAGTGACGATATGCAACAGCGTCCTGGCCGAAGCAGACTGCAACCTCGGCAATCGGTCTTGGCTCGGGCTCAAGGCCGGCGTCACGCATGCGCGAGTAGAGCTCTTTGGCTACGTCTACTCGTGCACCCGATCGCTCGAAAGTCGCTCTGAGGAGACTATGAAGAGATGCGAGAACCGGTAGACTCATAGCCGCCGCGGGCGACATTCCCGCCCAGGTCTCGTGGAAGGCGACGATGCCACCCGGCCGCACGTTCTGGGCGATGAGTCGCAGGGCAGCAGTCGGGTCGCTCATGTACATGAGGATGAACCGGCCGACCGCGGCGTCAAAAGGACGCTCGCGGTCAACCGAGCGCGCGTCCCCTTCCAGGAACACAACGTTGGTGATGCCGCGGGCAACGCGCCGTTCATCCGCAAGTCGAATGGCATTGCCGTCAAGGTCGATCCCTATGACCGAGCCCGATGTGCCGACGATCTCGCTGACAAGGAAACTGACATCACCAGCGCCGCAGCCGACATCCAACACGCGCATGCCGGGGCCGATCCCGGCCGCACGGAGCACCCGTTCAGTCAGGGGCCGAATCAATTCGGCTTGTTCGATTAAGCGGTTGTATTCAGCCCTGGTCCTGCCGAGGGCATAATCGGTGTCATCCATCGGCGTCATCTCCCTTAGCGGGTAAACAAGCTCCAGTCCGTCCTGCTGACCGATACGAGGGCCTGAGCTCGCGCCGATAGTAAAAGGATTGAACAAAGTGGAATGGTAACCAGTGCTGTCTCGTCGATTGCATAGTATCCCCTTAAGGGCCTGGCAAACCGGCAATATCAGCTTTGTTGGTCCGGCCTGGGAAGAGGGTGAGGATCTATTCCCGCAGATGTTGAGATTTCCATCGCCTCGCGTACCCGAGTTTTTGATTACATTCGCGGTCGACGATCGGGCGGTCTTATTGAGGCGTTCACGCCGGTGATGGTCGCCGGTCATCGTTCGGAGCACCGTCACCGCCTCCTGGCGCTCTGGCTGGTAGTGCGGCCCTATGTCGCCACGCTCCCCGTCTGAGCGCCGACACTAGAATAGACATTGCGCGTCTGGCCGAATAGGCATATTCAGGCTTTTTTTGGTGAGCTATTTCAGGACAGCGGCACGCCGGAGCCGCAGGGCGAAGAGAGCTCCGACAAGCGGCACCAGAGCCAACAGCATAAGTCCGCTTCGGAAGTCACCGCTCACACGGTTGAGGAGGCCAATCGCGTAAGGCCCGACGAACCCGCTCGTATTTGCCAAAGCATTAATCAGGGCAATTCCGCCGGCGGCGCCGGCGCCGGTCAAGAACTTCGACGGCAGCGTCCAAAAGGGCCCATGCTCGCTCTGGAGGCCCGCGGCGGCTAGCGTCAGAAACATGAGAACCAGAGCTGGAGACGTCAGTAGAGCGCATCCAAGAAAGCCGGCAGCAGCGACGAAGGTGGCCGCCATGATGTGGATGAATCGCTCGCCCGTCCGGTCCGAATGCGCCGCGAAGAGCACCATCGCGAGGGTGGCGACCAGATATGGAACCGCCGACACAAAGCCAACCTGAAGATTGCTCAAGCCGGAAAAGCCGCGCACGATCTGTGGCAGCCATAGCCCGAGTGCATACTGGCCGAACGCGGAGCTGAGGAACGCCAGCAGACCTAATTGCCATACGACGCCGTTTGAGAGCGCTCGCATAATGCCAGGTCCATGCTGGTGGGCGCAGCGGTCCCTTTCGGCGGCCAGCCGGTTAACGAGCCACTCGCGTTGTTCCGGCCGGAGCCATGCAGCGCGTTCGGGCCGATCTGGCAAGACGCGGAAAACGAGAAATCCAAGCAACACGGCGGGAAGGCCCTCCAGAAGGAAGAGCCACTGCCAGCCGGCGATTCCCAGCCGGCCGTTGAGGCCAAGCAGAGCCCCTGAGATTGGCCCACCAATTATCCCCGATAGAGGAATGGCAGTCATGAATCGTGCGATGGCGTGAGCGCGCGCTGGCTGGAAACCAGTGGCTGAGATAGTAGATCATCCCAGGGAAAAAACCACCTTCGGCGGCGCCCAGCAGGAACCTCAGCACACAGAGGCTGAGAGGGCCGCGAGCGAACATCATGCCAGCGGCAATAAGGCCCCAGGTGATCATGATTCGCGCGATCCAGCGCCGCGCCCCCACGCGAGCGAGAATCAGGTTACTCGGGACTTCACAAAGCGAGTAGCCAATGAAGAAGATCCCAGCGCCAAAGCCGTAGACCGCAGGGCCGAGGCCGAGGTCGCGATTCATCTCGAGTGCCGCAAAGCCGACATTCACTCGGTCCAGGAAACATACGACGTATAGAACGAACAGAAAGGGGATCAGCCGCCGGCTCACGGAGCGTACTGTTGAGCATTCGAGGGACCGTTCGTCCTCTTCTGGTCGTATGCATACTTGCCTGCTGTTGCTCGTCCCTGCCACGGAATCGTTAATAGAAGTCATCGATAGTCACCTTCCAACTCAGGCGCAACGTTTTGCCGGCCCCCCGGCCTCAAATTCTGGCAGTCCCCGAGCTGGACCCGGGGACTGCCGGCGTGAGCCGCGGTTATAGGGATCGGAGGAAATCGAGGATCGCCTGCTTGTCAGCGGTCGACAGTTCGTCGAATTTATGGATAACGCCATTGGCCTCAGACACCGGGTACGCCGGTTCGCCGTGGCGCGGGTCTGGCAACGATGCAGGTGAGAAATGGGCTCGAATCGCCTCGAGCAGATCCGACGTTCTTCCGTCGTGCAGGAAGAAGATCCGCTGCCCGACTCCCCACAGAGGAGTGGTCCGGAACTCGTCGGGACCCGCGTGGCCCTGGATGATATTGTCGGCCAGGTTTGCTCCCATGTGGTGCACCAACATGTCAGAGAACAAGTTGACGGGCCGGTCCTGCAAAACAGGGCTGAGCATCACGGGCGCGGTCTGCATTTGAGGTGTATGGCAAAGAGCACATCCGATGCTCTCAAATACGGCTCGGCCTCGCCGAGCGCTCGGGCTTGGATTGGGATCGGGCACCGGACCGTCGGTGAACCTCATCATCACTTGAAACTGCATCCAATCAGGCAAGATGTGGAGAGGATTGTTAAACGCCTGGTTTTTGGAGTCATCTATTCCAGTGCGGACGACATCGGCCGGGATAGCCTTGTCCGGGCCCTGGCAGCCAGGGTCCTCTTCAGTCGGTGTTGGAAATGCTTCGTTGGTGATCCCCATTTCGACGTTGTAGGCCTCGCCTGCAAAAATGGTGATTGATTTGTTTTGGGCCTTCCAGCCGAAGCGCGTTATGGTGCCGTCGTTACCACTGCGGTTCGCGTGACCGGAAATGCCCAGCGACGAGCGCTCGGAAGCGGTAGTATCATGACTGGCCAGGATCTCGCGATCCTGAATAGACTCGATCAAGCCCAGCCCGAGCATCTGCAAGGGAATTCGGAAAGCCAGGTTGCCAGCCTTGAGTTGCGCCTCGAAATCAGGTTGGGTAAGAGCGCAATCGGGAATCGTGGGATCGTTGGTACTGCCACGAACCGTCCAGAGTTGATGAACACCGCCATCTCGAGTACCGTCGGAGTGAAACTTGAATCGCACTTCACGGATTGGGCCGAACTGCGTTTCAAAAGAAGGTACAACGTTGAGTCTGCCGAACCGATGGGGAATGAGCCGGAACTGTGGATTCTCCGCGGGCTTCGGGACGGGGTCGCCCGGGTTTGGAACGATGAACCCACCCGATCCGCCCAGGACCGGGTGAGCATGACACACAAAGCATTGGTCCGCGTTGAACCGAGACCCCAATGCGTTGGAATTCGTGCGAATTTGGGGGAATAGAGGATCCAGTTCACCTGGAACCGGGGAGCCATCTGTTACATCGTTGCAGTCATCGCAGGTGGATTCCAACTGACCCGCGCGATGAATCCCTTCTTCGAAAGATGCCCGCTCATTGTCGCTGACAATCGCGCCGGTTTTTGGGTTCGCACTGATCAGGGGCGGATGAGGGATTGGAATTCCCCGCGACTGCAGCCCCCCTCCAGTGTTTGCGAGGCCCGACCGCACGCCGGGATCACGCACGCCGGGGTCCCGATCGTCGCGATCCGATCCAGCCAGCACGACGACGGCATAGAATAATAGGAAACATCCAAATACAGCCTTTGATAGAGGACTTGGTCTCATCTTCGTACACCTCCCTTCAACAGTTGTTCCGGAGAAGCCGTTCCTGACAATGGTGAGATTCACAGGGGTAATTCGCTGATCTATAGCCTGGACCGGTTAGCCCGAAGACCTTGTTAACTGGAGCCGGCAGTTTCCTGAGGCGTTCGCGGCGGCTGGTGGTCAGCGGTAATCGTTGTGGACTACTGTCCACTTCTTGGAGCGCTCATCTTTCAGAGCGCGAGGACAGAATACGTTCGCTAAAGTTTTAGCGGTAGGCATATTCAGGCCTTTTTTCTTGCTTCGCTGGGATGTAATCGTTTAGAAGATAATCCGGCTGCGAAGGGCTTTGGTGACGGCTTCAGATTTCGAGTGAACATGCAGCTTATCGTAAATGCTGCGAATGTAATTGCGGGCAGTATGGATGCTTATCTTAAGCACGTCGGCCGCTCCCTGGTAGGTATGGCCTTCCACCAGGAGCCTGAGCAGACGCATTTCCTGTGGCGTCAATTGTTCGTCGAGTTTTTCGGGTGGGCCGGTTTTTTGAAATAGAGTGACGACTTTTCGCGCAATCTCTGGAGACATCGGAGCGCCGCCTCGATGCGTCTCGCCTATTGCCTCGAGCAACTTCGCGGGCGGCGTGTTTTTCAGCAGGTACCCGCAAGCCCCGTTGCAGATTGATTCGAATACGCTGTCTTCGTCGGCGTTTACCGTAAGCATCAGTATTTGGACAGGCGGGTATTTGGCCTTGAGCGGACCGATCCCGTCGGAGCCTGGCATTCCAGGCAGGTGAATATCCAACAAAAGCACATCCGGCTTGTCCGATCCGGCTGATCCAAGAGCTTCCTCTACGGAGCGGAATCTTCCTAACGCGCGATAGCCCGGAGTACCGTCAATAAGCATCGCGAGGCCGTCCCGGGTTGCGCGGTCGTCTTCGATGATCATCACGCGAATCGGATCAATTGAATACCCGCTATCTTCTGCGCTCATTGACAACATGCTCCTGATCCGCGCTTAAAAGCACACGGTTGATACTAAAGACTCAGATCGCCTCGGGGCGGTCCGCGTGGCCGCTCGGCCCGGGGGTCACGGCTTTCGCAAGCTCTGGTGCTGTGTTACCCAGACTACCTTATTTGGATCGCTCAAGCCATGGCATATTTGTGCCATTAGTCATATGGGGTTGTCAGTTTGAGTGGGACGATTAGTCTTATGTTTGTCCCGCCGCTGGTAGGGGAATCGATGATCACTTCCCCGCCAAGCTGAGTCGCACGAGATCGCATGTTGATCAGACCATGACCGCCGCGCCCGTTTGCGGCCTGACCTGAAGCGGCCGCCAAACCGCGGCCATCGTCACGGATTTCAGCAATTATCTGGTTGTGGACTATCGCCAGGCTGAGCCAAACCGATTTGCAATCCGCATGACGGGCCGAGTTGCTGATCGCCTCTTTGAAGATCAAGAACATATGCCGCCGCTGCTGCGGATTCAGTTTCACTTTGTCGAATTCCGCGGGAGCTTGAAGAGTCCACGAGATCCCTTTGGCACTGAGCAAATCAGATGCGAACTGCCGAACACGAAAGACAACGTTCCTGAGATCATCACGCCTGGGGTCGATAGCCCAGACGATATCGCTCATCGAATCAACGACGTCCCGGGCGGAATCTGCTATTTCGGTGAGGATCGAGACCGACCCGTTGCCAGCGCCTTCCAACTGACGCTTGGCGACTTCGCTCAAGATGGCCATCCTGGAGAGGCTTGACCCGATGTCATCATGGAGGTCAGTGGCGATGCGGGTTCGAACACGCTCGAGTTCGAGCAGGCGCCCGACCCGGTAAAGATAGAATCTGTAAAGTACCAGCGCCAGTGCAATGGCAACCAGACTCAAAAACCACCACCGCAGCCACACTGGCGGAAGTATTCTGAAGCTTATCGCCGCAGGAGCTGCGCTGACGACGCCGTCAGAGTTGACGGCACGCACGAGGAATTTGTAACGGCCCGGGGCCAGCCTGTAGGTTACGCTGCGCTGCTCCGTTGGAGGATTCCAATCGGCATCGAATCCCTGGAGCTGATACTCATAATGCAGGACCTCGCCGGGAGTGAAACTGAGGCCAATGAAGTCTATTTGCAGTTGATTCTGAGAGGAGGTCAAATCCGGCACTAGCAAATCGGTCTCGCCGAGCGCCCCCACGAATTGGCGCGAGCCGGCGACTTGCAGACCGCTGATCAAAATTGGCGGCGGGGCCATGGGCGCTTCGTCCTGGGGCGGTACGAAGTGTGACAGTCCACGGGTCATGCCAAACCAGAGCCCGCCATCGCGGTCACGAAAACAGGCCTTGAATCCACCAGGAGCCAGGCCATCAGCGTATGTGAAGTGTTTGAAGTGGCCAGTGGCCGGGTCCAGACGATCAAGTCCGCGCTCCGTCCCAACGTAGATATGTCCTTGCAGATCCTCGACGATCAATTGCGAAGCAAATATGTCGGTGCTGTTGCTCGACAGGCCTTCGGCGGTCGTGTAGGAGACGAATGTCGGACGCTCAGCCGCGGGATTGTCGACGCGAATCAGTCCGTTCCGCGCCGAAGTAAGCCAGAGCCGCCCGGCATGGTCCGCATATATACTGGTAATCGCTCCCGGCGGAACTCCCTCACTCTCAGTGAACGTCGTGAGGCTGCCGTCGCGATAGCGTCCCAGCTTGCCGACAAACCCCAGCCATAGGTTGCCAGCGTGATCTTCACCGAACGAGTGCGGCGCTTCGTCGGGTCTCCCAGCCACGCCAGTCATATTCTGCATTTTGTGAGTGCTGCGGTCCCACATCAAGAGAGGTGTGTTGGACCAGGCGGAAACCCAAACGTTGCCATGCACGTCCTCGTACAACCGGTAGGGTGGGTTTCCACCGAGGCCATCTTCTTTTGTGTAAACGGCAAGAGGTTGCGCTGTTCTGATTTGATCGAAGGTATCGGTTGCCGGATAACGATACAGAGCGCCGGAAGTTCCTATCCAGGCCTCGCCATCGCGAGTTTGCAAAGTAGTTCCTTCGTTCATCCAGCCCAGGTCACTTGGACCATGAGGCATGAACCATGTAAACCGCTGACCGTCAAACCGGCCCAATCGAGTATAGTGATAGTCAGGCGTGCGCCCCAGCGGATCCAACGTGGCACCTTCGAAAACGCTGGTCCGTGCATCTCCCGTCACGCTTCCCCTAAGGCATATTCCGCCCGGCCGGTCTCCAAATACCGAAGAGATCGAATATATCCCATCTCGTGTGTCATAGGTAATAAAGCCATTGTTCTCGAGCTTCATCACACCGGCGGAGTTCGTGCCGAGCCATAGGTTCCCTGCAAGATCCTCGTTGACCGTTGTAATGTCATAAAAACTAAGGCCGTTCTTTTCTGTATACGAGCGGACCCACCGTCCCATCTCGTCTCTGTTCGGGAAAAACTCGAGCAAACCGTGAGCGGTTGCCACCCAAAACCTGCCGCCTGATCCTTCGAAGAGCTGGAATACCCACGGGTTTTGCATTCCTTCGCGATTTGAAATGGCACGCGGGATAACCGGCGACTGGCGACTGTCATCAATCGAGATCTGGAAGAATCCTCCATATCGCGAGCCCACCCATAGGCCGCCTTCATGGTCCTGGAGAAGGCTGTGAAGATAGTCATCCGGCAAACCGTCATTCTTGGTGTAGCGCACGGACGGGCCGCCTGGGCGAACGAGATATAACCCGCTGGGTGAGGCGACCCACAGCAAGCCAGCGCGATCCTCGAGCAAATCCGAGACAATGTGTCCCTCAGGCTGATCAGCCATCCCGATGCCGACGCGGTGCAATTCGAAACGATTTTCAGACCGATCGAGCCGGAAGATGCCATCGTATGTACCGCACCATATGGTGCCCTCGTGGTCCTCGAGCAGAACCGTGATTGCTTTTGCGTAGGCCCCCTCGTCCTCAGGAACGACCACCGAGAACATCGGGACGTGACCCGCGCCAGCCTGGTTCGTATAAGTGACACGAGTGTCTGGGGGAGCCTTGGGATTGAAGCGAACAAGACCGGCATCAGTGGCGACCCAATATTCACCGTCGCGCGTTACCAGCAAATCCGCGATGTTTCGGTGAGGGAGTCCCTGATTGGTGCCGTAATTCGTGAATGTGTAGCCGTCGAATCGCGACAAGCCATCAGACGTACAGAACCAGAGAAATCCCCGGGGGTCCCGGACGATCTTGTTGATAGAGTTGTTTGCCAAACCATCGACTGTCGTATACACCTTAATCGGCAGGTGTTCCGCTTCAACCCGGTTTGCAACCGCGAGCAATGCTACCAGCAACCAGGTGCGGCGAAGCGCTCGCTTAAGTGGGCTGAACCTTGGAATGCGCATAGAACATTCAACGAATGGTGAGGAGAGTGGCGTGTCGACTCGTTTCTGATCAGACGAGCTTTTTATCGTAAGAAGCTGATCAAAACGACTTTAGTCAGTCTAGCTAGAGCCCAATTCTCTGTCAATCCACTGACATCCCTGGAGCCGCATCGATCAACACGCGTCAGAATCGGGTTTGACCAAACCTGGCCGACTCGCAGATGCCCGCTCCAGAATCCTCCCGAATGAACCCCTCGCAGTCCTGTCCGCACGATGCCGAAAGTCAATTTCGCTTGCGCCCAATGTCCACCGGTGGTTGAATCTTCGTGGTTACCAGCCTAAGGCGCCGGTAGGTGTCAAACGCAGGTATGCAGAAACCTCTGGGAGATCCTGACCACGGAGGCTACATGAAGAATTCAAAAGGAATTACCGGTGCATGCTCGAGACGAACATTTCTAGGCGTGGCAAGCTCGGCTGCAGCTCTATCGATTTTGCCGCGACATGTGTTGGGTGGAAAGGGCTATGTCGCGCCGGGTGACAGAATCACGGCGGCATGCATCGGAGTTGGCGCTCAGGGAACAAGGGTCATGATGGACCTGCTCAAAGAAGCAGACGTCCAAATTGTTGCTGTGTGCGATGTCAACCGGGAGAGCTCCGACTACGTCGAATGGGCACCCAATGAGCTGCGGGATAAGCAGCGTGAACTGGTGGCCTCGGCTGAGTGGGGTCAGGATTGGAAGGGGCCAACCGCCGGTCGCGAACCGGCTCGCCGGCTGGTCGAAGCCTATTATGCCGGCAAGACTACCTCGGGCTTGTACAAAGGCTGCGCCGCCTACGTAGACTACCGCGAGTTGCTCGCTCAACAGAAAGATCTGGATGCAGTGATCGTCGGAACTCCCGATCACGCTCATGCGATGATTTCGATTGCGGCGATGAGGAAGCGCAAACATGTTCTGTGCCAGAAGCCGCTGACACACTCGATTGCAGAAGCCAGGCGCATCGCCGAGGTCGCGCGAGAAACAGGCGTCGCAACTCAGGTAACAATCGGCAATCAGGCTTCCGAAGCCACTCGCCTGCTTTGTGAATGGATTTGGGCGGGAGCCATCGGGGCGGTGCGCGAAGTTCACAACTGGTCGACCCGGCCCTTCTGGCCCCAGGGAATCGAGCGGCCTGCTTCAGCCGAGGCAGTACCGGCCGGCCTTGAATGGGATCTGTGGCTCGGCCCGGCGCCATCCCGGCCTTACAATCGAGCCTATCTGCCTTTCGTCTGGCGTGGATGGTACGATTTCGGCTGCGGCGCGATTGGCGATATGGGCTGCTACAGCTTTGACACGATCTTTCGCGTCTTGAAACTCGGTCCTCCCGCGAGTGTTGAAGCCAGTTCGACCAGGACCTTTAAGGAGACCTACCCGGCGGCTTCGATCATGCACTTCCAATTTCCGGCGAGAGGTGAAATGCCGCCGGTCAGGCTGACGTGGTATGACGGCGGGCTCCGTCCGCTTCGGCCTGTAGAGCTCGAAGACGGGCGTGAGATGGGCCGGGAAAATGAAGGATTGCTGTTCATCGGTGACCGGGGTTCCATACTCTGCGGGTTCAACGGCAGCGATCCTCGATTGATACCCGAGTCAAAAATGCAGGAGTTCAAACAGCCGCCCAAGACGCTGCCAAGATCTGACGGCAACTATCGGGAGTGGATTCAAGCCTGCAAAGGCGGCAAGCCCGGCGGGGCGAACTTCGAATTCGAAGGCCCGGTCACCGAGGCTCTGTTACTCGGGAATGTAGCCCTGCGCGCCGGCAAGAAACTGTACTGGGACGGACCGAGTATGAAGGTGGTGAACCCTGCCGAGGCTCAACAGTACGTGTCTTCGGAGTATCGGCCCGGGGTTTCGCCTTTACTCTAGATTCGCCCTATCCGAGCAAGTGGAGGGTTTGTCATGGCTGGAATTTCCAGACGCGAGTTCCTCAAGAAAGCAGCAACGGATACTGCTGTCGCCGGTTTGTTCGCAGCAGGGGCAGCAGAACTGAGAGGAAATCCTCTTGGCTTGCCGATAGGGAGCCAGACCTATCCTCACCGCGGGATGGTGAGACAGGACTTTCCCGGATTGATGAAACTCCTGGCCAGCATCGGTGTTGAGCGCATCGAGCTATGCTCACCGTTCGGCTACGACGAATTCTCTGGACTTGCCGACGCTCACCAGGTCAGGAGAATTATCACCGATCATGGCCTCAAGTGCGAAAGCGGTCACTTCGGCATGAAGGAACTCAGGCAAACTCAAGACAAGAGCATTGCCTGGGCCAAAGACATCGGCATCACCCAGATGATAACTGCCACGCTGGGTGCGGGGAACGCTCCGACAATGGACACGGCGAAGAAAGCGGCCGACGAATACAACAAGATTGCCGAGAGAGCGGCCAAGGCAGGCATCCAGCAGGGCCTTCACAACGAGGGCTTTGAGGTCTCGATGCTCGAAGGCCGGCGGACCTATGACGTCTTGTTCGAATTGCTTGATCCCGCGCTGGTCAAATTCCAGTTCCAGATGTCGACTATCAAAAACGGATTCGATGCCGCTGAATACTTCACCCGCTATCCGGGCCGGTTCATCTCGATGCACCTGCAAGACTGGAACGCCGAAAAAAGGACCAATGTGGCTGTAGGAAAGGGCTCGATTGATTGGAAGAGAGTTTTCGCCGCAGCCAGGACCGGGGGAGTCAAGAACTACTTCATCGAGCAGAACATGGAAATGACCAGGGACGGAGTGGCTTTTCTCAAGTCCCTTAACGTATGAGCGGTGGGCCCCGAATTTCGAGTTCCGAGTTCAGAGTTCAAGCTTTAGCTTGCCTGATTGTTCCGGCCGCAGTAACACCGTGCAGGAATTCGCGTGCGTGGCGGGAGAAGCTACGCGCTGATCAAATTCCCCGCGTTTTTCGCGTTAAGTAAATAGACGAAGGAAGGGTATGGCTTCCAGGTGGCATTTACAAGGACTTACGCAGGCCCTGGCATCGCAGCCTTCCGAGTGAGATTACCTATATCGAAGGGAGTCCAGTATGATCGGTGTATTTGTAACGTTTCGCTACGCAGACAATTTCGATGAGCAAGCCGTGCGGAAAATCGCTGAGACCGCACGCGAAAGGTTTGAGGGCATGCCCGGACTGCGGTCCAAGGCCTTCACGGTCAATTCCGGAAAACGTGAGGCCACGAATTTCTACGTCTGGGACTCAGAGGACGCAGCCAAAGCGTTCTTCACCGGCGCGCTTCTGGAGCGTGTAACGGCTCTCTACGGAGTACGCCCCAGCGTCGAGTTCGTCCAGATTGCCACGCTAGTGGAGAACGCTTCAGCATGACGCGGCCAAGAGTCCCTGTTCGGGAACGATGACCCGGCGGGAGCCATTACGGCTCCCCTTTTATCATGCTCCTTGATCGCGCTTCTCGTCGGGGCGCCCCGCTTCGGGGAATGGAGTTCACTGGGCCAGATATCTCGACCACGAGCTGAGGATTCCTGCCGCTGAGCTTGGCTACGAAGTCACGATGGTAAGAGACGCGACCGCGGATTACTTGGATGGGGCGAGGCACGCCGATCTCGACATTAACATTCCGAATTACGCTAGTGCCGTTGTGACCACCAATGAGATTGTCGCGCCGCTCTCTTCCCTCCAGGCTGTCGAAGCAATACTATAACTTGAAAAGAGAACGGTAATGGTGGAGTATGTTGCTCTGTCTCGGTGGTGGGACGATGCGCCGCTTCTTCGCCGGCGCCGAGGATTTCCCGCATTTTGTACGAGCCGAATTTTGAGCTCGAGCGCAGGGCGACGGCGGCCGCGGTTTGCCGCAGTCGCGCTACACGCATTTGCCTGGCACATCGCGCAGGTCCGTTCGCGAAGGACAGGTGCATGGACGACGTCACAACCCAGTCTTCGCCTTTGAGATCTCGTCAGATGACAACCGATGCCGGTATCGCGCTCGGGGTCGGGCTCACCAACGAGTGCAATCTCGCATGCGCTTTCTGCTACCGCGATGCTGCACGCGCGGATCGTATCTCTCTCGATCAGGTCAAGTCAGTGATGGAATGCCTTCCGGTTCGATCAGTGAATCTGGGAACTGGCGAGAACGGAATGCATCCTGATTTCAAACCTATACTGGCTTACCTGCGATCTCGACCTGTCAAGCTGACAATCACTTCGAACGGGCACAGTATTGCCGTTCTGGAAGATAGCGACTTGCGAGCTTTCCATGACATAGAGTTCTCTCTTGATTACCCAACGGAAGCGGAACAGGATGCCCAGCGGGGCGCGGGCAACTGGCGATTGATTCATCAACAGGTCGAGCGTTGTGTGAGGCTGGGTGTGCCGGCGACGTTCATCGCCATCATGATGAAGTCAAACTACTTACGGCTCGCGGATGTCGCGCGAGTCGCGAAACGGTTTGAAGCTCCGTTGCGCGTGAATGTCTACCAGGCAGTGCGGTCTGATCTCTTCGCGCTCACGTACGAAGAATACTGGCAAGGGTTTCGCGAGCTTTTCAAGAGCACGGACGTCATTGCCATCGGGGAGCCCCTGGTGCGAGCGATGGCAGGCCTACCGCCACTAGAAGGCGGATGTGGCGTCAGCACGGTGCGCGTCACTCCGCACGCCACCACGCAGCCTTGTGTGTATTGGCCCGGCTCGGGAGAGCCGCTGCAGGACTTGATTTTGGGAAGCTCCGAAATCCTAAGGTCTACTGCGTTCGAGCAGGCCCGCACACTACCCGAAGCCTGCCACACGTGCGAGTTTCGAGAGTCGTGCCATGGAGGGTGTGCCGGGCGACGGCGCGTGCAAGGGGCACTGCGGCAGCCGGATCATTACTGTCCAATTATTCGGGGCGAGCGTCCGCGGCTCCAGATCCGAATGACCGCGACTCGCGATCTGCCTAAACTCAACAGCTCTTGCACCACCATCGTAATGGCCCGAGAGTCTGATTCGTGAACGCCAGTAACCGGTTTCATATTGCGCGTTAGTGTGATGCCTTTGCTTTCACTCTAGGTAGCCCGCTGAGCATCGTAGTGCGCCGATAGCGCCGGTGCAAAGCGATAATTGCAGCAGCTACCGCGACGGATCCGTATTCCAGCAGCGTAATCCAGTCAGGAACCAGCCACCGCTGCCCAAGCGTGCGCAGATGCCAGACGTAATAAGTAGGTATAATGCTGATTGTCCATATAGTGATCGGCAGGGTTGAGCTTGATTGCATGAACGGCAGCATCCAGAGCAGGTACCACGGGTACACAACCGGCGCAAATAGAAGCGATGCTGCCATCGGCCATGCAAACGAGTCCGAAGACCATTCCGCGGATTTCCTTCTCATCCAGATTGCGGCTAGAAAGCCGACGAGAACTGCCAGCCCAGCTACAACCTGTGGAGCGGCCAGTCGCTCGAGGGTTGCAAACACCGGATCATTAAAGCGGAAGACCCGCACGTAGGTGCCGAGCGACCCGAAAGAAATGCGGCCGCGATCGAGAAATGGCACGTATAGCAGTCCGAGGACGGCGGCGGCCACCGCAGTGTCGCGCACACGAACGCGACGCCAGTAAAGCGGGACCAAAACAATCGGGAGCAATTTCACGGCAATAGACAACCCAAATGCCACGGCAGCAATTGCACGCCAGCGTCTTAGTAACGCTGCGGCGGAGACCAACAGCAGCAGCACGCCGACAATATCGATGTGACCGCTGCCCGCCACTTCTATTGCCAGCAGTGGGTGCCACGCAAAAGCCAGAGCCCAGTGCGCTCCCCGCCGGGTACAACGCAAGAGGTCGAGCAAGACAATGACGATCAACAAATCGCAAGTTACAAATGCTACTTTCAGGGCAAAGGAAGACTCGCGAATCGCCGTCACAGCGCGGAAGAAAAGCTGCGCCCCGGGTGGATATGGGCTGGGGACATCGGGATTATTGAGCGTGCGGGTCTCCGGTGTGTGCAAGGCGGCCAACGCCGGGTCATTTGGAACGAGGGTGTAAGGGTTATAGCCGAGGCGCTGCACGCGGCCGTCCCAAACATATCGATGGATGTCGTCATCAGAACCCGGCGGCCGCATCAGGAATAAAAGATGCCATAGAGCAGCCAGCACGAGACCGAAGACGATGACGTGCCTGGGGAACTGGGCCGCGGAGAAGAACTCGCGGATGGCAAGGAGGTAAGCGACGCCGGCAACAGCCAGAGGAATGATGAATGATGGTTCACCCGTGCGGCTGAAGTTGCGTGAGCAGACCGTCAGCGCCGCAAGCAAGATTGCTCCGAGTCCGTAAAGCCTCTGCGAGGGCGTTATCTTCACGGCTCTCCCAAACGCTGACGGAGGTACGCGACGGCTTCTTCCCACTCGCCAAACCAGGCCGCGGTCCGCGGAGCCCTAGCTGGAGCGATCCGCAGTTCGCGAGCCAGCGGAATCAAGTCGTTTGCGACGTCGATGTCGTAGAAGGGCTCCGTGAAACCGGCTGAGAGCTCAAGAATTCTCGCGCGCGTGAGCAATCTGTCGAATGCGCTCCCCGTTCCCATACCGTGGCCTTCGAAAAGCGTCGGATGAGCGGCTTTGGCGCCAACCAGATAGTACCCTCCATCGTGGGTTGGGCCGACAACCACGTCATGGGTTGCGAGTACCTCGAAGGCGTTTTCCAGGACCGAGTGCGGAAGGTGCGGGCTATCGCTGTTAAACGCGACGATGTGCTGCCGGCCGAGGCCAGTGAAGTGTCGAAAAACAGAGGTGAGTCCCGCGGCGAGACCTTTGCCCCATTGCGCCACGACCTGCACTGTACTACCTAGCAGGTGCGCCAGTTCGTCCTGATCGGACTCTGGGCACATCACCGCGACCTCCACGCTCGGCAGTGACTTTGCCAATGCGACGGTGTCCTCTAAAAGGCAGCGATACAGCGCGATCACAGCGGCAGAAGGAATGCTCTCAGTGAGTCGGGTCTTGACCATGCCGGGCCGTGGGGCTTTCGCCATAATGGCCAAGGTTCGGGTCGAATGAGAAGAGGGCACAGTGGTCTGGGTAGAGGATTCCATGAGAGATCGGTCCAGCGGGATTTTACGCCCGCCGGCGCGCTCCCGCCATTCGCCGTCGGAAATAATAACGCACGATCCGGCTCAGGATGAACCACGCTGCTCCTATCGTGCCTTTTACGGTGCCGCCAATTTTGGACCTTCCGATGCGCGGGTGGTAGCTCACAGAAACTTCGACGATGCGAAATCCCGCGATGGCGCCTTTCAAGATCATTTCCACGGCCCAGCCGTAGGTCGTCTCTTCGAGTGCGAGAGCACGAAGCACATCGGCGCGCCCGGCGCGAAACGGGCCGAGGTCGCTGACCTTCACACCATACAAAGTTCTGATCAGGCGAGCGGCGATTCTATTTCCGAACGATTGATGCCACGGCAGCGCGCCGTTGCCTTTGACGCCAAGGCGCGACCCGAGCGTAATGTCGGCCCGTCCCTCGATGATCGGGGCCAGGAGAATAGGCAACTCCGAGGGGCGGTCGCTGTAGTCACCGTCGAGGAAAACGACGACATCAGGATTTTCCGTATTCGCAAGCCCGGTCAAACAAGCCCGCCCGTATCCCCGTTGAGGCTCCTGGATGACTTGCGCCCCCATGGCTCGGGCGAGATCAGGCGTTCCGTCAATGGAATTGCTGTCGACAACGATGACTTCACTGATGAGATTCGAAGGCAGGTCGGCGAGCACCTTGCCAATGGCCAGCGCTTCGTTATGGGTGGGAATGATGACCGATACTCGCACTGGGATTAGCTTATCACCACCACGGAGACGACGGGCGCCTCCGTGCCAGCAAAGCGTCGATGCCCCAGGCACGACCGGCACGTCCCACGGCGAGTCCGAGCGACGCAAGCACGGGAACGAGCAGTTCCCAAATCCATGCCGTACCCCATTCCGAGACCCATAAACTGGCCAGGTACAGGAATGCGATAAAGGCGGCTGGACGCGTAAGCAGACCAAAGAGCAACAGGATCCCGAGTGAGATCTCCAACGCCGCCTGCATTGGAGCTGCCATTGCCGCATGGCTCGCCGCCTGACCCATGATCGCTTTCCACGCGGCCGGCGAATGACCCTGCTTGATGTAGTAGTCGATGAGGCTCGCGTAACCCGAGGGAGTATAGAGGCCCTTACCCAAATTCTCGAAAAACACCCAGACGAACATCACGCCGATCGTGAGCCGCACGATTGCCAGACCTTTTGCTGCCTGCGGTTGGCTGGCCCCGCCAATTGCGTTATCTCGCAGAGAGGTTGCATTCGTTGTCATTGTAAACCTCGCACCGGGTGCATACTATACCAGATTGGAAATATTGGAACAGCTCAAATATGGCCTCACGAGGTTCAGTACATCGATATGGGGATGTCCGAATACCCTTAAGTGGTAGCGAGAAAACATTCGATTTCGTGATGTATTTCTCGCTGAGAAGGCTCATAGTCTGAAACAGGAGAAGGAGTGCACTGGAGCCGCCGGCGAGCAATTTGGTGTTCAAGAAAACGGGGTGGACGACCTGCCGGACGGTAGATTACAAGGACACGAAGGTAGCAAGAATGACTTTCAATATTCTTTTCATTCAGTAAGGAGGAGCCTCCAATGGCAAAGCTGGGACGCTCAACTACGATCCGTTTCCTGGTTCTTGGGATGCTTGTATTTGCCGCACCTTCCTGGGCGCAGACGCGTCCTCCAATCGTCGAACAGATTGCCAAGACCTATGGTCTGGACTCGTTCGGGCAAATCGATGCAATTCGGTATACCTTCAACATACAGATCCCCGGTTTGAATCTCTCCCGTTCCTGGGTCTGGGAGCCGAAGACCGGGCAAGTCTCTTATGAGGGAAAGGGCAAAGACGGCAAGCCCGTAAAGGTTACATACGTTCGCTCTCAACTGGACAGCCAACCTGCCAATGTGAAGGAAGAAGTAGACCCGGCTTTCAACAACGATCAATATTGGCTGGTCTTTCCTTTTCATGTTTATTGGGACGGCGCCGACGTGCAAGACAACGGCATGAAAAAACTCCCGCTGGGAAAGGGTGAGGCCAGGCAGGTGGTGGTGAAGTATGGCTCAGGTGGCTATACGCCAGGCGATACTTGGGAACTGTACGTCGGGCCCAACAACCGGGTGGAAGAATTTATCTACCACCGCGGCGGCCCGATGAAACCTAGTGTAGTTACCACAACCTGGGCTGGCTACAAAAAAGCTGGTCCTCTCCTTATTTCGACCGACCACCGGGGGACGGCGGACGGCAAGCCGGCTCGAATCTTCTTTACGAATGTATCGGTTAAGCTAGCCGGGTCGGACACCTGGATGAACGCGCAATAAAGCAGGTGCCGGCGCAGCCTGGTCGTCGGGTCGAGAACGAGCGGTGGATGGCGGTGCCCCTTGAATGCTGTGAGGGGATGTAATGGGACATGTGGACATACGAACAACCATGCGGTATGTTCATGGTACTGACGAAGGCAAACGTAGAGCCGTTGAGGCGGCCGCCATAGCTGTGGCAATTCCTAGCACAAATATGGCACACGGACAGCGAGATGACGGCTATGTGGGATGTAACTTATTGATGGAAAGAATATGGCGGCGTAGCTCAGGTGGTTAGAGCGTGGGATTCATAACCCCAAGGTCACTGGTTCGAATCCAGTCGCCGCTACCAATTCTATCAATGACTTACGGGCGGCCACCTTTGGTCGCCTTTGTTGCTTGTGGGATATTTGTGGCAGAGGTCGTATTCCTGCCGCGCGCTGCTGCCTCGATCGCGCGGAGCTTGCCTCGGTTTGTTGCGTGCACGTAGCGCATTGTAGTGGCAATGTGAGCTGTGATCCATTAGCCCTGGATATCTTTGGGATGCGCACCACCTTCCGCACGGGCTCTTTCGCGGCGCGCTCCTCTCGCAGGGTTTCGCGAGAGCGTCCGGCGGCGAGGCCGGACCAGGCTAGAAAGGACAAGCAGCATGGTCTCTTTTTCTGGGCCGGTGTTCCGGCCGGGTGACGACGGTTACGACGACGAGCGGGCGGGTTTTAACCTTACGGTGGACCACCATCCTGAGCTGATCGTCGGGGCGACCGGACCCGAGGACGTGGCCGCGGCGGTCCGCTACGCCTCGGCGCGCGGGCTGGCTGTAGGGGTGCTGACAACCGGACACGGACCGGCGGTCCCTGCCGAACGCCAGGTGCTGATCAACACCCGCCGGATGAGCGACGTCCGAGTGGACCTTGCAGCGCGCACGGCCCGCGTCGGCGGCGGCGCGCGATGGCACCAGGTGCTGCCGCACACCGTGCCGCACGGCCTCGCCCCGCTCTGCGGGTCCAGTCCGCACGTCGGCGTCGTCGGCTATACACTCGGCGGCGGGGTCGGGCCGCTGGGCCGCAGCTACGGCTTCGCCGCCGACCGGGTACGCCGCGTCGACATCGTCTGCGCTGACGGGCACCTTCGGCACGTCACTGCTGACAGCGAGCCGGAGCTGTTCTGGGCGGTGCGCGGCGGCAAGGGCAACTTCGGCGTGGTCGTCGGGCTGGAGTTCGAGCTGGTGCCGGTGTCCCGGCTGTACGGCGGTGGGTTGTTCTTCCCCGCCGAGGCGACCGCCGACGTGCTGCACGCCTACAGCCGGTGGGCGCGCACCGCGCCGGAGGAGATGTCGTCCTCGGTGCTGCTGATCAAGTTCCCGCCGATCCCGCAGATCCCCGAGGCGCTCCGCGGCAGGTACGTCACCCACCTGCGGTTCGCCTACACCGGCACCGCCGAGGAGGGCGAGCGGCTGATCGAGCCGCTGCGCAGCATCGGGTCGCAGATCCTGGACAC
>Ga0126381_100001884_pt1 | contig 22525 bp, 20 predicted proteins | sample PanSoiMetPlot_28_FD_96465 | JGI IMG/M metagenome (GOLD analysis project Ga0126381, IMG submission 96465) | Tropical forest soil microbial communities from Panama - MetaG Plot_28 | ecosystem: Environmental > Terrestrial > Soil > Tropical forest > Bulk soil | place: Panama | collected 2016-02-17 | reverse complement strand
GCTGCTGGTGATCTACGGCGTCTGGGGCCTGGCGCAGCCCGCGCTCAAGCCGGTGCCGAGCAAAGCTTCAGCCGATGCGGGTGTCGGCTTCGCGAACGGCATTCTCGCCGGGCTGACCGGGCTGCCGGGATTCATCATCACCGTCTGGTGCCAGCTGCGCGGCTGGCCCAAGGACGCGCAGCGCGCCGTGTTCCAGCCCGCGATGCTCGCAACCATGGTGGTGAACCTCATATCGCTCGGCATCGCCGGCGCGATCACGGCCCATACCCTGCAGCTGTATCTGCTCGGTCTACCGGCGATGGTCGCGGGCCTGTGGGTCGGGTTCAGGCTCTATGGGAAGCTTGACGATGCCGCATTCCGCAAGGTCATCCTGGTGCTGCTGATATTTGCCGGGCTTGGGCTGATCGTCGCGCACGGGATTTGAGATCGCCGTGTCAGGCCTGAGCGGCCCTTGCGTTGCTCACCGCAAGGGATCGTCATCCAGCACGGAGCCTGCGGTCATGTTATCCCGGGTTGACGGATCGGGGCCGCGTCCTTCCGCGAAGGCGCGCTCCTCGGCGCGCCGCCCGCTTAGAAGCCCAGCGAGGGCGTAGTTTCCTTCGACGCAGCGCGGCTCGTAGTAGATCCGGTTCGCCTCCTCGCTCTGGCGGGTGAACTCCTGCCGGACCGTCCAGGCCCGGGTCCAGACCGTGGGATCTTCGATCGTCACGACGTATTCGAGCGTGTTCGGGACGGTGCGCCGCCAGCGCTCGACCAGGTGCAAATTCTCGCGCGAGCCCTGGAAATCGGTCTTCGGGCTAAAGTTGCTCACGTCGATCACGAGGGCGTCGCCATCCCAGCGGCCGCGCGAGTCGCCGTACCATTGGCGTACGCTTGCGGGCAGGTGGGCGCTGCCATTCATGACGATGTTGCGCTGCCAGCCCTGGCCCTGGCCCACGTCGTAGAACATCGCCACGCCGCCCGGCGTCTGCACGATCCGGCGAAAGCTGCCGCCAAACGCGGTGCCGAATTCCGGCAGCCCGCCGGTCAGGCAGCGCTCGCCCGGCGCGTCGTCTTCCGGACCGTCCTGGCGGTTCATGCGGCCGGCGTTGTAACGCGGCGGAAGCTCGGCGCGGCGCGGCGAGGGCATCGGATCGTATTTGCCGCCGTTACAGGCCGGCAGCTTGTTCCGGCAGGTCTCGGTCGCCTGCAACAAGGCGAGACGAAACTCCCGCTCTGCCACTACCGCCTTCTGCGCCTGCGGCGTCAGCGGCGGAATCCTGCCGTCGGGCGGATCGACGATCAGGGAGGTGCGCCGCCCGACATGCTTGAGCGACATGAACACCGAGTTGTAGCCTTGATTGACATCGATCTCGCTGCCGTGCGTCGCGCGCTTGTCGCGCGCGATGATCGCTGTGCGCTCCCGGTCAAGCTCGGCGCGTTGTGCCTCGGTGAAAAATTCCTGGCTCGCATACCTGGCGGGGCGCTGCAGCAGCGTATCGGTTTCGTCGGTCCAGATGCCCTGCAGATCGGGCTCGCCCCACGGAGTCTTCAGGTTCTGAGCGCACGCCGGTGCAATGGACAGCAGCACGAGAGCGGCGGCGCTCACCGCGATCACCAAGCCCGTCGGCCTGTCGTGCACGATGCTCTCCTTTTACGCTCCGAGCGCGCCGCGCACCCGCTCGGGAGCAAACGGCAGCTCGCGCAGCCGCACGCCCGTGAGCGCCGCAATCGCGTTGCCGACGGCGCCGGCGACCAAGGGCACGCCATCCTCGCCGGCGCCGGTCGGCGGATTGTCGGTCGAGATCACCTTCACCTCGACATTTGGCGCGTCTGACATGCGCGCGACCTGATAGTCGGTGTAATTCGTCTGTTGCACGCGGCCTTGCCTGATTACGATTTTCTCGCGCAGGACATGGCCGAGCCCCCACATGATGCCGCCTTCGGTCTGCGCCGCAAGATTGCGCGGCTGCACCGCAAGCCCGGCATCGATCGCGGCCCAGAAGTTGTGCACCTTGATCAGGCCGCTGGCGCGATCGAGGGAAACCTCGGCAACGCCTGCGGCGAGCGTCTCGGCCTTTTCCTGGAAGGCGATGCCGAGCGCGGTCACCTCGCGCCTGCGCCGCCAATCCGACATGGCGGCGACCGTCCGCAGGAGAGTCTGCGCGCGCGGCACGCCTTCCGAAATTTCCAGCCGGAAGGCGAGCGGGTCCTTGCCCATCTCCCGGGCGAGTTCATCGATGAAGCTTTCGATCGCGAAGGCATTGTGGCCGACGCCGACCCCACGCAAGGTCGACAGCCTCGCCCGGAACGGCTGCACCACATGCTCGGCAAGCTTGTTGGGGATCGGATAATGCGGCACCGAAGCGCCGAACATGACGACGCCGTCGACCATCTCGGCCGCGCCCGGCGGGGTGTTGACGGCGACCGATTGGCGATAGCCGAACACGGATTCGGCGACCAGGCGATGATGCCAAGCGATCAGCCTGCCACCTGCATCGAAGCCCGCCTCGATCAGATGCGCGGTCATAGGGCGGAACTTACCGTAAGCGATGTCCTCCTCGCGGCTCCAGATCACCTTGACGGGCTTGCCAACGGTCTTGGAGAGGCGGACCGCTTCGAGCACCACATCCTGCTCCGATCCGCGCCGGCCAAATCCGCCGCCCAGAAAATGCTGGTGGAATGTGACGTTCGCGCGCTCGGTCCCAAGGAGCCGCGCGACCTGACTCAGCACATTGGTGGGAGACTGGGTGCCGGCCCAGATTTCGGCCGACTTGCCGTCTGCAGCAACCGAGGCCGTCGCGTTCAGCGGCTCCATCGCGGCGTGGCAGACATAGCGAGTGCGGTATTCGCCGCGGAAGACCTTGGCCGCGCCGCGCATCGCCGCCTTGGCGTCGCCGACCGGCCGGTACGAAAGGCCTTCGCGACTCTTGTCGCGGGCGATCGCGGCAAATGCCTCGAGGGCGCGCTCGCTGTCGTAGTCGGCGGCGGGCGCCGACGACCAGGTGGCCTTGAGCAGATTCTTGGCAGCCTGGGTCGCCTCGACGGAGGTGCCAACAACCGCGACGCCTTCGGGCAGCCGCACCACCTCGGTGACGCCGGCAATCGCGCGGGCGGCAGCATCATCGACGGCGGCCGGCGCGCCGCCCGTGTAGGGCACGTGCAGGACCGCAGCATAGAGCATGCCAGGCACATCGACATCGATGCCGTAGCGGGTCGCGCCTACGACCTTGTCGGGAATGTCGACACGCGGCAGATCCTTGCCGATATAGCGGAACGCGGAGGCAGGCTTGAGGTCGCGCTCCTCAATCTTGGGCAGTTCCGCCGGCGCCTTGGCGAAGGTTGCTATCTCGGCGTAGCTCAGGCGGCGCCCGCTGGCCTTGTGCAGGACGACGCTCGGCTCGGTCGAAAGCTCGACGCGGGGAACCCCCCACCTCTCCGCCGCCGCATCAAGCAGCACGCGCCGCGCCTGCGCGCCCGCCATGCGCATCGGCTTGAAATAGCCGCGCGTCGCCATGCTGGCAACTGTGTGGAGGAAGTTGAAGAATTCCGGATTGCCGTAGGTCTTCTCGTCCCAAACCGGCGGCCAGGCGATCCTCACTTGCGACCAGTCGGCGTCGAGCTCGTCCGCAAGTACGGCCGCCAAGGCGGTGAAGGTACCCTGCCCGATCTCCGCCGGCGGCGACACGATCGTGATCGTTCCATCGAGGGCAATAGTCACAAACAGGTTGGCCTTGAGCGGCTCATCGGCGAAAGCTTCGCCAATGAGCACGGCGGGATCGATTTGGAGCGTCAGCGCAAGCGTGAGGCCGGCAGCCGTTTGCTTGAGGAAATCGCGACGATGCATTTCAGCAGTCGATGTCATGGCTCGGCCTTCCCGCTGTTCGGTTGTTGGCACGCTCATGCTGCGGTGCGGCGTTATAGCAAAGATCGGTCCTCTTGCCGAGATCGGGGACCGTCGCTACGGTTGGGCCATATGGGCCTTATCAGCGATAAGCCGGCGCCGGGAACGCCCGCTTGGCTCTGCCGCCTCAGCGTCATTGCGCTGTGTGTGGCGACCATGCCGGCGCGCGCGGATTCCGTCTCCGATTTCTTCAGCGGCAGGAGCGTGTCGCTGGTCGTCGGCTTTCCGCCCGGCGGGGGCTATGACACCTATATCCGGGTGCTGGCGCGCCATTACGGCCGGTTCGTGGGCGGCCATCCCGCGATGATCCCTTCCAACATGCCGGGGGCGGGCTCGCTCGTATCGGCCAACTATCTCTATGAGAAGGCCGCACGCGACGGAACGGTGCTGGCGATGTTTGCGGCATCGGCCGCGATGGAGCCCATGCTCGGCAACAAGGCGGCCATGTTCGATCCGGCGAAATTTTCCTGGATCGGCAGCATGTCGCAGCAGGTCACCTATTGCGGGGTGTGGCAGGCGCCCGGCCGCGCCAAATCGTTCAACGACATGATGAGCCGGGAAACGATCTTCGGCGGCGGCAGCGCCGCCGCGATCACGTTCCAGCATCCCAACATTCTCAAGAACGTGCTCGGCGCCAAGGTTCGCGTCATCCCCGGTTATCCGGGCTCGCGCGAGCTCAATCTCGCAATGCACCGTGGCGAGATCGACGGGGTCTGCGCGCTCGATGCCTCCTCGATCAAATCGCAGTTCGCCGACGACGTGACCAGCGGCCGCCTCAAGCTTGTGATCCAGATGGGCAACCACAAGTCCGACGAGTTCGGCGATATCCCGAGCGTGTTCGACTACGCCAAGACCGACGAGCAGCGCGCCGTGCTCGAAGTTCTGTTCAAGCAGCTCCTGCTCGGCCGTCCGCTTGCAGCGCCGCCAAATATTCCCGCCGACCGCCTCCAGGCGCTGCGCGCGGCCTTTGCCGCCACCATGAAGGATGCGGAGTTCTTTGCTGAAGCCACGCGCGCGGGCCTGGAGATCGACCCGGCCTCCGCCGCGGATGTGGACGACCTGCTCAAGCACCTCGCCGCCTATCCGCCGGAGATTTTCCGCAAGGCGCAGGACGCGATCGGGCATTGACGATCCACGAACGCGCCTGCCCTCCTGGTGAGGAGGCGCGGGCTATGCCCGCGCCGTCTCGAACCATGGCGGCATCGCCCGGACTCGCGGCCATCCTTCGAGACGCGCGCGCAGGCGCGCGCTCCTCAGGATGAGGTCTGCAGCTCACAGCCCGAACACGTAGAGCACGGTGGCGTTCGACTGATTGGCGAGCTCCGGATTGCGCCTGACGCCGGAGAGCGAATTGCTGACCTGGCCCGAAGGACGCACACAGCACACTCCCGAAGCGATGGCGATGTACTGCTTGCCGTTGACCGCATAGGTCATAGGCGGGGCATTGAAGCCGGTGCCCACGTTGAAGCGCCACACCTCGGTGAGCGTCTGGTCGTCGAGCGCCATCACCGTTCCGTCGAGCATGCCGGTGAACACAAGCCCGCCGGCGGTGCTCAGCATTCCGGAGGAGTTGGGATAGGGGAACTCGGCGCGCTTCTTGACCTCCCCGGTGACCGGATCGAGCAGACTGACGGAGCTCGTGATCGGGCCATCGGTGCCGGGATTGCCGCCAAAGAACTTGCCCTTGATGTGCGCGCTCGTGTCGACCGTGACTTTGCCGCACCCCTCGTAGGCCGGGATATAGAGGGCGCCAGTCTTGCGGCTGTAGGACACCGGCCAAAAGTTGGTGCCGCCACTGATGCTCGGGCAAACCTGCCGGGTCGCCTTGTCGGCAAGCGTAGCGGCGCCCTCGTTGTAGAGCTGCACGTCGCGAGCGGGATCGTAGTCGACCGGCCGGCCGGTCTTGGGATCGATGCCCTTGGTCCAGGTCAGCGTCTTGACGGTCTGCGTCGCCTTGAGGAACTGGCCGTTGAGGCGGTCGAAGCTGTAGGTGAAGCCGTTGCGACCTGCATGCGCCACAATCTTGCGATCCTCGCCGTTGATCCGGGTATCGATGAGGACGTGCGCGCCGGTCTCGTCATAGTCGCGGTCGTCGTTGGGCGTATATTGGTGCCACCAGGTGATCTTGCCGCTGCCGGCGTTGAACGCGATCGCGCTCGAGGTGAAGAGGTTGTCGCCGGGACGGAACGAAGAATCGAAGGCCGGGACCGGATTGCCGGATCCCCAATAGGTCAGATTGTTTGAGGGATCATAGGCGCCGGTGCCGTAGAAGGAGCCGCCCCCGGTCTGATAGGCGTTGACCTTGTCCTTCCAGGTCTCGCTGCCGGGCTCGCCGGGCGCCGGAATCGAATAGGTCTTCCAGATCACATTGCCGCCGTTCCTGGGGTCGAGCGCGGCAAGCCAGCCGCGCAGGCCGCGATCTGCGCCCGAGCCGCCGATCAGGATCTCGTCCTTGAGCGCAAGCGGGGCGGCGGTGAGCTCGAGGTCGGCCTGGTCTGTGAGGTTCTTGTCCCACACAACCTGACCGGTCTCCTTGTCGGTGGCGATGACCCGGCCCTCGTAGCCGGTGACCGAGATGACCAGATTGTTCCAGAGCGCGACCCCGCGGTTGCGGTCCTGGTTGGCGAGCTTGGGATCCATTTTCCAGACGATCTTGCCGGCGGTACCCGACCGCAGATCGATCTTGGTGACGACGCCCCAGCTGTCGACCATGTACATGAACCCGTCGTCGACCAGGGGCGTCGCCTCGATGCTCTCGCCGGCCGAGCGGCCGCCGAGCGGTACCGCAAACAGAAGCTTGAGCGACTTCACGTTCGTGCTGTTGATCGAATCGAGCACCGAATAGCGCTGCGCGCTGTAATCATGATGAACCGTGAGCCAGTTCTGCGGCTCGGGATTGAGCAGGCGCTCGTAGGTGACGTCGGCCGCCTGGACGGCGGCGCTCGAGAGCATTGTTGCGGCCATCGCCACCAACGCGTGCGTTGCAGTCCTACTTTTCATCATGCCGGCCTCCCCGTCCTTGATCTTTTTCACAGCGCGAACACGTAGAGCACGGTGGCGTTGCGCAGGTCATTGAGCTCGGGCGTGTTTCTGATTCGGCTGCGCGCCGAGGCGCCCTGCCCCGCCGTGATCGCCACATATTGCTTGCCGTTGACCGCAAACGTCATGGGCGGGGCGGAAAAGCCCGAGCCCACATTGACCTTCCACAGTTCCTCGAGCGACGTGTCGTCATAGGCGGCGACAGTGCCGTCCGCCAAGCCGATGAACACGAGGCCGCCCGCGGTCGCGAGCGTGCCGGCGTTGTTGGGATAGCGCAGGTGGACGGTCTTCTTGACCTCGCCGGTGAAGGGATCGGCCGCGATCAGGTTGCTCTCGTAGCGGTCGGTCGTGCTGGACGAGCCGGCGACCCAGCTCTTGCCCTTGACGCGCGCCTCGTGGTTGTCGACGACGGTCTCGCAGGCTGAGAGCGCCGGAATATAGATGAGCCTGGTCTTCTGGCTGTAGGAGCTCGGCCAGAAATTGTTGCCGCCAAGATGCGAAGGGCAAAGCTTCTTGAGCGGCGCGCCCGGAACGATGTTGCCGATGCCCGCATAGGTCTGGACGTCCTTGTTGGGATCGTAATCGAGCGGCTTGCCGGTCTTCTGGTCGATACCCTTGGTCCAGTTGACATTATCGACGTAGGGCTTGGCGCCGATGATCTGGCCGTTGTGCCGATCCATCGTATAGAGAAAGCCGTTGCGCGCCGAATGGGTCAGAAGCTTGCGCGGTTCGCCGGCGACCTGGCCGTCGATGAGGATGTGGGTGCCGACCTCGTCGAAGTCCCACATGTCGCCCGGCGTATACTGGAAGTACCAGTTCATCGCCCCGGTGTCGGGGTTCCACGACACGGCGCTGTTGGTGAAGAGATTGTCGCCCGGGCGCGCGGTCGGATCGTATTCCGGCACCGGATTGCCGGTTCCCCAGATGGTCTGGTTGGTCTCCGGATCATAGGTGCCGGTGACCCAGACGGCGCCGCCGCCGGTTTCCCAGGCATTGTTCTTGTCCTTCCAGGTTTCGCTGCCGGGCTCGCCAGGCGCCGGCACAGTGAACTTGCGCCAAAGCACCTTGCCGGTCCTGGCGTCGACCGCCGCGATCCAGTCGCGGATACCAAGCGAGCTTCCCGCCGCGCCGAACAGAATCTTGTCCTTGATAGCGAGCGGCGCGCCGCGCAGGCTCACCTCGGGCTGGCCGAACTCGGCATTGGTCTCCCACACGACCTTGCCGGAATCCTTGTCGGTCGCGATGATGCGGGCCGGATCGTTGGCGATCGAGACGACGAAATTGCCCCAGAGCGCGACGCCGCGATTGGCAACCTGCTTCTCCTCCTTGGGATCCATGCGCCAGACGATGCGGCCGACCTCGCCTGAGGTCGCGTCGATCTTGTAGACGACGCCCCAGGAATCGACCGTATAGAGGAAGCCGTCCTCGGCGAGCGGCGTGGCCTGGCTGAACTCGTTGCCGCTGCCGCCGCCGAGCGCAACCGCATAGGCGAGCTTGAGGTTCCTGACGTTGCCGCGATTGATGCGATCGAGCGGCGAATAGCGCTGGCCGTCATAGGTGCGATGGTTCATCAGCCAGTTCTGCGGCTCCTGGTCGGCATTGATGAGCCGCTGGGCCGTGACTTCGGCAGCCACCGCCGATCCTGCCGCCATGACGGCGCCGGCGAGAAGCGCGGACTTAAAGCATGCAAGCTTGGAACCGTAAATGGCCATGGTCTCCTCCCGTCTGCTTTCGCCCATCGTGGCGTGGGCCTTGCGGGAACCATATAACGGATGCAGCGTCCGCGATAGCGCCGGTGCTGTTGACTTGCGCCGCCCCTCCCGATGAATTGGGCGCGCCGCGCGTGATCTGCGAGGGCGCGGCTTTGCGGTTGCCCGATGCTGCGCTTTCGATCGAACGCAAATCGCTGCATGGCCGGCCTTGTTGCCGCACTGACGGTCCTCGCCGCATCGGCTGGCCGCGCGGACCTGGTGGAGGATTTCTACAAGGGCAAGCAGCTGCGCGTCATCATCCGGGCCGGCCCCGGCGGCAATTACGACCTCTATTCCCGCCTCCTGGTGCGCCACCTCGTCCGCTACATCCCTGGCCGGCCGACGGCGCTGCCGGAAAACATGCCGGGCGGCAGCGGGCTCACCGCGCTCAATTACGTGGCGGAGGTCGCGCCCAAGGATGGCACCGTGCTGACCATGGTGACGCAGACGTTTCCGGTCGAGCAGGCTTTGGGGCTCAACCGCAACCTCAAGGTCGATCTCAGACGGCTGAGCTGGCTCGGCAACATGAGCGAGACCAACACGTTCCTGCTTACCTCGCGCTTCTCGCCGACCCGCACTCTGGACGATGCCAAGCGCCGCGAGACCATCGTGGCGGTGCCCAGTACTGCCGACGTAACAGCCTGGCTGACCACGCTCCTCAACAATACACTCGGCACGCGGTTCAAGCTCGTCGCCGGCTATCCCAGCGGCCCGGCCATGAACCTCGCCATGGAGCGCAACGAAGTCGAAGGCCGCGGCACCACCAATCCGCGCACCATGCTGGTCGGTGCCCCCGGCAACGACGCAGGCTTTCATCTGCTGCTGCAATCGGGCCTGCGCAAGGACACGGACTATCCGGAGGTCCCGTTGCTGCGGGACCTTGCGGGTAACGAGGAACAGCGCCTCGCCTTCGACTATTTCTCAAAAATGGGCGCGCTTGCCCGCCCGATCGCGCTGGCCGCAGGCGCGCCGCCGGACCGGCTCGCCGCGCTGCGCGCCGCCTTCAAGGCCACCATGGCGGATGCGGACTTTCTTGCGGAGGCGAGCCGACAAGGCATGGATATTGGAATAATGAGCGGCGAGGACGTGCAGCGGATCGTCGACGAGCTGGTCGATGTTGCACCGACCCTTCGCGACCGGCTCAGGCAGGCGATTGCAGTGAAAGCGGCCACCCAATTGGAAGGCAAAGGTCCCGAGTAGACCGGTATTGCCCGCAGCGCTGGCCCGCGGAGGCGGCGGCTACTGGAGGTACAATTGGCCGAGATACGCGGTCAATCGCCCCGCGATCGTGACGCCGGCCCACAACAGAAAGCTCGTGATGACCAGCTTGCGTCCGCGTGGCGAAACCTTGCCGGAGGCGTCCCAATCATGAGCTTCGCGCTTGAGCGCCAGGTGAAAGATCCACATCACAATGCCGGCAAGGATGACGAGCGTGAACTTCACCTCGAACATGCCGTCTCGCAGGTACCGGTCGGGCTTGGTCATCCACAGCGTCGCACCGCTGAAGGCCTGGAACACGTACGCGATCCAGATCCACGGGATCAGGCTGAGCAATGACTCGGTCGGAATCGTTCGGAAGAACCCAAGCAGGCGCAAGCCGATGAAGGCCATGAAGCCTACGATGATCGCCACCCCGAACGCATGGATTGTGAGTGCGAGCGGCCATCCCCACGATTCGTTGACCCACTGCGCGTATTCCGATGTTGCCAGCCATTCGAGCACGTTCATCCTCCCTGGTCCTCACGCCCCCCGCCTGATCGGCTCAGCTGGAGCTCTGATCGGCGATCCCATTCAAGCGGGTGACCCCGAAAGCCACGATCGTCAGGGCCAAGGCCACGAGCGCGATCACCATCGAAATGATATCGAGATTCGGGATCGGCAATAGCTTTGGGTAGTACAGGAACAGTGCGGCCAGAACGATCAGGATGGCGTCTGTGACCAATACGCTCATCCATCCTCTGCTCAACCCGGACATGGTCACGATCCTCTCATCTGTCAAAGCACGATGCAGCGCCATCTGGGTCGGGATTGAATGTCATCCACGATCGGATGAACCATTCTCAATCAGACGTAGGGCAGCAGGCGGCCGCCCATGATCACGCCGGCCCAGGAGATCAGGACGAGCGCGGCGACCCACTTGGCGCTCATCGGCGCCTCCTCTCCGGCTTTGATGGTCCAAAGCCGCTCGGCCACGGAGAAGTAGAGGACCGCAATTGCCCCGATCGTGATGAATATCACCTTGGGGACGAAAGTGATCTCGTTCAGGTAGCGCGAGGAATCGGCCTGCAGGATGAGCATCCCGCTAAAGACGTTCATCGCCACGCCGAAGACGCCGATGGGAAGCAGCCGGTGCACGGCGGCAAACGAGACCGACTTCCACAAGCCCAGCACCCGGAGGCAGACTGCAAACGCAGTGCCGAAGATCAATGAGTAGCCGAAGAAGTGCACGGTCTGCCACGGAACGAACCAGAGCACCTGGTTGATGGCAAGCTCGACATAGGCGTTCAACCCGGCCTTGGGGTCGGTCGGCAGCACGTCGGTCGCCAGCCGGATCTCGGGATGGTTGATCTGCCCGCCGCGGTGACCGGTCTCCGCCATGATGCCGAGCGTGACGATGGCGAAGAGCAGAACCGTGTAGAGCGCGGCATTGGAGAACCGCCCGAGGTAGCGGAAGCGGAACAGCTCGATCCAGGCGGTCACGCCGGTAAAGGCCAGGCCGAACAGCGTGTAGATCGCGAAGTCGCGGTGGGCGTTGATCACCGCCTTGGATATCCCCTCGATCGGCCGCTCGGTCACCGCCCACATGGAGGCATTGCCGGTGACGAAGGTGGGCACGCCCAGGATCGCGCAGATGACGAAGGCGACCAGGCCGGCGCGCTTCATGACGGTATTGTTCGTGGCGAGCGCGGTCACGTAAAGGACCAGCGAAAACACGAGCCCCACCGTCGGGAAGTGGTTGAGGATGATGTGGACGTGCGACCAGATCTGCGGCGTGCGTTGCGTGGCCAGATCGAGCTCGTGGTGATGGGTCTCCCAGCCGAGCTCGCCCGTCACCGCCATCAGGCCGAGCGTGATCAGCCCAAGACCAAGCACCAGGTGAAGGGCATTGTCGGTGAGGCGCGAGCGGAAGAGCTGGATCAAGGCGACGAGGCCGGTCGCCACCAGAACAGCGAGCGCCGCGTAGCCCCAGCCCTGATGGTCGGCCATGGCATCCATGGAAAACTTGGGATCCTGCTGCGCCACATCGAGCGCGCCATCGCCGCTCATGTAGGTCGGGATCGCGACGAGGCCCAGCAGGAAGAAGAGGACGAGGCAGCTGCGCTGCAGGCCTTCATTCTTTGTAATCAGGCTGGTGACGTAAAAGCCGAGCAGAAAGATGAGCCCGACGAAGGGGAACACGCTTACCAGAATATGCGCATGCGACCACGATTGCGGAATCCAATGCACGTAATCCCTCCCCACTGCCCCCGTTTTATTAAAAACCGCCCTTTATTTAGGCCAATATCAACTCGCTTTCCGGGCGTCAACCGGTGGGACCATCTCGGGCGGCGCCTTCGTCGCGGCCGGGCATTGGCGTGCCGCAAACGGTCGCCTTCTCGGGCGCTCCTCGCGGCAATCCCTGCCGGCCGCCATGGGCCCCGCTGGCGCGGGTCTGGGGGCCGGCGTTCGAACGAAAGGTCCTGCGCCATGTCCGGCGCCCCGGCCTGGCTCAGCGCGCCGACCATGCCGCCACCTCCACGGCCGCAGGTCTTTCCCGATCTCACGGCGAGGCACTGGTATTTCCATATCGGCCCGGTCGATCGGTTGACGTCTTGCAGTATCGGCCGGCCCGCATCACCCCAAATCATGTCCGCGAAGCGAGTTGCGTGAGCGATTGCACAAGGCCGCGCCGGCTGCCGACCCATGCGGCGGCGCAGCATCACCTCGCATCTGGACGCGCTTTGTCCGGGAGTACGCCGGAACCGATGTTTTCGGCACACGTTATCAAGTTGGAGAGGCGACGAAGGAGGCATGCAATGAGACCTCTGCCATTGATTGCCGCAGCCGCGATAGTCTTGGGCGCGACCGCCGCATCGGCGGCGCATTATCGCGGCCATGCACAGTGGTTTGGTTACGACGCTTATGGGTATGGCGCGTATGGCCCTTCTGGCGCCTACGCGAGCAGGCGTCCGTACCCTCGGTGCAGGCTGGCTCGGCATGAAGGCGGCGCGGAAGCGATCCAGGATCGATTCTACCTGGAGAGCCAGGGGGTGAACTGCTGAGCTGAGGCCAGACTGCAATCGAAACGAAGAGGCGGGCGCGCTTGCGCGCCCGCCTCTTTCGCGCGCCCCGGCTTGCCTGTTGGCGCCAAGGCGAGATCATCCTGTAACGTGCCCTTCCCGGCCCCGACCCAGGTGCAGTAGCCTGGGCGGCCAGGCGATGCGCAGTCGCCTTGGCCACCGAGGCAAGGCACCATGAGACTTTGCCGCCGAGCTTTTCTGCAGCTGGCAGCCGGCGCGGTAGCGCCGACTGCCGCACGCATCGCGGCGGCACAGAGCTATCCAGCGCGGCCGGTGCGGATCATCGTCGGGGTCGCGGCGGGCGGTGCCAACGACACCGTTGCGCGCCTGCTGGCGCAAGCGCTGTCAGAAAGACTCGGACAGCAATTCGTGGTCGAGAACCGGCCCGGAGCGGGCGGCAGCGTCAGTGCCGAAGCGGTCGGGGGTGCGCCGCCCGACGGTTACACGCTCCTCTTCGTCACCTCGGCGAATGCCATCGACGCCACCCTTTATGATAAACCGAGCTTCAGCTTCCTGCGCGATATCGCGCCGGTCGCAAGTCTGGTGCGCGGTCCCCTCGTGATGGAGGTCAACCCGTCGTTTCCCGCGCAAACGGTTCCCGAGTTCATCGCCTATGCCAAGGCGCATCCGGGCGCGCTGAACATGGCCTCGGCCGGAAACGGCAATACCACCCATGTGGTGGGCGAGCTCTTCATGATGATGACCGGGATCAAGCTCGTCCATGTTCCCTATCGGGGCGGCGCGCCCGCGGTGACCGATCTCATGGCGGGACGCGTGCAGGTCTATTTCGACGGCATCTCCGGATCGCTGGCATCGATCAAGGCCGGCAGGCTTCGCGCGCTCGCAGTCACCACCGCTACGCGCGCCGAAGTGCTGCCGGACGTCCCCAGCATTGCCGAGTTCGTGCCCGGATACGACGCGAGCGGCTGGTATGGCATGGGCGCGCCGCGAGGAACGCCCGCCGATGTCGTCGATCGCCTCAACACGGCAATCAACGCCGCGCTCGCCGATCCGCCATTCAAGGCACGGCTCGCCGGGCTGGGCTACATTCCGGTCGCCAGCACCTCCGCCGAGTTTGGCGCCTTCGTCGCCGATGAAACCGAGAAGTGGCGCAAGGTAATCAAGTTCGCCGGCATCAAACTGGACTGACCCGCTCCGTCTCCCGCACCCATTGCGCGAGGTCGCGCCGGCGCGCAAACCAGACGCCCTCGAAGCCCTGCGCGTAACGGATGGCACGCTCGAACACCGGCATCAGGGTCGGGCGCCCGCCGAGATCGCAATGGAGCAGGAGGTCGACCCATTTCGGATTGCCGCGCCGCCCTTCCTCATAAAGGTAGTCGAAGGTCTCCTTGAAGCCTTCGTAATAGGCGCCAGGTGGATTCTGCGGCCGTTGCCAGACGATCAGGTCGTTGGTCGGAAAATTGACACGCGGCAGGATGACGAGCGGCTTGCCGCCGATCGACCGCAGGAACGGGATATCGTCGGAGGCATCGTCGCCGTTCCACAGAAAACCTTCCTCGACCATGTATTGCATGGTCCGCGCCGAGCCGACGCTGCCCGGGCTCACCCAGCCGACCGGCCGTTCGCCATAGCCCGCCGCAATCGCCGCCGCCGTGTCGCGGATCGATTTGATCTCGCCTTCGGCATCGTCGTCGCTTGTGTGCACGTCGTTCGCCCAGCCGTGGCCGGCAGCCTCGTGCCCCCCCTCGCGCATCGCCCGCATGATCGCCGGATGGCGCTGCGCTGCGAGCCCCCCGACGTCGAAGGTTGCCTTGATGCCGTGCCGCGCCAGCGTCTCGAGGATGCGCCAGACTCCGACCTTAGGTCCATACTCCGCATAGGACAGGGAGAAATGGCTCACCTTGCCGGGCTTGGTGCTGGCGTGCCCGTAGTGGCCATGCAGCAGGAAGGCCTCGAACGCGACCGTGACGCTCACGCAGATGCGTGCATCGTTGGGAAATTTCATCGGCCGCTGCGGCCCGGAATAGGTGGTCACTTGCAACCCTTGAGCGTTGGAATTTTTCAGATTCGCAATTGATCTTGTGGCGCGCTCGGAGAGATTCGAACTCCCGACCCCCAGATTCGAAGTCTGGTGCTCTATCCAGCTGAGCTACGAGCGCTTGGGATCCCTCGCATTATTGAAACTGCCGTTCAGTTCGGGCAACGGTAGGCACGCTCGAGCCGAACGATCTGATGGATACGGGCGCGCACTTGGGCCGACAAGGGGACCGCGTTCTCGTTGTCGTACAGGCAGCCGGCGTTGCCGAACCAGGAGATCGCCCGCACAGTCTTGAAGCAATAGCCGGCCTGCTTGTAGTAGAAGTTGCGCTCCACCCATAGCGCCTGGCAGTCTTGCGCATACGAGCGCGTGACGGCGGTATCGAGCGCGAGGGCGGCGAGCAGCATCATCGTTCCGTATCGCATCCCGTATCGCAGCAAGCGCATGTTCGCTCCCCCGGCCCTTGGTGTCGAGGCCGCTGCGCGAACCTGACGCCGCCCGCAGCCGGCATCTGGCAGCATACAGCGCTCCGGCCAATTTGAAAGGGATTTGGATTGCGCGGATGCCGCGCCTCGTGCGGGCGGCCTCGCTGACGGTCGCGCGGCCTCATGCTATGACGAATCTGCGACGACAACACGGGAGCGAACATGGAAATCCAGGACCCCTCGCCATTCACCCGGCTGATGGGGGTGAAGATCATCAGCCGGTCGGCAGAGCGGACCGAATCGGAGCTCGTCATCCGCGAAGATTTGTGCAACCGCCATGGCGTGATCCACGGCGGCGCCGTCATGGCCTGGGGCGACACGCTTGGCGGCATGACGGCCGTCTCCGCGCTCAAGGAGGGCCAGCGCACCGCCACCATCGAGAGCAAGACCAATTTCTTCGCGCCCATCCCCAAGGGCGACACCGCCCGCGCGGTCTGCACGCCGCTGCACAGCGGCCGCACCACCATCGTGCTGCAGACCAACATCACCCGCAGCGATGGAAGGCTCGCAGCGATCGTGACCCAGACCCAGATCGTGCTGCCAGCCAAGGAACGCGCCGGCTAGGCGCCGCGGCCGCGCCTCAGGAAGACCGGCTTCCCCGCTCGCCGTAAAGCATCGTGATATTGACGCGCCGGTTCAGGTAGCCGTCCTTGAAGACGATCCGGTCGGTTTCGTGAAACAGATCGGAATCGAAAACGACCGCCCGGTTGGCCCGGTATGGAACAGTCACCGATTTTGCCCCGGCCTGATCGAGAAAATCCCGCACCGGCTGGCCGGCCCCATTGTACTGGGCGAAGGTCCAATCGAGCGGCGCCGGCGTGTCCCAGATGATCAGGCCGCCCCTGTCAGGGTCGAGATTGGCCTCGTCCGGCGTGATCCAGAAGTTGACGTTGACCTCTGCGAAGTCGGCGTGAAGGTTGATGCCGCCGAGCCGGCTGTCGTACTTGAATCCCCAGCACCGAAGCAGCGGGTCCTGGCCGAGGATCGACGGATAGGTGGCACGCAGTTCCTCATCGATCTGCGCCAGCAGCGCGCAGGCAAAGCCGTGCTCCGGCATCGCGCCGAGATAGCCGTTCGGAAAGACCCTGTGCCAGATCGTCGAGCGCAAGCAGAAACGCCTGAGCCCTTCCAGCGCTTCCTGCGTGAGGAGATCGTCGATGACGGCGATCTGGGGCGAGCTCTGCGCCCACTGCGCCGCGACCTCGCCGCGTGATCGGTCCGGCTTGACCGCGCGGGGAGCGACCCGTCCACCCTCTTCGAGATGGAACGCGGGGGCGCCGCCCATGACCTCCTTGAGATAATCGCGCTGCTCCTGATCGTGGCGCGCCTTGTGCTCCGGCACGGAACTCTGATTTGCGGCAGCGTTCGCCGGTGCGTAAACGAGCTCGGCGTGACGCCTGAACCAAGGGACGCTTTCCCCGAAGCGGCCGCGCTCGAGGATGACGAGTCCGAGATTCTTGAGCGCATCCGGCATGTCCGGCCGCAGGGCGAGCGCCCGCCGATAGCAAGTCTCCGCTTCCGCAAGCCGGCCCTGGACGAACAGGATGTTGCCCAAATTGCTATGGCCGGCGGCGTAATCAGGCACCAGAGCGATGATCCGCCGCAGTAACTCCTCGGCCTCCTGCAACCTGCCTTGATCCTTCAGCGCGATGGCGAGTGCGTTGCCAACGCCCGGGTCGTCGGGACGCGCCTGCAATATCTCCCGGTAAATCTTCTCGGCCTCACCCGGCCGTCCGGCGCGGTGATGGTGGAGGGCCTGCTGCAGAGCGGGCTCCAACGCCGAAGCTTGCGGAGAGATTGCCATGCCTCAGCCATTCTCCGGCTGGATTTGAAATCGCCCCCCGTCAGGGCAGCGTGAACGTCAGGAGCTCGTTCGTGGGATTGCTGCCACCCACGCCTTTGGCGCCGCTCGCAATGTAAAGCGTGTTGCCGATCGCGGCGGCGCCGAAGCCGTGCCGGCCGGTCGGCAGGGGCGCAAGCCGCAGCCAGCGATTGGTCTTGAGATCAAAGCCTTCGTTCTCGTCATAGGTGCGGCGGTCGTCCTCGCCGCCGAGAAACACGATCATGTTCCGGAACAGGGTTCCGGCTCCGCCGCCGCGCGGGGTCGGCACCGGCGGCGCGGAGGTCCAGGCATTGCTGGCCGGATCGTAGATGTCGTGCAGGTCGGTCATGTCCTCGTTGGCGCCGAAGCGGCCGCCGACGAGATGGATCTTACCATCGACCGTGACCGCCGCCATGTGATCGCGTCCCTTGGGCAGCGGCGCTGCATCGCTCCAGGTGTTGGTCGCCGGGTCATAGACCTGGTGGGCGGTGACCACGTCGGTCTCGTTCCGGCGCCCGCCGAGCGCATGCACCTTCCCGGCGACCGCCGCGACCGCAACCGAGCCACGCGGGCTCGACAGCGGCGGCAACGAGCGCCAGGTGTCGGACGCCGGATCGTATTCGAACGCCGTGTCTTTGACGGTCTTGTGGTTGCTTCCCTGGAAGCCGCCGAACAGATAGATTTTGCCGTTGAGCGCGGCGGCGCCCACGTGATTGACCCCATAGGGCATCGGCGCGCGCGCCCGCCAGCTGTTGGTCGCCGGATCGTATTCGCCATTGTCGGCGACGTCGTATTTCTGGGCCGGGTAGGCGCCGCCCAGGACGTATATCTTTCCGTTGAGCACGACGGCGGCGACCTCGTTGCGGGCAACCGGAAGCGGCGCCTTGGTGCTCCAGCTTCCGGATGGGGCCGCGGGTTGCGAGCGCGCCGCCGCCCCGAGCGCCAAGGCGGCGATCGCAGCGAGCATCGCGCCGCGTGACGACGACCGGTCCAGAGGACGCAGCATGATCGATCCGTCCGCTATTGCAGCGTGAACATGAGCAGCCGGTCAGTCAGGCCGCTGCCGCCCGGCAAGGTTGAGCCGCCCACGAAATAGAGATTGGGCCCGATCACGGCGGCGCCGAAGCCGTGACTGCCGGTCTGCGGCATGGGCGCGAGGGTAAACCAGGATTTGGACTTGAGATCGTAGGCTTCGTTCTCGGTCCAGGTCTTGTTCTCGGGCGGGTATTCGCCGCCATCGACGACGATCATGCCGTGATAGAGCGCCGCCGCAACAGCGCTGCGCGGCGTCTTGAGCGGGGCTGCGCTCGACCAGCTGTCGGTTGCCGGATCGTAGACGTCATGCATGTCGGTGCGATCGACGGGGCTCGTGAAGCGGCCGCCGATCACATGAATTTTTCCCTCTGCCACCACGGTCGCCATGTGATCGCGGCCCTTCGTCATGGGCGCCGCGTCCTTCCAGGTGTCGGTCGCCGGGTCGTAGACCATGTGGGTCGGCAGCGTCTTGGTATTGTCGATGCTGCGGCCGCCCAGAACGTGAATCTTTCCATCGATCACGGCCGCGCCGACCGAGCCAAGCGCAACCTTCATGGGCGCGCGCGTGCGCCAATTGTTGGTCGCCGGATCGTATTCGAACACGTCGGTGCCCGCGTTCATGTGCACCGACTTGGTGAAGCCGCCGAAAGTGTAAATCTTGCCGTTGACCAGCGCGAGGGCGACATGATCGCGCGCGGTCGGCATCGGCGCGAGGATTTTCCACGAATTGGTGGCCGGGTCATAGACCTCGTTGTGCGGCACCGAGTTGCCGTCGACAGCGCCGCCGACCGCATAAAGCTTGTCCTGGTAGGCGACCGCCGCCACCTCGCCGTGCTTGCCGGCGGCCATCGGCGCCTTCACGGTCCAAGTACCTGCCAGCAATTCCGCTTGCGCCGGCGCTGCCGCACCGGCGCCGATGAGAGTTGCGCCGATCACCATTGCGTGGCGCACCGAGAAAATCGAACTGACGAGCTTCATCCCAAACCTCCCTCAGAGTCTCTTCTGCTATTCCGAGAACACAGCTTTTGTTTGCCCCGTGCCATGATATGCATTTTTCGGGATGGTTGGCGAGCCTTACGGATTTCGTCAGGCGGCCGGCCTCGATCGGGCCATCAAAAGGGAGACCTGCCATGGACGTGCGTGCAGCGGTGGCGGTTCAAGCGGGTAAGCCGCTCGAAGTGGCGACCGTGAAGCTCGACGGTCCCAAGGCGGGCGAAGTGATGGTCGAGATCAAGGCGACCGGCATCTGCCACACCGACGAGTTCACGCTCTCGGGCGCCGATCCGGAGGGTCTGTTTCCGGCCATTCTGGGCCATGAGGGCGCGGGCGTGGTGGTCGAGGTCGGACCCGGCGTCACCACCGTCAAGGCCGGCGATCATGTGATCCCGCTCTATATGCCCGAATGCCGGCAGTGCCCCTCCTGCCTGTCGCGCAAGACCAATCTGTGCACCGCGATCCGCGCCACCCAGGGCAAGGGCCTGATGCCGGACGGCAGTTCGCGCTTCTCGCTCGATGGCAAGCCGCTGCATCACTACATGGGCTGCTCGACGTTTGCCAATTTCACCGTGCTCCCGGAGATCGCGGTCGCCAAGATCCGCACGGACGCGCCCTTCGACAAGGTCTGCTACATCGGCTGCGGGGTGACGACCGGCATCGGCGCGGTGCTCAACACCGCCAAGGTCGAGGCCGGCGCGACCGCCATCGTGTTCGGCCTCGGCGGGATCGGGCTCAACGTCATCCAGGGGCTGCGGCTTGCCGGCGCCGACATGATCATCGGGGTCGACATCAACCCGGACCGCAAGGCCTGGGGCGAGCGTTTCGGCATGACGCATTTCGTCAACCCCAAGGAAGTCCGCGGTGACCTCGTTCCCTATCTCGTCGACATGACCAAGCGCGGCGCCGACCAGATTGGCGGCGCCGATTACACGTTCGATTGCACCGGCAATGTCACTGTCATGCGCCAGGCGCTGGAAGCCTGCCATCGCGGCTGGGGCGAGAGCATCATCATCGGGGTCGCGGGGGCGGGGCAGGAAATCTCGACCCGCCCGTTCCAGCTCGTCACCGGCCGGGTCTGGCGCGGCACCGCCTTCGGCGGCGCGCGCGGCCGCACCGATGTGCCCAGGATCGTGGACTGGTACATGCAAGGCAAGATCGAGATCGATCCGATGATCACCCACACGATGCCGCTTGCCGACATCAACAAGGCCTTCGACCTGATGCACGCGGGAGAGAGCATCCGCAGCGTTGTGATCTATTGACGCCGACCGGATGATTTTTCCGCAGCTTGAGCGAGCGCCAGAGGCCGTCAAATACGCTCTCAAGTCGTTCGAAAGGCCTGTTGAAGCGCTGGCATTGGCCGAAACCTTGCAAAAAGCGGCTGCGAGCGAGGACGCGCTCAAGATTGCCGAGGCAGGTCTAGATCTCGCGGGCGATGATGAGGGTGAGATGGATGGGTCGGTCGTCCCGCTCGCGCATTGGCTGCGCGACTATGCCGACGGCATCGGCCGGACGGAGGTCGCATTGCACGCCGCGAAAGTGGCATTCCAAGCTTCCTTATCGTTGGAGGATTTTCAGGCTGTCCAACCATGGGCCGGCGATGCGTGGCACGCGATCCGGAAGGACCTGCTGGCACATCTGGCCCGCGCGCCCGATGCCCACGACAGAATTCGTATCTACCTCTCCGAAGGCTTGATTGACCAAGCCGTCCGCACTGTTGGCGATCAGTTTGCCTACGGTGCCCACGACGAGACGCTCATGTGTCTTGCAACGGCGGCGCATGGGAGCCATCCCGAATGGGTGATCAGACTTGCCATGCATCAGGCAATAAGCATCCTGGATGCCAACCAGGCCGGCTATTATCCGCTGGCCGCGCAATGGCTCGAGAAGGCGGCGCTTTCCCACGAGGTCCTGGGCCGGGAAGACGACTGGATGGCTTGCCTGGACGACCTGATTGACCGGCATCGACGCAAGTACAAGCTGCGGCCCTTGTTGGAAGCATTACGAGGAAGATAGGGGCGTCGAAGGTCGATGCCCGGCTGCCCCCCACCGTACAAGCCTAGGCATCAGCTGCACCACATCTCAACGACAAACACGAGCCAGAGCGCCGGACACAGAAAGGCGCCGAACGGAACGCGAGTCGCGGCCTCGATTTGGCGCCCGCGCAGATGCGCGAGCAGCACCGCGGTTAGCGCGGCCCCCGCTGCCAGCCCAAAACAGGCCGGAATGGCCTCGAGCGGGAGCCAAGCCCCGATGCCTGCAGCGAGCTTGACGTCTCCGAAGCCAAGGCCTTCGCGGTTTCGCAAGCGCGCGTAGAGGGTCCGCACCAAAAGAAGCGCCGCCGCAGTCCCTCCCGCCCGGGCTGCGGCCTCCAATGCGCTCCATCCGCCCGCAAGCGGATCGAGCACAGGCGCGGTGAGGACACCGGCGAGGAGCGTTCCGCCGGTCACGATATCGGGAAGCAGAAAAGTTCGCGCATCGACCTCGGCGCCGGCGACCATCAGCACGCCGAGGACGGTTGCAGCGAGCGCCGCGGGCCAGTCGAGCACCGCGAACGAAACTGCCGTCACGGCGGCTGCCCCGGCAATGAGGATCGCCGGTTGTGGACGAAGGTCCGGTTCAGCCTGTTTTCCGGCCTCGGCAACCATCAGTTCCTGCGCGCTGGCGGCCGCGGCGGGGGCGCGGGGTCGTTGCTCTCGATGAAGGATTGCGGGCCGCGCATCGATTCGAGCCGCTGCCGGAATTCCTGCGCCACGCCCTGCGCATCGACGCCGTTGCGGATCACCATCGGCCGGATGAAGACGATGATCTCGGAGCGCGTCCGGTTCTTGCTGGTGCTGCCGAAGAGATCGCCCAGATATTTGATCTGATTGAGCCCGGGAATGCCGGCAACGGACTTGTCCTGCTGCTCGCTGATGAGGCCGCCCAAGAGCACGGTCTGGCCGCTCGTCACCGCGACGGTCGAATGGATGCGCCGTTGCGAGATGGTGGGCGTCAGCGTCTGCTGGTCGGGGTTCACCACGTTGGAGATTTCCTGCTCGATCTCGAGCTGGACCAGCCCATTGGCGTGAACGCGCGGCAGGACCTTGAGGATGACGCCGGTCGCGCGCATCTCGATGGTATTGACGACCGGCGTGTTGGAGTTCGACAGGAGCGTCGCGGTGCTGGTGGTGACGGGAATCTGGTTGCCGACCTCGAGCACCGCCGGCTGATTGTCGATCACCACCAGCGACGG
>Ga0126381_100001883_pt1 | contig 22535 bp, 23 predicted proteins | sample PanSoiMetPlot_28_FD_96465 | JGI IMG/M metagenome (GOLD analysis project Ga0126381, IMG submission 96465) | Tropical forest soil microbial communities from Panama - MetaG Plot_28 | ecosystem: Environmental > Terrestrial > Soil > Tropical forest > Bulk soil | place: Panama | collected 2016-02-17 | reverse complement strand
TCAATGCAGCAAGATCTGGAAATGTTGAAGCCGGTAGAGGAACGGAAACCAGAGGAGTTCGCGAACTACATCATCAAGGAACACGATCAGCGACGCATTTCAGGGTTCGCACCAATTTATTCAGTGCTCCGGCTGATCGACGCGGAATCCGGAGAGGTGTTGCGCTACGACCGGGGAATTACCGACCAATTCAACTCGACCGTGACATACGCCAGCATGGCGTTCTTCTAATCCGTCTCCTGCGAAGCCTCACTCCTCCTGCCAGATCGGAGCCGGCTCACTTTCAAGAGTTTTCGTCTCCCCCTTTAGCCGATTTCCGAAGCAGGGGATCAATTAATTCCACAAAATCAGCCGCTGGGCGAGCTCCGATAACAGGGCGACCGTTTACGAAGAATGTCGGAGTGCTATTGATGCCGAGCTTCATTCCCTCCTGCAGGTCTGTCAAGACATCCTTCCGGTAACGTCCTGTAGTAAGGCAAGTCGCAAAAATGTCATCCTTCAGCCCCAGTTCTTTCGCCAGCGCAGCAAAGTCCCATCCTGATCCTTGAGTTTGTCGTTCAAACAAGAGGTCGTGGTATTCCCAAAACTTACCCTGCTCACCCGCACAATGGGCGGCCTCTGCCGCCTGTACTGCAAAGGGGTGGTTGGGACCGGGGTAATCCCGATAGACCATTCGAATCCTCTCACCGTAGATACGACGGAGTTCTTTCAACACTCCCACGCTCTTTTGGCAGTAAGGGCATTGAAAGTCCGAAAACTCCACGATGGTGACTGGCGCCTCAACCGGTCCGATCGAGGGGCCGTGGCTAACGTTGACCGGGAGGATTGGGGGAACTGGCGATTCAAGGGTGATGCGGATATCCGCCTTTCGTCGCAGGGAGACCAGCAGCGCTTGCCGAATTCTGTCCTGTTCTTGAAGGTCCTGCGGTGAGCCATGGTCTGGGTTGTCCTGTGTTGTGCCTGGTTTCAACCGTTTGACCGGAGCCGGGAGGTTCGCGAGCCGGGCGATGGTGTCCGATCGCGAAGCCTCGGCCAGGAGTTGTGAAACACTCACGCCCTTTCGGGATGCTTCCGCCTCCAGCAAGGTCTCTTCGATTTTCTGTTGGAGCGCTTGGTGCAGCAGGTGGCTCCGATGTTGATCTGCTTGGTAGAGCGGAAGGGCCGCAGCCTGCTCAATGTCTCGCAAGGTGATCAACCGAGTACCCACGGTGGCGACAACCGGAGTTGCAGGGTTGCTTGGCTCGGAGCCATTCGAGCGAAATTGCCAAACGGTGATCAAGAGGCCCGCGATGAGGAGAAGGGAGCCAAGAGCGATCAGCAGTCGGGAGATCGGCATGGTTCTCATTGGAAAAACGATCTGTGATTCGGATATCCACTAGGGACTATAGCCAGGATACCCTTGAAAATCCATGATTTGTTGAGACTCCACATCGATCGTCGCCATCCGAGAATTGCCCGCGCACACAAATTCCTCGTTCAGCCAGGTGCGGTATGTTTGCCCCCCCAAGGAAGTACCCCTTCTGAGAGCGAGCCTCCTCCCTACTCGGTATAGGCAGAAAAGCCGTTCCAATCTAGGCTGAGTCAGGTCTGCCGCAGAGGGAAATCAGCCGCAGAGGATCGGGATAACCAAAGTGGGAGCATCACCAAACCCCGGCGCCAATATGTCAGGCAGAGATGGGAGTCACGGTCTCGAACTGCGATGAAAGAAGGCCTCGCGCAGCAAGATCCGCAATTCAATGGGTGACTGAAGCAACCAAGATCTGCAAAGGAATAACACATGACGTGGGTCGATCATTTCTATAGCTCCTCGGTGGCCATCCCACTGTCGGTTCTTGTCCTTGCAATCATCGGTCTGCTGAGTTGGAGGAAAAAATGGCATCAGGTCATCCTGGTGCTGACGATTTTTCTCTACGTACGATACCTTTTATGGAGAGGCCTCTACACCCTGAATACCGGCGACGGGACCAGTTTTCTGGTGAGCTGGACGGTCTATACAGCGGAGTTCTATGCCTTTGTGCAGATTTTCTTATTCGCCTACCACGCCTGGTCGCCACTTGACCGGAAATCGGTGCCTCTGCGGTCCTATCCAACCGTCGATATATTCGTGACGGTTGTGAATGAGCCGTTAACCATCCTTCGCCGCACGCTTATAGGCTGTACCAACCAAGACTATCCGGCCGATCGATACACCGTTTATGTACTCGATGACGGCCAACGTGAAGAGGTGAGGGCGTTGGCCAAGTCATTGCAGTGCAGATACATCCGTCGAGCAGATCGAGAACATGCGAAAGCGGGAAATCTGAACCATGCCTTGGAAGAGACATCGGGAGAAATTGTCGCGATCTTCGACGTCGACCACGTTCCCAGCAGTAGTTTTTTGAAGGAGACGGTCGGATTCTTTCAGGATGAAGAGGTCGCGTTTGTCCAGACGCCGCACTACTTTTACAACCCGGATGTGTTTCAGAAAAATCTTCAACTCGACGGGTTTCTGAAGAATGAGCAAGCGCTGTTCTACCGTGTTCTCCAAGCCGGTCGGGATCATCACAATAGCGCGTTCTTTGCGGGGAGCTGCGGATTGTTCCGCCGGCGTGTGTTGGCCGAAATCGGCGGCTTCCGCACCCAGACGGTGACCGAAGACATTCACACGAGTATGGTTCTTCATGCGAAGGGCTACCGGTCGTGCTATCTCAACAAGGTGCTTGCCGCTGGCCTCATGCCGGAAACGTTCGAAAGTTCGATGAAACAGCGAATCCGTTGGGCGATCGGTCATGTACAGATCCTTTTTCAATCCAATCCGTTCACGATGCGCGGCCTCACCATGCCGCAGAGGGTCGGGTATTTTGCGTCCATCTTCTATTTTCTTCACGGAATCCCTCGGATCGTCTGTCTTGTCGCGCCGCTGTTCGCTCTGCTTCTCGGAATCATCCCCGTCACGGCCGATGTTCTCTCGATTGTCAACTTCTTTGGATCGTACTACTTGGCCACGCTCGTCATGCTGAGAACCGTCAGCAGGGGTACGCGAAATGCGTTTTGGTCAGACATTTACGAAACGGCCGGCAGCGTGGCGCTCACGTGGGCGACCCTCAAAACTGCAATAAATCCTTGGAAACAACGGCCTTTTGTGATTACTCCTAAAGGTGTGACTCAAGAACGGCGGGGATTCTCGCGGTTCTCCTATGTCATACCCCATCTGGTGATCATGGGACTGCTTATCGCGGGACTAGTGACGGGAATACGGCTGTGGCTGACAAAGGTCCCACTCCCGGGACTAGGGGTCAGTCTATTTTGGGCATCGGTCAATTGCGTTTTGGTGAGCGTGGCCATTCTTGCTGCCACACAACTGCCGGAGTGGCGGACAGCAGGCCGAATCAGGCGCCGGCTCCTGTGTCAGTTGCTACGAGGAGACCAACAACTCCGCGGTATTGTCGATGACATCAACGAAGGTGGAGCACTTATTCGGGTAAACAAGCAACTGCTAGAGGGAGAAGGAGATATTCTGCTGAGCGTCAAGACTCGTTGGGGAGAACGGATCACTGTGAAAAGCCGAATGTGTCGTCATAGGCAGGTCTCAGCCTGCGCGGTCGAGATCGGGCTGAAATTTGTTGATGTGGATGAGAAGACCGTCGACTCATTGATCGCTGCCGCGTTTTCCGATTCCCGTCATTGGAATCAACCAGAAGTTGAGCCCGGGATATTCCGAAGCTTATGGTCCATCGTCCGAGTATTTCGAATGATTTTTACAAAGTCGAGAACCTCACTTCGCAGTGACGTCCGTGTCCCCTATAACCAAGATTGCCGCCTAGTCTTTCCCGACCGTGCGATACACGGAACCGTCGGGCAAATTTCGAGGACCGGACTTTCAGTGAACATTCCTGGCAACGTCGAACTTATCGGCGAGCATGGAACCCTGCATGTGGAATCCTTTGCCTTCAAGGTACGTCGGAGATGGGCGATGCAGTGTGAAGGTGTGGTGCTAGCCGGCTTCACGATCGAACAGGTGGACAAGGGAGCAGACCAATGGCAAGAGCTTACTACTCTTGCGGCATAGCCCTGTGTGTGGTCCTGTTGTGGCCGGATGTTGTGATGGCCGGGGACGTCTTTACCGGGTACCAGATTGACAATCACAGCCAGTACTACACGTATTTGGGTGTTCGGACGCCGATTACCTCAGGAGAGTCGAAGTGGCAACCATTTGTTCAATTTATGGGAGCCGCGCTTGGCTATAAATTCAAAGATAACGGAGCAACGCGGGATGCCGAGGTCCAGTTCGCCACGCCCTCCTTGGGACTCAAGTATACGTATGGAACCTGGAACTTCATCGGGTTCGCCGGTCCTCAGCTTCGGTGGAAACAGCAGGATCTTCCCTTGGGAGGCAGTTCAAGCGAGAACGATGTCGGTGTGTATACCCAGGCAGAAGCGTTCTACTGGCACGAACAGGGAACCTTTCATTTCATTGCCTCCTATACGAATTTGGATAACTTTGTCTGGAGTCGCGTCCGTGCAACCAGGCTCGTACACAAGAGCGAACAAGGCTGCTGTTCCACGTACCTCGGTTGGGATCTCGCAGGAATGGGAAACAACCAGTTTTATGCAGTGCAAACCGGCCCGGTCCTTCAGGTGCCAATTAATGTGTTCTACTTCACGGTTAAAGGGGGCTATCAATACACACAAACGTTTCAGAGCGGCGTCTATGGTGGAGTAGAACTGTATTTTCCGTTTTGACTATAACGGGTCACGGTTAAAGAAATTATAGGATTCAGGAGGATACGGAATGCAAAACTGGGATCATATGCTGATTGGAACCAGTAAGTGCTTCCTTCAAGCCACGGGGATGATTCCGATCTTGAGCGCATCCAAGTCGACGGTCTTGATCTCCGGGGAAACGGGGACGGGCAAAGAACTCATCGCACGTGCCATCCACTATTCGGGCGAGCGACGAGGGAAGCCCTTCGTTCCGGTCAACTGCGCGGCGATGCCGGATCATTTGATCGAAAACGAGTTGTTCGGTCACAGCAAGGGGGCTTTTACGGGTGCATTAATCGAGAAACACGGCTTGCTCCAGGAAGCCGATGGGGGAACCTTGTTTCTCGACGAGATCAATTCGCTTAGCATGGCAGTGCAGAGCAAGCTGTTGCGCGTATTGCAGGATCAGGAATTCAGGCCTCTCGGCTCCACCAAGAGTCGAACGGTCGACGTGAAGATCATTGCCGCAACCAATACGGATCTGCGCTATCTGGTCGAGACCCGCCAGCTCCGCGAAGATTTGTTCTACCGGTTGAATGTCTTATCTGTCGCGCTTCCTCCGTTACGTGATCGGAAAGAGGACATCCTCCTCCTCGCGTCTCATTTTCTGAAGGTTTACGCGAAAGAGTTCGACAAAGGCGCCTTCACCATGGGGCACTCAGCCAAGGCGAAACTGATGGGTTACGCCTGGCCTGGAAACGTGAGAGAGCTACAAGGGGTCATGCAGCGTGCCGTTGCGACGGCATCAGGTGAGAGGATCGAAGCCCAAGATCTCGATCTGCCGGAAACCGAAAGGCCTGAGCTGACAGGGCCAACGATGACGCTTCTCTCGCGAGCCGCAGCATCCGACACCTGTAGCTTCCAGGCCATGAAGACAAAAGTGGTTGAAGAATTCGAGCGTGCCTACCTGAGCGAGCTACTCTCTACGCATCACGGCAATATTTCAAAGGCTGCGCGTGCGGCGAAAAAGGAACGGCGGGCGTTCCAGCGTCTGCTGCAGAAACACAGGCTCGATCGGCGCGAATTTTCAGGAGTCTGAGTCCCGTGCTCCTTTCCGAGCCGACCGTGATCGGATAAAAAACATGACAGTTAGGGTTGTCGTTCCTGAGGAAAGCCAGCCGCAGAGGAAGTTCGCCGAAGTCTCGATGCGTTGAATAACAGATAGTTATGTAGCTGAGCGGTCCGGCATTGGGATTGCTCCATCGTGTTCGGCATGGATGGGCCGGATACGTCCGAGGAAAACAATGTCGTGGCCTGGCTGATTCTCGGCTACCTCTGTTCTTACCCGGAGGCCAAGGACACGGAGGCAGGGGTGCGGAGATGGTGGCTGGGCAGCGAAAGGATCGACGTCGAGGCGGACGTGGTTCGCGACTCCTTGGACTACCTCGTGAAATTGGGATGGCTGACGTCAACTGGTGGCCACGCAGGCCTGGCTGTCTATGGACTCAACAAGAGCCGCCAGAACGCTCTCCGACGGTTTCTCCAGAGCCGGTCGCAGTGTCACTAAACGTCACGGGCAGGAAACGACATCCGTCGAGCCGGATGCAGAGGCCCCATTCGCAGAACTCCCAAGCATTTGGCGCGCCTGGCGCAGATTCTCGTTCGCTTTTTCGTGATACTGCGGATTCAGTTCGATCGCTTTTTCGAAACAGGCTGCAGCCAGTTTGGCATTGCCCATGCCGAGGAGGGTCACTCCAAGATTGTTGTATGCCCGAGGCTCGTCCGTCGCTTTCTTGAACGCGTCAAGTGCATCGGCATACCGCTGGCGTCGCACGTAAGAAACCCCCAGATTGTTATAGAGCTTCTGGGTTGGAGTCCCACTCGCTATGGCCTGTTCGTAGGCCTGGATTGCCGCTTCGTGATCTCCGCTCAACGCATAGGAGAGGCCTAGATTATTTAACACGCTCGGTTCACGGGGGCGGAGCGCCAGGGCCGTTTTATACTCGGTGATCGCATCGACATAACGTTGTTCCTGATCGTACACGAGGCCGAGTAAATTGTGGGAAAGCCAGCTCGATCGGTCAAGCGCGATGGCCTTCGTGATGGCAGTCTCAGCTGCTTGCATCTTGCCTTGGAGCAGGTAGACATGCCCGATCCCTTGTTGGGCCGGGGCTGACTTGGGATCTCTGGTTTGCAAGTCCTGGAACTGCGTCAACGCGGCCTCGAGCATCCCCTGCTGCAGGAATATTTGTCCCAGCTTGAGCCGGGCGGAGTTACGGGTCGAGTCCGCTTTCAGCGCCTTGCTATAGTGGAGCCCCGCCAACGGGAAGTTGCGGCGTTGCACATCGGCATCCCCTGCGCGCTCGTGTTCTTCTGCCGTCATCTCGGGGGCCTTAGGTTCTGCCTCATCGCGGGCCGCCTGTTCGTTTTTCTGACGCTCCAGCATCTTACGATATTCCGACATGTCAAACGAGTCTGGGGCGGAATCTTTTGAACCGGCACACCCGATCACAGCACAGGCTCCGACAAGCAAGCCGACGCTAAGCTGAAACCCTGAATACTTCCATGCGTTCATAGCCATCCTTTCCTTTGCCACTCCTCACGCAACTCCGGCGCAGTTCAGCATTACGTGAAGCCCTGCGGATGGTCAAACAAAAGAGCTTTTTCTCCTCTCTCCGCATTTGAAGAGCGCCAGCCACTCTGCCTGTAGGTGCGGCTCCCGCGCCGCATAAAAAGAGAGGTTGCGGGCAATCCCCTGAGGTCCGCCTACCGCAGCCTGTGAAGCAGGGGAGGGAAGAGGTTCAGTTTAACAAACAGTTATGAAAACCGTGCGTTGGCCGCCGGTTTGCAATGACTCCGGGCAATGCGTACCAGCTTTCAGGCTCAGCCAACCCGGGTAAAGGAGGTGAAGGAATTCCACAGGGGTGTAAGCGGTTCAAGCCTGTGAGAGGGAGACGCGAATTCTGCAATCGGTTTCCGGAAACTTAACCAACACAATTTCTCAAAAGAAAGGTGAATGCCATGTTGAACGCGATTTGTCGGTTTGTGAGAGAAGAAGAGGGTGCGTCGGCTGCGGAGTATGCTCTGTTGCTGGTGATCATCACCCTTGGCATTGTCGGTGCGGTGACGACCTTAGGCACCAACATCACCACCGCCATTACCACGGCAGCGGGCTGTCTGACGGCGGGTGGATGCGGCGGCAGCTAATTTGTGGCGAAGCAGGATGAGCCGGTTGGCCCGATTCATGGTCGGGCCAACCAAAGTGTGGAGAATGCTTTTTATCTAGACCTGGTTGGGGAACGGACTTCTGGAGAGGAAAAAGATAAGGGAGACAATGCCATGTTGAATGCGATTCGTCGGTTGGTGAAGGAAGAAGAGGGCGCCTCGGCGGCCGAGTACGCGTTGTTGCTGGTGCTCATTACCCTCGGCATTGTCGGTGCGATGACAACGCTCGGCGGAAATATCACCGCGGCCATTAGCAACGCAGCCGGCTGTCTGACGGCGGGTGGATGCGGCGGCAGCTAATTTGTGGCAAAACAGGATGAGCTGGTTGGCCCGTTCATGGTCGGGCCAGCCAAAGTGTAGAGAGTGCTTTATATCTAGTTCTGTTTGGGGAAACGGACTCTGAACTGGGGAAAGGGTGATGGAAACACTGATGGTCATACCACTCACCGTGGTCCTGGCGACAGCCATATGGACCGACCTGCACTCTGGTCTCATCCCTAACCGGCTGACCTTTCCCGCCATGGGATTGGCCCTCCTTGCTCATGCCTGGCTCGGTGGCTTTCCGGGAATGCTCTTCAGCCTGGCCGGCCTGGGGACGGGCTTCGGACTTTTTTTACTCCTTTATATCGCTGGGAGCATCGGGGCGGGCGACGTGAAGCTCATGGCGGCTGTCGGCGCAATCGTCGGGGCCTACGGTGCTCTCGTATCCGGAATTTTAGCCATCATGGTTGGCGGTATCTATGCTCTCGGTGCCATGTGCTACCAGTGGGGATTCGTCGCCACCGGTCAAAAACTGGCCCTTGCAGCCTACGGAGCCCTCCTTACGCGGGGGAAAGTGTGGGCCAAGGATTTACAACTCCCGTTCCGTCTCCGCTATGGACTGGCCATTGCAGGCGGCACCCTACTTTTTCAATTTGGTGTCCGTCCTTTCGGGGGATAGGCATGGTGCCCAATTCAGCTATTCTAGAGCGAAGGGTAGAAGGAAAGGCAATGAGACCCATGAATGCAGAACGAACAACGAAAATGAATCAGGTCCCATTGATTGAAGAGGAGGGGAGGCAATGAAGCGGTATCGGCCTCTGGTGTTTTTCGGGCTCGCGCTGGTGCTGGGTTTAGTGACCAGCGTCCTTGTGTTTTCGTGGATGCAGAATGAGAAGAACCGTCTGATGGCAGCACCTCTTCCCGTGACCAAGAACATGCAGGTGTTGGTGTTGAATGCGGATCTTCCGTGGGGGACCAAGCTGACCCCGGAAATGGTGCAGCTGCAAGAGTTCCCGCCTGGAGCCCTCCCAGAGGGCCACTTTACCGACCCGGAGGCCATCAAGGATCGCGTGCTCCTGGTCGACGTCAAGCGGAACGAACTGGTCATGGAATCCAAGCTCGCTCCGCTCGGGACCACGAGTGGCGGAGTAGCAGCGGTGACCGAGATGAATAAGCGCGCGATGTCCGTCAAGGTCGATGACGTCATCGGGGTCGCAGGGTTCATCAAGCCGGCCGATCGTGTGGATGTCATGGTCACGATCGAGCCTGAGCCGAATAAACAAGGCCATACGATTTCCAAGATGATCCTGGAGAACGTCAAAGTATTGGCCGCTGGCACACAGATGGAACGGAAAGGCAAGGATGAAGAGCCGGTGCAGGTGCAGGTCATTACCGTGGAAGTGGATGTGGAGGAAGCCGAGAAGCTGGCCTTGGCCTCGACACAGGGCCGCTTAAGGCTCGCCCTGCGAAATCCACTCAACAGCGAGCGTGTGCTGACCAAGGGAGCCAATGTCGGGGCGCTCTTGAGTTCGTTCCGCCCGAAGCAAGCCCCCAAGCCTCCGGACGGGGAAGGGAGTATTCGCGTTGAAATCATCAAGGGCGATGTCCGGAAGGAAATCAAGTTCTAGGATTCATGGAGGGACGATAATGAGGATGACCAATCAGCAAGCCAGCCATTCCGGTCGGTTCGCCAGCGCCCTGGTGATCGGTGCGGTCATGATCTGGTCCGGTGCGGCGGCAGCAAACGACGGCGTTCACTTCGTCGCAAAGATCCCCCAGGCCCAACAGCTCAGTTTGGTCGTTGGGAAGTCGACAGTCGTGGAGATGCCAGTGGCGATCAAGCGGGCTTCATTGGCTGACCCCCAGGTTGCTGATGCCATCGTGCTCAGCCCGAAACAGATCTATGTGACGGGAAAGGGTTATGGCACGACCAACCTCACTCTGTGGGGCAAGGAGGACCAGATCCTTGCCGTGTTCGATCTCGATGTGGGGATCGATCTGGGTCGATTGAAGCAGCATCTCGCCGAGCTCTTGCCGGATGAAACGAACCTGCGCCTCAAAGGAACTCATGATCATGTCACGATCTCAGGCACGGTCTCGAGCGAGGCGCGCCTCAGCCAGGTCCTGGCCGTGGCAGAAGCCTATGCTCCCAAGAAGGTCCTGAATTTTCTCAAGATTTATCCTGAACCAGTCGGCACCCCTCCGCCCGATGTGCAGACGGTCACGGTGGAGGTCATTAAAGGGACGTCGGTCAATTCGGTGAAGTTCTGAACTACCAAGACTCTGGAGGAATATTGAGATGAGACGATATGAGGTGATCGTAACAGTGGGGTTGTTCTTTGGGATGTGCGCTGTGCCAGTGAGCTACGCACAAGAGCCGGCAGCCGGCCCTTCGGCCAGCGGAGCAACGGAACAACGCGAGGTTCAGAAGCTGGATCTCACGGCGGGCAAGTCGAAAGTGTTGGACTTACCGGTCGCCATCAAGCGGGCCTCGTTGGCCAACCCGGAGGTCGCGGATACTGTGGTATTGTCCCCCACGCAGATTTACCTCACCGGCAAGACGATCGGGGTCACCAACCTGACGCTCTGGAACGAGAGCGGGAAGATGATGGGCATGTACGATGTCGTGGTCATGCCGGACTTGAGCCGTCTGAAGGAGAATCTTTATAGGGTACTTCCAGATGAAAAAGGCATTCGTGTGACTGCCAATCACGATAACATTACCTTGTCTGGCACAGCCTCAAATGCCAGCAATCTCAACCGCGCCCTGAGCATTGCTGAAGCCTATGCGCCGAAAAAAGTCATCAATTCGATGGATGTTGGCGGTGTGCAACAGGTCATGCTCGAAGTCCGCGTCGCGGAAATGGATCGGAGCCTCATTCGCCGCCTCGGGATCAATTTCGTCTTCACGGGGCCGTCACAGTTCGGCATCAGCCTGCTCGGGAATCTTACGAATTTGAACACGTTCACAACGGCCGGCGGTGCCCTCAGCTCGATCGATCAGACTGTCACGCAGTCCATCCAGGGCGTCTTTGGATTCAAAACAGGATCGCTCTCTTGGACCGGCTTTATCGATGCCCTGAAGGAGGAGGACATCGTCAAGGTGCTGGCGAAGCCGACGCTCGTGGCGCTGAACGGCCAGGAAGCGGCCTTTCTCGCTGGTGGGGAGTTTCCCATCCCGGTCCCACAAGCGTTTGGACTCGTCACGATTCAGTTCAAGAAATTCGGGGTCGGCTTGGTGTTCACGCCGAACATCTTGAACAGCAAACACATCAGTTTGAACGTCGCGCCGGAAGTGTCGGAGCTGGACTTTACGAATGCGCTGCGGACCCAGGGTTTCATCGTGCCGTCCATTACGACCAGACGTGCCGCGACGACCATCGAGTTGGCCGACGGGCAGAGTTTCGCGATTGGCGGGCTCATGCGGGATAACGTCCGTGAGGCGGTGAAAAAGTTCCCCTTGCTCGGCGAACTTCCGATTCTCGGAACGCTCTTCCGGAGTAGTACCTTCCAAAAAGACGAGACGGAGGTGCTCATTATCGTCACGCCCCACCTGATCAAGCCCTTGGACATGACCGCGCAGACATTGCCGACGGACTATTTCGTGGAACCGAGTGACTTTGAATTGTACCTCTTGGGATTCTCGGAAAGGGGGTATTTCGGAGGAAAACCTGGCCTAAAATCCCCGTCGGCCGAGGTGCTCTCCAATCGTGTGACAAACGTCAGTCCTATGGAGGGATCCGTCGGGCATATCGTTCCATAAACGGAACAGGTTCACTGGAACTGGGTACGACAAGAGAAGGAGACCACAATGAGAACAAGGAACAGGGTCTTGACGATGATCATGGTGAGTCTGATGGCCGGAGCCTGTGCGCCCACGCAGCTTAGCCCGAACTGGGGAGCGGCTTATCAGAATATGCGGGCCAAGCAGGTCCTGAACCCAACAGCCGGCGAACAACTCGATCCGGTCGAAGGTCAGGAGGGGAAAGTGAATGCCACCGCGATGGAGGCCTATCGGAAGGGTTTCGAGAAACCGGAAGCAGATTTCACCCGATCGACCGTGACAAGCGGCGTGCAAACCAGGTAGTCGAGCAAGGGAGATCCAATGAGAAAACGGGACGAGCGTGGCGCGGTGGCCGCGGAATTTGCGCTTTTGTTGCCTGTGCTCTTGACGATCCTCCTCGGGATCATCGAGTTCGGCATGATCATGTATGGACGTGAAATCGTGACGAATGCGACGCGAGAAGGCGCAAGAGCAGGGATCACTCAAGGGCCTCCCAAGCTGACGGCAGGACAAATTACAACGATATCCTCCAACTACCTTTCAAATACGGGAGTCAATCCCGCCAGCGTGACCTTCACGGCAACCGGGGCCGGTTTGGCGAATCCCAATACCCTGACCGTCCATGCGACCTATCGGTACAACTTCCTCGTTCCCTATATCCCAGCGATGACGGGAATTCCGAATCCGCTCATCATTAACACACAAACGGTGATGCGCCATGAATGAAACAGTCATGAACTCTGTAACGCTTCCGCTGACCAATTCCCGTGGAGCGATCGCTGCGGTGACCGCCGTTTTTATGGTGGTGTTGCTTGCCATGGGTGCAGCGGCCATCGACATTGGTCATGCTCTTGTTGCAAGAAACGAGTTGCAGAATGTCTCTGATGCTGCAGCTCTGGCCGGCGACCGCGCCCTGGCCATCATCTACCAGGGCATGAGCCAATCCGCGCAGCAAACGTATGTGGTCACAGCTGCGAACCGTGGGACGATCGTGGCGGCGGCTCAGGCAACCGCAGTTGCCAATTCGGCTGCTGGTGTTCCGATTACGGTGAATGCTGCCGATATTGCGATTGGAACGTGGACTTTTGCAACCAGGACCTTTACGGCGACAAATACCACTCCTACAGCGGTCCGTGTCATCGCCAGGCGGGATTCCACGGCCAACGGGCCGATTAGTACCTTCCTGGCAAAGGTCGTCGGGATATCGAGCGTGAGCGTGAATGCCGTGGCGACGGCAAATTTGGCTGCTCTTAACGCGGTTCCACCGGCTGACATGAATGCGCCATTTGGGATCTCGCAGTTCTATTTCAACTCCGGCTTCGGCTGTGGAAGTACGATTCAGTTTTCTCCGAGCAACGGGACGCCGCAAAGCTGCGCCGGATGGACGACGTACAACCAGTCTCCGTTCAACAACAACACCATGAGAACGATCCTCAATGAGATGGCTCAAGGGAATAATCCGTCGCCCGGTGCGGTGGGCGGGCAGACCTCATTGGTCTTCGGCAATGGGAACCTCGGAAATCAAACATGGACTGCACTTCAGAATCTGATGACCTACGAGCAGAGTATCAGTCCTGATCATCAATGGAATGCCCTGGTGCCGGTCTATGGCGACAATGACTGCCAGCCCAATGGATGGAAGCCGATCATCGGATTTGCCACCGTAAAAATTACCTACGTGGGCGGTCCCGGCAACCCGAACAATAGGCTGAATTGTACTGGGGGTAACGTAGCACCTGGCTGTATCGTGGGCCAAGTTCAGTGCAACGTGTTCAATGGATCGACCGGAGGCGGAATTCCGTTTGGTCCCACATTGGCTACGATTCCCGGTCTCGTCCAATAATTTTGAATAGCGGAGGAGATTCGCTCCCATGGCTCGACTAATTGCGGTGTCCATCGACTGTCGCAACGAAGCGGCCCGGCAGACATTTGAAGAGATTGTGTCACGGCGGCGCAATTATCTTGTGACGAAGGGCCAGGCTACCGGAGCCGTGGACATGCTCTTGCTCGAATTGGACGAGATCCGTCCTCAGCAAACATTTACACATATTCGTAGCATTCTTAACGCGTCTCCCAATCTTGAGGTATTTCTGACTGCCTCGCGCACGGATCCTCAGGTGCTCCTTGAGGCTTTCCGGCTCGGAGTGAAGGAATTTCTTCCCCAACCTCTCACGCGACAGGAAGTCGAACCGGCCCTGCTTCGATTTGAGGAGCGTTTCAATGCGCGAGTGTCCGGTTCCGAAATGGAGTCGGGAAGAGTTGTTGCCGTAATCGGTGCCAGAGGCGGTGTCGGGACCAGTACAGTGGCCACAAACCTCGCTGCCTCTATCCAACAATCAAAACAGCATGAATCGGTGGGCCTGATGGATCTGGACTTGCACGGAGGTGACCTCGGTATATTTCTAGATCTTCATCCATCCCAGGGATTGAAGCACCTGGCACATGACATTTCCCGCCTTGATGAAACAATTGTACGGAGCAGCTTAGTCAAACACGTGTCGGGTCTTCACCTGCTCGCGTCCGGTTATGAGGGATTCGAGGAAATCGAGCCTGCCCCAGGCAGCACGATGCGGGTTATCGGGCTTCTCCGATCAATGCACCGGCATGTCTTCGTGGATTGCGGGCATGTCTTAGAACCGGCTGTCAAAGAGGCGCTCGACTGCGCAGATCAAATCGTCGTTGTCACGACATTGTCATTGCCCGTTATTCGGCGGACGAAACATTTGTTGGCCGCGCTGGGTGCTGCGCACTACCCGCCAGGAAAAGTGACCGTCGTCGTCAACCGGTACGTGAATGACCAAAAGGATTTGCTGGGCCAAACGGAAGGCATGTTCGGGATACGGGTGGGAGGGCTCATTCCTAATGATTATGAAACGGCCCGGGAGGCGATCGACCACGGGAAACCGTTGACGATGATCGCATCGCGCACCCTGATCGGACAATGGTACCTGGGCGGAGCGGACCATCTCATTGCTGAGCCACAGCATGCGAAAGCCCAGGCCGCCGGAAACCTTCCGAACAAGGTCGCCTCAATTCTCGGTCGTTGCTTATCGAGTCTCAAGATCGAGACGAGGGCCAAGCAACCGATCGTATAAGCGCCGCATGACTTTTTGCGGCCCGGTATTCAGTTCGTAAACAGGCAGGGAGGCCTATAGACGACTATGCTGGCAATGAAACAGTCCAACGGAGAAGTTACAGCGCATTACCAGGAACTGAAAGACCGGCTGCACCAGCGTGTCATCGAACTGCTCGATTTGAACGCCATGGGCACGATGTCACAAGACATGGTGCTAGCGCAGCTCACGAAACTGATCGAACAGCTCCTGCAACAGGAAACGGTTCCCCTGAACCAGCGAGAGCGGAATCAGATTACGCAAGACATTCTTCATGAGGTCTTGGGTCTCGGTCCGCTGGAGCCGCTCCTCTCGGACGCGAGCATCAACGACATCCTCGTAAATGGTCACAAGCAGGTATTTGTCGAGCGATCAGGGAAGCTGGAACACACCCCTGTCCGGTTCAAAGACGACGCTCACCTGATGAAAATCATCGAGAAGATTGTCTCGCGCGTCGGACGGCGCATTGACGAATCGGTTCCCATGGTGGACGCGCGACTAGCGGACGGGTCTCGTGTGAATGCCATCATCCCGCCGCTTGCCATCGACGGGCCCTCTCTTTCGATCAGAAAATTCAGTCGTGATCCACTACAGCTCTATCACTTGATCGACAAGCGCTCGTTGACACCAGAGATCGGCGAGCTGTTGAAAGCCATCGTCCAAGCGAGGCTGAACGTGCTGATTTCGGGTGGCACAGGAACAGGAAAAACGACGCTGCTCAATATCATGTCAGGTTTCATTCCGAACAACGAACGGATCGTCACCATTGAAGATGCCGCCGAGTTGCAATTGCGACAGGATCATGTCGTCCGCCTGGAAACGCGGCCGGCCAATATTGAAGGCAAAGGCGAAATCGCTCAGCGGGAACTGGTAAAGAACGCGCTTCGCATGCGTCCCGATCGGATCATCCTCGGTGAGGTCCGCGGGGCCGAGAGTCTCGACATGTTGCAAGCGATGAATACCGGTCACGATGGATCATTGACGACGGTCCATGCCAACTCGGCTCGGGATGCCTTGACGCGCATCGAAACCTTGGTCTCGATGTCCGGTCTGAATCTGGGGACAAAGGCGATGCGCCACTATCTCTCGTCCGCATTGGACGTCATTATTCAAATTTCGCGGTTATCTGACGGGACAAGAAAGCTCATCAGCCTGCAGGAAATCGTCGGTATGGAAGGGGATTTAATCACGCTCCAGGAGTTGTTTGTGTTCCAGCAGACCGGTCTCGATGAAAACCGGAAAGTAAAGGGACGATTCAGGGCCACCGGGATACGCCCGAAGTTTTATGAGCGTATATTGGCAAAGGGCGTCATGCTCCCTGCCGACTTGTTCGATCCACAGAAGGTGTATGAATGTTAAACGCGTTTATCGCGTTAGGAATTTTCGGAACCATTCTCGTGTTTCTGCAGGGCTGCCGGGCCTTGCATCGCGTGTTGGTTCCCACGGGAAAGGACCGCGCGGTCGAACGACTTCAAAAATGGTCATCGCCGGAAACGGCCACGCAGCAACTAGACATTGTTCGGAAGGAAACTCTCAGTGATATCCCTTGGCTGAACGAGCTACTCCTTAAGGCGCGACAGGCTCAGCTTCTCAGAGTTCTCCATCGCCAGGCTGACTGTAAAGCGCCACTCGGCATGGTTGTGCTCGCGATGCCAGTGTTAGCATTGGCGGGGATGCTTACGGTCTTATGGATGCATCTGCCGTTCGTGCTTGCACTGCTCTGCGCCATTGTATTTGGCTCTTTACCGACTGTATACCTCTATTGGCTGAAGAGTCAGCGAATCGCCCAGTTTGAGCGACAGTTGCCGGAGGCTCTCGAATTGGTCTCCCGGGCTCTCCGGGCGGGGCATGCCTTTTCGGTCGGTTTGAAGCTCGTGGGGGATGAAGGGGCGGATCCTATCGGCAAAGAGTTTCGACGGGTATTCGATGAGGTTTCGATGGGCGTGGCTCTTTCTGAAGCCTTGCACAATATAACTGAGCGGGTGGATTCGGTTGACTTGCGATTCTTTGTGACGTCGGTCTTGATTCAACGGGAAACAGGCGGGAATCTCGCTGAAATCATCGATTCGCTGGCGGGACTGATCAGAAAGCGTTTTGAGTTGCACTTGAAGGTGAGGGCCTTGTCGGCTGAAGGACGGTATTCCGCGATCATTCTGTTTTGCCTACCCATCGTCGTGGGCGTCATTCTTTTCAAGATGAACCCCGAATATATGTCTACATTGTTCACGGATCCGGCCGGAAAGAACATGCTCATGGTCGGAAGCTTCATGATGGTGACCGGAGCCATCATCATGAAACGAATGGTGACGATCAAGGTCTAAGGGAGTATAAATGAACTTTCCTCTTGTCATAGCGGTGATCACATTTCTCACCATCATGCTGGCGAGTTCCGGTCTCTTCCTGTACCTCAATTCCAGGGAAGCCGTACAGACTTGGCGCCGGCGTGCCGAGGGGAATCATTCTGCCACCGAAGCCGAACCAACTCGCGATGGATTAGCCGCAGAACTCATGACACAGCTCCGCGCGCTGCTCGAGTGGTTTGGTCGGCTCAATCAGCCCTCAAAGAGTGAGGATATACGGGCGACCAAACGTATGTTGGTAACAGCGGGATACCGTAGCGGGAAGGCCCCGATCATGTTTCTTGGGGCTAGACTGTTGTCGGCCATCGTGATCGTTGTCCCGTTGGCTATGATTCCCGTCAAGCTTCTCGGTTTTCCCACACTGACAAATCTTTTACTTATGTATGTGGTTGGAGCTGCCTGTGGCTACTATGCTCCTAAAGTCTGGCTGGCGAGAGCTATGGCCGCCCGCAAAGACGCTCTCCAGCGGGGGATTCCTGATGCGCTCGATCTGATGGTGGTGTGTGTCGAGGCGGGACTGGGTTTGGACCAGGCTATCGCTCGGGTGGGCGAAGAAATTAAACGGACCAATGCTTCACTGCACGACGAGCTTCAACTGCTGTCATTAGAGCTGAGAACGGGCGTTTCAAGACAAGAGGCACTCCGTAATTTAGCTCAACGTACTGATCTCGAAGATATCAAAAATCTTGTTGCACTCCTCGTGCAAACAGACCGGTTCGGAACCAGCGTTGGTCAAGCGCTTCGAGTGCATGCTGATTCGATGCGTACCACCCGCCGTCTCAAGGCAGAAGAGCTGGCGGCCAAGCTGCCGGTCAAGTTACTCCTGCCGCTTATTTTCTTCATTTTCCCGAGCATTTTCATCGTCGTCATCGGCCCGGCTGCAATCAAAGCGGTTCGCATGCTGTTCCCGGTGCTGAGCGGCCATTGATTCCGGATATGCATGGGACTGCATCCACTTCAGAGGTTGGTTCGAGAGACACTGGCTCAACGGTCCTATCCTGGCGGCGGGATTGCTGATCGCCCCAACGGGCAGTTTCGGACTGATGCGACGGCATGGGGTATTCTTGCCCTTCAGAGCGCCGGAGAAGACCAGCTCGTCCTCGAAAAGCATCGCGCGCGGCTTGTTGCCGAACAGGATCACGATGGTCGCGTCTCGGTGTATCCCCGACATGGGGAGCCGTTTTGGCCTACCGCACTGGCCATACTAGCCTGGCAATCTTCGCTCTCATCCCATGACGCGCTGCGCCGGGCGGTCCAGTTTCTCCTCAAGACGACCGGAGTTCAGTTTCCTCGGACATCAGACAGCCCGTTCGGCCACGACACGTTCTTAAAAGGATGGCCGTGGGTCGCGGGTACGCATTCCTGGATCGAACCCACTGCATTCGCCGTCATGGCTCTGAGGGGTGCCGGATACGCGGAACACGATCGAGTTCGCGAGGCGGTTCGGATGCTTCTAGATCGTCAACTCCCCCACGGGGGCTGGAACTATGGAAACACGCTTGTCTTTGGGCGAGAGCTTCGACCAATGCCCGACAGTACGGGAGCCGCGGTCGCCGGGCTCGCCGGCATGGTCAATCGGGAAAAGATCGCTCGCAGTCTCGATTATCTTCAAGGCGAGGTCGGTCGATTGCGCACGCCGGTCTCGCTGGGGTGGGGCTTGCTGGGTCTTGCCGCGTGGGACTTGTGGCCATCGAACAGCCCGGCGCTGGTGGAACGCTGCCTTGCGAATCAAACCCGTTACGGCGACTACGAGACGTCTGCCCTCTGTCTGCTATTGTTGGGAGCATTAGCAGATGATGTAGACACGAAAGCTACTCTGTTCTTGCACTCGAGTCGCACTCACGCGTCCGCCGTTCTCCCTCGAGAATGAATGCCATGGCAGATCACATGCATCCCAAATCGACCGTAGGCATCACCCGCCGTGACCTACTCCTGGCAGGAGCGGCCGGTCTTCTGATTGGATCTGGATTGCTTCTGGTTCCCAAGCGGTATTTCCGCATGCCGCAACAGGGGCAATCGTTCGTGGCCAGAGTCGCCCACTACCAGGTGGATATCGCTGATGTCGTGACAAGGGGGATTCGGGAGTTGGGCGTCGGTCCTGAAGAATTGAAAGGAAAGCGCATTCTCTTGAAGCCGAACCTGGTCGAAACCGCGAAAGGAGCGCCCCACATCAATACGCATCCTCTCGTTCTGCGCGGGGCAACCGAAGCCTTTTTGCGTCTCGGCGCAGCAAAGGTCATGGTTGCAGAGGGTCCGGGCCATCGCAGAGATACGCTGGCGGTCTACGAAGAGTCGGGCTTGGCCGACGTGCTCACTGAAGATCGTATCCCATTTCATGATCTCAATTACATCACAGGCTACGACCTGCCAAATGCAGGACGTCAATCCTCTCTGAGAACGCTGACGTTTCCCGCATTATTCAAAGAAGTCGATTGGATCGTATCGGTTGCGAAAATGAAGACCCATCATTGGGCTGGAGCGACGCTCTCCATGAAGAACCTCTTTGGTGTGATGCCCGGTATCTACTATGGCTGGCCGAAGAATGTCTTGCACCAAGTCGGGATCGAGAATTCGATTCTGGACATCAACGCGACGCTCAAGCCACATTTTGCGATTGTCGACGGGATCGTCGGTATGGAGGGCGACGGACCGATCTTGGGTGATCCGAAGCACGTTGGAGTGCTTGTAATGGGTCGGAATCTTGCCGCGGTCGATGCCACCTGTTGTCGGATTATGGGCATTGATCCTTATAAAGTGTCCTATTTAGAGAGGGCTGACAATTGGCTGGGTCCGATCGCTGAACACTCGATCCAACAGCGCGGCGAAGCCATTACATCGGTGCGGACGAACTTTGACCTGATCGAACAGATTCCAGCCCACCGGGGAATCCGTCTCGTATGAAAGGAACGATCATGAAGATTTTAGCCTTGACTCTCCTGCTGATCGTGCCCGCTACGATCAGCTGGGCGCAATCTGAACCGGAGCAACCTCAAGCACAGGAGCCGACGCTCTACGACCACTATCAGTCGTTAAAAAGTATGGAAGAGAGCTTGGGGCGTATGACTGTTGATGAGCAAGCTCGGGTCCAACCGCAGGTCCAGCGAGCCCAACGGCAGGCCTGTGAGCGACTCCAGAAAGACCGTCGGGAGCGTGTGTCGAGGGAGGACTACCACCGCCAGGGAGGAGACGAATTCCTGGTCTTTGCCTGGCAGCTTGAGTTTTACTGCCAGACAAGTCGTTAACTGGTTCGATGCGATTTGCGTCATCGAAAAGTACGGCATCAACAACAATCGCCGCACTGGAGCCAGCATCCGGCCATCGCTCTCAGAACAACCGCGGGTCGGGCCATAGATTTATGCACAGGTCTGCTTACCAGATGGGTTTGGAACGAGATGCAAGACTCTCAGCCCTGTAGCCCATACTCGCCACCATCCTTCGAACATGGCTCGCTTGCCTACCTGCCAGCGGTCGATGGATTGAGAGGGATCGCGATTCTCTTGGTCCTGTGGTATCACGCTCCGTTTCTCTTTCGTGACCTTCCAGCGTTCTCCGCTCACCATTCTCCTTGGGAAGACCTTGGTTTTGCCGGAATCATGAGCCTTGGTGGATGGATTGGTGTGGACCTCTTCTTTGTCGTCAGCGGATTTCTCATCACGACGATTCTGCTTCGCTTGCAGGCTGGAGGGGGCTCCTTATGGCCGTTTTGGGGGAGACGTGCGTTACGGATTCTTCCGCTCGCCATGGTGTATCTCTTGACTCTCTTCGTGATCAAAAGCCTCGGTGATCCGCAGAAGCTACTACCTGGGTTCGAGGGGTGGGCCTGGTATGTCTTCTATCTGGGCAATATTCATGTGGCACTGAATGGATGGCAGCCCTTAGCCGTGATGATCCTATGGAGCTTGGCCATCGAGGAGCAGTTTTACCTTGTTTGGCCGGTCCTCGTTCGAACCTGCACTACACGGCGAATGTTGTGGTGGAGTGGCGGATTGATGGTTCTGGCCCCACTGGTCCGGACATTCATGCTCCAGGCGGCTGATTACCCAGCTACCTATGTCTTTACGCTCTGTCGGCTCGACGCACTTGCCGCTGGTGCAATCGTGGCTGTGATATTCAGCAAACCAGAGTGGCAGGCTGACGCCTCGAAGCTCTGCAGGAGGCTCGCCCCGCTTGCGGTGGTCATACTCTTCATGACGTTCCTGATTCCGTTCAGCCCCTCCATTGCTGAAACAAGGCCGTGGTTCTTCAGCGTCTTCGGATATTCCTGGTTGGCCGTGAGTTTCGCCATTGTCCTTGGCGCCGTCTTTGACGCACAGGGGATGGTAGGTGCATTTCTGACATCACCGTTCCTTACCTTCCTGGGGAAACGGTGTTACGGGCTTTATCTGTGGCATGTTCTCGTTGCGGCGTTTGCCACAGCTGTAGCGCAGCCGTGGCAGGTTGGGTTTCACGCTCACCTGTTTCTTTGGCTAGTGAGTCTTCTGATCGTAGCGAGCGGGTCCTGGCTCTGGTTTGAAGAACCGATTCTTCGGCTCAAACGATTTCTTCCGTATGTCAAGAGGCAACCAATGCAGGCGGAGTCCCGACTCGTAGCCTGAAGAGAGGTTTGTCCGACTACTCCTTCACCGTTATCTTCATCTCAATCGGTTCGATCGGGTTGTCGAACTCGTCGCGCGGGACGGCGGCAATTTTGTCGACCACGTCTAAACCTCGAAACACTTCACCGAACACGCTATAGCGCCGATCCAATCCGCTGTTATCCGCCAGACAAATGAAAAATTGCGAGCCGTTGTCGTTGAAATCGCGCGTGCTCGTGCCATCCCGTGGCGTTTTGGCCATGGAAACCGCGCCGCGTTTGTGTGGGCGGTCACTCGGCTCCGGATTCAGCCAATAGCCGGGGCCGCCTGATCCATGCCGGCGGCGATCCGGTTCTTTACTCAAGGGATCGCCACCTTGGATGATAAAACCGGGGACGACTCGGTGAAAAGTCGTGCCATCATAAAACCCCATCTTGGCAAGCTTGAGGAAATTATCCAAATGGCGCGGTGCGTCTTCGGGATAAAAGCGAATTTTGATCTCGCCGAATTTGGTCGTGATGGTGACCCGCGGGTC
>Ga0126381_100001882_pt1 | contig 22545 bp, 22 predicted proteins | sample PanSoiMetPlot_28_FD_96465 | JGI IMG/M metagenome (GOLD analysis project Ga0126381, IMG submission 96465) | Tropical forest soil microbial communities from Panama - MetaG Plot_28 | ecosystem: Environmental > Terrestrial > Soil > Tropical forest > Bulk soil | place: Panama | collected 2016-02-17 | reverse complement strand
GTGCTGCTGGCCTATGTCCTGCTGTTTCTGCCCCGGGCGCTGATCGGCCTGCGGGCGAGCGTCGCCCAGGCGCCGGTCGAGCTCGAATGGGCCGCCATGGCGCTGGGCCGCACGCCCGCGCAGGCCCTGTGGCGGGTGACCATGCGGCTCGCGGCGCCCGGCGCAGCCGCCAGCATGGCGCTGGTCGCGCTCGGCATCACGACCGAGCTCACCGCGACCTTGATGCTGGCTCCGACCGGCACGCGGACGCTGGCGACGCAGTTCTGGGCCCTCACCGGCGAGATCGACTACGTGGCGGCGGCGCCCTATGCGGTGCTGATGGTGCTGCTGTCGCTGCCGCTCACCCTGCTGCTGTCCGCGCAATCCAAGGCGATGGCCGGGCGATGACCTTCCTCCGCATCGAGGGGGTCAGCAAGCGCTACGATGCGGTGGCGGCGCTGGAGGGGATCGACATGTCGGTTGCCGCCGGCAGCCGCACCGCGATCGTCGGCGCCTCAGGCTCGGGCAAGACCACGCTCCTGCGCATCATCGCCGGCTTCGAGACGCCGGATGCGGGGCGGGTGACCCTCGACGGCCAGGTCTTGACCGACGCCGCAAGGGCGGTCCCACCGCACCTTCGCAACATCGGGTTCACCGCCCAGGAGGGCGCGCTGTTCCCGCATCTGAGCGTTGCCGAGAACATCGGCTTCGGCCTCGATCGCCGCCTGCCCGGCCGCGACCGGCGCATCCGGGAGCTCATGGACATGGTCGAGCTCGCCCCCGCCACGCACGACCGCCGGCCCCACGAGCTCTCGGGCGGCCAGCAGCAGCGCGTGGCGCTTGCCCGCGCGCTCGCCCGCAAGCCCAAGCTCATGCTGCTCGACGAGCCGTTTTCGGCGCTCGACACCGGCCTGCGGGAAGGCGTCCGCCGGGCGGTCGGAAAGGTGCTGCGCAACGCCGGAATCACCACCATCCTGGTGACGCACGATCAGGCCGAGGCGCTGTCGTTCGCGGACCAGGTTGCGGTCCTGCGCGGGGGGCGGCTGGTGCAGGTCGGGTCGCCCCGCGCGCTTTATCTCGAGCCTCGCGACCGCGAAACCGCGGCTTTCCTGGGCGATGCCTTGATCCTGAAAGCAGTCCTGCAGGATGGCTTTGCCCACTGCCGGCTCGGGCGCGTCCCCGTCGATGCCGGCGACCGGCGCGGCATCGCCGAAATCATGCTCCGGCCCGAGCAGGTGCGGCTGACGCCGGCGCCACCCGGATTATCGCACGCCCCCGACTCCTCGGCGTGCCTCGCGGAGGTGACCGACATCGAATTCGGGGGCGCGACCTGCACGATCGCGATCGCGATCCTGGCTCTCGATGCTGCACTCAGCCGTGAGCAAGGCGCGCTCGTGGTGTCGGACCCGCCGCTGTTGATCAGAAGCGCCGGCGCCGACCTCCCGGCTGTCGGCGCGCGCGTACTGGTCTCCATCGTCGGCAAGGCGCATGTCATCGACCGATAACGTGAGCTCCCGCGGGCACCCCTGAATTGCAGGGAGCGCTCCCCGGCAACGTATCGAAGGCGCTAACCTGGTGTCCGGCAGGCGGAGCTATCGCCCGGAATCGAAACAGGGCATGCTGTGCCGGATTCCCGGCTTCGCGGACCGAAGGTACGGAAGGATGCCCATCCACTGCGGCGACAACCGGCGTTGCGCCCCGCGGCGCTGCGGAATCGGCGTGACGCTTGCGCTTGCGTATCTGCTGGCCGCAAGCCTCCCCGCGACGGCGCAGGATCAAGGCGGCGCCACGCGCGACGTGATCTACGCGCGCAAGACGCTGATGGATTTCATGTGCGACCGGATGACGGAGATCGAGGTGATGGTCGGACGGGGCACGATCGACCTCAAGCTCGTGCGCCAATATGCGGACGCGATGTCGGCGATGTTCATGGCCTTCCCGCATCTGTTTCCGGCGGGCTCGAACCTCTGGAAGCATAATCCCGATGCCGATCCGTTGGCTGAGACGCTGGCCTCGCCGGACGTGTGGACCGGGTTTGCGGACTTCTATCGGCAGGCGGCGGATTCCGCCGTGCTCGCCCGCGAGCTCGCCCGTGTCAGCACCGCCGACGATGCGCGGGACCGCGCCCGTGAGCTGCGCATCGCCTGCGACGCCTGCCATGCACTCTATTTGGAAGATCCTTGATCGGAGACCCATGCAGGGAAGGATGATGCGCATTGCTACTCTCATCTTCGCCTGCGCGATGATCGCGGCGGCGGCGCCCCTTGAGCGGGAGGCGACCGCGCGCTCCGCACAGCAGAGCCTCGAAGGCCGGATCGCCGAGCTCAAGGCCAAGAGCGCGGTGCTGGTCAAGGCGGGGCTGGCGCGGCTCAATGCGCTCTCCCGGCAACAACGTCTGGCCGAACCGCCCGCGGTCTGGCGCGTGCCGGGCGCGCTTGCCGAGCTCAGGGATTGCGGCAATTGCCCGGTCATGGCGGTGATCCCCGCAGGCGAGTTCACGATGGGCTCGCCGCCCGCCGAGATGCAGGCGGAGGCCGAGCACCGGGTCACCATCGCGGCGCCGTTCGCGGTGGGAAAATTCGAGGTCACCTTTGCGGAATGGGATGCCTGCGCGAAGGACGGCGGCTGCGAGGGCTACAGGCCCGACGACGAGGGCTGGGGGCGAGGAAAGCGGCCGGTCGTCAATGTGACCTGGCCTAACGCCAGGAGCTATGTCGATTGGCTCGCGCGCAAGACCGGCAAGCGCTACCGGCTCCTGACCGAGGCGGAATGGGAATATGCCGCGCGCGCCGGCACGACTTCCCGGTTCTCGACCGGAGATGCCATTTCGCCGAGCCAGGCGAACTATGACGGCAGCACGGATGGGTCGGGCCCATCGCCGAAGAACCGGCAGAAGACTATGCCGGTCGGAAGCTTCCGGGCGAACGCCTTCGGGCTTTACGACATGCACGGCAACGCGATGGAATGGACGGAGGACTGCTGGCACACCGACTATACCGCGGAGGCGCCGGTCGACGGCTCCGCCTGGCTCGAAGGCGACTGCAATGGCCGCGTCATGCGCGGCGGCTCATGGGAGGATTCTCAATCCGAGCTTCGCTCGTCGGCGCGCACCGGGGAGTATAAGGAGAATACGTCCTACGTGGACGGCTTCCGCGTCGCGCGGGATTTGTGAGGGGCAATTACCACTGAATTCGAGGTCGTAGGGGCGGGCCTTGTGCCCGCCCAGGGCGCCCACAAGGGGCGCCCCTACGCTGGGGGGCAACCATGGACCCGTTCTTCGCCTGGATCGAGAACAGCTGGCTCAGCGACTGGATCCGCGGCTCGGAATCGCTGCTGGCCTTTCCCGGCATTATCACGCTGCATGCGCTTGGCCTCGGCATTCTCGCCGGCGGCAGCGCTGCGATCGATTTCCGGGTGCTGGGCGTCGCGCCCGGCGTCTCGCTCAAGGCAATGGCGCGGTTTCTGCCGGTGCTGTGGACCGCCTTCGTGGTGAATGCGATCTCCGGGACCTTGCTGCTGATCGCCTATCCGACCAAGGCGCTCACCAACTGGCTGTTCTATGTGAAGCTCGGCTTGGTGGCGCTGGCGGTCGGGCTCATCTACCGCATCGGCGTCACCGTGCTGCGCGTGCCGCAGGCCGACGAGAAGCCCGTGGCTGCGCCGGCCAAGCTTCTGGCGCTCGCTTCGCTTGCCGCCTGGCTCGCCGTCATCCTGGCCGGCCGCTTTCTCGCCTATACGCACAAATGGGAAATGCTGGGCGTGCCGGCGATCCTGTGAAAACCTGACAGGGATACACCATGGACCAGATTGCCCCGTGGGAGGTTTGGATCCGCGCCACCGCGCTGCACGCCTTCGTGCAGCAGCAGGAGCCCTGGCTGTGGCCGCTGATGCAGTCGCTGCATTATGTCGGCGGCTCGCTCCTGCTCGGCACCGTCGGGCTGTTCGACCTGCGCCTGCTCGGGATGGCTAAGGGGGTTTCGCCTGCCGCCATGCACAAGCTCATCCGTTTCGGGATCGCCGGCTGGTGCCTGAACCTCATGCTCGGCATCGTGTTCTTCTTCGGTCACCCGGACCAGTACTTCTACAACAATTCGTTCCGCTTGAAGATGTTGTTCATGACGGTGGCGGGGCTCAATATTCTGGCGTTCTACGGCACCGACGCGTTCGTGCAGATGAAGAAGCTGCCGGCGGGCGCGGCTGCGACCACGCGCATGAAGGTCATTGCCGCGATCTCGCTTTCGATGTGGGTCGCGATCCTGATGTGCGGCCGTCTGATCACCTTCTTCCGCCCGCCGTTCTTTCATTGAATTATTGTGTCGGCGGGCGCAAACCCGTTTTTTGAATGACGACGGCATAGCGCGCGGCATCGGCCTTGATCCGCTGCGCGAAGGCGGCTTGGCTGACCGGCGAGGGGTCGGTACCGATCGCGGCAAGCTGCCTTTGCATTTCCGCCGAGCGCAGGACGCTGGTCGCCTCCGCATCCAGCCGGTCGACGATCGCGGCCGGCGTGCCGGCGGGCGCAAACAGGCCGACCCAGAGCGCCGCATCGATGTCCATTCCGGCCTCGGCAAGGGTCGGCCAATTCGGCGCAAATGAAGGCCGCTGCCTGGTCATCAGCGCAACGACCTTGACCTTGCCGGATTGGATCAGCCCTTCGCCGGACGAAGGGGTGACACACCCGATCGGAACGTCGCCGGCGGCAACCGCGGTCGCGGCGGGCGCTCCTCCCCGATAGGGCACGTGCAACAGCTTGATGCCGGCGGCAATTGCCAGGCCCTCCATGGCGAGCTGGTTCGTCGTCCCGACGCCCGGGGACGAGTAGGCGAGGGTACCGGGGCGCGCTCTTGCGGCTTCGATGATATCGCGAACGGAATTCATTCCGGAGTTGGAATTCGCGATCAAGATGGCGGGCGCGGCGGCAAGCATGGTGATCGGGATCAGCTCCCTGTCCGGGTCGAACGAAAGCGGAGGCATGATCGGCGTCATCGTCATGAAGTCGCCGGTCGTCATGAGCAGTGTGTAACCATCAGGCGGCGACTTCGCGACCACTGCCGCCCCCAGCGTCCCGCTGGCGCCCGTCCGGTTTTCGATGACGATGCTTCGCCCGAGCCGATCGCCGAGCTTCTGCCCCACGATACGCGCAACCGCGTCCGCGACACCGCCGGCGGGAAATGGCACGATCGCCCGGATCGGTCGATCGGGGTAGCTCTGCGCCAGCGAGGGGCCGGCTGCAAATACCGACGCGGCCACGAGCAGGCTTGCGATCGTCAGCGTGAGGAATGCTCGCATGGGGGCCTCGGATGAGTGACGATGAGCTCGATATCGGCTACTCTCTGGACGAGCGTGTATTAGCCCGGAGATGAAGACAAGACCACTTTGCTTGAGCCGATGGCCACCTGGCCCCCTCACCGCTGCTGCGTCAAGCCGGGCAGGATTTTCAAAGGTTCCGACATGGCAACATTCGTGAACACAGGAGACTGCTCATGCAAGGCGACCGTCGCGACTTCCTCACGACCAGTCTGACCTTTTTGGGTGCTGCCGGCCTTATGGCCGCTGTGGCGCCCGTTGCTCACGCGCAGACAGGAGACCGACCGTTGCGCAGATCCAACCGATACGAGGATTCGATCATCTCCGAGCGCAAGCCGTTCGTGTGGCCTGGCAACAAGACGCTTGCGGTCTGGATTGCGCCCAATGTGGAGGTCTGGAACTACGACGCGCCGGAAGGGCAGGCGGTCTCGCCCAATACCCGCCGGATCGTGCCGGACGTCATCAACTACGCCTGGCGCGAGTACGGATTGCGGGTCGGTCTCTGGCGCATCGCCGATGTCCTCGACGCCGCGGGCATCAAGGCCACCATCGCGCTGAATGCGCTCGTCTGCGAGCACTATCCCAAGGCGATGGAAGAGATGAAGAAGCGCGGATGGGAATTCATGGGCCACGGGACGACCAACAGCGAAAGCCTCGCCGGGCTCAGTCCCGAGAAGGAGCGGGAGACCATCGCCCTGGTGCTCAAGACAATCGAGCAGTCCACCGGCAAAAGGCCGCGCGGCTGGCTCGGCTCCGGGCTCGCCGAGACCTACAATACCCTCGACATCCTTGCCGAGCAGGGCGTGCTCTATTGCGGCGACTGGAACGCCGACGACCAGCCCTTCCCGATGAAGGTCAAAAGCGGAAAGCTCTATTCGATCCCCTATTGCATGGAGATCAACGACATCGGGCTCTATATGCGCAAGGGCTACACCGGCGAGCAGTATTACCGCTCAGTCATGGATCAGTTCGAGACACTTTATGCCGACAGCGAGAAGCAGCCGCGGGTCTTGGGCATTCCGCTGCATCCCATGATCTCGGGTCAGCCGTTGCGGATCAAGTATCTGCAGCGGCTGATTGCCGAGATGAAAAGCCATGACCGCGTCTGGTTTGCCACCGGCAGCGAGATCATCGACGCCTACCTGAAGGTCGCCTGAGGTTTGTCATGACGATGCAGCCTGCACGCTTGAAACTGATCCTGGCGCTGGTGCTGGCGGTCGTCGCGCCGGCCGGCGCCCGCGCGGACGATCCGGCCGCGGGCTTCTACGCCGGCCGGACCGTGCAGGCGATCGTGGGCTATACGCCCGGCTCCACGTTCGAGTTCTATCTGCGCGCCTTCGTCAGTCACTTCGCACGCCACCTTCCGGGAAATCCCACGATCGTCGTCCAGCACATGCCGGGCGCGGGCTCGCTCAAGGCCACCGCCTACCTCGCCAACCTCGCTGCCAAGGACGGATCGATGTTCGGCATCATCAATCCGGTCAACACCATCGAGCCGCTCATCGATCCGCCCAATGCCCGCTTCGATCCGAAGAGCTTCATGTGGATCGGAAGCCTCAATTCGGAAATCTCCACCTGTGCCTTCTGGAGCAAGGATCTCAAGACGCTTGCCGATCTGCGCAAGCGCGAGGTCGTGGTGGGATCGACCGGCCCTTCGTCGGGCTCGACCGTCGACGCACGCATGCTTGGACCGCTCGCCGGAATCAAATTCAAGATCGTGGCGAGCTATCCGGGCCTGTCCGAGGTGCGGCTTGCCGCCGAGCGCGGCGAGGTCGACGGCCATTGCGGCCTGCAGGCCTCCGCCATCAAGTCGCTGCTGTGGGACGACTTCAAGGCCGGACGGTTCTCGGTGCCGGTCCAGATGGGGTTGCGCAAGCATCCCGACCTGCCAGACGTTCCCAACGCCTACGATCTTGCCGCCTCGGAGGAGGACCGAGCGCTGTTTCGTCTCAATTTCGGCCCCTGGTCCTATGGCCGTCCGCTGTTGGCGCCGCCCGGCACGCCCAAAGACCGCGTCGAGGCGCTCCGCGGGGCATTTGCCGCAACCCTGTCCGATCCCCAGTTCATCGCGGAGGCGCAGCGGCTGAACCTGGAAATTCAGCCGACCGCGGCGGACGTCATCGCGCAACTGGTGGCTGATATCCTGCGCACGCCGGCGCCGGTGGTCGAGCGGGCGCGTGTGCTGCTCGGTGTCCAGAATCGGTAGGGCATGATTGCGAAAACGGGATACGGGTTTCCCGTTCAGATGGCTGGTCATTGAGCACGTCGCGCCACCGGCATCCCGGTCCAGCGAATGCCATGGTTGATCTTCCAGAATGTCCAGCCTGTGGGATCGTGCTCAACGCGCTCCCCGGCCGCTGCGGTGGCTGTGGGTATTGGCCCTTCGCCGAATGTGCCGATCTCACCCGACGGTGCCAAAGATAGCACCTATCCCGGCCGTGACGCCCATCGCAAGAGCGCCCCAGAACGTCACACGGATGGTTGGCTTGACGATGTTGGCGCCCCCGGCCTTGGCGCCGATGGTGCCGAGCACGGCGAGGAATATCAAGGAACCGACAGAAACGGCCGGGATTATCCAGCGAGAAGGCGAGACGAGCGCGAGCGCGAGCGGGGCTGCCGCCCCAACCGAAAAGGTTGCCGCCGACGTCAATGCCGCCTGCACGGGATGCGCAGTGGTAATCTCCGAGATGCCGAGCTCATCGCGGGCGTGTGCGCCCAGCGCATCTTTCGTCATGAGCTGCTCGGCAACCTGTCGGGCAAGGCCACGCTCCACTCCACGTGAGACGTAGATATTGGCAAGTTCCCTCTTCTCGAACTCAAGATCAGTCGCAAGCTCCCGCCGTTCGCGCGCGAGATCAGCATTTTCGGTGTCCGATTGCGAGCTGACTGAGACATACTCGCCCGCCGCCATGGACATGGCGCCTGCGACAAGTCCCGCGATCCCTGCGAGTAAGATGTTGGTCTGTGACGCTGAGGCCGATGCCACGCCCAGAATCAGGCTTGCGGTCGAGATGATCCCGTCATTTGCGCCCAGCACGGCAGCGCGAAGCCATCCAATCCGCCCGACAAGATGCGTCTCGCTGTGTATGCGGGTCATGGGTCGCCCTTTCGAGGGTGCCGCTGAAAAGCCAAGCGCGTCTGAAAAAGCGCCAAGTGCCCATCCGCGGGTCTGTGTCGTGACGATCAGGCCACCTCCGTGCTGTCGCGCGCCAGACTCTTTTTCATCTGCACCAAGCGGCCGAGATCGCGCAGCCTCACTCTGCCGCGAGCCGGTGCGCCGTCAGCATCGCCTCGGTTTCCTCGAGGGACTGGACGACCGCGTATTTCGCATGCATGTCGAACAGGTTGGCCGCATGCGCAAACTCCGACCGGTCGAAGCAGCATTCGTCGACCACGAAGGTCTGGTAGCCGTGCGAGAAGCCGTCGACGACCGAGGCCCGCACGCAGCCCGAGGTGGCAACCCCGCAGAAGACCAGCGTGTCGATCCGCTGCCGGGTGAGATACGTGCTCAAGGGCGTGTTGAAGAAAACCGAGGCCTTGGTCTTAGCGATCGTCCACTCCCCGTCGCGCGGCGCGATCTCGGAGGGGAATTCGTTGAACCGCGCCGACACCGTCTTGCGCACGCCCTTGGTGGACTTGCCGGTGAAGCTCTTGGCGTACTCGTCGCTCGACGAATAGACGATCGGCGCCTTGAGCCGGCGAAAGAGCGCAATCAGGACGGCGATGCGCGGCATCGCGGCCCACGCCGCGGGCCCGCAGGCGCTCGGGAATTCGGCGATTGCCTGGTCGAGCGAAAGCCCCGGCGAGCCGCAGAATCCCATGGTCACGTCGATCACCAGCAGGGCCGGCCGCATCCCGGGCGCGGTCCCTTCGAACAAGCCCGCCTTGCGGTAGGTTTGCATCTCGGCGGCGGGAATCATCTTCATCCAATCGCGCATGCGGCCTCCGCTCCCGGATTGAGGGCCTGCAAGTCTGCGGCTTTGTGGGCTTCCAGGCAAGGCGCGCTGGCGGACGCGGGCATGAATCCCGGGCTTCGGGAAAGGGTGAGAGCGCGACGGTGGACAAGGACGCGGCGAGGGTCACAATGGGGCGGAGCGGCCCTTCACGCTGTCAGATGGGGGATCGAATGCAAATTCGCTGTTCCGGGTTTCGTCCGGCCCTGACGATCGGTTTCGGCGCGCTTGCGGTTGCGCTCGCGCTGGCGCCGTCCTCCGCCCTCGCGCTCGACGGGGCGCCACAATATCCGAATCTGAAAGGGCAATGGGCGCGCATCAGTCCGCAGCGATGGGAAAGCGAGACCAACAAGGCTCCGCTCACACCGGAATATCGCGCAGTCTATGAGGCGAACCTGGCGCGCATGGCGATGGGCGGCGTCAGCGACATGGCCTCCTGGTATTGCCTGCCGCAGGGCATGCCTATGATGATGAGCCTCTACGATCCGATGGAGGTCGTGGTCACCCCCGAGGTCACCTATATCCTGATCAGCCACGTCAACGATTCCTATCGGCGCATCTACACCGACGGCCGCGACTGGCCGGCCGAGGGCGAGTACGAGCGGACCTTTGCGGGGTACTCGATCGGCCGCTGGATCGACGAGGCCGGCGATGGTCGGTTGAGCGTGCTCGATGTGGAGACGCGCTATTTCAAGGGGCCGCGCGTTTACGACGGCTCCGGCTTGCCGCTTGCCCACGACAATCAAACCATCGTCAGGGAACGGATTCATCTCGACAGGACGGATCCCAACGTCCTGCAGGACGACATAACGGTCATCGATCACGCCCTGACGCGGCCCTGGTCGAATGTCAGGACGGCCGGTCGCAATCCCAAGCCCAGGCCCATGTGGCAGACCGCCGTCTGCGCGGAAAATAATTCCATGGTGCGCATCGGCAAGGATCCCTACTACCTGAGCCAGGACGGCTATCTGATGCCGCTGATGAAGGATCAGCCGCCGCCGGATCTGCGGTATTTCAAGCAGCCGCCGCCGAAATAGAGCGCTGTCCGCTCAGGTGCATCAGGTCGGCTGGTGTTCGCGCTGCGGCGTCATCGATTACGGAAAACAGGACGTTGCGCTCACAGGCACGCTGACTTCCGTCAAGACCGCGCTGAACGCGATGGTCACCGTGCCGCTGACCTGATGTCCGCAGGAGGCGGTGGAGACGATGAATGTCGGCGTGCTGATCCCGTGGTACTGGTTTTGTGCGTAGGTCTGCACCGTCGAGGAATCGCTGCACTGGGTGGCGCTCACCGAGTAGCATCGCGCCGCCTGCTCCACCGCGCTGTGCAGGCCGGCGATAGAATACACCAGGAGGCCCGCATAGATCCCGCCGACGATCAGCGCGGCGAGCGCGGGCAGCAGCATGGCAAGCTCGACGGCGGCAGTGCCGCGCCTGCAGGCGATGAGCCTTGCTGTTTGCTGGCGGATCACGGGCTAACCCAGGCGCACCCAGCTGATGCCGGTGATCGACGTGATGCCCCAGGCGGCCATCACCGAGAGACCCGGGAACAGGGGGGCATACGGGCAGGTCACTCCGACCTGAAGATAATCGCCGGGGGTGGTCGTGGCATCGCCGACGGCGGTGCAGTCCGAGGGTCGGCTGGTCAGGCTGCCCACGGAATGCAGCGCGCCGGAAACATCGATGCAGTAGTAGCCTTCCGTGGGATATCCCGACTGCAGCGACACATGTGATCCCAGCGACGTGGTCTGGATCGCGGACCTGATCGCGTCCGTCAATCCGCTGCAGGCCGTGGTCGCCGGAAGCATGGAGCTGCTGTCGTAGCAGGTCTTCCAGGCCACCTGGGCGCCGACCTGAGCGGCGTTCTCGACCTCCATCCGCTGGTACGTGTAATAGCCGAAATCGACGCCGTTGAGCACGCCGACCACCAGAAGCATCGCAGCGGCCGCAAACTCGATGGCCGCCGCACCGCGCTGGTCGCGGCAAAACAGGCAAAACAGGGGTGTTGGCCGGTTCCGCATCAGTTAACCAGCGTCCCCCGGAAACCGCCCTTGGTCTGATTGAGCCCGGCCGCCCCGCACTGCGTGTCGCCCTGGAAGATCGCGCCGGTGCCGTTGACCGTGAGGTTGTCGACTACCAGCTCGAAGCAGGACTGGCCAGTGCTGGACTTGCTGACCGCGCCGCTCAAGGTCACGCTTGCATGCGGCAGGTAGACGAGCCCCGTAATGTTCCAGGTCGGGCTGTTGCCGGCGGCCGACATGTCCACGCCCTTCGTGAGTGCAGGATCCTGGTAGATCGCGACCCCGCTCCAGTTTCCGGACGTCGGCGCCGCAATGTCCAGCGTTCCACCACCGGTCGGGATATGCTGGTAGCTGTTGTTGCTCGCGCCCGAAAAGACGATGGTCAGGTTCGAGCCGTGCAGCGTGAAGCCGTTGGTGTCGAGCTGACCGTTCTCGATCACCAGCACCGTGTTGTTGATCGTCGTGTCGGCCGTCAACTGCTGGTCGCCGCAGACCATTTGCGCGCCGCCGAAATTATACGAGCCGGCCCATTGATTCGAAACCGGCAGCGCCGGATCGTTCTTCTTGACGGGCTCCTGCGGGTACGATCCACAGCCGTTGGCGGGGATATTGGAGGCAAGCTTGGCAAACGAATCGCTCACCGTTGCCACATTGGAATTCTGGAAATTTCCGCAGCCGTTGTTGGTGCCGTGCGCGTTGCCGACGCTTGCATTCAGGTTGTGGCCGTTGCACGTGGAGCCCGTATTGGACATCGTGTTGCAGCCGTTCAGATTGGTGCTCGGCGCCCCGTCGGAGGTGATTCCCTGCTTGCCGCTGCCGGCCAGAGCCAGCACGCAATAGGGGTAGGCCACCGTACCGGTGGCCACCGAGCTTGCCGTCAGGGTTGACACTTTCTGATTGTTCGCCGTCGCGCTCCCCTGGTAGCCAACGACCTGCGAAAAGAACAGCGGCACTTGGTCGGTGATCGTGACGGTGTAGCAGCCGCTGGTGCAGCCGGTTGCCGTGGCGGGGTTGCTCACCGCGACGGCGACCTGCCCGGTACCGTCATGGTAGCCGTATTGCGAGGCCACTCCCTTTGCGACGGCGACGTAATTGGAACCGCCGTTGGTCGCCGCCGCAATGGCGGCGGCGTCGGCCGCGTTCTGCATGGACCGTTGATGCAGCCGCCAAAAGGAAACCTCCGCCGCGAGACCCATGGACCCGACCAGCGCCGGCATCGTCAATGCGATGAAGATGACGCTCGCACCGTCTTCGTTCGCCAGCATCGTGCGAAAGCGACCGCAGAAGCGGGCGCCCAGCGCGACCAAGCCTTTGCACCAGAATCCGGTATCCATCGTTCCTGTCCCGACTGCTTTGCCAACGGCTCTCAGTGTTTCCCACTATCGCGGGCCAGGAATCTTTTTCCGCTTAAACGAACAGGTCAAATCGTGAGCAACTTTTCATTAAGTCCACGGCCCTCGAGCAGCGTGGAAAGGGCGTCGCGGGCCAGTCGGCGGTCGAGGAAATGGCTGTGCCGGCGGTATTGCCGCGACCGCGGCGTCTACTTTCGCCTTAATAGAATTAAAATTGTTGTATGCAGAATCGACCGTGCGGAATTCACTTGCAGGAGCCGATATGAGCGAGCAGCGCAGAGTGGTGCGGCGGCGAGTGCTCAAGGCCGCAAAGATCGGGTTCAACCGCGGCAGCATCATCGACTGCACGGTGCGCAACATGTCCGAGACTGGGGCACTGCTCCAGGTTGCCTCGCCGCTGGGTATTCCGGACAGCTTCGATCTCATGCTCGATGGAGAAAAGACGCTTTGGGCGTGCCGGGTGATCTGGCGCAAGGAGCGGCAGATCGGCGTCGAGTTTGAGGGCTGATTTTGCCGCCCCGCTCGCGTCGGGCTCGCTCGGCGTCGAGTGTTAACCCGTGCCGCGAGTCGGCGCGTTTGAGACGGTAGAAGGCGCTTTTTCGCGTTAACCAAGGGCCTTGATACGATGCAACGGTTCGGCTCTCACGTTGATTGCGGAAAGATCGATGCAGGTGGTTCGTCGGATCATTCTTGCCGATCGCGCAAGGCCTCCTTTCGGGCACTCTCGAACTGCGGAGATGGTGAATCCACCAAGCAAAAGCAGGGTAGAGCTGCGGGGAGCAAGTTAGCTTTTGACTTTCCGCGCTCGTGTCCTGATCAATCAACTTTCGGATTAACTCAAAAGAGAGTTTAACCTTGTTGTTAGCCACTGGTTCATGTTGTTTCGATTTTGCGGCGAGGAAATGCGGGTGAGCCGTTGATCCGATCGTCGTCTCAGAAACCAGGGAACTTTCAAAATGCGCGATCTTAACAGAGAGGAGCTTGCTTACGTGTCCGGCGCCGGCTGCGGCTGCGGCGGCTCCCATAAGCATTCGACCAAGAGGCACTCCAGCAAGCATCACTCCACCCACAAGCATTCGAGCCATCACCGCTCGTCGCGTCACTGCTCGAGCCACCACCACAGCAGCCACCACGGCAGCCATCGCGGCAGCTGCCGGTAAGCTGGTCGGAGACGACACGGACCGCGGGCTGGCGGAGCCCGCGGTTCCTTCACTTAAGAGGAGGCAAAAAATGGACGCACGGCTTCAGTGGTCGCTCGACAATGACAGCGGCTACATCGACGAGCTTTGGCTGCTCGGCCGGCCTCCGCTCGACCGCTATCTTCGGTACGCGCGGGACCTCATCGTCAACGGCGTCAAGACGCCGCGCCACGTCTTGGCGGACGAATGGCGCGCTGCCAACGACTATTACTACGACCTGGAGGAAAAGGAGCCGGGGTTCGCCGACCAGGTCGCGATCACCGAGCTGGCTCCCGAGCTGCAGCCCCTGGCTGAGGAGGTGCGGCGCGATGCGCGCTTCCGGCGCGCCTTCGATACTTTGCCTTCGCGTTTCGCCATGGTCGAGCTCGATCGGCTCATGGTGTCGCAGTCGCACGTCGATCTGACCCATGCGCGACGCCTGCAGGCGCGCCTGGCGACCGTCACTTCGCCGGAGGACCTGTTTCGCTTCTGCCTGCCGATCGACGGCGACGAAGCTCCGGTGCACATGCGGCGCCTCGGGTCGAAGCGTTTTCTGTTCTGGTCGCAGTCGTCCGACTTCCGCTTCCATGAAGCCGAGGCGTTTCGGCCGGATCAGATTTCCGGACACGACGCCTACGGCTCGGTCGGACAGGTGCTTGGCCTGATGGTCGGATATGGCTCCAACTTCCTCAACGTCGTTCAATCCGACAACCGCCTGCTCCTGAGCAACGGCCATCATCGCGCCTATGCGCTGCGTGAGGCGGGCTTTACCCACGTTCCGTGCCTCATCACGTCCGTTACCCGCCGTGACGAGTTCAACCTAGTCGCCTCGGAGGAAACGGCGTCGAACGTCGCCTTCTACTTCAAGGGGCCGAGGCCTCCGGTGCTGAAGGATTTCTTCGACCCGAAGCTGCGCAAGATCCTGCAGGTCCCGCGCACGCTGCGCGCGGTCGAGATCACCTTCGAGACGAAAACGTTTTCGGTGCGGGACTTCGAACTGGCCGATTGAGCATGGGCACCGCCTTGCAGAAGAAAATGGCGGCCTTGGAGGCGAAGAAGAATCCGCCTCCGGCGAAACAGCAGGCGCAGCCGCTGTTCCGCCCCGAGGTAATTGCGGAGCGTCAGGGGCAATGGCTCGGAACCATCTTGCTCGAGCAGCGCATCTCGCAACGTACGTTCACCTGGATTGCGTTGACGGCGGGCGCTGCCATCCTGGCTCTTCTGGTATTCGGCTCCTATACGCGCAAGGTGCACGTCAACGGATGGGTGGTTCCGCAGCAAGGCGTGGCGCGGGTCGTCGCGCCGCAGGGCGGGGTCGTAAGCCGTATTGATGTGCACGAAGGCGATACGGTCCGTGCCGGAACGCCCCTCTTGATCCTTTCCGCGGAGATCAACAGCCAAGCGCGCGGCGCCATCCGGGAGGAAGTCGTCCGCCAGGCGCTCGCCCGCAGCGACAACCTGCGGCAGACCGAAAAGGTCCTGGGCGCGCAGCTCGATCAGGAGGCGGCCGACCTGCAGCAACGCCTCGAGGTGCAGCGGTCGCGGGTGAATATCAGCGAGGCGGCGCTGCAGCGCGACCGCGCGATGCGGGCGCGCGATCTCATCGCGCTGCCGCGTCTGCAGAAGACCGAACAGGACTATCTCGACGGTAAAGCGGCTCTTTTGACGCTCGAAGATGCGGTGCGCGCACTGCCCTACAAGCGGCAGACGCAGCTTGCCGAGGTCGACCGCAATATCGCGGTCGCTGAGCAGGAATTGGCCGAAGCGGAAGCGCGGCGCGAGATCGTGGTCACGGCCCCGCAAGACGGCACCGTGACCGACATTCAGGCCGAGCCCGGCAGCGCCGCGCAGCTCAACGTCCCGCTGATGACGATCGTGCCGAGCGGAACCGTTCTCCAGGCTCAACTGTTCGCGCCCAGCCGCGCCATCGGGTTTGCGAGCTCCGGCCAGCGGGTGCTGCTGCGTTATCAGGCTTTCCCTTACCAGAAATACGGGTCATACGCCGGAACCGTCGTCAGCGTCTCGCGCTCGGCGATGAGCCCCTCCGAGCTGACCCAGCAGCTTGCCGGCCTTACCAGCCTGCACGGCACAAACGAGCCGCTCTACCGCATGACGGTCGCGCTCGATCGGCAGACCGTCACCGCCTATGGCCGGGCGCTCCCGCTGCAGCCCGGCATGGAGCTTGAAGCGGACGTCATCGTCGAGAGACGAACCTTGCTCGAATGGGTCTTCGATCCGCTCTTCACCATCACCGGGAAGTGGTACGGATGAGTATCGCCAGTCGCCTCAACTTCGCCTGGGGCCGGCAGGTGCCCATGGTCCTGCAGACGGAAGCCTCCGAATGCGGGCTCGCCTGCCTTGCCATGGTTGCCCAGTATTACGGATATCCGCTCGACCTGCCCAGCATGCGCCGCCGCTACAGCACCTCGATGAAAGGCGCGACGCTCAAGGACGTGATGGGCATCGCCGACAATATCGGCTTTGCCACCCGCCCGCTTCGCCTGGAAGTCGACGAGCTGGTGCAACTGCGGGCCCCCTGCATCATCCATTGGGACCTCAATCATTTTGTCGTCCTTGAGCGCGCGGACGCCGCCGGCATCGTCATCCACGACCCCGCCGCGGGGATCCGGCGCCTCCCCATGGCGATCGTATCGCGCCACTTCACCGGCGTTGCGCTCGAGCTCATTCCGACCGAACGATTCCAGTCGGCGGCGCCTCTTCCGCGGGTGCGCGCGTCCCAGCTGCTTGGGCGCATCGTGGGCATCAGGCGGGCGCTAGGACACCAGCTGGGGCTCGCACTGGCGCTCGAGATTTTCGCAATGGTGAGCCCGCTGTTCCTCACCTGGGTCGTCGATCAGGCGCTGGTGACTTCCGACCGCGACCTGCTGATTACGCTTGTGCTCGGCTTCGGCCTGCTGATGCTGCTGCAGACGACGATTTCGTCGATCCGCAGCTGGGTGCTCATGGGCATGAACGCATCGCTCAAGGTGCAGTCACGGGCCAACCTGTTCACGCATCTTGTGGACCTTCCGACATCATTCTTCGAATCGCGCCACCTCGGCGACGTCATGTCGCGCTTCGGATCGCAGGAGACGATTCTGCAGGCTATCACCAGCGAGCTGGTGGAGGCGGTCCTCGACGGACTGATGGCCGGCATTACGATGATCATCATGTTCCTGTTCGCGCCCGATCTGGCGATCGTGGTCATCGTCGGCGCCGCGCTCTACGGGGTTCTCCGCTGGGCTTCATACCGACCGTTGCGCCTTGCTTCTCAGGAGACGATCGTCTGGGGCGCTCGGCGCGACAGCCATTTCCTGGAAACATTGCGCGGCATCCGGGCCATCAAGCTGTTCAACGGGCAGGACGAACGCCGCGCGCGCTGGCTCAATCTGCTGGTCGAGACGGTCAATCGCCAGCTTGCGGCCGACCGGTTGAAACTCGTGTTCAAGATCGTCAACAGGCTGCTGATGGGCATCCTGTCCTTTCTGATTGTCTGGCTCGGTGCCCAGCACGTGCTCGATGGCGCTTTCTCGGTCGGACTGCTGATTGCGTTCATCGCCTACAAGGATCAGTTCCTGGGTCGTGTCACCGAGCTGGTCAACAAGGCGGTCGATCTCACGATGCTGCGCATCCACTCCGAGCGTCTGGCCGACATTGCGCTCACCGAGCCGGAGCGTCGCGACCTTTCTCCCCTGCCTTCGGACGCCGAGTTTCTGCCGGCAAGCGTCGAAGTTCGCAACCTGAGCTTCCGCTACAGCGAAAACGAGCCGTGGGTGCTGCAAAACGTGAATTTTCGCGCTGAAAAAGGCGAGTCGATTGCGATCGTCGGTCCATCCGGCGGCGGCAAGACGACGTTGCTCAAGCTGCTGGCCGGCCTGCAGCAGCCCGTGAGCGGCGAAATTCTGATCGACGGGCAACCTATCGCCCGCATCGGGCTTGAGAACTACCGGGCGATGCTCGGGGTCGTGATGCAGGACGATCAGCTCTTTGCCGGATCGATCGCCGACAACATCTGCTTCTTTGCCGAGCGGCCCGATCAGGCGCGCATCGAAGCCTGTGCCAAGCTCGCCGCGGTGCACGACGACATCGTCAGCATGCCGATGGGCTACAACACCCTCATCGGCGACATGGGCGCGGCGATTTCCGGCGGACAAAAGCAGCGCGTGTTGCTCGCCAGGGCGCTCTACCGGCGGCCCGGCATCCTGTTTCTCGACGAGGCGACGAGCCATCTGGACGTCGATCGCGAAAAGGCCGTCAACGACGCGCTGCGCAAGCTGCACGTCACGCGAATTGTCATCGCGCACCGGCCGGAGACGATTCGCGCCGCCGATCGCGTGATCAGTCTCGAGGCCGGGACGATATCTCAGCAAAGCGCCGGCGGTTTGCGGGCCGCAGGGGCAGCCGGGCAGGCCCCCTGGAGACCGTCCCAATTGCTTCAGCGGCAGCCGCGTTCGCCCCGCCTTCCGGCGATCGAAGCCGCCGAATAGAAGCGGCTTCTTGTGTCGGTTACCCAACTTCTTGTGTCGGTTACCCAACCTTAACCATGCCGTACAATACTGCCTCCGTCGGAAAGTTGACGCTCGGGGGCGGCGAGGGCGACTCCGTGCCGGGCGCAACCGCGTCTTTTCCTGTCGGCCGGGTGCCAGTCGGGTCGGTGTGCAATGTCCTCAGGTGTGACGGCAAATCCCTCGCAGGCAGACGGCACGCCCGCACCGACCGAAGGATTTCGGAGGCTTGGAAACCGGCTGAAATATCTTCTGAGCGCCGGATTTCTTTTGACCCCGATCCATTCGCTTCAGGCCGAAACCCTGCATGACGCGCTGTTTCGGGCCTATCAGGCCAATCCCACGCTCAATGCCGCGCGCAAGAGCACCCAGGCCGTCGGCGAAAATCTGAACCGCGCCGAGGCGGGTTATCGGCCGCGCGTCGCCGCTACGGCCGACGCCGGCTACTACACCGAAAAGGACACCTATCCGCCCGACAACAGCTTGAGCCCGTCGTCGCTGCAGAGCCCCTCGAACAACACCTACGCGGTGACCACGCATCCGCGCGGGGTTGGCGTGAGCGCCAGCGAGACCGTCTTCGACGGCTTTCGAACACAGAATTCCGTCCTGCAGGCCCAAGCCGGGATCCTGGGGGCGCAGGCGGCCACCGCGACCGTCGAGCAGAACACGCTGTTCCTTGCGGTCAGCGCATATGTCGACATGCTCGCGGACACTGCAATTCTCAATAGGATTCAGAGAAACATCAATGATCTCGGCGCTCAATTGCAGCAAACCCGGGAAAAATACTGCTTCGGCGATGTGACCAAGGTCGACGTGGCGCAAGTTGAAGCGCGATTGGCCGCCACGAAAGCGCAGTTCAGCGCCGCCGAGGCGAATCTGCGGACAAGCATCGCCAATTACCGTCAGGCGGTCGGCAGCGAGCCGCAGAAGCTGTTACCGGCACGCGCCCTCGACGAGCTGGTCCCGCCGAATCTCGATCTTGTCGTCAAGGTCGCGCTGGCGGACAATCCCTCAATCCACGCGGCGATGTACGGTATCCATACCGCCCTGCTCAACGCCCAGATCATTCATGGGGAGCTGCTTCCCACGGTGTCGTTGACGGGACTTCTTACCCACCGCCACGACGTCACCATTCCGGGCGACCAGCAAATGACCGGATCGGTGATTGGAAGAGTCACCATCCCGATTTACCAGGGCGGCGAAGTGGCCGCGCGTGAGTCGCAGGCCAAGTACACAGCCGCGCAACGGGCCTTGGAGGCGGATGCGGTCCGCGAGCAAGTGCGTGCCGGGGCCGCCTCGGCCTGGGCGGTCTTCGTGGCTGCGAAAAACAGAATGGTGAGCGCCCGAATCCAGCTGACCGCAGCGCAAAGCGCGCTGGAAGGAATCCGGGAGGAATGGGCCCTTGGCGATCGCACCATGCGCGAGGTTCTGGATTCCGAGCAGGACTATCTGACGGCCGAGGTCAACCTGACCGTCGCCGAGCGCGATCGGATCGTGGCTTCCTATGCGCTCGCGCAGGTCATGGGCAAGCTGACCTTGGCGACGATGGGTCCCCTGAACCTCACTGGCGGCAGCAATCCGGCCTTCCAGCTCATTCCGACGTTCGTCAAATTCACGCCGCTTGCCAACAAGGCAGATCCAAAACCTGAGGGCAACGGCACGACCCCGCCGCCGGCCGGCTGCGAGCAGAAGGGCGCCGCCGTCGGCGCGTGGTCGCTGCGATTGAAAGCCGCATCCGAGCCCGCGATCGCGGGTCCGGCGCGCGACGCGTTCGCGCTGCGCCTTAGCCGGGAAAAGACGCCCTGAGCGTCATGATTATTATAGGTCGATGATGCACGCGCGCATCATCGCGAGATCGTCATTGCGACAGGGCGTTTACGCCCGTCCTCGACGGTCTATGGCGACCAAGCAATGACAGTTCTGCCTTAGCGGGCAGCGGACGCGCTATCGCACGTTGACCGGCGCGCTCACGCCAAACCGCACGATGTTCACGGTTTGCCGCTTGTCGAGGTCGGGTGCATCGTCGTCCGACGACCCGGCAACATCGTCAAAGCTCCGCAGCACCAACGCGATGGTTCCCAGGCGCCGGGCCAGAACCAGCGTCTGCGCCTGGGTGGGCGTGAGCTCGAGGGTGGCGATCTTGCCGATGGCGGTATTCTGACCGGCTTTCCCATCGATATTGAGGTCGATTGCCAGCACCTGGACATTTGTCAGAATGGTCTCGCTTGTGGAGCCTTCTTCTCCCTTTCCGCCGATCGGCGTGCGCGTGAGGATCACGTCGACGTGGTCACCCGGCAGGATAAATCCGCCGGCCCCGTTCTCCGGTGAGATTTCGACAGCAACCGCTCTCGTGTTCTTTGGCAGGATCGCCGACAAGAAGCCCTTCCCGGCTCTCACCAGCTTGGCCTCCCGGATTGGCTCGCCCGCCGAGAGAGGAGACCGCACGCGCGCGCCAGTCAGATCCTGGATGGCGTTCGGGCGATTTGTCTTCTGGATGAGGTCGCCGGTGACGGAAGCAGGCCAGGTTTGCCAGGCAAGATTCTGGCCCGACAAACTCTGCCCGAGGCCGACGTCCGTGCTGGCGATGAGGACGTCTACCGTGTCGAGCTGGGCGACGGGCGCTGCCGGTGCCGGGGGTGGAGGGGCCTTGTCTTGCGCGAGCCACGCCGCAAGCCCGCCCGAGGCAAGCGCAACCACAAGGACGATGATCCGGGCAGGTTTCATGCCGTTCACCCACAAGCAGTGTCAGGAATTAGAATTTTGCCGCAGTTTCGTCTCCAAGGCGTGAAGAACCGGTAAATGCTGCCGGGACGCCGGGCACGCGGCGGCTGCCCGAGCCGCCCAGGGCCGCTATGCTCCGAGGCGCGTCCCTATCGGGCGCCCGCGGTGAGCGGAGCCGCTTGGGAGCAGACTAATTCACCGTTGGGTAAAAGCTATCATCTCAAATTCATTCAAAATGTAGATATCGAGGCGGATGCGGGCGATCAGGCATCCTGAACCGAACAACAATCATTGCAGACATCCGTTGAAATACAGGTAAAGCCCATTCTCACACGCGAATTTTACATTCATTGGTGCGACTCCCGACCGAACTTAACAGATGTCCAACCTTTTATGTCTATCCGAAACAGGCCATGATCGGGAAGCGTCCAATGCTGGATAAAGTCAAATCGATCTTGTCAAAATGCCCTGGCTGGCCGCGAGTGCTCTGTCGGTTCGCTCGAGACCGTCAGGCCGCCGCCGCCGTGGAGTTCGCGCTGATCTCGGTGCCGTTTTTGGCGCTGCTGTTCGCGATCATCGAGACGGCGCTCGTGTTCTTTGCGGGCCAGACTTTGCAGACGGCCGCGGCAGCGGCCGGGCGGATGATCCTTACCGGTCAGGCGCAAAACGCCGGATGGAGCGCCGATCAATTCAAGCAGCAGGTCTGTGATCAGATCTATGGAATATTCGACTGCGCAAACAGCGTCTATATCGACGTCCGATCCTATTCGTCGTTCTCGTCGGTGAACCTGAATCCCCCTGTGTCCAACGGACAACTGAATACCGCCAGCATGGGCTATAACCCGGGTGGGCCGGGCGACATCGTCGTCGTGCGGCTGTACTATCAGTTTCCGGTCTATGTCAGCCTGATCAGCCTGAGCAATCTGAACGGCGGCTATAATCTGCTAGCCGGCACTTACGTCTACAAGAACGAATCCTATTCATGAGGCGTGCAAGATGCCGGGTATTTTTCCGCGGTTAAATGCTCGTCTGGCGGACTATGTTCGCGACCGCCGCGCGATGTCGGCGGTCGAGTTCGCGATACTGCTGCCGCTCATGCTGACCCTTTATCTAGGCAGCGTGGAAGTGTTCCGGGGGATCTCGGCCAAGCGCGATGTCACGATGATCTCCCATTCGCTGGCCGATCTGGCGAGCCAGTACACCACCATCCACGATTCCGACATGACCAATATACTGGCCGCGGCATCGGCGATCATGGCGCCGTTCTCCACGGGGCCGCTGCAGGCGACGGTGTCCGAGCTGACGATCGACAGCAGGGGAAACGCCACCGTCGCATGGAGCGATACGCTGAACGGCACCAGGCTTGCCGTGGGCTCGTCCGTAACCGTCCCCTCCGGCCCCAACGTGCCGAATTCCTATGTCCTTCTGGCCCAGGTCAGATACGCCTATGACCCGATGTTCGGCTACGTGCTGACAAGCACCATCAACATGTCCGACCAGATTTACATGGCGCCGCGGCAATCCGGCGG
>Ga0126381_100001881_pt1 | contig 22551 bp, 20 predicted proteins | sample PanSoiMetPlot_28_FD_96465 | JGI IMG/M metagenome (GOLD analysis project Ga0126381, IMG submission 96465) | Tropical forest soil microbial communities from Panama - MetaG Plot_28 | ecosystem: Environmental > Terrestrial > Soil > Tropical forest > Bulk soil | place: Panama | collected 2016-02-17 | reverse complement strand
GTCCAGCCATGACGAGGGGCAAGTTCACATAGGCGACTTTGTCACTGCGACGAGGGCCGACTTAGCAGCGAACAAGCCCTGCACGCTGATTTTTGATAATCGCTTCAACGACGGAGGCGACTATCTAAACCTGGCGAGACTTGCCAGCGCCTTGCCTAAACTGGTTTCAGGCGAAATTATTGTCCTGACCTCGCCCATGACTTTTTCCGCGGGGATCACCACTGTGGGCTTCGTAAAACAGGCAGGCGGTGGCCGCGTAATACTGGTGGGTGAGCCTATTGGCGACCGGTTGGCGTTTTATTCAGAAGGCAATAGAGGGTGCCTACCGAATTACCATCTCTGCCTGAACTACCGCACCGGGAAGCACGACTATGCTCATCCTTGCACGGACTGGCGGGTCTGCTTCTGGCCCAACTGGCTATTCCCGGTCCGCGTAAATAGCTTGGCACCGGATCGAATTGTAAGCATGACTTTCGACGACTGGCGGATGGGACGCGATCCCGCATATGAAGAGGCTCTCAAGCTTGCGCGGCAATGATCCAAATCGCCTATTGGGGGGCCGTGACAGTGGCTCCTTGCCCACAAATTTCGCTGCGCGTTCCTGCGCGCCCAATCGTTCCCAAACTGGATACGAAACGGTTCTAACATCTGGTTTGCTTTGGCGCGAACGAAAACTCTGAATTTGGCAGCCTGCCTACTTGCGCTTTCGGCAATTCTTCACGCGGTCATGCGCTGAGGTGGCCGGCGAAGTTCTCAGCGATAGGCTGACGTCAAGACAATTCTTACCGACTCTATGATCGGATCGCTTTTGCCGATCCCGTCGTACCAGCTTTGCGTCATGTCGTAGACATAGGGAAGCAGCGTGTTCGGATCGACCAACAGGCGCAAGTCCATTCGCGGCCAGACGCGCGGCGGCTGGTTGTCGGGAAGCCTGAGCCCCGGATCGGCCTCTTTCAGCGCGGCTTTGAGATCGTCCGTTTTAGGGGTCGCGTGCACGACGATTTCCGCGCAGAGGCGATACGATCCGGGCACGCATGGCAGCTCGCGCGTGAAGGCAAAGCTGATGTCATGCTGGACGACGTAATGCCCCAACCCCAGACCGGGCAGGAACAGGGGAGCCTGCATCTGGTACCAGATGCTCTGTTCGAGCTTTGCGCCGATCCATGTACCGGTCTGAATGCCATAATCCTGCTCTGCCTTGGATTCGATGAAATCCGGTGCAAAGGCAAGACTTGGATCGCCTGTGATTTGCTGCCCGAGCCCCGAATACGTGATCCGCGACAGCGGGGCGGCCCGCCTAGAAATCAGGGCGGACACTTGCGCGGCTAGACTTGCGCCGAAGGCTTCCGGAGACCGGACGGATTTGAAACTCCCATCGCGCCCAACCCCAATGTCTGGGGCATCTAACAAGCTGCTGGCAAGAAAATAGAGCGCTGGCCATTGGGGCACTTTCGCGTTGGCCGGCCAATCGCCCAGATTGTAGTTGCTGTCGCCGGCTTCGTTGGTCACGATCCAGCCTTCGGACTCCTCTATGATCCGGCGCTTGAGTCCGACCGTGTGCTGGCTGCGAATAATTTTCCCTTGGATCACGCTGGTGTCTTCGACATTGAGGGCGACATCGGCATCGCTGTTCGACCAGGCAAATTTGAACGAAGCGGTGCGCGCCGGAAAATCTTTCATCAGGGCAGCGACATTACTGTCGCTTGCATTCTGGCCCTTCCACTGCAGGAGCAATCTGGTGTTGTCCTCCGCGTCCCTGCGAAAGCCATAGTCCCGGTCCATGGCAATCGCCGCTTCCAGCGCCGCGGGAGCTCGATCCGCATCACCCAGTTGCTGATAGGCCGCCGCGACATTGAATTGCATGATGGCTGTTGATGGATAATCCATGGCGTCGCGGTAAAGCGTGATGGCTCGTTGCGCCGCGTCGAGCGCTTGTTGAAGTTCGCTATTGCGCAGCGTTTGACTGCCGCAGCTGGCGCGCGCCAGATGGATCCGGTATTCACCGTCCGCGATGCGTGCCGCGCCAAGCGGCAACAGGACATTCATTCCAGGCTCGCCCGCCACGATATCCAGTTGCGATTGCGCTGCGGCCAGTTGTTGCTGACAGTCCGTGCCCCCCGCCCCTGACAGGAATGCCGCATACTCGAGCCGCGCTTCGAGGGTTTCCGGGGATCGCGGGTCGTCTCCTTCAAGACGCGAAATCGCTGTCTCGAAGTCCGCCGCCTTGGGTTCACGGTCCGGCGCAGCTGTGACTTGGCCGCTTGGCGCGGACGCTTGCATCGGCGCACAGGCCGCAACAGCCGCGACTGCGGCAATCAATAGCAAGCGATGATGGAGCATGCTTGTCAGCCAGTTGGTTGGCGCGAGTGATTTACCGGAGTGACAGGCCCACATGCGCCTTGGTTGCAAACGCGCAGTTGTAATCCAGCCAAGGATTGGCTGGGTCATAGATGCAGCTATGGAACGGCCCGCCCGCGTTGTAGATGGGCCACCCAGTCTGCCCAACTATCCTGAAGCGCATGCGCTCATGATTATGATCGTGATCATGGTCGGCATCGTCATGCTTGGAGCCGCCATACGCGAGGTGGGCGCGCGCGGCGCCGCCGGCACCAAGCCCTACGCCGTGCGACCATGCCCCGTGATCTCCGCCACCCGGTCCCCCGCTGGCCATGTGCGACCAACTGCCATGCGATCCGCCCGTGCCGCCGGCATGGTATCCGTTGCCTCCACCGTGCCATCCGCCGGCGACGCCGGCATGGTAGCTGCTGCTGCCGCTGCTGCTGCCGCTGTGGCCGCCGCCACCTCCACCGCCGCCAGAGTGGCCGCCGGAGCCGCCGCCGCCGCCACCACCACCACCACCAGTAGGCGTGGCGAGGGCAGGGGCAGTTAAGAGCAGCATTGCGATGAGGATTGCGAGGTTCTTACGCATGGCGGTGACCTCTGGAATATGGGGGAATCATAGCACCATTCATGAGGGCGACACATAGCTGCTTGGTGCCGATTTATGAGCTGATTTTCATCGGCCCTGGCCCGACCGAAGCGTACAAGCAGAGCCTGTACTGTAAAAGCACGCCATTCTGACCGACGCGCGATCACACGAAAGCCAATTCCGCACCTGCTCCATCGTGACGTGCGCGCCCATATCGGGCGGCGGGCCATTGCGTCGGTATCTATGAAACCGAAGCTGTACCCTTAGTCCAAGCCCAGCCAGCGAGGCGCCAGCCGCCCGCCTCCCCGCGCGTCCAGGGGGATGGCGGGGCACCAGTTTCAAGCTGAAAGGCGATCGTTCTCTTGGGAGGCCGCCCCACACGGCCTCCCGACTACGGAATCGCTACAGCTGTTCAATAGGTGGTATTACAACCGGTGTGTTAATTGTGAGCTCATTCGAGGTATAGAAAATTACTATATCTCCGAAGATAATGGTGCCGGTGTTGCCCTCCTGGAATTCGATACTGAATTCCAGATCATTGCCTTCAGCCATAAGCGTAGGACTGTCCGGCAAAAGGTCAGGCAGAATGATGTGGTGCCATGTGCGCTCCGGAGGATCGGCGTTTGTGAACGTGTAATAGAGTACATCTGCGTTATTGAGGGTTACAGCAAACGACGGCAACCCAGTATGCCTGGTGCGGAAAAAGATTACTGCAGGAGTCCCTGGAGCGAGGCCGGGAAGTGCAAGTGGATAGAATTCAATGTCATTAAGTATGGACTCTGGATCAGGAAGTTGGATTCCGCCGGCAGTCCCGGTCAATGCCACGTGCCGCGTGACGCTTGTTTGTTCGAGGACGATTGTAATTGGTTGATTACCGGCAATACCTTTGATGCTAGCCATGTGTCTTGGTTCTCCTTTCTTATCGGCCCGGTCTGATAGCCCACAGGGAGCGCACAGCCCGCAATGACGGCCTACAGGACCGGCAAGACCGATTAAAGTTCCTCGCAAGGTTCTTCGTATTAACCAAGCAAAATGGATGCCATCGGCAAATTGGCGGCATTCCAAGCGGCGCAGGAAGCGTCTGTAAACTCGTTTGACAAGCGGGAACTCACCCACACTTTGCTTGAGCTTTGATAGCGCGCTTCGATGCCTTAGCTTCGCCATCTCGCGGCGTGACACGCACGAACACACGAAAGCCAATTCCGCACATGCTCAATCGTGACGTGCGCGCCCATATCGGGCGGCGGGCCGTTGCGTTCTAAGTACCCGACGATATTCGGGCGCTCGAAGAAGCCCCATCTAAACTCCAGTTTTTATCGAGAAAACGCAAACGCGCGTTCACCATCGGATATATGCGACTGCAAACGCTGCGCCAGTACCTATTGTGTGCGACCGCCAAAACGCTGTCATCGTGCGCTCCGGCCTAGCTGGAGAGGTTGCACACGTCCCTTATCCTAGACCCGCCGCTGCAAGCCTTTCCAGCCGAGTCCGCGCGAGCCTGCGAATGGCCCAAAGGACAAGTTGAGGGCATCCCGGCTCCCACTACCTCCGATTCAGGAAGGTGCGCGATTGCATTAGCCTTGGTCCGGGGACGTGCGTCCTTATGGATCACGCTCGATCTGGCTTAAGGTGGCAAGACGACAATTATGGGGAGGACGACATGAAAATCCTGATCGCACTTGCAGCGTTGGTGTGCGCCTCGGCTGCACAGGCTGACACTGGGGTCGATACGACGATCCGCCAGTTCAGCGATGCTATCAACAAGGGCGACGTTAAGGCCACTAAAGCGTTGTACGTCGCCAAGCCGGTCATCATCGACGAAGTTGGGCCCCACCTGTGGACGGGACCAAAGGCGTTTGATGGCTGGCTGGCTGATGTGGCTAAATCGGACGCGGCTGAGGGAAAGACTGATGGGCAGGCGGCTTTAAGCGCACCAACCCGCGAGGTTGTGTCCGGTGACCGCGCCTACGTCATCGTTCCCTCGACGTACAGCTTCAAGCAAAAAGGCAAGACCTTGCGCGAGACTGCCCAGATGACCTTTGTGCTGACCAAGGTTTCGTCGGATTGGAAAATCGCCGCCTGGACCTGGACGGGGCCGGAAGGCGTGCCCGTCAAGTAGGCGCCCCGCAGAATATGGCTCACGCCAGGAGACAGGCAATGAGACGATGCGCAATACATCCATCTCAAGCCTAGTCTAGCCCGTCGTCGCGCTGGTTGACGAAGATCAGCACCGCCAGGATTGTCAGGTAAAACCGGAAGGCGCCTTCCTGGCCGTTCCAGGTGCGCGATTGCCACATCGCGAACCATTCCCCACCCACCACCATGAAGCCAAAGAACCAGACAAGGAAGCCGGCTAGCGCGCCGGCGATGCTCCAATGTTTGGCGCGCTGAAAGGTGCTGGCCGGTGCATGGCGCGCCCGCCACATCGCCCAAGCGCCCAGCGCGAACAGCACGCCTGTGAGCGCCTCACCGGCAATGATCAGCCAATAGCCGGCATGCCATAGCGCCGGTGCGGCGACCGCCCGGCCCATAATCAGTGGATCATGAAAAGTGGTGTCCATGCTCAAGACATGGCGAACGAAGTCGAAGTTGGTGCCATAGTCGAAGACATTGTCGCCGGCGCAAAGTAGCGCGAACGACGCCATGCAAAGGCACATGATGATCTTGGAAGAGCGCGCGATCATGGCACAGACCCACCGCCTACTTCCTCTGCGCCAGTATCCTGGCCTTCGAGTTCCTCAGACACACGGCCCCCAACAGCCTTCTATTCAGGCCATTGAGGCAGACAGGGAGCGCGCGAGCAACCAGGTTGTGACTGCCCGGGCAAACGCTTACAGGGAATGTCCGTTTTGGGTCAGTACCGGACCTCCAACACGCTCCCCGGCTGGTGGGGCAATCGACCGAAATAAGCATTGGAAAACATAGGGACTGGCAATTGCCCCAGCCCAACTCCTAACGGAGCTGTGGACGGAACAGGAGCCTGAACATCCTAATCGCGCTTGTGACTATGCCCGCCAGGATCAAGATCAACGGCCAGATGAGGAGCGGCATAGTTAAGAAAGCTTGCCTATAAGCCCATCCCCGCCTTTCGGGTCAGCTAACACGGGGAAAGTGGCAATTATTAGGGATGCGATCCCTGCCCGGAATAAGCGTACGGAGGGTTGTTCATTTTCGAAACTCTAGCCGAACCAATCTGGCATGTCGTTGACACTTAGCCATACATATAGCATGCTATATTTATGGACTATGTTCCCGGTAAAGTTTCGCACCCGGCGGTCACGACCGACGCTTTGGCGGAGTTGGGGCAGTTGTTCCTCGGAAGTCGCCTGAAACGATTGGCCGAACGTTTTCAAGCCGACGCCGCCGCAACTCTTCAAGCCATGGCCATGCCGATGCAGCCTGCCCAGCAGTTGCTGCTCGCGACCTTGCACCGGAGGGGACCGGCTACCGTGGGCGCCCTGGCTGAGCAGTTGCGGATAAGCCAGCCTACCGTCACTCGCACTGTTCTGGCCCTGAGGGAACAGCGTTTAATCGCCACCAGTCGCAAGGGTCGCGATCAGCGCCACAAAACCGTGGCGCTGACGACAAAGGGAAGGGCATTGATCACTCGCGCCGAGCGGGACCTGTGGCCCCGTGTTGAGGGGGCGGTCGCCGAAATGTGCGCTGGCCTTAAAGGGTCATTCCTGGATCAGATCGCCATGTTGGAGACGGAGTTGGACAAGCGATCCTTGGCCGAACGAGTCAGCGCAGCCAAACCGGTCTCCCCTGGACTGACGATCCGGGACTTCGACGATGAGCTTGCCGAAGCCTTTTATCGGATCAACGCCGAGTGGATCGAAGAGATGTTCACGCTTGAGGACAATGACCTTGCTCTTATGTCAAATCCGCGCGAGTTGATTATCGACAAGGGCGGCATCGTCCTGTTCGCCGAGACGCCGGACCTGGGTGTGGTCGGGACATGCGCTTTGATGAAAATGGGAGACGGTTGCTACGAGTTGACCAAGATGGGCGTGCTCAAGGCCGCGCGAGGGCGAAAGGTGGGCGAATATCTCCTCGCCAAAACTCTGGAGCGCGCGAAACTTATGGGGATTGAGCAGCTATACTTGTTGACGAACAAGAAGTGTGAAGCGGCAATCCACCTCTACGAGAAACTGGGCTTTGAACATGACGGTCATATCATGGCGACGTATGGCACCCGCTACGAGCGGTGCAATGTGGCGATGAGCTATAGCCGTTTATGAGCAGCATGGCGTGAAAGAGTTGATCGCCCGTCAGCGAGGTCCGGTCTGCGAAAAGTTGAGTGGCCATCCGAACAAGCTCAGGGCGATGATCAACGGGTCGCCGGTTCGATTCCTGCAACGTCTGAGGAGGACATAATGAACCAGTCCAACAAGGCCAAACTCTTCGCGTCGCTTCATGTCAAAGGTAAGCCCGTCGTTCTCTACAATGCGTGGGATGCGGGCAGCGCGAAAACCATCGTCGACGCAGGCGCAAAGGCGATCGGCACTAGCAGCTGGTCGGTCGCCGCCGCGCAAGGCTATGCGGACGGTGAAGAGTTGCCGAAGAACCTCGCTCTGGATATTGCCGCGCGTATTGCGTCGACGGTAGACGTTCCTGTTTCTCTCGACTTCGAGGGCGGCTACACGGACAGCGACGCGGAGCTCGCCGATAGCATCAAACACCTATTGGAACGGGGCTTAGTGGGCATCAACTTCGAAGACCAGATTGTCAAGGGCGAAGGTCTTTATGACACTCAGCGTCAGGCGCGGCGCATCGCGGCAATCCGCAAAGCGGCAGAGGACGTAGGCATTCCGCTCTTCATCAACGCTCGGACAGACCTATTCCTTGGTCGCGGCGGGAGTCCCGCAGAAGCCGCTAAAGCCGCGCTGTTGCGTGGTCCTGCCTATGCGGACGCAGGCGCCTCAGGTTTTTTTGTTCCTGGCGCAACAGACGAAGAGCAAATCGCCAGCATCGCGGGCGCCGTCGCCGTTCCGGTCAACGTGATGATGTTCGACGGAGTGCCTTCCGTAAGGCGCCTCACCGAGCTCGGGGTGTCCAGGATCAGCTATGGTCCGATCCCCTATGTCTTTGCCATGAAGATGCTTCGAGAGGAGGCGGCGAAGCTGTTCGCATGAACAATCGCTGGGGCGCGCTTGCAGAATGGGCGATGCGGGCAAATCTAATTTGATGATGGCTGCTGTGCTGGTTGCCAGAACTCGATCTTTGTACCGTCAGGATCGAGTATCCATGCGAATTTACCGACACGATCCGCTTGACGGCCCTTGACCTCGACGCCCTTGGCCTCAAGCGCAGCAAGGAATCCGTCCAGGTCGTCTACCGCGAAATTGACCATGAATTCACGGGACGATGGGCTAAAATAGCCTGTATCCTTTTCGAACGGCGCCCATACACCGTGCGGCGGACCTGCACCTTCCGCACGGATCACTGCGCCGCCCCAATCTTCGATATTCAAGCCGAGTTTATCGCGATACCACGCCCCCAGCGCCTTTGGGTCAGCGCTATAGAAGAATACTCCGCCCAAACCCGTGATCCGCGCCATCGCTATCTTCCTCCGCCTCTAAGTCCTCGCAGAAAGTCACCTTCGCGCAAAGGTCTCGTCATACTCGTACGATTTGCCGTCCTCTCCCTAGGCTATGCCGCGCCGGACAAAGCTTTTGGCGTCAGGTGCGAAGATCCAATAGGCACCAACCAAGACATCGCCATCCTTCATCTCAAGAATCTCGAGCTCGCGAGGACCAATCCGTTTGACCGCTACTTGGTTGAACCGCACGTTGTTGAGCATTGGCACAATCGTTCCATCCAGTGGCGCTGCGTAGTCCAAGCCAGCGGAGGGATTGTGAACGTTGATCGAATGATAAATGAGCTTGTCTTTCTCGAACCGGACCGTGATCGTCCCATCAAAATCCTTGGGGAATTTGCCGTTGCTCCACGAAGATTTCGAGTCGACTGAATGGTAAGACCCGTCAAAGTGACTCTGAGCTTGCGCGGATCCGACCATGGCTGTCGCCACCGCGAGAGTGATTGCAAAAGCAGAATATTGGGTCATTGCTTATTACCTCAGATGAAAGCGGCCCGGATCGCAAGGTCCGGGCCGCGGTTTTTTATTGCTTCCTATTCGTTCGTGCACGGCCGGCAGAATCCGTGATGTCAAATCGTATCGACTGAAGAGCATTCAACTCCAACTCGCTCGGCCCGCTAGGAAAGCCATTGGCGTTCAAGAGATACGCCACGATGTCTGTATAAGCCGCAGTACTTAGGGAACCCGGCCGATCAAGTGGCATGGCGCTGTTGATATAGTCGTAAAGGTCACTCAGCGGCGCGTCTGCCCAATCGGGAATGAAACGCCCCACTAACGGAGGCGACTCATTGTTGCCTTGCAGACTCGCTGAATGGCAGACGGAGCAGTGCTGCAGATATTGTTCCCTGCCACGTTGAGCCTGCGCGTCGGTATACACACCGTCCAAAGTGCTCGCAGCTTTCGCCGCATCTGCTGCGAAAAGGCTGACTACGATCAGTACCGGAAGAAGTGTTCTCACTTGGCTCTCCTTCAGCTGGTTCCGTTTTGCGGGAAACGAGCATAGAGGCTCTCGATTATCCTCACGGCATTCACTGATTCCGCACGGTTGATCGTTTCATTACTATTGTTGTATCCCTTGAGGTCGCCACCCTCCACCGCCTGGATCAAAATGCCATCGCGCCGCGAGACCACGGAAACATCCTTGTAATCAAAGCTATAGTTCACCTCGGGCTGGGGAATTAACCACCCGTTCTGCCCCCGCACCGGTATCACGCTCTCGTCCTTCCACAATGCCCGAGCAGCGTAGCCCGGGCAGTTGATCACCACTTTTTCCTTTAGTTCGGTAAGTTGCGAAGGGTGATGAAATTCTCGAATCTCGATCGTGCCGCCTGCCTGATAAAAATCACTGATCAACGTGTGGCCATAGTCAGGAATATTGAACATCATGTTCTCCGACCGCTGCACATATTTGACTGGAAATGGATTGGCGCCGTCAGGCAGCATTTGGGGTTTTGGCGTAAGATCGCTGATGCGGTCGCTATAATGACCAAACCCCAACGTATCGAGCTTTTCCTCGTCCGCAATCAGTTGGTCGAATGGAATGTCGGAAAGCTCGTACTCGTCTATCCATTCTACGGGCTGGCCCGGAAGACCTAGATAACTGCGGTACGTTTTGAACGAAGTTCGCGCCATTTGTTCCCAAATGGCGCCGAACTGGGGGCCGGCCGCCTCCATGAGGGAGATACGTGAGTCGGGTGTCCACAAGCCGGTAGCACGCGACGAACGTGTACGCGGCAGAAGTTCCCGCGCATAAATTGTGACCTTGGCCCCCCAACGCTGCGCCGTTATCGCCGACGTGAGGCCAATCGCACCGCATCCAACAACTGCAATTTCTTTACGACCCGACGCAATCGCCTTCCCTACGGCAAGCGCCGCCGAACCCCATGAGAGTGACCAGCCACTTCCGCCGTGACCGTAATTGTGCACGACGAGCGTGTCGCCCAACTGCTCGGTGTCGAGCCTGGGGCCCTTCGCTCGGAATGGCCTCAGGCATACCGTCAAATCAAACAAACGATCAGGATGAGCGCGCACCGGCGCGAGTTTTGGTGGAACATCTTCAATGGCCAGGCCAGTTGCGCCGGGTCGGGCTCCACTGCGCACATTTGCGCAACCCGCCAGCGCAAGTCCGCCAACCGCAATTGAGCTCCCAAGTATGCCGCGCCGACTCAGATACCCCCGATCACGCATGCCCGCCCCCTTGTTCTTCTCAGCGTGAGCTGCCTACGCCGGATCTCGCTACTGATGAGCGATCATGGCATGAATCTGACACGCCGCCCAGCAAATGCGCAGACTTAGTAGAACAAACTTGGGCAAACATTATTTGCAGATCCAAACCACTAGGTTGTAATGGTAATCGCTGGCTACGGGGGCAAACGATGAAGTAGTTTGTGGTCCCGTTTCGGTATGAGTGGGGGGCGCTATAGCTACCTAATCACGGCGAGCCCCCGCGATTGACGAGCGGTGAAACTGACGCGAGTTCTGGCGATTGCCCGATATTATTCTTGCTTTGCTGCTGCTTCTGCTGGTCGGCGGGGGATGGCTGCTTTTAACGCCTAACACTGAGGCCGCGACGCGAGCGGCTCGGTATGCGGCAGTAGGTGCACTGCTATTGCTGGGCATATTCCTCGCAATCAGTGGGCGTGCCCTATTCGATCTGCCGGTCACCGTGGCAATCGTTTGGCTCGCTCGCGCGTGGTTTGCGCGTGGCTTACCAGGGTTGAGCCGGCTCGTGGCTTGGTTAGGAGGCAAGGAGTACGAAGGCCCCAAATCGGATCGCACGTATGGTTGGAGCGAGCAGACAGGATCAAACGGAGAGAAAGCAGCCCATAACCGGGCTAATAACACCGTTATGACCAAAGATGAAGCCTGGCAAGTGTTAGGCCTGCAACCTGGCGCCAACCAGGCTGCGATTCGTGCGGCGCATCACAGCCTTATGATGAAGCTTCACCCCGACCATGGTGGCAGCAGCTATCTGGCCCGCCAGATAAATGAAGCTCGGGATGTGCTTCTCAAAAATTGACTTAACAACCGGATAATTTGAAGTGCATTACAGCGCGAGTGACTTCAGGGGCGAGCAGGTTTCAGGCTGGTTGGAGCCGGCGTTCCAGGTTGCTTATTCATTTGTACAAGCAATTGCCGCAAAGCGTCCAACTCGGATCCAAAACCAGCCCAGTCGCCCGCCTTCAGCTTTGCAACGGCGCGTTGATAACGATCCAACGCTTGTTGCGACACATCGGACATCAGTTTTGTCGCGGGACTTTCCGCTGTCGCAGGACTTTCCGCTAATGGAGTAGCAGGCGTCGCGTTGGGCACCTTAAAAAGTGTCGCGAGCGCTTCAGACAGAGTCTGTTCCATGACCACGTCGTCCCCATAGACCGCAATGACACGCTTAAGTTCAGGCAGCTGTCCTGTTTGGGCCCGCAAATAAAGTGGAGTTACATAGAGTATCGAGTTTCCGATCGGGACCACCAGAAGATTGCCACGGATGACGCGTGAGCCCATCTGGTTCCACAGCGATATCTGCTGCGAAATCTCTGTATTCTGATTTATCAGAGCTTCAATCTGAAAAGGACCATAGACGAGCTTTTCCTTGGGAAATTGATAGACGATAAGTTTGCCATAGTTGGGGGGATCGCTGCGCGCCGCGAGCCACGCGATCATATTCTCGCGCTGGCTGGGTACCATCGGAAGCATTAGAACAAACTCGGTTCGAGACTCTCCCGGAAGGCGAATATTAATGAAATACGGCGCCATCCTGCTTTCACCGCCGACCTCGTCGCTGCCGGTCGCCTGGCGTGGGAATTGCCAAAGATCCTCGCGGTTATAGAACACCTCTGGCGCATCCATGTGATAAGCCCGATAGATCTGCGCCTGAAGCTGGAAAATATCCTCGGGATAGCGAATATGTTTCTGAAGGTCGGCCGGCATTGCCGTTAGAGGTTTGAACAGTTGAGGAAAAATATGCGTATAAGTTTCGATAACCGGGTCCGACGGATCGCTCAAATAGAAATTCACCGTTCCGTTATAAGCGTCGATTACAACCTTCACTGAATTTCGAATGTAGTTCGTGGTTCCGTCATCGGTAACTTTCGAGTACGGAAACCACTGACTTACCGTATATGCGTCCTGTAGCCAGTAAAGCCGCCCGGCGCTAACGACGATGTAAGGGTCAGAATCAAGGCGCAGAAACGGTGCAAGCCTGTTCACGCGCTCCCGAATATTGCGATAGATCATGATCCGGCTATCGGGGGTGAGGTATTCGCTGAGCAGAATATTCAGATCACCCAAGTACCAAGAGAACAGGGTCCGCGCCGCCAAGCTGCCGATCGGAATGCCCCCCGTGCCCCGATAGGTTGCATAGACATTCTTGTCGCCCTTTGGATAATCGAACTCCGGGGTGCTGGCCTTGACAATTACATACGAGTCCGGACCCTCTCCAAAATAGATTCGCGGCTCGCGCACCGCGGGACCACCGGAAGCCGCGGGCGGAATATTTTGCAAATAGAAATTTGGCAGACCTTCCGACGTGGTCTGGGTCACGGGCGACATCACTACTCCGTTCCCGTGAGTGAAAAGGACATGCAGGTTGACCCAGGTCTGCGCATTTTCAGGCAGCAGGGCGGGCACGATTTCGCGTGCCGAGAGCATTACCTGCTGGTACTGGCCGGCGAGCTGGTACCGATCGATATCAGCGCCATAAAACTTATAATAGGTTCTTATTTCCTGCAGTTGCGCGTATGTGTCGAGTAGCGGCTGCTGGTCCCAAAGTCGAATATTGTCGATTGTGGGGCGATCGTTTTCCAAAGACTTGTAAGTGAGAGTCTCATCTGCGGGAAATGGCTTTACGAGGACATTGTTGAGCTTATAAGCCTCCCTGGTAAGAGCGATATTGCGCGCAATGTAAGGCGCCTCAAAATTGAGTTCGTTTGGTTTGACATGCAGGCGCTCAAAGAGGGCGCTAAACAAAGGTGATATAAAGAGCGAAAATCCGAAAACTAAGGCGAGTGAGATGAGAGGAACACCTAATCTGTGGCTGCGTGAACTTAGGAAGCATGCGACTGCGCCGGCGATGGACAAGGCCAAGGCGCCCCAGAGGAGGGGTATGTCAACATGAGCATTGGTGTAACTCATTCCGACGACGACGCCGTTGTCACCAAAAAGTAGCAGGTACCTTCCTAGCCAGAAGCCAAATGCCTCCACGACAAGGAAGAGTCCGATCAATACCGAAGCGTGAGATATCACTAATGGCGATACCGAGCGGCGTTGGTTCTCGAACACAATTTCACCATGTGCCCAATAAACCGCTCCCGCGAGCAAAACACTGAATGCGAGGCAGGTCAGAATCCAGGTCTTAACTGCGATGTAGATAGGAAGGGAGAAGAGATAGAAGCTGATGTCATGGCCGAAAAACGGGTCGCTCTTGCCGTAAGGAACTTGATGAATAAACCTCAGCACGAGATTCCAATTGCTGATCTCGCCCGCGCCAATAAATCCGGCCAGTATTATCGCTATGACCGCTATCAGGAGCGGCCAAGGAGTCCTTCTATAGAGGTGCTCAAAAAACGGTGGTTGGGATATCCCCTCTACTGAACTCCAGGGAGTGGAAGCTATGCGGAAGAGGGGACGGCGTCCCGAATTCCGATGCGCAACAGCGCCATTCACCCAAATAACGACTGCGGAAAAAGCAAACGTTACAAAAAAAATCCCCGCTTTTGCCAAAACGATTGTCCGATAAACACTGAGATAGCCTATCGAGGAAAACCAGCTCCAATTGACGAGTACGCCCGTTGCAGAGCTGAGGGCGATCAAACTCGCGCCGACCGCGATGATAATAATGACAGTGAACCTGAAGCTATTAGACAAGATTCACCTCGTTGGCGCGGTACGTATGATATGACCTGACAGGATAACTCGCATATCCATCTGCGGTCGCCAACGCTTCCCCTCCGTTGGCGCGCAAATACTCGTGCGCGCTTCACCAAGATGGCCCCTACCACTTCACTGTATTCTCAATTCTGTCAGCGCTCAACATGCCGACTAGGGGTCAGCAATTGAGTCCCCTTATTCAGCCGTCGTTGTGTTGACTGTTTTGGCACCGTGCCCGGGGAGGCGCACGACGGTTGACTGCAATTGACGAAGCAACACTTTTGGCTTGTTTCGACTTGCAAACGTCGCGGCCTGTGGCTGCTCCAGGTCTGTCTGTCATTTTCTCCAGATCGGAGTATCGTGGTCTCGCCTAGTATCTGGCGATGGCGATTGCGGGAATGGTTGTGAGCGACGACAGACCATCCAGGATAGACGATACCCAAAACGGCTCTGCCGGCGCCGCATCTCTGCGTTTTGAGGCAGTGCTGGAGGAAGCACCCCAAGATGGCATGACGATCGATTGGTTGCTTGCGCATTTTTTTGACCGCTCGCCGGAATTTCTGTTCCTGGTACTGACGCCCTTGGCGGTGGTCCCCGTCACGTCGACACTCGCGGGTGCCCTGCTCCTGGTCGTCGCCGGGCCACTGGTTTTCCATCAGCGCAGGGTCTTCGTACCCGGTTTTCTTGCCCGCAAAAAGCTGTCACGGGCAAGAGTCGAACGCGACTTCAAGGGCTTGACCGTAGTGCTAGGTTATTACGAATCTTACGCCGCCAAGCGACCGCACCCGCCGGCGCGCCATCACACAAGGATGGTCGGGATATTGGTGATGACGCTCGCGGTGGCCCTGCTTGTTCCTCTGCCGCTGAGTAACGTCATGCCTGCATTGGCAATCGGAGCAGTGGCGCTCGCATCGCTTGAGCAGGATGGCAGACTCCTGATCCTGGCGGCGCTGCTGGCTGTCGTTTCGCTGGCACTTGTGTTCCTGGAAGCGTTCTCGACATATCGTGCGGCCCATGCGCTTCTATGACGGCGGCGGCCCGGTGTGCGACTTGGATCGCATGCCGTTTGAGGGCAGCCAGAACCGTTGACAGAGACCGATGACCAAGACTGACACATCGCCCGCCAAGTAATCCCCGGTGTCGGCCCCTTCGGCACTAAGCGGCGGCGACCACGGCCAAGTTATCCAACCCGGTTATCGCATCGCTCGGCAAAGTCAGGTTAGCGGCCGCCAAATTCTCGCGCAGATGCCCCGCTGAGGACGTCCCCGGGATCAGCAAAATATTGCGTGCGCGTTTGAGCAGCCAGGCAAGCGCCACCTGCATCGGTGTTGCGCCAAGCCTTTGCGCGATGAGTGAAAGAGCATCAGATTGGATCGGCACGAATCCACCAAGTGGAAAGAAAGGTACATAAGCTATCTTTTTGCTCTCGAGTTCGTCGATCAATGCGTCATCCGCCCGATGCATGAGATTATAGTGGTTCTGCACGCAGACGACGGGCGCGATGCGTTCAGCTTCTGCCACTTGCGCCGATGTCACATTGCTCAAACCAAGATGACGGATCAGCCCATGGCGCTTGAGTTCTGCGAGCGTCGTGAACTGCTGCTCAATCGATTCTTCGGAAGGAGCATGGATATTTCCCATGACGCGCAGATTAACGACATCGAGAACGTCGACACCGAGATTGCGCAGATTATCGTGTACGGCTGCGGTGATGTCAGCGGGGCTCTGCGCCGGGTTCCAAGAGGAGTCGTCTCCGCGAGCGGCGCCAACTTTGGTCACGATCGTGAGATTGCCGGGATAGGGATGAAGGGCTTCGCGGATAATCTGATTCGTGATATGCGGACCGTAAAAGTCGCTCGTATCGATGTGGTCGACACCAGCGGATACCGCTTCGCGCAACACGGCGAGGGCAGCGGTGCGATCTTTCGGCGGCCCAAAAACGCCTGGGCCGGCCAGTTGCATCGCGCCATAGCCCATACGGACTACCTGGCGGTCTCCGAGTAAATAGGTGCCTGCGTTCTTGAGATTGCTCACGGTCAAAACTCAAGGTTAAGCCTCTCGGCCGAGCATGCGAGAAAAACCGGCGAATGTATACAGGATCAGGTTTGGCCTTTGGCTGAGTAGGTGGAATTCACAAAGCCAGGCTTGTTCCAGTGGCGCCACGACTCGCGTGCACCGTTCAATTCACCTTGAGTACCACGCGAAAACGCGCCTTACCGCTCAACATGCGATCGAAGGCCGCCTGAGCCTGTTGAAGGGGAAATATTTCGTTCATGGATGAAATCGAATTCTGCCGACTGAAGGCCAAAGTATCTTCGGAGTCGGACGATGTTCCGGAATACCATCCCTTCACTGCGGCCCGTTTGCCGAGCAAATCGAGGGAATTCACGGTCAAGGCGCCGACCCCGCCAATCACCATCATGGTGCCATTGACACCCAGCCCACCCGCTATGGCTTGCATAGCCTGGCCATTTGTTACAGTCGCGATGATCGCGCGCGCGCCTCCCATGGCTCGAAGCGCGGCTGCCGGGTCCGTGGCCTCGCTGTCGATGTAGTGCACGGCCCCCAATTTGCGCGCGAGGACTTCCTTATCGTGTCCCCGATTTACGGCAACCGTGCGAAAACCCTGTCGCGCGGCATACTGGATGCCGAGGTGTCCAAGCCCGCCAACACCTTGAATGGCGACCAGATCGCCAGGGCGGGCCCCGCAATTGCGTAGCGCATTAAAAGTGGTAACTCCTGCGCAAAGTAGCGGCGCCGATTCGACAGGGTCAAGTTCGGTGGGTACATGCGCAAGTGCCGAGGCCGAGGCGAGCATGTGCGTCGCGTAACCGCCGTCACGCGTCACTCCCGTTACATCGTGAATGTTCTCGCAGGCAAAATTGTCGCCTCGCCGGCAATTTCTGCAATAGCCGCAAGCGCCCCCAAACCAACCCACCCCCGCGCGATCACCGATATTCCAGCCCTCGACATCGGTGCCGAGCGCGTCGATCGTCCCAATTACCTCATGGCCGGGAATCCGCGGATATTCGAGCCCCGGCATTTGGCCGCTCAAGATTGTCAGCGCGTCACTATGACAGACACCACAGGCATGGACGCGAATGCGCACTTCGCGATTGCCAGCTTGAGGCAGGTCTCTTTCCTCCAGGTGAAGACCGGCGCCGGCTTTCGAAACCACCATTGCACGCATCTTGGACATGGGCATTCTCCTCAAGATTAGTTCCCGGCCAAAGTCACGGCGAGGTCTATAATCTAATCGAGAAGTTCTGCGAGGGGAGTCCCTGGATAGCGCCTAAATTCAGAACGCGTTCTAAGTTAGAGACCCGAATGCCAACCGTTGCCTGGCGCCGTAAGGGATAAATTCAGCACGGGCCGGAAATTGATTCTCTTGATTGCGGAACCTCTTTTTTCCGCATTGTCTTGCTCCTAAGAACGGACCTGTTTCAATCGGGCGGTCGTTCGGTTTCGTTGTCACACGTTACGCGTTCTTCCAGCGAGTTAAGTCTTCCAGTGTGTACAGCGGACGAATGTCGACATCGGAATCCGTTGGCATGGGGCAGGGGCACTTCTTCACCCATTCGACGGCTTCGTCGATGGACTTGACCTCCCACAGCCAGAAACCTGCGACCAATTCCTTCGTCTCGGCAAAAGGGCCGTCGCTCACCGTGCGGTTCTCTCCCGAGAAATGAACGCGTTTGGCGAAGCTGGTCGGTTTGAGCCCGCCAAGGATTTGGTCTTTCAAGATGCCGGCGGCGATGAGGGCCTCATTATACTTGCCCATGGCCTCCATCATCTTCGTATCGGGTGGTAGACCCGCCTCTGAGTCCTTTGTCGCTTTAACAAAAACCATGACTTTCATCGAATATCTCCAGGTTGGTGGCGAATTCTGCTACAAGGACGGCCGAGGGGTCCGCCTGCCGACAATCGGAAGAAAAAAATATCTCCATCCTGTCGGCTTGGAAGGTAGCCCATCGTCCTTGACACAAGATGCACGACCCGGCGCACATCGATCTAGCCATTTTAGCGGCCCGGCCGAAGGTCATTGCGGCGCTTTTGCGGTACTTTCGCGATTTAGACACCGCTGAGGAGGCTTTCCAGGAAGCGTGTCTTCGAGCTCTGCAGACCTGGCCCCAGAAAGGCCCGCCGCGAGATCCCACGGCCTGGCTTGTATTGGTCGGGCGCAATGCGGCCCTGGATGCTAAGCGCCGTAACTCCTCCACCGACCCCTTACCTGCCGATGATTCCCTTGTGGACGCGCGCGACGAACTAACTCCGGAACGCCTCGACGAGAGTCACTATCGAGACGACATCCTGCGGCTGTTGTTCGTGTGCGGGCATCCCACCTTGCCCGCGACCCAGCAAATTGCCCTCGCTCTCCGCGTCGTGTCCGGTCTCACTGTCGAGCAGATTGCGAAAGCGTTCCTAGTGTCTCCCGCCGCGATGGAGCAGCGGATTACCCGCGCCAAGCGGGCAATCGCGGAGGTCGGCGTTGAATTTGATACGCCCGGCGCTGCCGAGCGGCGCACGCGACTCGCGGCAGTCTCGACGATGATTTATCTCATCTTTAACGAGGGGTACGGTAGCACCCCGGACACCGCCGCGCCGCGCAAAGCGCTTGCGGATGAAGCCATTCGCTTAGGGCGGCTATTGTTGAGTTTGTTCCCAACCGATCCAGAGGTCTTCGGACTTCTGGCTTTGATGCTGCTTCAACAGTCCCGCGCACCGGCACGCTTCGACGCCAATGGCGAGATTGTGTTGCTGGACGAGCAGGATCGGAGTCATTGGAATCGCACGCTCATTGACGAAGGGCGGCTTTTATTGGAAAGAGCCGCCTTCTATCAAGCCCCGGGTCCCTACCAACTCCAGGCGGCCATTGCCGCCCTCCATGCGAACGCCGCGCGGCCCGAAGACACGTCGTGGAAACAGATTGACTCGCTTTACCAAGCACTCGAAACGCTGCAGCCCTCGCCGGTTGTAACGCTAAATCGAGCTGTAGCGGTGTGGAACCTACACGGCCCGGAAGCTGCACTTGAAATGATTACCCCACTACACGGTGAGCTGGATGGTTACTTCTATTTCCACGGGCTGCGCGGAGCGCTACTCAAGGAGCTAAATAGGCTTGATGACGCAAGGAAAGCCCTGAACTGCGCCATCGGACTTGCGAATTCCCTCGCAGAAGCCAATTTTATCCGGCGAGAATTGGATTGTCTCACCATTTCTTCGCGCGAGCAGCGTGACTACACCTCTCCTTAATCAGGGCGAGCCGTCAGCGCTTTTGTGAATCGCCAGTGGTGTCACTGCTTACGCGGTCGCAAGGCGGCGCCTCTTGGCGACACGGCTTCCCTCGCGCTTTTCGATGCCATCGGGGCTCATCGAGAAACCTCGGCGGACCCGTTCCAACAAAGTTGCCAGCGTCGTCAATTCGTCCGGAGACATCGCGGCGAAGGCCGCGCGAAGCCGGACCTTGTTGGCCTCCATGGCTTTTTCGACGATTGCTTCACCCTTTCGCGTCAGGCGCGCAAGAAGGCTTCGGCGGTCTTCGTCTGCCACAGTGGACGCGACCAGGCCGTCGCGCTCCAGCCCCGCCATCAGCCCGGAAACAGTCGCCCGAGTGACGCCCATGTTCGCCGCAATTTCCTTTTGCGGCACGCCACGCCCCTTGGCGGCCCATAGCTGCGCCAGAATCTGAAACCGCGCGGGCGACGCCGCCGTGTCGGCCATCCACCCGCAGACTGCATTGTCCAACCGCTGCGCCGTCGACCGCACCATGAACACGGTCCCGAGCATCTGCTGCTCCCGTTCGGAGAGCAAGCTGCGAAGAGCGGCCGCGACCGCCGGCGGCGGTTCCGGAGGAAGTTGGGATCGGGCTCTCACGTGGCTCTCCATTGCTTAATTACATTGTATGGTGCCTAACTATCGGCGTCAACCCATATCTGGTCCTCCGAATCCGCAAGGCCGCCATGCGAAGGTCCGGTTTGACTTAGTTAGGCACCTGACATATTTGTATGGCCCCTAACTAATCGGGAGGCCAGCATGACAGCCAGCAACGCGACGTCGACATTGTTCACGTCAGACGGCCGGACAGCGGGACAATCACTGATCGAGAGGGGGCTCTTGCTCTTGAAAGAGCGGGAGAAGGCCAAGGGCCACGTTCCGCCCCTGGGCGAAGCCGATCAGCCTGCGAAGCCGAGCAGGATCAACGGCCGGCTCGTCCGCCGCGGGTCGCTTGCGGCGCTCATCGCCGCCGCGTTGGCCGGCGCCGCTTATCTCTATTGGGACAATGCGGCGCGCTACGAATCGACCGACGATGCCTTTATAGCCGCGCGCCAATTCTCGATCGCGCCGAAAGTCTCCGGCTACATCTCGGCCGTTCCCGTCACCGACAACCAGCATGTCAAGGCGGGGCAGGTGATCGCCCGCATCGACGACCGCGACTACCGCACCGCGCTGGCCCAGGCCCAGGCGCAGGTGGCGGCGGCCCAGGCCAGCATTTCCAACATCGACGCGCAGATCAACGTGCAGAAAGCCCAGGTCGCCCAGGCCGGGGCGCAGGTCGAGCAGAACAAGGCCAGCCTCGCCTTCGACGAGATCCAGGCCAAGCGCTACGACATGCTGGCGCGCGAGAACGCCATTGCGCTCCAGACCGCGCAGCAGAACGACACCGCGCTGGTCCAGCAGCAGGCGAGCCTCGACACCGCCAAGGCCGGTGTCACCGCCGCCCAGCGGCAGATCACGGCCTTGATCGCCCAGCGCGGCTCAGCCCAGGCCAATCTCGCCAATGCGCTCGCCCAGCTGAAGCAGGCCGAGCTCAATCTTTCCTACACCACGATCACGGCAGCGCAGGCCGGCCGCGTCACCAACCTTTCGGCGGCGGTCGGCCAGTTCGTGTCGGCCGGTACCGCCCTCAGCAGCTTCGTTCCGCAGGAAGAAACCTGGGTTAACGCCAACTTCAAAGAGATCCAGCTCGACCGCATGCGGCCGGGGGACGCCGTGACCTTGCGCGTGGACGCCTATCCCGAGCGCGCTCTTCAGGGCCATGTCGCCAGCGTCCAGGCCGGCTCGGGCACCGCCTTCTCGCTCTTGCCCTCCGAAAATGCGACCGGAAACTACGTGAAGATCGTCCAGCGCGTACCAGTGAAGATCACCATCGACGATCTGCCCAAGGACGTCACGCTGGGCCCGGGCATGTCTGTGTCGCCGGTGGTGCGCGTCAATTCAAGCCCGTCGCTCTACGAAAATCTGCGGAGCTGGCTATGACCGGGGCGGGGGTGCGCGCGGGCGCGACGAACCCTTGGATTGTCGCTCTTCTGGTGGCAAGCGCGTCCTTCATGGAGGTGCTTGACTCCACCATCGCCAATGTCGTGTTGCCCTATATCGCGGGCGGCATGGGGGTGAGCGAGGACGAGGCATCCTGGGTAGTCACCACATATCTGGTCGCCAACGCCATCATCGTCACCGCCACCGGATTCTTCGCCCATCGCCTTGGCCGCAAGAATTTCTTCCTCATCTGCCTGATGCTGTTCACGTCCGCCTCGCTGATGTGCGGGCTCTCGTCGAATCTCCAGTCGATGCTGGTGTTCCGCCTGCTTCAGGGGCTGGCGGGCGGCGGCATGGTGCCGGTCGCGCAGTCCATCCTGGCCGACGCGTTTCCGCCGGAGAAGCGCGGCCAGGGCTTTGCCGTGTTCGGCGTCGCGGTGGTGGTGGCCCCGATCGTCGGCCCCACGCTGGGCGGCTGGCTTGCCGACAATATCGGCTGGAACTGGTGTTTCCTGATCAACGTGCCGGTCGGCGTCGTTATGACCTTGGCCATCGCGGCGATCCTGCACGAGGCCCCGAACAAGACTTCGTCCGCCGTCGCGGAGCGCCCGGCCAGATTCGACTTCATCGGTTTTGGGCTGATCGCCACGTTCCTGGGCGCGCTCGAACTTGCGTTGGACCGCGGGCTTGAGGACGATTGGTTCGCTTCGCCCTTCATCGTCAAGGTCGTGGCGGCGTCCGCGCTTGCCTTCGTGCTGATGATTCCGTGGGAGATGAAGCGCCGCAACCCGGTCGTCGACGTCCGGATGCTGGCGACGCGCCAATTCGGCGCAAGCTTCCTCGTCATGCTGGCGACCGGCGCGATCCTGCTTGCGACCACACAGTTCCTGCCGCAACTGGT
>Ga0126381_100001880_pt1 | contig 22554 bp, 24 predicted proteins | sample PanSoiMetPlot_28_FD_96465 | JGI IMG/M metagenome (GOLD analysis project Ga0126381, IMG submission 96465) | Tropical forest soil microbial communities from Panama - MetaG Plot_28 | ecosystem: Environmental > Terrestrial > Soil > Tropical forest > Bulk soil | place: Panama | collected 2016-02-17 | reverse complement strand
CAAGACATTGCTCACGTTGACGGAGAGTATTCCCCACGTCAGGGTCAATGTCCCGGATCAGTTGTTCTGTTGGCCGCTTTTCAGGCGATCACCATTGGCCGCTTTTGAGTGATCCCCGAGGCCTGGGGAACGGCGATAGGCAATCTGCAAGATAAGATCGCATCCATCGATAGACAGAAAAAGCCCAATAAGCGCCGGGTAAACGACGTTCTTTCTTTCTATGGAGAGGCTGCCAAGGAGTTTGCATATTTCCGGGATGCTTGGCGAAACCACGTCATGCACAAGAGAGGTGTATATGACTCTCATTCAGCGCGAAGTGTCTTCAATCACGTAGTCCACTTCATCGAGCATCTGTCCTCGCGGCTTTCGGTGCGATCACGAAAGCGCTATTAGAATGGAAGGCAGGATGAAGCGAACGCACGAGTACCACGAAGGCCCGGAAGCGGCCACGCGCTTCCGCAACGCGATGAAGGCCATAATCGCCGTTCCGCACTCCGTGATACTTGAGCGCGAAGCGGAGTACAAACGGCAATCCGAAGCGAACCCCAACAGGCGTGGCCGCAAGCGCACGCCTAAAGCCTGATCTTCGGGCCACGAGGCAGCGCCCAATCAGAACGCTTCCGTTTCGCCCTCCTTCCCGGTCAACTGATCGTAAGTCAACCGCTTCCCGACAATCTTTCGCATCACATACCGGAACCGCATGTAGTCGTTCATGCCAGCGCCGCGATTGTTGTAGCGAAACGCCTGTTCGTCCACGTACCGGAACAAATGGAACGGTTCGACCGAAACGTAGGTTCCATTAATCCCGCGTTTTAGGAGGCTCCAGAAGTTCTCAAGGCCGTTGGTGTGAACGCTGCCATCCACGTAAGTCTGGAGATGGTTCACGACGTTGTGGGCGTATTCGTCAGCGCCGTACCAGCCGTCCTCATGTTCGTCGGTATTCAGTTCCGATCCTTGCTGAACGGTCTGCTTCACAACGGGCTTGATAGTGGCCTTCTTGCGGTCTGGAATCACGGTCGCGCGAACGATCCCCTTGCGCTCCAGAATTCCAAGCACGATGGTTTTGTTCCCGCCATCAGAACCACCACGCTTTCCCTGCATCTTGCGGGCTTTGTCTCCTTTGCGCATGTTCCGCGCTTTGCCGCCGATATAGGTTTCATCCACTTCAATCTCGCCGCACAATTTCCCGCCGTGACCTTCGTCCTGCATTGCAAGCCGAATCCGATGGAGCATGAACCACGCTGTTTTCTGGGTGACGCCGAGAGCGCGGTGCAGTTCCCACGATGAGATGCCGTTCTTGTCATTCACGATCATCCAGGTCGCTGGCAACCACTTATCCAGACCGAGCGGAGAGTCCTCGTAAATGGTTCCGGTCTTGAGGGTGAACTTGGCTTGCGGGTGCTTCGCATAGCACTTCCACGCTTTTGCGTTTTCGAGAAACACAACGTGATCGGAGCCGCAGCGCGGGCACTTCACGCCGTTAGGCCAGCGCAGAGCAACCATCCACTCTTTGCAGTTCTCGTAGTTGCTAAAGTATTGAACCGCATCCAGTAAGGTCTTTGGATCGCTCGCCATATGACCTCAGTATGGGGTAAATTTCTTGGTCCGTCAAGTATATTTTTACCATTTTTTGCGCCTTCTTTCCAACAACTTACCGCTCAAACTGTCGGCGCGGCATGCCAAACTCATCGTTGGAAGCTGGCGTTCGTCCTCAACAAGCGCATATGGCCAGCCTTCGCGCTCTTTGCCAATCGAATAGACCTGATGGTCACAGGCAGGCCGAAATATGCCACGCCGGAGTTGGCGAACCGCGCAACTCTGGTTCGGACCGGCGGAATCCATGGCTGAAAAAGTTATTTTTCGAAAACGAACCCGACGTTTACGAACTACTTATGCCAGACGCCGAAAGCAATTTACTTATGGGCGGAACAAACCAACGCGACCGCGCTTTCTTCGCGCCTAATATCTAATTGACCGCGATCGTCACACCCGACTGAGCCGCGGTCCCACCCACATTGACCACCACAGGCACGCCCGCCCCCGTCGGAGCATTTGCCGGAATCTGCGCGTTGACCTGCATCAACCCCGCCACTGCCGTCGGCGCGCCGCCGTAATACGTCACGTTCGAGGGTAAGCCGCCAATCGTCACAGTCACCGCTAGCACGGGCTTGGGATACGGAGGCGTCACCGCAATCCTGCCGTCAACGCCCGCGGGCATCGTCTGCCCCTCGCCGGTCACATACAACGAAATAAACGAGCCCCGACTCGCCGGGTTCGATGCGCTATTCAGCGAACCGTCCTGATTCACCGCCGCCGCTTGTCCCAAACCAGTAGCATTCGCCGTGAAGATCCCAGGCGCCACCGACGTCACGGGCACTACAGTGGTCGATGAAATCGCGCCCTGGTAACTCACCGCAATATTCGCCGTCGACGCTCCCTGTAATTCATATGGCGCAACCGCCGCCACCAGCGTCGAAGAAACATAAATCAGCGGTGCCGGGATGCCATTGAATGTCACGGTCACGCCCGCCAGTTGATTGTCGACAAACCCATTGGTGACTGTGAACGGCGTCAGCGTCGAAGGTCCGATCCCCTGCCCAAACAGCGTCACGATTTCCCCCGGAGCGATCGCCTGCTGAACATTCGAAGCCGAATTCACCGCCGCGCCGACTGAAAAAGGAACCGCCGTCAATTCCCGGATGATCTCGTTGTCCGTGTCCGAGAAAAACACATTCCCTGACGCGTCCACCGCCACGCCGTTAGGATGATCGAGTCTCGCAAGCGTCGCCTGTCCGCCATCGCCGCCATAGCTCGTCTCGCCGTTGCCCGCGATCACGAGCACGCTTCCGGTCGTCAGGATCTTATAAACGAATGGGCTCACGCCGTCTACGAAATAAAGATTGTCGGAAGTATCCACGGCGAGACTAACCGCGTTCACATTCGACGCGGCCGTGTGAATATTCCCGTCCGGCGTAATCTCCCGAATGTTGCTGTTGCCTGTATCGCCGATGAAAATATTCCCTGCTGAATCGATCGCCAGCGAAAGCGGTTGCCCCAGTGTGGCCTTCGTCGCTGGTCCGCCGTCGCCGCTGGCGCCGAATGAGCCAGTCCCCGCCACGGTGGAAATCTTGCCGCTCGTATCGATTTTCCGAACCGTCAGACTCCCGTAGTCGGCGACGTAAAGATTCCCGGATTTATCGAACGCCAGTCCCGCGGGAAACCAGAGTTGGGCGGAAGTTGCCGCTCCGCCGTCTCCGCTGTACCCTCGCTGGTTCGTCCCCGCGAACGTCGTCGTATTCATCGACGTATCGATTTTCCGAATTACGAAGTTCGATGTGTCGGAAATATAGACGTTACCCTTGCTATCCACCGCGATTCCGTGAACGAAGCCGATCTGGCTGATGTCCCCGCCGTTGAGCGTCGTCTGCGAGCCGTTCACATATCCGTTTGTCCCGTTCCCTGCGATCGTGCTGAGGAAGTCGGTGCTTGCTGTAACCATCCGGACCACAAAGGTGTAGTAATCCGAAAAGTAGATATTCCCGCTGCTGTCCAGCACGAGCGAGGAAGGCTTATTGAGTTGGCCGCTGGTCGCAGCGCCGCCATCGCCCCAGTACCCCTGTACGCCTGGAATCCCCACCACCGTGTTGATCACGTACTGTTGAGCGGAAGCGGCTCCTGCACTGAGCAGAAGGGCCAGAAAAACATAAAATCTTTTCATCAGGTGCGGTTCCGTGTGTGCGCCCGGTATTCGTCGGAGCGAAAGTCGGGAGCTGCGGCTAATCAGTAATGATAACAACCCTTCCGAAGCAGCCTGCACGGAACGCGCCGCTCGGAAGCGTATTGGAACGTAAGGAATTGCGCCTTGCTCGCGCAGCCTCCCAGTCCGCCTGTAGGCACAGGCGGGCGGATCTGTCACGCTGAAATCCTATGAAAGCATGCGTCTTACCAGCGCCCGCTCCCGTCGAGACATCGCCGCTTCAACGGGTCGATGTTCCACGCCCTCAGCCCGCCGGAGGCGAGGTGCTGATTCGCGTACATGCCTGCGGAGTGTGCCGCACGGACCTGCACGTGACCGAGGGTGAACTACCCGTTCGCAAACCGCGAATAATCCCGGGTCACCAGATTGTCGGCGTTGTCGAACAACACGGGTCCGCCGCGGGCGCCATCGCGTTGGGCGCCCGCGTAGGCGTTCCGTGGCTGCACAGAACCTGCGGCATCTGCGAATTTTGCCGAACCGGCCGCGAGAACTTATGCGATAGTCCGCAATTCACTGGCTGGACCGTGGATGGCGGCTACGCCGAATACGTAATTGCGCCCGAAGCGTTTGTTTATGAGCTCCCGCCCGCGTTCCCGGACCTTCAGGCCGCCCCGCTGCTCTGCGCCGGTATCATCGGCTTTCGGTGCCTTCGTCTGGCGGAAATCGGCGCTGGCGCCCGTCTCGGGCTCTATGGCTTCGGCGCCGCTGCTCACGTCGCCATTCAGGTGGCGCGCCATTGGGGCGCTGATGTATATGCGGCCACGCGCGGAGCCAAACACCAGCGCCTTGCCATGGAGTTGGGGGCCGCGTGGGCAGGAGAAGCCGACGCGCAGCCTCCGGCAGCGCTCGATGCCGCCATCATGTTCGCCCCCGCCGGCGAACTGATCCCACCCGCTCTCAAAGCCCTCAAAAAAGGCGGACGCCTCATCCTCGGCGGCATCCATATGAGTCCCATCCCCTCATTCAGCTACGATCTCCTCTATCAGGAGCGCGTCATGCGTAGCGTCGCGAACAACACCCGCGACGACGGCCGTGAGTTCCTGAAAACCGCCGCCGCGATTCCCATCCGCACCGAGGTTGAAGTCTTTCCAATGAACGAAGCCAACGCCGCTCTGAAGGCGCTCAAGTTCGACGGCGTTTCGGGGGCAGCCGTGCTGAAGCTGTGACAGAATCGGATCGGATGACGCGGCGCGCAGCGATCTCGCTTCTCGGCCTTCCGGCGATTCGGCTCTTCGGGCAGGCCCGCCCCGAGGGCTTCCGGGTTTATTCGGAAAGCCCCCGCATCTTTCTGCGCCCCCAGCGGCTGCGCCTGTTAAGGCGTGAGCGTGAGCGACAGTCCCTCCGTTGGGAGCAGTTCGACACCTTGTGGACCGGCAACGCGCCGTTCCCGGAATTGGGATGGACGGCGGCGCTTCGCTATCAGATCGCCCAGGATGAAACGGCGGGTCGCACCGCCATATCCTGGGCGCTCAGCCCCTCTGCCACCGACATCCGCCAGATTGCGATTATCGCGGACTGGTGTCAGCCAGTGCTTTCGAAAGCGGATCAGACCCGCATTTTCGCAAAACTGCAACGCGCCGTCGCCGGCCCCCCGCCCAAGACCCTCGCCGATGCCCGCAACATGGCGCTGGCCGCGGTCGCGATTTCCGAAGCCCAGCCCGACGCCGCCGAAAAGGCGCTGCGCACCGTTTTCGAAACCTTCTGGCAGGGAAGCTTCATTCCTTCCGTCCGCGACGCAAAAGCCAGGGTGCCGAACGGCGACGCCTGCGCGCTCATGGAACTGCTGCATGTCGTCCGCGACAATCTCAATTTCGATCTGCGCGAGACTTTCCCGGCATGGTTCAAGGAATACCCGGTGATTCACCTGATGGCGCACTACCCCGCGCCCTGGCCCGCATCTGAGAATGAATACCGCATCCCCGCCGATAAGGAGATCCAGAAGAACGGTCCGGATCTCGGCAAAGCCGTGCTCTCCCGCGCCGCGGAGCTCGCCATGGTTGCATACGACTCGAATGCCTCTGAGACGCAGTTGCTCCAGGGCTTCCTGATGAATGACCGTTTCGCTATGCGCGGAACCCACGGCATCCCCTACGAGATGATGTGGGCGAACCCGTATCAGCCGGGGCTGAGTTACTATCACGTGCCCCTCGCCCAGCACGACGAAATTGGCGGGCAGCTCTTCGTGCGTTCCACGTGGGAGGATGACGCCTCATGGATCGGCTTCTTCGACGGGCAGTTGCAGCTCTTCGCCGAAGGCAGCGTAACCCAGGTGGATCCGCGCCTGGCGCACGAACCCATGGATATTGAGGAAGCGACGGTCTTCTTCGCGCGCGACGCAAAGCAGTTTCGCGTTCCGAAACGCCCCGCCGACGAAGCAACCGATGACGTTTTCATAGTGGGGCTCGAGCCAAGAAGTCCGTATCACATCGAGGTAGACGGCCAGGAAATGATCGAGGAGCGCGCGGATCCGGGGGGAATTATCTATCTCTCGTCCCTTCCGGCATCGGCTCAGGTGCGGCTTGGCCTGGCCTCGTATTGAAAGCCTCCTATTGAAAGTAAGCTGCAATCGGGCCATGTAGAACTCGGCGTTGTAGAACTGATAGATATAACTGTTGTGAATCGAAGAACCTTCCTTGCCGCCAGCGCCGCGGCCGGAATCGCCCGCATGGACGCTGCGCCTCCTATTCCTGTCATCGATTGCCACATCCACCTTTTCGACGTGAATCGTCCTCAGGGAGTGCCTTGGCCTCCCAAATCCGAGGCCGTCCTTTACAAAACCGCGCTGCCCGACCGCTATCGGAAGATCGCCGAGCCGTACGGCATCGTTGGCGCCATTGAAGTGGAGGCGAGCCCCTGGCTCGAAGACAATCAGTGGGTTCTCGACGTAGCCGCCAAAGACAAGATCATTGTCGGCACGGTGGGAGATCTCGAGCCGGACAAACCCGATTTCCGAAAACACTTAGAGCGCTTCCACAAAAACCCGTTGTTTCGAGGGATCCGCTATGGAAATCTCTGGGACCGCGATTTCACCGCCAATATCGCGAAATCCGAGACCATCGCAAACCTCAAAGCGCTGGCCGATGCCGGCCTTATGATGGACTCGGCAAATCCCGATCCTAAATTGATTCGCGACCTCGTGCATCTGACGGATCGCGTTCCCTCCCTGCGCGTCGTTGTGGATCATCTGCCACGTCTTGAAAAACCTCGGGAGGCCGTTGCCCGCCGGGCGTACGAGGCGGACCTGCGGGAATTGGGCAAACGCCCGCAAGTCTATTGCAAAGTCTCAGGAGTAGCGCGGCGAGTCAATGGGAAAGTCCCCACCGATCCTGCTCTCTATACCGCCGCAATCGACGAACTGTGGGATGTTTTCGGCGAAGATCGGTTGCTCTACGGCAGCGATTGGCCGAACAGCGATCTCTGGGCCGAATACCCCGTCGAATTCAACATCGTGAAGCCCTATTTCGATAAAAAGGGCCACGCGGCCGCGGAAAAATACTTCTGGAAGAACTCCGTCGCCGCATATAAATGGGTCCGCCGCGACGCGAGCCAGCCGGGATAGCGAACATGCAGATTCTGGTAGTCGAGGACGAGCGTCGCATGGCTGAATTACTACGCCGTGGGCTTGTCGAAGAAGGCCACCAGGTAGTTGTCGCGCGCGACGGAGCCGAAGGCTTCGAGATCGCCCAGACCTCGTCATTTGACGTGATCGTCCTGGATGTCATGCTGCCTCGCATGGATGGCATCGCCGTAACCAAAAAGCTCCGCGAGGCGCGCAATCAGACTCCGGTACTCCTCCTGACGGCCCGTGACAGCGCGCTGGACATCGTGACCGGTCTCGACTGCGGCGCCGACGACTACCTCACCAAACCGTTCGCGTTCGGCGTGTTGCTCGCGAGGGTCCGCGCCGTGAGCCGGCGCGGGGCGATTCCACGGCCAGCCTGTCTCCAGGTGGCCGATCTCAGACTCGACCCCGCGTCCCGTGACGTAACCCGCGGCTCCGAAGCCATCACGCTCACTCCTCGAGAGTTCAGTCTTCTCGAGTTGCTGATGCGGAACCAGGGTCGTGTAGTCGGGCGCGACACGATCCTCAATGATGTATGGGGATACGGCAGTGACGTAAATGAAAACACGGTCGAGGCTTTCGTCCGTCTCCTCCGTCTCAAAGTGGATACGCGCCAGCCCAAGCTGATCCACACCGTGCGTGGCATCGGCTACATGATGCGGGAATCATAACGTGTTCCACGCCCGTTCCATTCAGTTCAAGCTCACCGTCTGGTATGCCTGCGCGCTCGCCGCGTCTCTGGCGCTTTTCAGCGGAGCCATCTTTGTCGCTCTCCGCCAGCAACTGATGCGAAGCCTCGATAGCGATCTTGCCGACAGCGCGACGCGGTTTCAGTCATATTTCCTCCATCAGGCGGAAATGGAATCCGGCAATCACCTGAAGGGCGAACTCGTCGAGTTCTGCGAAGCGCTACCGGAATCGAGCTATGTCGAGCTGCGCGGCGACAAGGGGTTCGAGTTTCACTATCCGGAGCGACGCCTGGTTCCGCGCCATCAACGCCGCCTCCAGAAACAGTTCAACGGGGCAAACGAGTCGTTTCACCTTTCGGTGAGCGCCTCGGCCGAGTCGATCTACCGCGCTATGGGGCTGCTGCGCCTGCTCCTCGTCGCGCTTGCTCCGGCCCTGATCGTTGCTGCGTGCATCGGAGGGGCTCTGCTCAGCCGCCGTGCGCTGCGCCCCGTTGACGAGATAACCTCCGCCGCGCGAATGATCGGCGTCGAAAATCTCTCTCAGCGGCTACCGGTACCGCGCAGTGGCGATCAGTTGGAGCGCCTCACAGAGGTTTGGAACTCTATGCTTGATCGTCTCGAGACAGCGGTCAAGGCGCTCTCCCGGTTCGCCGAGGATGCTTCGCATGAACTGAGGACGCCTCTTGCCGTGATTCGCGCCGGCGCTGAACTTGCGCTCCGCCGTGCGCGCTCGCCCGAGTCCTATCGCGAATCTCTGGACGCGATCGCCGCCGAAGCCGAACGCATGACCCGCATGGTTGACGATCTTCTGTTTCTCGCGCGAAGCGGCGCAAGCGCCGACCGAATGCCCATGCGAACGGTCGATCTCGTCGAGATCGCGCGTGCGGTCGTCGCCGAGCTGAAAGAGCTTGCTGCCGCACGAAATATCGCGGTGCGGCTAAGCTTCGCCGCTGGCTGTCCCCCGATCTCCGGAAACGAGCCCGCGCTTCGCCGGCTGCTTCTGGCGCTGATCGAAAACGCCATCAAGTATTCAAAACCCGGTGGGCTCGTCACCGTAACAGTCAGCGGCGCCGCCGAGCGTGTCAGATTGGCCGTGGAAGACTTCGGAATCGGAATCGCGCCGTCAGACCTGCCTCACATCTTCCAGCGCTTCTATCGCGCCGATCAGGCGCGCGGGGAAAGCGGCTATGGATTGGGCTTATCGCTCGCCTCCGCGATCGCGCAACTACATGGCGCGGCTATTGACGCCAGTAGCCATCAGGGAGAAGGTTCACTCTTTACAGTGGAGTTTCCGACGCGCGAAGCGCTGGTGGCGGCTTAACGGCTGGACCGGGGATTCCCTCTGGAATCCCCGCCCTTTGCGCCGCGCCCACCTGAACCGCCCAGAACATATGCCTGGCGCCGATCAGGCGGCGAACCGGAAGGCGACGTACCCCAACAGCGCTCCCATTCCGGAGCCCGCGAGGACGTCGCTTAAAAAATGCATGCCGACGATCACGCGGGAGACGGCCACATTGAGGGCAAGGACCAGCATAACCGGCATGATTTCGGGGTAAAAGGACCCCAGAGATAACGCCACCGCGAACGCCGTCGTCGAATGACCCGACGGAAACGAGAAGCGATCTCTCGTGGCGGTGCGCGCCCAGCAGTGAGGTTCGATATCACCGGGACGCGTTCGGCGAAAAATGCGTTTCACGATATGAAAAAGCAGAATGCCCTCGGTCACCGCGATCGATGCGGCTTCGAGCGCGCGAAAACGCGCTGGGCCCGACGAAAGCAGTACAGCCACGCCGATCAGTGCCCACAGCCAGCCGTCTCCCGCTCGGGTTGCGCCCAGCATCCACCAGCGGACCCAGCGGGGAGCGCGCCATCGGTTAACGCGGCGCATGAGTTTTTTGTCCGGCGCCGAAAGCGTGGAAGAGACGCGTGCGCGGGAGATAGTCATCACACAATCTCCCTCATTGCGGCGTTCGGCTCCACGGGCCTGTTCACCGCGCCCCAGTACCACGCGAAGGCGAGTTCGCGAAAATAATTAGCCGCGGTAACGACCGGCGCGAGGGCGAACAACACGGACAAAAGAGGCGTATAAGGCCACCAGTCGTTCTGGCGAACAAGTTGCGCGCCAATGGAGAGGACGGCGCCCGTGAGCTTCCAGTAATCGCCCGACTCGCCGCCTGGCACGCAGTGGCCCCGGCGAATTCCAAGCAGAAAGTCCTCAACGGTATGGGCGAGCGGAACCTCCGTATAGGTCTTCCCCGCGCAATGGAGCGTATGAGCGTCGCTCCCGCCGATAGCGGGTTTGTTGAAGCGCTCCGCGAATTCGGCCGCAAGGCGGTTTGCGCACGAGAGCATCTGGCCGTTCACGGCTTCGATTCCGGGAAAATCTCTCGCGAACATCGCGAAATCTTCTTCTTTGCGCGGTCCCGTCAGGCTGGAATAAATATGATTCGCGGTCACGAAAAGCCGGCGCTCCATGGCATATGCCAGCAGGCTCATAACGTCCGTGCGTCGCCGCTGCAGTTCAATGTGATCGCGCTCGGAAATACCATAGACGCCGGCGTGCATCTCCGCCCCGCTCGGTAGTATGCACGTTACTTCTTCGCTCAGAAAAAAGTCTTCGTAGTGACGGAGTTCTTCGGCGGCGTCGATCGAATCGTGATCGGTTACAGTTACGAGATCCATTCCCCGGCGCTTCAGAATCTCATAAAGGGCGCGGGGCTCGTTGTAGGACTCACGGCAATACCTGTCGAGCACGGGTACAGTGCACATCCCGGAGTGCGCGGTATGCACATGGAGGTCGCACCTCATGATCCCTTTGTAAACCGGGCGCGTTACAGCAGCGTGATGGAAAGGCGAAAGCTTGATGAAGGTGTATCGTTAAGCATTGATGCCACTCAACTTATCCCGGAAACTCCGCAGCCAGGAGTGGTGGTCTGGCAAAGAATACTACAATTTCTCGCGACGAGCGTGGCTTCGCTCCGAAGGTTTCACCGCGGACGTCTTTCAGAATCGGCCCGTAATCGGAATCTGCAATTCCTGGAGCGAACTGAACAATTGTAACGCCCACCTCCGCAGCGTAGCCGAAGCCGTCAAGCGCGGCGTCTGGCGCGCGGGCGGTTTCCCCCTTGAGTTCCCTACCATCTCGCTCGGCGAGATGTTCATGAAACCGACATCGATGCTTTATCGCAATCTCATGTCGATGGACGTCGAGGAGTCGATTCGTGCGAATCCGATCGATGGCGTGGTCCTGCTTTGCGGATGTGATAAAACCACGCCAGCCCAACTTATGGGCGCCGCGAGCGCCGATCTCCCCGCGATAGTAGTGACCGGCGGTCCGATGCTGAGCGGCCAATGGCGCAACCGCAAGCTGGGCGCCGGTACCGACGGCCGCAAACTCTTCGATCTCTTTCGCGCCGGAAAGCTTACTGAAGAAGAGTGGTGCGAAGTCGAAAGCGGCATCGCGCGCAGCGCTGGACACTGCACGGTAATGGGAACGGCCAGCACCATGGCCGCAGTTGCCGAAGCGCTTGGAATGACGCTGCCCGGATGCGCCGCTATCCCCGCCGCTGATTCGCGCCGCCTGACGATCGCCGAACTCAGCGGCCAGCGCATCGTGGAAATGGTTTGCGAAGACCTTCGCCCATCGCGCATCATGACGCGCGAAGCGCTGGAAAACGCGATCACGGTCGATATGGCGATCGGGGGCTCGACCAACGCTGTTGTTCATCTTCTCGCGTTGGCCGGACGGCTCGGAATCGCGCTGCGACTGGACGATTTCGATAGAGTCTCCCGCAAGACTCCGTGGATCGTCAACGTAAAGCCCTCCGGCGACTATCTGATGGAGGACTTCTTCGAAGCGGGTGGCGTGCCCGCTGTCATGCGGGAAATCCAGCCCCTCTTGCACGCCCACGCTACGACCGCCAACGGAAAAACCATCGCCGCGAACCTCGCCGGCGCCGAATGCTGGAATCGCGAAGTTATCCGCACGGCCGAGACAGCTCTTTCTAAGGAGGGTGGCACCGCGGTGCTCCGGGGCAATCTCGCCCCGCGCGGCGCGGTCATTAAGCCGACCGCCGCTTCTCCCCGGCTGCTGCGGCATCGAGGTCCGGCCTTTGTCTTCGAAAACTATGCCGAAATGCACCACCGGATCGACTCGCCCGACCTTCCCGTCACACCCGAAACGGTGCTGGTCATGAAGAACTGCGGCCCGAAGGGCGCGCCCGGTTTCCCGGAATGGGGTCAGATTCCGATGCCGCGCGTCCTGCTCGATAAGGGAATCGATGATGTGGTGCGAATCAGTGACGCCCGTATGAGCGGAACCAGTTTCGGAACCGTAGTGTTACACGTGGCGCCGGAATCCGCTGCAGGAGGTCCGCTCTCCGCCGTCCGAACCGGCGACATGATCGAACTGGACACCACGGCTCGTTCTCTCAATTTGCTTGTGGACGATTCGGAGATTGAACGCCGCCAGATCGATCGCCCGGAACCCCCGTCACACTACGAGCGGGGCTACGGCTGGATGTTCCTCCGTCATGTCAATCAGGCCGATGAGGGCTGCGACTTCGACTTCTTAAAGAAAACCTGATTTCTTTGTAAAGACTCCGTGAGCTATCGTAATGCAAATGACATTCCTGCTGCTCTGCGGCTTGGCGATCGCCGCTGTCATCGTTCTGTCGAGGATGTATGGGCGCGCGATCGCCACGGTAGCGGCGGCAACCTGCGGGGTTTCCGTAGCAGTGGTGATGCCGCCGGCGTTTTCTCTGGCAGTGGACCGTCTCGCCGATCAGGCGACGCTCGCTGCGTACGGATTGCTGAGCGTCTTCGTGTTGTTACGGATGCCAAAGCGGTGCGAAGGCGCCCGGCAGGATGCTGCGTTCTCGGCGGCTATCAATGAGGAAAGGCATCCGTTCCCGGAAACGCGGTTAGCCAAAATTGTCCAGGGCATCGCCGCGCGCCGCGAGCTTGCCGCGCGCAATGTTGAGATTTCTGTGGGAGATCTCGCCCTCAGTTCGTGCCCCGAAAAGGCGGAAAGAATTCTCGACGAAGTATTTGCCGCGGCTCTGGCGGAACCGGGCATCGAAGCTGTCGCGGTTTACGGCGGCCGGTGGCCCGGTCAGGACCGAGTGTGGGTTGCGGCGCGTTACCGCGAGCTCCCGCCCGACGGCTTTGTTCTCGCCAACGGGAGAAAAGATCGCGATAATCCAGGGCTGGGCGCAGGTCCGGTGACTTGGTTCGACAACGGCTTCGAGCGCGTGTATCAGATTCCGTTGCCCGCCCTCACCCGATAATCATCGCGAATAGGCGAGAACCTCTGTTTTCCCGTCTGCGGACATGGCGGACCGTTCCACCTCAAGCGAATGGCCGTCCGCCGCCAGCGTGAAGCGCCTCCGCGTGACCTCGTTTCCTTTCGTCCTCAGCTCAATGAGCTTAGGACCGTTGAACCATAATGCAACCTTGGCGGGGTGCCCCTCGTCTTTGATCTCGCAGTCTTTGCCGACTGTATTGCAGGTAAACTCGGTGAGCACCTGATCGCCCCTGAACTCCTGCACGTGGATCTTGTCGGGTGTTTGCTCGACGACGAGCTTCACGGACGGGTCTGTCTTAAGGACCCAAGTACCCGAAAGCGCTGGCGGGGAAGTCTGGGCTACCCCCGAGCCAATAACAAAAAAGCAGGCGAACGCGCTGAGCACGACTCTGGTCATAACAATTGCTCCGGCATGAGCATATTCCCGAAGCAATCATTTGGGCATCCTGTCGAGACAGGATAAGAGAGATCTAGATGTGGTACATCATGCTTTCCACGACTTGCTTCTCTGAGCGTCCGGAATCCACCTGACGCAGCAAGTCCGCGAGAGTAGTCCTGTCCAGCACCTCCGAGATTGCATCGCGCACACGCCGCATGATGACGCGCGTTCCGCAGTTCTCGACGTCCTGACACTCGTCGCACGCGCGGAATGCCGTTTCACTGGCGCACGGAAGCGGCGCGAGCGGCCCTTCAATAATGCGGATGATCGAGCCGATCGTGACGGCTGAGGGTGGCCGGTTCAGGTAGTACCCGCCCTTCCGACCGAGTTTGCTCTCGAGCAACCCGCGGCTCTTCATATCAAGAAGGATGGCCTCTAGGAACTTGATCGGAATTGCCTCCTCGCGAGCGAGCGTGCCGATGAGAACCGGACCTTCCTTATATCGGCGCCCCAGGGCAAGCATGGCTTTGAGACCGTATTGCGTTCGTTTGGAAATAGTGCGCACGGCAATTCCAGATTACTGCTAACCGCGCGACGGCGTATGCGCAATTTCGCAATTTGGAAATCAAGTGCGGATGCGCAGCGCTTTCATTTCCGAATGCCGCTGCAACTCGAATGCCGCATCCGAATCTGGTTCGTGGCTCGAATCCGGTTGACGGGCTTGCAACCCGAGGTCCGATCAACTTCGACGTCGACCTCCAGCCGGCGCTGCGGTCGGAGAGCGCTTCCATTTCCAGTTCCGAGTGGACGCGTTCAACGTGTTCAACCATCCGACCTTAACGAGTCTGAACACTACCTCGAACTTCAGGGCCTGTCCGCAGAGCAACGGCTTCATTAGACCGGTTGCCGGCTTTGGCAGCCAGCGGCGGCTTACAACTCGGCCTTTTTGGCTTTATTGATAGACTCCGGGAAGAACAAATCATGGTGCTATCGAGAAGATCCTTTGCGTTGAGCGCGGTCGCCGCGGGCCTGGTGGAAGCTCAGGAAAAGAAGCCCTTCACAGCGGGTGAAGTTATTGATCGCATCAAAAAGAATGTCGGTGTTCCGTGGCGCGCGGAGACGGTGGACACGATCAAATCCGGCAACTCGGACACGCCGGTCACCGGCATCGCCACGACCATGATGGCAACTCTCGACGCGGTCGAGCGCGCCTCCGCCGCCGGCAAGAACATGGTCATAACCCATGAGCCGACCTTCTATTCCCACGAAGACAAGACGGACACTCTTAAGGACGACCCGACCTATCGCTTCAAACAGGACTTCCTCGATCGTCATAAGATGGTCGTGTTTCGTTTTCACGATCACTGGCACGCGCATCGCCCCGACGGTATCGCCACCGGCATGATCGAAGCGCTGGGCTGGACAAAGAACGTAGATCCCGCCAATTCCCGCCAGTTCCTATTCGATGGACTCACGCTCGGCACTCTGGCGAAGCAGATGCAGGACAAACTCAAAATCAAAGCCATGCGCGTCGTCGGCGATCCGGACCTGAAGGTTCATACCGTCGCGGGCAATTGGGGTTATGCGGGCAGCCTGCGCCCGTTCACGCGGCCGGACCTCGACGTTCTGGTCATCGGCGAAGCGCGCGAATGGGAACTCATCGAATACGCCGCCGATACGGTCACGTCCGGAAAGAAAAAAGGCCTGATTGTGCTGGGCCACATCCCCTCCGAGCAGGCAGGCATGAAATATTGCGCAGACTGGCTGAAGACCTTCATTTCCGAGGTTCCAATCGAGTTTGTACCGGCGGCCGAACCGTTCTGGAGACCTGATGCGGGGTAGGCCTTCGCGCCTGCTCTTTGCATTTCTCATCGCCGCGCCCGCATCTTCCGCGGTTACCCCCTGCGCGACTTGCCATCCGAAGGTCGCTGCCTCCTACGCCAAAACCGGGATGGCGCGATCGTTCTATAAACCCAGTTCGGTCGAATCGGCGAAGTATTATCACCAGCTTTCCGATACCTGGTACGCGATGGAGCAGCGCGACGGCGCGCTGTACCAGCGCCGCTGGCGCATCGGATACGACGGTAAGGAGACAGAAGTACAGGATTCGCGCGTCGATTTCGTAATGGGCTCCGGCAATCATGTGAAGACATTCCTCACGCAGATCCCGCGTGGTGCCCTGATCGAATTACCCCTCGCCTGGTATTCGGAAGGCGGCGGGACGTGGGCAATGAATCCGGGACATGACCGCGATTACGCGCTGCCCCCGCGCGCCGTGGCGTACGAGTGCATGTTCTGCCACAACGCCTACCCCAAAATCCCTGCGGGACACGAGGAGCCCGGAAGCGAAGCTCTGTACGAAGGTGAACTGCCGCAGGGCATCGACTGCGCGCGCTGCCACGGACCCGGCGATGCGCACGTGCGCGCCGCCGAAACCGCGGGCGCCAAAGTCGAAGACATCCGCAAGGCGATCGTGAACCCCGCTCGTCTCGATCGTGACCGCCAGATGGAGGTGTGCATGCAATGCCACCTCGAAACAACCAGCCTCCAGTTGCCGCACTCGATCGTGAAATACGGCCGCGGTCCCTTTTCCTATCGCGCCGGAGACCCGCTCGGCGATTTCGAGTTGTTCTTCGACCATGCGCCCGGCAGCAAATATCAGGACGATTTCGAGGTCGCCCATTCCGCCTATCGCCTCCGCAAATCGAAGTGTTTTCTCGAAAGCAAGATGACGTGCCTCACCTGCCACGATCCTCACGACGTACCCAGAGGAGCCGAAGCTACGACGCATTACAACAGCGTTTGCGGCTCATGCCACCAATCGCTGGCGGCTACGCACCCCAAAACAACGGAATGCGTCACCTGTCACATGCCGAAGCGACGCACGCAGGACGTCATTCACGCAGTAATGACCGATCACTACATTCAACGCCGCCCGCCGTCCGGAAACCCCCTCGCGCCCCTGACCGAACGTGCGGAATTCGATCGCAACGAATATCACGGCGAAGTGATCCCGTATTATCCGAAGCCGTTCCCGCCGACGTCCGAGTCTGCACTCTATCTCGCCGTTGCTCAGGTAACGCAAAAAAGCAATCTCAAGGCGGGCCTGCTGCATCTGGCTGCCGACATCGAGAAGGAGAAGCCGTCGCGCCCCGAGTTCTACACCGAACTCGGTGAAGCATGGCTCGCCGCCGGGAATCCTGCGAATGCGGTTAAGCCTCTCAACGAGGCGCTCCGCCGCGAACCAAGCTCGTCGGTCATCCTTCTGGACCTCGCGGCTGCCCTCTCGCAGTCTGGCAACACGAAAGCCGCGGCCGAAGCTCTGACCCGAGGCGTGAAATCCGCGCCGGACGAACCGCTGCTCTGGTACCAACTCGGCCTCGCCACCGCCGGCATCGAGGCTTTCCAGAAAGCCATCGCCCTCGACCCGTTTCTGGCTGACGCCTACAACCAGATGGGTTCGCTCCGCGCGGAAGCGGGCGACTTCGACGGCGCTCTCTCCGCCTGGCGCAACGCTCTGCGAATCGAACCCGATATGCCGGACGCGCAGGGAAATCTCGCGCATCTGCTCGCTGCGCAGCGCAACATGCCGGAAGCTGAATACTATTTCCAGCGAGCCATCAGGCTCAAGCCCAACGATGCCGACATCCGGGTGAACTACGCCGTCACCCTTGCCAGTCTGAACAAGTTCCCCGAGGCCCGCGCGCAGGCCCTGGCAGCTGTCAAAGCAGATCCGAAATCGGCCGACGCGCACAACTTCCTCGGGACGCTGTTCGCGCATGACCTCGATGCTGACGCTGCCCTTCGCGAATTTCTGGAAGCCGTCCGGCTTCGCCCGGCTTTCGGTCTCGCTCATCTCAACGCTGCCGGAATTCTGGCGGCCAAGGGTGAGGCGGTCGCGGCGCGCCAGCATCTGCGCGAAGCCGCGAAGGACCCGGATCCTGCCATACGCCAGCGAGCGGAACAAGCGCTCCGCTGAAAAGCGTTGACATACGAAAATCTTCGTAGTAATGTCTTCGTAGATGGCATCTCCGGAGAGACCTACTGACGCCGAGCTCGAAATCCTCAATGTTCTCTGGAGCCGCGGTCCCAGCACCGTGCGCGATGTTCACGAGGAGATCAATCGTTCGCGTCCGGCGCAATACACCACGATCCTGAAGCTCATGCAGATCATGGCGACAAAAGGTCTGGTGAGCCGCGACGAGCAGGCTAGGGCCCACATCTACCGCGCAACCCGTCCGCGCGAATGGACGCAGCGACAACTCGCGGGCGACCTGATGCGGCGGGCATTCGGCGGCTCGGCGCGAAGCCTACTCATGGGCGCGCTGTCGGCCCGAAAGGCCTCGCACGAGGAACTCGATGAGATCCGGCGATTGCTGAACGAATACGAGAAGAACGAATTCAATAAGGAGTCGAAATGAATACCGCGCTGACCACCGCGCTCGCCGGAGCGCTGTTCCATTTTCTGTGGGAAGGGGCCGCTCTCGCCCTTCTGACTGGTCTCGGGCTCCTGCTGTTCCGCAGTCCGAGAGCGCGATACGCCGCGGCCTGCGCCGCGATGTTCGCCATGCCCGTCGCGTTCGTGGTTACGACAGCGATTCTCTATTCCCCGAAGCCGCTTACGGCCAACGCGATTCGTCTGGCGCAATTCAGTCTCGCGACAGCCGGCGCCGGCTCGCTTCTCGGCCAAGGTCTTCCCTGGTACGTACGGGTCGAGCAGTCGATGCGCATTTTCGTGCCCTTCTGGCTTTCGGGAATGGCGCTGCTCTACCTGCGCAGCGCGGCTGGCTGGTTCACGGTTCGAAGCCTTCGCCATGAAGCCCAGGCGTGCGCTTCGCCTGAATGGCGGGACCGCACGGCGGCGCTCGCCCGGCGTTTGGGAGTGGGCCGCGCGGTCAGTCTCCTCGAATGCCGCCGCGTCGATGTGCCCGTCGTCGCCGGATTCCTTCGGCCAGCGATTTTGCTTCCCGTTGGCTGCGTCACGAATATGCCCGCGGATCAGATCGAACTGCTCCTGGCTCACGAACTGGCTCACATCCGCCGCCTCGACTATCTGGTGAACCTCGCGCAGAAAGCCATTGAAGGGCTCCTCTTCTATCACCCCGCGGTCTGGTGGGTGTCGAACGTCATCCGCCGCGAACGCGAATACTGCTGTGACGATGCCGTCCTTGCCCTGGGATCCGAACCTGCGCGTTATGCTTCCGCGCTTGCAGGGCTCGAACACAATCGTTTAGCTCTCGCGCCGGGCGCCAATGGGGGTGACCTCTCCTCGCGCGTCCGCCGCATCCTTCGCCCTTCTGCAGACGCGAGCCCCGCCCCGATTTTCGCTGTCATTCTCCTCGCTATTTCGTGCGCAATCGTGTTCGCAGCGGTCCAGCAGCAAGACGCCTCGCAATCAGCAAAGGCAGCGCTCCAGGCCGAACTCGCCGCTCCTTGGGATAAATGGGTCAAAGAAGACGTCGCCTACATCATCACTGACGCCGAACGCCGCGCATTTCGCGCACTCACGACCGATGCCGAGCGGGAACAATTCATCGTACAGTTCTGGCTCCGGCGCGATCCTACGCCAGGCACTCCCGAGAACGAGTTCAAAGAAGAGCACTACAGGCGCATCGCCTACGTTAACGGCCGTTTCGCGGATAACAACGTCGCCGGATGGAAGACCGACCGCGGCCGCATTTACATCACCTTCGGCCCTCCGGACGAAATCGACTCGCACCCGTGCACAGGCGCCAACACAGCCAAGGAAACCTGGCGCTACCGCTTCATCGAAGGAATTGGCAACAACATCCTCATCGAATTCGACGATCCTGCCTGTACAGGCGAATACCGTATGGTCCCGGACCCAAACGGCGTGGCGGCTACGCGCTCGCCCCAGAGGTAACGTAGGCGATCAACGCAGCCGGGTCATCCGTAATGATCCATTCGATGCCCATAGCGATGAGCCGCCCCCACGCGCGCGGCTTATTCACTGTCCAGGGCATTACGAGAATCCCGGCCTTCTGAGTTCGCTCAAGCTCCCGAGCCGACACAAGCCGGAAATGCGGCGAGACGCAGCGGGCGTGGGCGCGTTCTGCTATCCCGACCCAATCGATAGCGTGATGCGCCGTCAGCGCCACCAGCGGAATCTCCGGACGCAGTTCATGCGCCGCGCGCAGAACGGCGTGCTGGAAGCAACGCAACGCCACCCGGTGCGCCAGGCCCGCGCCGTCCACGCAATCGAAGATCCTGCGCGCGAACTCGCGCGGCGCCGGGGTCAGCGCGCCGCACTCTTTCGCTTCGATATCGAACACCACGCTGCTTCCGGCGCCAAGCGCCAGGACTTCGTCGAGCCGTGGAATATACGGCGGCAGATCCTCCACCGCGCAGCTCACCGGATCATGCGACACCACCAGTTCGCCGTCCGTCGTGAGCACGACATCCAGTTCCACCGCGTCCGCCCCGCATGCGATCGCATGCCGGAACGCGGCGATGCTGTTCTCGCGATGCGTTGCGAGGCAGCCGCGATGACCCACGACGCCCACCGGATTGCGGCGGGGAAACCAGCGCGTTTCGGACAATTCGGCTAGGATGGATTCAGCATGACACGCCGAACCGTACTGGCGGCGCTCGCCGCCGTCGGCCTGAAGGCGCAGCAACCGGACCAGGAGCCCGATCCCGCAAAACCCAGATTCGGCTATTCAGCCCCGAAGCGCGACACGCCCATGCTCTGTATGTACTCCGGCGATCTCGCGAAGCTGCATTACGCGCAGATTGGAGACGTGGCCGCGCAAATCGGCTTTGAAGGCATCGACCTCACCGTCATGATCGGCGGCCATGTCGATCCACGCATCACGAACGTCGACCTCGTGCGCGCTTTCGAAAGCATTCGCGGATCCAATCTCGAAGTGCCGATGATCACCACCGCTATCAATACTCCTGCTGACGGAACGATATACCCTGTCCTCTACCTCACCGGCCATTCCCAGATTCCGCTGTTTCGTCTCGGCCTTTGGAAGTACGGTCAATCCCAGGACATCAAACAGCGCCTTCAGCAGGTTCGCCTCGACCTTGCGCAGATCCTTGTCATTGCCCAACGCTGCGGAATTACCGCGTTGTTCCCGAATCACGCCGGCGGCTATGTCGGCGAAGCGGTTTGGGACACGCAGGTCGTAATCGGCGACATGGACCCCCGCTGGGTGGGCTACCTGTTCGATCCCGCCGAAGCGACCGCGGAAGGCGGCCTCGGCGGATGGGAAGCCGCCCTGAAACTCGCAGTGCCTCGCCTTCGGGCGGTCTCTCTCCAGGATTTTTATTGGCAGAAATCCGGAACCGAGTGGAAAATTCAGAAATGCCCGCTTGGCCAGGGCATGGTCGACTGGGATAAATTTTTCGGTATTCTTGCCGCGGCGCGCTTTACCGGTCCGATCTCCATCGCCAACGAATACGCTCCTCAGAACGTTATCGGCGCGCTGGGCAAAGATCTCGAATTCGCCCGAAAGCACGTCGAACGCGCCTGGTCGGGTAAAGGTTCGGATTCGCGCAGTTAGATCGTCGGATCGTCCTTCGGATAGGTCGGAATCGGTTCGGGTTCCGGCGCGGGATCCGGATCCGGCATGGGGTGCGGATGGGGCGTCTGCGATGCCTGGCGGACGAAAACCACCGATTCGGGTTCGCTGAGCGCTAACTCCACGTCGCAGCTGCAGCAGTCGCTGCAGCACCCGCATTTCTCGCAAAGATGATTGCCGCAGGTATCCTTGGTGCAGTTTGCGCAGATACGGGTCGATTCTTCTTCGCAGATGCTACATACAAACGGCATAGGTTATTAGTGAGACGTTGTTCGTTTTGTGTTCTTAGGCGGGTCGCGCGAAATCTCAGCGCGGCAGCGCTGCGCTTCATGGTCGGCGATCAGATACTCCTGCTCCCGCCGATTCGCCAGATCGAGAATATGATTCTGAAGTTTCTCCAACTCGCCCTGATCCTCTGACGCCACAGATTCGATCAAGTCCGCCAGAGCCGCGTTCTGATAGCGCCGCAAGCCGCCCATTAGCGACTGCATCGATCCGTGCAGGGTCTGGACTCGAAACAGGCCCCTCAGGCACTCGGGCATATTATCCGGATGTTGCGCGATTCCCGCCATTTCTGTTCCCACCGCCTGTACCTGTGCGCGAATCGATTCCAGTTGAGCGACGTAGGTTTCTGAAGCGCCCTTCGCGACCCACTCCTGGGCATGAACCTGATCGAGAAGGGGCGTCAGTCGCGCCGTTTGTTTCGCGATCCGATTAAGAATGTCCACCGTTTGAGGATCGTCCGTATACGGAGGAGGAGGCGGCTGTTGCTGAGCGTTTAGTCCAAACCAGCACAACAAGCCGGTGAAAACGACTGCGGCGCCGATAAGACCCGATCGCATTCGCTTTCAGACTAGCATTTGAAACTTGGGATGGACCCTGAAACAGGAAAGGCTCCGGTTTTGCCGGAGCCTTTTTGGAATTTGAGATCGGATGAGACCGGCGAATGCCGCTCAGATACGTTGAACGTTCTCCGCCTGAAGTCCCTTGGGACCCTGCTTGACCTCGAATTCGACCTGCGAGCCCTCATCCAGTGATCGGTAGCCCGTGGACTGGATCGCAGAAAAATGGACGAACACGTCGTCCCCGGTTGACCGCTGGATAAAGCCGTAGCCTTTCGCAGCGTTGAACCACTTAACGGTGCCTTTTTCTTTCACAAACGCTCTCCTGATACGTACCGATCGAGCAGGGTCCCAAAAAGAAAAAGCTACGAGTGTCGTAGCTTCTTTTCGTTCACTGGCATCGATCCGACAACATTGATACTGCGTCAAGGAGTATCTCATAGCCTGTAATGTGAGATCAAGAACGTATTTTT
>Ga0126381_100001879_pt1 | contig 22556 bp, 20 predicted proteins | sample PanSoiMetPlot_28_FD_96465 | JGI IMG/M metagenome (GOLD analysis project Ga0126381, IMG submission 96465) | Tropical forest soil microbial communities from Panama - MetaG Plot_28 | ecosystem: Environmental > Terrestrial > Soil > Tropical forest > Bulk soil | place: Panama | collected 2016-02-17 | reverse complement strand
GACGCGGCGCGGAGCGCGCTCGACGGTCTGAGGGAGAAGGCCTCCGCACCGGACTTCTGGTCCCGCCCCGAGGAGGCGCAGGAGGTCCAGCGGCAGACGCGAGCCTTCGAGCGCAAGCTGGAGACCGCGGCGCGGCTCGACAGCTGGAAGGGTGATCTCGACGCTCTCGGAGAGCTTCTGCGCGAAGGAGAGCCCGCCGAGAAGGACGCGCGCGAGACCCTCGCGGCGGCGGGCGCGTTCGCCGACGAGCTCGAACTCGCCGTGAAGATGAGCGCTCCCGAAGACTCGCGGAACGCCTGGTTCTCGATCCACGCGGGCGCGGGCGGGACCGAGTCGCAGGACTGGGCGGAGATGCTCCTGCGCATGTACATGCGGTTCGTCGAGGCCCGGGGGTGGAAGGCCGAGCTCATCGACCGCCAGGACGGCGAAGAGGCCGGGTTGAAGAGCGCTACGCTCCACGTCGTCGGCGACCATGCGTACGGGTACCTCAAGGGCGAGATGGGCGTTCACCGTCTGGTCCGGATCTCGCCGTTCGACTCGGCGCAGCGCCGCCATACCTCCTTCGCCTCCGTTTACGTGGCGCCCGAGATCGACGAGGACATCGAGATCGACATCGCCGACAAGGACATCCGGGTCGACACCTACCGGTCGAGCGGCGCCGGAGGCCAGCACGTCAACGTCACCGACTCGGCCGTCCGGATCACGCACCTTCCGACCGGAATCGTGGTGACGTGCCAGAACGAGCGCAGTCAGGGGCGCAACCGCGACATGGCGATGCGCGTCCTTCGCGCCCGGCTCTACCAGCGCGCCCTCGACGAGCGGAGGGCCGAAGAGGAGAAACGGGTCGGCGAGAAGAAGTCGATCGAGTGGGGCAGTCAGATCCGCTCGTACGTGCTCCATCCGTACCGGATGGTCAAGGATCACCGCACCGGGGAGGAGACCGGCGACACCGATCGCGTCCTCGACGGCGGTCTCACGCCGTTCATCGAGGCCTTCCTGAAGTGGTCGGCCGACGGCGGCCCGGCTCGTGCCTCCTGACGGCGCGGACCCGCGCCGATCCTGGATGGACGAGCTCGCGGTGCGCCTCGCCGCGCACGAGCGCCCGGTTCTCGAACCCGCGGAGGGACAGCGGCGGGCGGCGGTTCTCGTCCCGCTCTTCGTCCGGGACGGTGCACTGCGGGTCCTGCTGACGCGCCGTACCGAAACCGTCGAGCGCCACCGCGGCCAGATCTCGTTCCCGGGCGGCGTCGAGGAAGAGGACGACGCGACGCCCTTTGCGACGGCCGCGCGCGAGACCGAGGAGGAGCTCGGCATCCCGACCGAGGACGTCCGCCTCCTCGGCGCGCTCACGCCGCTGACAATCGTGACGGACTTCTTCGTCGAGCCGTTCGTCGGGGCGATCCCGTACCCGCACGTCCTTCGCCCGGCCGACGCGGAGATCGCCGAGGTGATCGACGCGCCGGTGGCGGCGCTGCTCGACCCGAAGATCCTGGAGACGCGGCTCCTCCCGGGCCGGGAGGTTCCGACGCTCTTCTACCACTACGGCCATCACGTCATCTGGGGAGCGACCGCGAGGATCCTGCGGGAGCTGCTCGACGCTCTTTCCTGAACCGCTCAGACGTAGGTCTTTTCGCCGGCCTCGACGCGGATCGGCAGCCGGTTCTGCGATGGAGGGAGCGGGCACGTCGAGTGCGGCGTGAACACGCACGGCGGGTTGTAAGCCTTGTTGAAGTCGAGGATGGTCCGGCCGCCGACGGGCGGGACGACGTAGACGAAGCGTCCTCCGGCGTAGGTCTCGCTCCCGTTCGTGCGGTCGCCGAAGACGATCCACCAGTCGGTCTGGCCGCGCTCGAGGATCGGGTCGAGCCGGAGCTCGCGGCCCTCGGCCGAGAAGACGACGGCCCCTGGAGACGTCTCGAGCTCGACGGTCCCGAGGATGCTCGGCACGGGAATGCGACGCGGCGGCTCGTACGGCTCGAGGCGGGCCTCGAAGCGCCAGGCGGGATCGACAGGAAACGCGGGGATCGGCCGCAGAGAGCGGCGGGCCGCGTGGTCCACGTCGCGGACGCGGGCCGCGAGACGCCCGCTACGCTCCACGAGATGAAAGCGCGCAGTTCCGAAAGCCACAACCGTCGGCGAATCCGCGGCGTCCGAGGCCAGGGGCATTGGATCGCCCCCGTCCGCGGGGAGGAACACGGCTCCGCCGCCCCCGAGCCGGATCGTGCCCGCCCGGCGGGGAGCGCCTCCGGGGAGGACGACCGCGCTGGACGGGTCCGCGCCTACGGAGTTGTCGCCCGCCGCGAGCCAGAAGAGTCCGGTGAGCGACAGCCAGCCGCTCTCCGAGACGAGACGTTCGACCCGCCTCCGGCGCCACAGCTCGATCTCGGCGGCGTATTCGGGGGAGGCGCTCAATCCGCAGCTAGGAGGCGGCCTTCTCGAGCGTGGTGAGCTCCGCGGCGCGGGCGAGGTTGGCCTTCGCCGCCTCGAACCCCGCGTCGATCGCGAGCGCCTTTTCGAACGCCTCGACCGCGGTGGAGTACTCGGCGCGGTCCACCCGCACGACGCCGAGGTTGTTCCACAGCACGGGCGACTTCGTGTTGCTCTCGACGGCCTTCAGGAGGGCGGCCTCGGCCTCGGCGAGCTTCCCCTCCGCCCGCAGCGCGGCGGCGAGCCCGGCCGCGGCTTCCTCGTCGAGCGGGTCGAGGGCCAGGGCGGTCGCGTACGCGGCCGCGGCGTCGTCGAGCTTCTTCTCGGCGATGCGCGTCTGGCCGAGCGTGCCCCAGACCGCGGTGTCGTTCGGGGTCAGGCGGGCCGCCTCGGCGAGCTCCCGCTCGGCCTCCTTCCACATCGCCTTCTTGCGGTACGCGCGGCCGAGGTTCTCGTGGTACAGGGCCGAGCTCGGGTCCAACCGTACGGCTTCCATCAGCGCCTCGATCGCGCGGTCGACCTCGTCGGAACGGTACAGGAAGACGCCGTAATCGTTCCGGGCTTCGGCGGATGCCGGGTCGATCTCGATCGCGCGGCCGAAAGCGATGCGCGCCGCGCTCTTGTCGCCGAGCTCGCTCATCGAGCGGCCGAGGCCCCGGGCCGCCTCGACGCTCTTCGGGTCGAGGTCGAGGGCCCGGCGGTAGTGGGCGGCGGCGGTGTTCCACTTCTTCTGGCGCTCGGCGACGACCCCGAGTCCGAGCTCCGAACGGAAATTGGCCGACTCGAGGACGATCGCCGCCGTGAACTCGCGCTCGGCGTCCGCGTTCTGGCCGAGCGCCAGCGCGGCGTCGCCGAGGATGCGGTGAGCCTCCGCGCTCTTGGGGTCGGCGTCCGCAGCCTGCTTCGCGAACGAGGAGGCCGCCCGGAAATTGCCGGCGGCCAGAGCCTTGCTGGCGGATTCGAGGAGGGCGGAGGGCGCGGAGGGAGCGGACGGAGCGGCGGCTGCGCCTCCGTCGGCGGGAGCGCCGATCGGGGCGGAGCTGACCGGGGCCTTCGCGAGGTCGGCCGCCTTCCTGCGAGCCGCTTCCGCGTCCGACGTCTTGCCGAGCTTCTCGTCGGCCTCGGCGATAAGCCGAAAGATCTCCGGATCCGTGGACGCGGACGCGCGCTTCAGGTCGAAGAGGGCGTCCTCCGCTTTTCCGTCGGCGAGCTTCGCCTTCGCCGAGCGCTTGAGCTCGTCGTAGTCGATCGCCGGAACGTTCGCCCCGGAGACTTCGGCCCGGACGGTCGCGGCGAGGTTGGCAAAATCGGGGCTGTAGAAGTCGGGCAGGACCTGGAGGTCCGGCCGGGCCGAGAGGGCCGACTTGAGCTCCTCGCGGGCGCTCTTGGAGTTTCCGGCGATGTAGTAGGACCACGCGCTCTGAAGAAAGAGATTCGCCTTGCGGTCGGCGGAGATGCCGGTCGCCTCGGCCGCGCGGACGTACTTTTCGCCGGCCTCCTTGAACTTCCCCGAGTCGAAGGCCTTCTTCGCGTCCGCCTCGAGCTGCGCCGCATCCTGAGCGAGAGCCGTCGTGGCGAGCAGACCGACGGACAGGGAGAACAGGACGGCGGCGGCGAGACGCATCAATTGCCTCCCGTGGAGGGCGACGGCGCCGGGGGCGTCCAGGTCTGCTCCGCGCCTTCGTCGACCTTCACTCTCTCGGTCACCGGGTTCATGCCTTCGCGCGAGAGCGTCACGGTGTACGTCCCTGGCGCGAGGGTGACCCGCGCATCGTCCGGGAGCCGTCCGCGGTATTTTCCGTCGACGAGAACGCTCGCTCCGCTCCAGAGCGGCGCTTCGATGACGAGCTGTGACACCGGGAACTGGTAGTGGATCCTCGAGTCGCTCTTCGGGCCGACCTCGAACTTCCGCTCGTGGGCCGGGAATCCCTTGGCTTCGAAGCGGACCGTGTGCTGGCCCTCCGCGAGCGAAACGGTGCGCGCGGGGATCGAAGGCCCGATGACCTTGCCGTCGATCGAGAGCGTCGCGAGCGGCACGGACGAGAACTGGATCTTGAAGGTGCGCGGCGGCGCGGGCTTCTCGGGTGGCGCGGGCGGAGCCGGCGTCGGCAGCTCCGCCACCGCCGCGGTCGCCACCGGGGGCGGCGGCGCCGGGGCGGCCTTGGCGGCTTCGCCGACGCCTAGGCGCGGCTCGGGGAACTCGAGCGAAGCCGTTGGCTGAGGCGCGGGCGTGGGAACGACCCGAGCGGGCGGCGCAGGAACGGCCTCGGGCTGACGGCTCAGCAGGCGGTAGATCTCGGCGCCGGCGACCCCGAGGACCAGCAGCCCCGCCAGGATCGTGATTCGGGTCTTGCGCCCGGACCCCGCCGTCGCGACGCTCAGCCGGAGGCCCTCGTCCAGCGCCTGACGGACGGTCCCGTCGACCGCGGACTCGGAGCTCGGGTCGCGGAAGTTGACGAGCTCCAGGGGAGGCCGCACCCCGCCCGAGATCGAAGCGGAGGTCGGGGTGGCGTCGGGGGAAGGAACCCGAGCGAGCGCTCCGGACGGGGGAGTGATGTTCAGCGGCGCCACGCCGCTCGAGGGCGTGGCGAGCGTCGTGTCGTCGTCGGCATTTGGAGGCCGCGCCGCGCGCACGGTGTCGGGGAGGACCTGGGTGACCGGATACCGGCCCGACGCTCCGGCGAGCTCGCGATGGATGGCCTGCAGATCACGGCGCAGCTCCTCCATCGTCGGATACCGGTCGGCGGGATTCTTCGCGAGCGCCCGATTGACTACGGCCACGAGGGCCGGCGGAGCGTCCGGGGCGATCTGCTCGAGCGGCTCGGGGTTCTCGTTCAGGATCTTGTAGAGGATCGTGGACAGGTGCTCGCCACGGAAGGGCTTGCGGAACGCGATCAGCTCGTATGCGAGAACCCCCATGGCGAAGACGTCGGTGCGGCGGTCGATCGACTCGCCGCGGATCTGCTCGGGCGCCAGGTACGCGGACGTGCCGAGCGTGATCCCGGTCTGGGTCAGGTTGGACTCGGTCTGCAAGGACTTCGCGATCCCGAAGTCCATGACCTTGACTGTCCCGTCCTCGAGGATGCGGACGTTGGCCGGCTTGACGTCGCGATGGATGATGCTGGCCGAGTGGGCGTAGCCGAGACCTTCGGCGATCGCCGTGAGGATCTCGACCTTCCGCAGGACCGGAATCGGCTCGCCCCGCTTGATCTTCTTGTCGAGGTCCTCGCCGGTCAGGAACTCCTGGACAATGTAAGGGATGCCGTTCTCGACGCCGAAGTCGTAGATCGTCGTGATGTTGCGGTGGTGAAGGTTGCCGGCGAGCTCGGCCTCGCGGAAGAACCGGTGCTTGATCTCGTCGTCGTTGACCTGGCAGGTCTTGATCGCGACGGTCCTCTTGATGAACGGGTCCCGTCCGCGGTAGACGGCGCCGAAGCCGCCGACCCCGATCTGCTCGGAAACCTCGTACTTTCCGATCTTTTCGAGCATCCCCCCGTCCAGAACCCCGCTAGTGTAAACGAAGCGGCCGACGCCCGAAACCATTCCCCGGCAACGGCTTTGCCTCGGTACACTCTTCGCGATGCGACGTCGTGCGGGCATACTTCTCGCTGCATTCGCGGCAGTGGCGGCGTCGTCGTGCCGCAAGCTCGAAGCTCCGCGGCTCGACGCGGTGCGCGCCCTCCAGGCGAAGGTTCGTCCGAGATTCACGCCGCCGCCGGACGGACTTCTCAAAGACGCTCAGATCGACGCCTATCTCAAGGTGCTCCGGGCGTCCGGGCGCCGGCCGCCGTCCGACGTCGCAGGATCGATGGGGATCGATCCCGCGGAGTTCGCCTGGGTGCGCGCACGCATCGCAGAGGCGTTCCTCGCGCTCGATGCGCGACAGGTATCCGACGCCGCGGTCGAGAATTACACGGCCGCGCTCGCCCGGCTCAGGGAAACGCGCCGGACGACGCGGGACGCGCGAATCGCGTCGCGCCTCGAGGTGGAGATCGCCGCTCTCGAAAAAGAGCGGGCGAGCTTGCATCGGCCGTTCCCGGCCACGCCGGCCAGCCGCAACGCCGTCCTCGTCGCTCCCCGCCGCGCGGAGCTCGAGCAGATCGGTCCGTGACGCCCGTCGAACGCTTTCTCGCGGACGAGATCGAGGCGGGTTCGTTTCCAGGCGCGGTGGCGCTCGTCGGAACGCGCGACGGTGTCCTCGCCGAGACGGCCGCCGGAGCGGCGTGCGTCGAACCCGGGCGCGCCGACGCGACGGCCGACACGCTCTTCGACCTCGCGAGCCTGACGAAGCCCCTGTGCTCGGGAGCGCTCGCGGCGCGGGCGGGCTCATCGCTCCCGCTCGACGCCGCGCCGGGCCGCTACGTCCCGGGCTGGAAGCGGACGCGCTACGACGGCATCACCGTCGGGAGCCTGCTCACGCACACGTCCGGCCTGCCCGCCTGGTTACCGTTCTATGCGCGGGGCGAGGGCGCCGAGGCGTACCGGCGGACGCTCGCGGAGATCGAGCCCGAGGCGAAGCCGGGGGAGCGGGTGATCTACAGCGACGTGAACTTTCTGCTCCTCGGCGAACTCCTCGAGACCGTTTTTGGCGGACCTCTCGACGCGGCGTTCACGGCGCTCGTCGCCCAACCGGCGGGCTCCCGCGCGAGGTTCGGGCCGGTGGATCCGGCGTCCGCCGCCGCGACGGAGAAGGGCGACCGCTTCGAGCGGGCGATGACCGAAGCGCGCGGGCTCTCGTATCCGCGCTTCCGCGACGGCGTCGTGCGCGGCGAGGTCCACGACGGCAACGCGTACCGCCGCGGCGGGATCGCCGCTCATGCCGGCCTTTTCGGCACAGCGCGGGACGTGTGGACGCTCGCGCGACCCTGGCTCGAGCCGGAACGCGCGACGCTCGGCCGGGATCGCACGCCGGATCTCTCGGAAGCGCGGGGCCTCGCATGGCAGGGACGCCGGGCCGCCGGGTCGGCGATTCCGCGCATGTCGGACCGCGCCTTCGGGCACACCGGGTTCACCGGGACCTCTCTGTGGATCGACCCGGAAGCCGGACTCGTGGCGGTCCTGCTCACGAACCGCATCCATCCCGTCGTCCGAGAGATCCCGTTCAACGACGTGCGCCGGCGCTTCCACGAGGCGGTGTACGACGCTTTTGCCTGAGGTAGACTCCCGCTTCCGATGGCCTCTTCTTCCCCCGACATCGTGATTCTCGACGGCGCCCGGACTCCGATGGCGGAGTACAACGGGTCCTTCTCGGACGTCTCGGCGATCGACCTCGGGGTGCACGCGTCCGTCGAAGCGCTGCGCCGCTCGAAGACCGAGCCGGGGGAGATCGACCACGCCATCTTCGGCAATGCGCTGCAGACCTCCGGGGACGCGATCTACGGCGCTCGCCACGTGGCGCTCAAGGCGGGCGTTCCCAAAGAGGTGCCGGCCCTGACCGTGAACCGTCTCTGCGGGTCCGGCTTCGAGTCGATCGTGCAGGGCGCCCACCGGATCCTCCTCGGAGAGGCGAAGACCGTGCTTGCCGGCGGCATGGAGAACATGTCGCAGGCTCCCCACGTCATCCGCGGGGCTCGGAAGGGACTCCGTCTCGGCGAGGGCCAGCTCGAGGACTCGCTCATGGTGGCCCTGCTCGATTCGTACTGCGGCCTCTACATGGCGCAGACTTCCGACCGCGTTGCGGCGAAGTACGGCGTCACGCGGGCCGAGCAGGACGCGTACGCGCTCTCCTCGCAGCAGCGGGCGGCGGCGGCGTGGAACGCGTGCCGCCTCTCCGAAGAGGTCGTTCCCGTCGAGGTCAAGGCCGGGCGCAAGACGGTGCGGGTCGAGCGGGACGACCACATGCGGCCCGACTCGACGCTCGAAGCCCTGGCGGCCCTGCCGCCATCCTTCGGCAAGGACGGCTCGGTGACGGCGGGCAACGCCTCCGGAATCGTGGACGGCGCCGCGGCCGTGGTCGTCACGACCGCCGGGAACGCGAAGGCGAAGGGCGTCGCTCCGCTCGGCCGGCTCGTGTCCTGGGCCGTCGTCGGCGTCGAGCCGGAGCTGATGGGCATCGGGCCGGCTCCCGCGGCGCGCGCCGCGATCGCGAAGGCCGGCCTCCAGCCGTCCGACATCGGGCTCTGGGAGATCAACGAGGCGTTCGCCGGCCAGATTCTCGGCGTCGTCCGCGAGCTCGGCCTCGACCGGGAGAAGCTCAACGTCAACGGCGGCGCGATCGCCCTCGGCCACCCGCTGGCGGCGACCGGGACGCGTTGCACGCTGACACTGCTCAAGGAGATGCGTCGGCGCGGGGTGCGCTATGGGCTCGCCGGCGCGTGCATCGGCGGCGGGCAGGGCATCGCCCTCGTCGTGGAGTCGGCCGCTTAGCGTGAATTGGACGGAGCGGATCCTCGACTTCCCGGTGCGCGCCGCGGCAGTCGACGACTTTCTGCGCGAGCTGCGGGCCCACGGGAAGGGCGACTTGAACGCGGTCCTGACCACCCTGAATGAGGGAGGCCTGTGCCGCGAGGCGGTCGAGCGGTGGACCGAGGCGGGCTGGATCGTTCTCGCCCCGAACCAGCCGACGGTCGCCCTCGCGGGGCCGGACTTCGTTCCCGAGCTCGACCTGAGGATGTTCTGCGGAGAAACCGCGGAGGACGAGGGCGGCGACGCGTCGGCCGGTCCGGCCGCAGCGCAAGAGGAGTTCCCCAACGATGACCATCCGTAAAGTCGGCGTGCTCGGCGCGGGCCTGATGGGATCGGGCATCGCCGAGGTCTGCGCCAAGGCCGGGCATGAGACGGTGGTGCGCGAGGTCAGCGACGAGCTCGTGAAGAAGGGTCTGGGCCGGATCGAAGCCTCGCTCGGAAAAGCCGTGGAGAAGGGCAAGCTGCCCGCCGCCGAGCGCGACGCCGCGTGGAAGCGAATCTCCTCGACGACCCGGCTCGAGGACCTGGCGGACTGCGACCTGATCATCGAGGCGATCGTGGAAAACCTCGAGCTCAAGAAGGAGACGTACGCGGCGCTCGACGGGCTCTGCAAACCGGAGACGATCTTCTGCTCGAACACCTCGTCGCTGACGATCACCGAGATGTCCGCGGCCACGAAGCGGGCCGACCGGTTCGCGGGTCTGCACTTCTTCAACCCGGTTCCCGTCATGAAGCTCGTCGAGGTCGTGCGGACGATCTCCACGTCGGACGCGACGGCCGAGACGGTCTTCGCCTTCGCGCGGGGGCTCGGCAAGGAGCCCATCCGGACGCACGACAACTCGGGATTCATCGTCAACCGACTGCTGGTGCCGTACCTGCTGGACGCGGTGCGGGCCCTCGAGGACGGCGTCGGGAGCGCCGAGGACATCGACAAGGGCATGGAGCTCGGCTGCGGCCACCCGATGGGGCCGCTGAAGCTGCTCGACTTCGTCGGGCTGGACACGACCTACGCGATCGCCGAGATCATGTTCGACGAGTACCGCGAGAAGCGGTTCGCTCCGCCGCCGTTGCTCAAACGCATGGTCCTCGCCGGCCGCCATGGCCGGAAGTCCGGACGCGGTTTCTACGAGTACGGAGGCGGGAAGTGAGCGAGTTGCTGAAAGTCGAGACGGCGGATCGCATCCGCGTCCTGACGATTCATCGCCCGGAAAAGCTGAACGCCCTGAACGACGAGGTCATGGCGGCCCTCGACGCGGCGCTCGACGAGACGCGGCACGACGAGGCCGTGGGCGTCCTCATCGTGACCGGAGCCGGCGAAAAATCGTTCATCGCCGGCGCCGACATCGGCGAGCTGTCCAAACTGTCCCCCCTGGGGGGCCGCGATCACTCCCGAAAGGGTCAGGCCATCGTCGCGAAGCTCGAGAACCTCGGCAAGCCCGTGATCGCCGCGATCAACGGCTACGCGCTCGGCGGCGGCTGCGAGCTCGCGCTCGGCTGCACGATCCGGATCGCGTCTGAGAACGCGCGCTTCGGCCAGCCGGAGGTCAAGCTCGGGATCATCCCCGGCTACGGCGGCTCGCAGCGCCTGGCGCGGCTCGTCGGCGAGGGCCGCGCGATGCAGCTGTGCCTGACCGCGGAACAGATCGACGCGGCGGAGGCGTACCGCATCGGGCTCGTCAACAAGGTGGTCCCGGCCGGCCAGGCGTTGGCCGCCGCGAAGGAGATGGCGAAGGCCATCCTCGCCAACGGTCCGATCGCGTGCGCGCTCGTGCTCGAGGCGATCCGACGCGGCCTGGAGATGCCTTTGGCGGAAGGGCTGGTCTTCGAGTCGACGCTCTTCGGCCTCTGCGCCTCGACGGCGGACATGAAGGAAGGCATGGGCGCCTTCCTCGAGAAGCGCCCGGCTCGCTTCACGGGCCGCTGACGGACGAGGCCTCTCGATGGGTACCGATCTCGTCAGCGCCTGCATCTTCTGCGCGGGCTGGCTTTTCGGCATGGATCTCGCGCCGCGCGATGGTCTGTCGGGGCAGATGGGTTTCTCCTACGCGACGATGGCGCGCCGCTACTTCCCGACGCCGGACCGCGTCGATGCTTCCGACGTGACGCCGAAGTTCGTGCTCGTCGGGATGGGCGATGCGTGGCCCGCGCCCGAGGGGCTCGGCGCGGGAACGCCCGCCTCGGAGTGGCAGGCGCGGGTGGCTTTCGGCACCTCGCACGACCAGCAGGAGCGCAAAGCCCTTCCGGACGAGGGGCTCGACCGCATCCTGACGTCGGGAACCGGCCGCTATGAAAACTTCGCGATCCTCGGCCGCATCAAGCTCGACGACCGGGACTCGGTGGAAGTCGGGCTCAACCGCCGCGCCAACAGCTCGACCGACCTCGTCGACGTCGGTCCCCAGAACGGGGTCGTCTCCGAGTCGCGGTCGCTGTCGGCCTCGCGCGCCGACTATGCCGTGGGCTGGAGGCATCGCTGGCCCGGGTTCGAGGCCGAGATCGGCTTCCACGGCTCCAAGCCCGACGGCTACAACTCGACGCTCGGATCGTTCCAGACGGCCTCGGGTTACCTCTGGGGCGGCGAGGCCGAGGGACGCTGGAGGAGCGGCGGCTGGACCGTGCTCCTCCACGGCGAGGGGATGTGGGGAAACCTGAACGTCACGCGGGAGAGCGAGCCCGATTTCACGCAGCGAAAATCCTCCGAGGCGTCCGAATTCGAAGCGATTCGCGTGGGCGGCGGCTACTCGTGGCCGAAGACGCAGCTCTTCCTCACGACCACGTTCGAGCGACAGAAGCTCCCATTCGTCGCGATCGCCGTCCTGGGGACCGAGACCATCCTCTTCGACCAGGGCTACGACGCCCACTCCGTCAATGACGAGGTGTACTTCGACCTCGCGGCGCGCTACGCGTTCACACCCGCGATCCGCGTGCGCCTGGACGTCGGCCTCGCGTGGGGGTCCGAGACTGTGACCCTCACCGACTCGGCGGGCGTGGCCCCGCCGATCGTGCTCGACGTCCTGCGGCGGGGCGTTTTCGGGGGAGGACTGTCCGGTTTCATCGGCGCTCCGGAGGCGGTGTTTTTCGTCGGCGCGGATTTCGCGATCGGCGCGCCCGCCCGCTGACGGACGCGCCGTTTGCTCGTTCCGCCCGCCGGGTTTAGACTGAATTCGGAGAAGAACGCCTTGCACCCGCCGGATTCGGACCTCATCTACGACTGGAACCGAGCCGGCGGAGCCGTGTTCCCGGCCCGCGGCCGTGTCGAGCTCGACGATGAAACGCTCCGGGACGGCCTCCAGTCCCCGTCGGTCAAGAGCCCGTCGATCGAGGAGAAGATCCGGATCCTCCACCTGATGGAGGCCCTCGGCATCGACTCGGCCGACATCGGCCTGCCGGGCGCCGGGCCGCACGTGGTCGAGACCGTCACGCGGCTGGCCGAGGAGATCGTTCGTCAGAAGCTGAAGATCCGGCCCAATTGCGCGGCGCGGACCGTGACCGCCGACATCCTGCCGATCATCCAGATCTCTCAGAAGGTCGGGATTCCGATCGAGGTGTCCTGCTTCATCGGGTCCTCGCCGATCCGCCAATACGCCGAGGACTGGGACTTCGAGAAGATGCTGCGCCTCTCTGAGGACGCGGTCTCGCTGGCGGTACGCGAGGGCCTTCCGGTCATGTACGTCACGGAGGACACGACCCGGGCCCATCCGGACCACATCCGCCGCATGTACACCACGGCGATCCGTGCCGGAGCGGGCCGCGTCTGCGTCTGTGACACGGTCGGGCACGCGACGCCGGACGGTGTGCGCAACCTCGTGCGCTTCGTCTCGCGCCTGGCGGCCGATCTCGATCCGCGAGTTCAAATCGACTGGCACGGCCACCAGGACCGCGGCCTCGGAGTGACGAACGCGCTCTGGGCCCTCGAAGCCGGCGCGCATCGCGTGCACGCCTGCGCCCTCGGCATCGGCGAGCGGGTCGGCAACACGCCGATGGACCAGCTCCTCGTCAACATGCAGCTGCTCGGCTGGATCGACCGCGACCTCACCCGCCTGAACGACTACTGCGAGGCCGTCTCCGAGGCGACCGGCGTGCCGATCCCGGACAACTACCCGATCGTCGGGAAGGACGCCTTTCGCACGGGCACCGGCGTCCACGCCGCGGCGATCATCAAGTCACGCAAGAAGGGCGACGAGTGGCTGGCGGACCGCGTCTACTCGGGCGTGCCGGCCGCCATGGTCGGCCGGCACCAGACCATCGAGGTCGGGCCGATGAGCGGCCTCTCGAACGTCCAGTGCTGGCTCGAGGACCACGGCATCGAGCCGCGGCCGGAGATCGTCGACGCCGTCTTCCGCCGCGCCAAGGAGAGCGACCGGGTCCTGCACGACGAGGAAATTCTCCGGATCGTGCAGAGCTTCGCTCCGGCCGCGGCGGGCCGCGCGTAAAGCGCCCGCTCCTTCGCCGTCGGGGCGCGCCTCCCGGTTTCTCGACCGCGAGCTCCCGACGTATCTCGATCACCTCGCCGTCGAGCGCGGTCTCTCGGCCGCCACCGTCGCCGCGTACCGCGCCGACCTGGAAGGCTTCGGCCGGTTCCTCGCCGAGCGCGGGAGCGAGGCCGACCGCGTCACCCGCCCGGACCTCGGTCAGTACCTCTCCTCGCTGAGACGCCGGGGCCTGACGGCGCGCTCGGCGTCGCGCGCGCTGTCGGCCGTGCGCGGGTTCTATGCGTTCGCGGGCGCGCACCTCGGTTTCGCCGAAGATCCGACCGCGGACCTGACGAACCCGAAGACGGGACTCTCACTTCCCAAGGCGCTGAGCGAAGCCGAGGTCGAGGCCCTGCTCGGGAGCCCGGCCGCGTCCGATCCCCTCGGGCTGCGCGACCGCGCCATGCTGGAGCTCCTGTACGCGTCGGGGCTTCGCGTCTCGGAAATCGTGGGCCTCCCCCTGGACGCGCTGGACACGGAGTCCGGCATCCTGCGGGTGCGGGGGAAAGGGGGCAAGGAGCGGCTCGTGCCGTTCGGCGCGTCGGCCGCGCGGTGGCTGGCGCGTTACCTCGACGGCGCTCGTCCCGCGCTCGACCGGCGGCGATCGGCGCACCTGTTCCTGACCGTGCGCGGCGCTCCGATGACTCGGCAGCGCTTCTGGCAGCTCATCGAGGGCTACGGCCGGGCCGCGGGAATCCGGAGCCGCCTGACCCCCCACAGCCTCCGGCACTCGTTCGCGACCCACCTGCTCGAGCACGGGGCGGACCTGCGCGCCCTGCAGATGATGCTCGGCCACGCAGACATCGCCACGACCCAGATCTATACGCAGGTCTCCCGCTCGCGCCTGCGCCGCGTCTACGACGAGTTCCACCCCCGGGCCCGCAAGGGTTCCCGTGGCAGAATGAAGCGGTGAAAAGGCCGGAAAACCGAGCCGATCCGGAATGCCGGGGGGATCTCGGCCGTTGTCGATCGGGCATGGCCCGGATCGCGCTGCGCCGAATCCTGCCCTGGGCCGCCGGCGCCGCCGCGTTTTTCTGCCTCCGGGCCACGACGCGGGCGGAGTTGATCGTCTTCGAGGACGGCCGGACCGTCAAGGCCGAGGGCTACCAGATCTACGACGAGGAGCTCGAGATCCGCCTTCCGGGAGGCGGCAGCTACCGCGTGGACCTCGCCCGCGTCGATCGCATCGTGGACGACGAAATCGTGATCGATGCGGTTCGCGTCGACGACCAGACGCTCCCGGCGGCGACCTACGATCTGTCGTATGCGCCGGGGCGCAAGCCGCTCTTCGGCACGGCCTACGACGAGCTCATCGAGCGCGAAGCGAAGCGGTCCAACCTCGACGCCGCGTTCGTGTCGGCCCTCATCCGGGCGGAGTCGAACTACGAGCCGCGCGCCGTCTCGCGCAAGGGGGCGCGCGGATTGATGCAGCTGATGCCGGCCACCGCGCGCCGCCTCTCGGTCAACAAGCCTTTCGATCCTGCTTCCAACGTTCGCGGGGGAGTGCAGTACCTCCGCGAGCTCGTGGACCGTTTCGGGCCGCACCCGGACCTGGTCCTCGCCGCGTACAACGCCGGCGAGGGCGCGGTCGAGTCCTACGGGGGCGTGCCGCCGTATCGCGAGACCATCGCCTATGTGAACCGCATCCTCGGCTGGTGGCGGCCGGCCGACGCCCCGGTCTCGGCTCCACGCTAGCTCGTCCCGCTCGCGCGCGCCGGCGCTCGACCCGATAGGATGCGCGCATGGGACCCGGGATTGCGATCGCCCTGGCGGCAGTCTGGTCCGCGCTCGCCGCGCCGGCCGATCTCCCCGAGGCGCCGGACTTCGAAGCCTCCTCGCGAGAGGCGGTGGGGCTCCTGCAGGACTACCTGCGGGTCGACACGACTAACCCTCCGGGCCGCGAGCGCCTCGCCGCCGACTTCCTGAAGAAAGTTTTCGACGCGGAGGGAATCGAAAACCGGATCTACGACCTCGGGAACGAGCGCGCCAACATCCTCGCGCGACTTCCGGGAACCGGCCTCGGCCGCCCGATCCTGCTGCTCAATCACATGGACGTCGTTCCGGCCGACGAGGAACGCTGGACGGTTCCCCCGTTTTCGGGCGACATCCGCGACGGATACATCTGGGGGCGCGGCGCGACGGACATGAAGGGCACGACGATCTGCCAGCTCATGACCCTCGTGCTGCTGAAACGTTCGGGCGCCGTGCTCGACCGCGACGTCCTCTTCCTCGGCACCGCCGACGAGGAGGAAGGGGACGAAAACGGCCTCGCCGAGATGATCCACGGGCACCGGGACGATCTGCGGTCGCCGGAGTACTGCCTGACGGAAGGCAACACGATCGCCGTCGAGAACGGCCGCGTGGTCTCGTGGGACGTGGACGTCACCGAGAAGGCGCCGCTGTGGCTGCGGATCGTTTCCACCGGGAAGGCGGGGCACGCCTCGATCCCCGAGCCCGACGGTGCGGTCGCGCGACTCGTGCGGGCCGTCGACCGCATCCTCGCCTACGAGCCGCCGGTGCGGCTCATCCCGGCCGTGGACGCGTACTTTCGCAAGCTCGCCCCTTCCGCCAAAGGCGACCTCGCCCGCGCGTATTCTGACCCGGTCGCCGCGCTGCTCGACCCGACGCTGCGCCACGCCCTGCTCGACGACCCGGGACGCAACGCCGACCTTCGGACGACGATCTCGGTCACCGGCCTCTCGGGCAGCGACAAGATCAACGTCATCCCGGGCGAGGCGACGGCGTCCCTCGACTGCCGCCTGCTTCCGGGCGAGGATCCGCAGAGGTTTCTCGCGACCCTGAAGACGACCGCCGCCGACGACACCCTCCACTGGGAGGTGCTCCTGTCGGAGACGGCGACCGAATCGCCCATCGACACCGCGCTCTTCCGCGCGATCGAGCGGGCCCGCGACCGCTTCGCGCCGGGCGTGCCGGTGCTGACGCCGCCGCTCACGTCGTCGACCGACGCGGGGAAGCTGAGGCAGATGGGCGTCGTGGTCTACGGGTTCGAGCCCTTCCGCCTCTCCGAGGACGACGACCGCAGCCACGGCGACGACGAACGCCTCTCCGTGGAGAACGTGCGCTTCGGCCTCGAGGTCACCTACGCGGTGGTGTCGGACGTGGCGGGCGCGCGGGCGAACCGATGAGTCCTCGCGCGGCCTGCGTCGCCTCCGCGAGCTTCGCCGACAGCCGCGCGATCTCCGCGCGGGCCGCGGCGGCGTCCCCGGCCTCGAGCGCCTCGCGGATTCCGGGGAGGGTCTCGGCGAGGTAGCTCGGCCGCGGCGCGTAGACGAGGTGCCGGAACCACGGCCGTCCCGGGATCCCGGCGCCGTCGATCAAGCCGTGCTCGAGCGACTGGAGCCAAGCGTTGCCGTCGCGCAGGCGCGCCGGGTCGGGAGCGGAGGCGCGCAGAACGCCGGCGAGGGATCCGATCGCCGCGGCGGAAGCCCCGCTCCAGGCCCGGGCGCGGGACGCGAGCTCGCGGAGCTCGGCCGCGACCGGGGCACCCGCCGGCTCCGCGGCGAGACGGTCGGCGTAGCTCGCGATCTCCGTGCCGTACGGCGGCGCGTCGAAGGGAAGCAGGTCGGCGTTGGCGAACCTCAGGGCGAGCAGGCCCGCGAGCTTCGCCATCGCGGCGTGGTAGAGAAAACCGGGATCCCCTTGAGTCGCCATCCACCGGTACGAGTCGTAGACCGAGTGGTAGACGCCGTAGGGGCCGTCGAACGTCAGATCGGCCGACGCGATTCCGAGGTGGTTGAAGAAGACGGTGTAGTCCGAGCCGCTCCCGAGGATCCCCACGGGCCACGCGCTGGTTTCTCCGGCCGGCGCGGCATAGCTGTCGATGCTCGTAAAGCCGGCGTGCTCGCGCCACGTGTCGGCGACGGTCTTGCCGGGAGCGCCGGGATCGGGGAGGTCCCGCGCGGCCTCGCGGATCGCGGTGAAGAGCGAAGGCGACGCCGACGGGGAGAAGATCCGCCCCTGCGTCGCCTCGTCCACGTTCAGGCAGAGGACGGCGTTCGCCCGCAGATCCCGGGCGTGCTCCTCGCCCCACTCGGTCGAGCCCGTGAGCGTGAACTCCTCGGCGTCCCACGCGGCGATCACGATGGTCCGCCTCGGCCGGAACCCTTCGGCGGCCAGACGGCCCAGCGCGCGGCCGAGGGCGAGCATCGCCGCCGTGCCGGAGCCCGGATCCGCGGCGCCGTAGACCCACGCGTCGTAGTGATTCGACAGGAGGACGATCCGGTCGGGCTCGTCGGTCCCTCGCAGCGTCGCGATCACGTCGCGGATCGGCCGCCGTTCGCGCGCGTTCTCGATCTTCAAGTGCAGCTTCACCGGTCCCGGGCCGATGCGGAGCGTGTCCGGCACCGCCAGCCCCTGCCAAGAGGAATCGGGCAGGGCGGGGCCCTTTAGTCGCTTCAGGATCTCCGCCGCATCCCTCCAGGAGAGCGGCATCATCGGCACCTTCGGGAGGATCTCCGAGTCGGCAGGGGAGATGCGCTTCGCGTCCGCCGTGGACGCCCAGCCCGGCGTCAGGGGATCGCCGGGGACCAGAAAGTCGTAGACGTTGGCTCCACGCTGGAAGTGCGACGCCGGTCCCCAGGGCCCGTCGGGATAGACGAGGCCCTGGAACCAGCCATCGTCGATCGGGTCGGAGTAGACGAGCAGGGCCGCCACGCCGCGGCGCTCGGCCTCGTACGACTTGCCGCCCCGGTATCCACCGAAGTAACGCGCGATCGCGATTCGGCCGCGGACGTCGACGCCGAGCGCGCGGAGCCGTTCGTAGTCCTCCGGGGCGCCGCGGTTGACGTAGACCGCCTCCCCGACGACGTCGGCCGAAGGCGAGTACGCGTTCCACGGGACCGCCGCCTCGGGCGTCGCCGAATCCGGATCCGCCGCGATCGGCTCCTCCGGGCGGCCCAGCGCGACGTCGGGCTCGCCGACGATCTCGAGCCGGGCGCTCCGCGGGTAGGAGAGCAGAACGTCGTAGGTGGGCGTCTCGACCGAGAATCCCGCCTTGCGGTACTCGGCGGCGAGGTAGTCCGCCACGCGGGCGTTGCCGTCGGTCCCGGCGACGTGCGGTGCGCGCGTCAGCTCGCGGAGGATCGCGCCGCAGTCCGCGGGCTGCGGGAGCTCGAGGAGGCGGCTTTCGTAGTCGCGCTCTCTCGCCGTGCGGGACGAGGAGAAGCCGGTGATGGGCGGCGCCGGCGGAGCGGCGGCGCCGGCCGCGAACAGCAGGCCGGCGGCGGCCGCAGCGATCCTCACGCGCGCGCCCGTCCTCGGCGCCGCATCGCCAGGTACACGGGAACTCCCAGAAACAGGATCGCGAGGCCGGCCAGGGTCTCTCGAGGCTGCTCGCGGACCGTGTTGACCGCGAGGGCGAGGGAGGTCACGACGAACACGGCCGGGATCACCGGGTATCCCCAGCACCGGTAGGGACGCGGCAGGCCGGGCGCCTTTCGTCGGTACACGAAGAGCGCCACGCCGGTTGCCGCGTAGGCGAGGACGATCGCGAACGTCGCGTAGGTGTAGAGCTGGTCGTAGCGGCCCGACAGGCAGAGGAGCGACATCCAGATGCCCTGGATGACGATCGCGAAAGATGGCGTGCGGAACCGGCGATGGACTCGCGCGAACGCCTTCGGGAACAGGCCGTCGCTCGAGAGCGCATACACGATTCGGGGACCGGCGAGCAGACCAGCCGACACGCACCCCAGGGCGGCGGCCGTCAGTGCGAAGGAGATCGCGGCCTCCGACGCTGGGCCGAAGAGCCTTTCGGCGGCCACCGCCGCGGGCTGAGAGACCTTCGCCAGCTCCGCCGACGGAATCACCTTGAGGAAGACCACGTTGGCCGCGAGGTAGAGCGCCGTGATGAGGCCGGTCCCGAGAATCAGCGCGAGGGGCAGGTTCCGCTGCGGCCGCGCAACCTCGCCGGCGACGGCGACGATGTCGCTCCATCCGTAGTAGCACCAGAAGATCGCGATCGAGGCTGTGCCGAACGCGGCGAGCGGGATGGCGGGGGGCGGCCCTGCCGGTGGAGCGTGCGTTCCCGGGACGACGAGACCGCCGAGGCCGATCCAGACGAGGGCGATCACGATCAGGAGCGTAAAGACGCCCTGGATTCGGGCGCCCCGTCGCACGCCGACGTAGTGCGTGAGCGAGAGCACGAGCGTCAGCGCGACCGCGACGAGCTGGCCCGCGGAAATCGCGACCGGGCCGACGGTCGCGACGGTTCGCGACGTCGACAGCGACGGGAAGAAGACGGCGAGGTAGGTCGCGAATCCGACCGCGACCGCGGCGTTCGACCCGGTCTGGATGACCCAGTAGGCGACCCAGGCGTAGAGAAAGGCGGGAAGCTCGCCGAACGCCTCGCGGAAGTAGAGGTACATCCCGCCGGCCCGGGGGACCATCGCGCCCATCTCCGCGTAGACCAGCCCGCCGACGACGGCGAGGATCCCTCCGACGGCCCAGGCGGCGAGGATCGCCTTCTCCGAGGGGATCGCCGCGGCGATCGCGGCGGGCGTGAGGAAGATGCCTCCGCCCAGGACGAGCCCCAGCACGACGAGCGTCGTGTCCCAGAGGTTGAGACCGCGCGCGAGCTCGGTCCCCGTCCCGGGGTGCGCGTCCGGTCTCGGCTCGGCGCTCACGCGGCGGCGGGCAGACGCAGGATCGTGCGCGCCTCGGCGATCGTGGCGGGCTCGCGCCCGACCTCGCGCGCGATGCGCACCACGCGCTCGACGAAGCGGGCGTTGGACTCCGCGAGCTCGCCCTTGCGGTAGTAAATGTTGTCCTCGAACCCGACGCGGACGTGACCGCCCATCGCGATCGCGAGCGTCGCCATCGCCGTCTGGCGTCTCCCGATCCCCGCGACCGTCCACGTGCATCCGGCCGGGATCGATCGGGCGAAGTGCACGAGGTTCTCCGGGGTCGCGGCCGCCGCTCCCGGCACGCCCAGGACGAAGTCGAAGTGCGCAGGCGGCGTGAGGAGCCCCTTCGCGAAGAGCGCGTCGGCGGTCGCGAGCATGCCGTCGTCGAAGATCTCGAGCTCCGGCGTGACGCCGTACTTGCGGATCCTCTCGAGGATCGCACGGATCGTCGGCAGCGAGTTCTCGAAGACGTCGTCGCCGAAGTTGCAGGTCCCGAGCGTCAGCGTGGCCATGTCCGGCTTCAGAACGAGGGCTTCGATGCGCTCTTCGACGCCCATGCCCACGGCGCCGCCGGTCGAGAACTGCTGGATGATCGGACAGCGTCGGCGGATCGCCTCCGAGTACGCCCGGAACGTCTCGAGATCCTGCGTCGGCGCTCCGTCCGGCCGCCGTCCGTGGACGTGCCCGATCGTCGCTCCGGCGTCGTAGGCCCGGCCGTAGTCCTCGCCGACCTCGTCGGGGAGGAGCGGCAGGTGCGGCTGCTGGCTCCGCTGCACCTCGGCGCCGACGCCGGCGACCGTGATGAGGAGGGCGTCGCTCAGGAGCCGCCTCGCTGCCGTTCGAGGGGCACGACGCAGGTGCCGGTCGCCCGGGCGACGACTTCGGGAGGGTCGAGGACGCGGGCGCCCGAGCCGCCGGAGGGGGCGATGACCCGGCGCGCCTCGAAGCGCATCTCGCGCGACGTGCGTCCGACGCGGACGATCTCGGCTTCGACCTCGAGATAGTCGCCGCCGTGGACGGGAGCGAGGAACTCGACCGAGGAGTACGCCCGGAAGAGCCCTTCGTCGCCGTCGCGGCGCACGAGGAGCTCGGTCGCGGCGTCGCCGAAGAGCTTCAGGACGAAGGCTCCGTCCACGAGGCCGCCGCCGTAGTGCGCCTGCTCCGCCCCCACGCGAAGCCGGAGGAGGACGCGCTCGCTCACGCCCGGCCCGCCGCCCGCTCCCGGCGCCGCGTGAGCTCTTCGAGCAGGAACCCGGCGACGCGCGAGGCGGTGGTTCCCGGTCCGAAGCCGGCGTCGTAGCCCAGCTCCTTGGCGAGGGCATGGTCGACGCGCGCCCCGCCCGCGATCAGCACGACGCGGTCGCGGAGACCCTCGGCTTCGAGCACGTCCACGAGGTCGGTCAGGTGGCGGACGTGGATCTCGTTCTGCGTCACGGTCGCCGAGACGAGCACGGCGTCGGCGCCCGTGCGGCGCACTTCCCGAACGACCTGCGCGACCGGAACCTGGGCCCCGAGGTTGCGGGCGTCGAGGGAGTGGTAGCGCTCGAGCCCGTAGTCTCCGGCAAAGCCCTTCATGTTGAAGATCGCGTCGAGGCCCACCGTGTGGGCGTCGCTCTCGAGGGCGCAGCCGAGCACGACGATCCGGCGTCCGAAGCGGCGGGCGAGCTCGGCGTCGATCTCTTCGCGGCCCAGCGCCGCGGCGGGGGCCTCCTCCGCCGTGATCCCCGAGAGGTCCACGTCGTGCGTGGCCCGGCCGTAGACGACGAAGTAGGTGAACGCCGGCGCGATTGCCTCGGCCAGCGTGACGTACGGCTCGCGGATTCCCATCTTCGCCACGTAGCGCTTGGCGGCCTCGATCGCGACCGCGGACTTCGGGACCGGCAGCGTGAACGAGATCTGGACGGCGCCGTCGCCCTTCTTGTCGCCGTATGGGCGGACCGGCGCGCCCGAGCTCACGCCGTTGCTCCGGCAGTTGTCTGGCTCCAGGCCTCCAGGAACGGGTTGGCGTATTCCGGATCGCGGCGCACGACCCCGTCGTACCCGCGGCCCTTGTCGCGCGGCCGGGGCGTATCGGCGAACACGCCGTCGGCGAGTGCGGCGAAGAGGCCCCTTTCGGCGACGCGGGCGAGGATACGCTCGGCGCCGTCGAGCACCTCGCGCGCGCGGCGGACGACGCGCCCGTCGGGCCGGAAGGCGAGCTCTTCGGAGAGATGGCGGGCGTTCCGGCGGATCGTCTCCGCCTGCTCGATCGCAAGCCACCGGTCGTGCAGAAACGGAGTGTGCAGTGCTTCCGTGAGCATGCCGAGCAGGTGGATCGACTGACCGGTCGCGACCGACGTCAGCACGAAGAGGGCGTTCTGCTGGTAGCCGCGGAAGACGTTGCCGGTCATGTGCTTCGTCGGCGGCATGTACTTCAACGGCGCGTTCGGGAAGATCTCGCGCGCGGCCTCGGCCTGGGCGATCTCGAAGAGGAGGCCGTCCTCGAGCTCGGGGTCGATCTCGAAGGCGTGCCCGAGGCCGATCTGCCAGTCGGCCAGGCCGGCGTCCCGAGCGAGACGCTCGTTGATGAACTGCGAAGCGAGCACTGCCGGGGCCTGCTCGACGGCGTCGGCCG
>Ga0126381_100001878_pt1 | contig 22559 bp, 18 predicted proteins | sample PanSoiMetPlot_28_FD_96465 | JGI IMG/M metagenome (GOLD analysis project Ga0126381, IMG submission 96465) | Tropical forest soil microbial communities from Panama - MetaG Plot_28 | ecosystem: Environmental > Terrestrial > Soil > Tropical forest > Bulk soil | place: Panama | collected 2016-02-17 | reverse complement strand
CGAAGTGCCCGATGAACATGCAGGGAATATACGTCAGGAAACAGCGTTCGTCACCGGAGGAGAGACGGTCGCGGGCAAGGCCCGCGCCACATAAGCTAGTCGAGGTCCCGCCAGTTCGGCCCGACACCCAGCTCCACCAGCAAGGGCACGGCCAGCGGGTGAACGTTCTCCATCTGCTCGCGGACCAGCGAGCGCATGATGTCGAGTTCGGCTTCGGTAACTTCGAACACGAGTTCGTCGTGCACCTGTAGGGTCATCCGGGATTTCAGATCGCGTTCGCGGATAGCCGCGTCGATGCGGATCATCGCCATCTTGATCAGGTCGGCGGCAGTGCCTTGCAGCGGCGTGTTGACGGCGGTACGCTCGGCGAATCCCCGCAGGTTCGGGTTCTTGCTGTTGATGTCGGGGATGGGCCGGACGCGCCCGAACATCGTACTCACACGCTGATCGCGCCGTGCTTCGTCGAGCGTTCGATCGATAAACGCACGCACGCCGGCATACTTCTCGAAATACGAGTTGATGAACTGGCGCGCTTCCGATTGTTCGATGCCGAGGTTCTGTGAGAGCCCGAAGGCCGACAGTCCGTAAACGATGCCAAAGTTCACGACCTTCGCCTGGCGGCGATGATCGGGGGTGACCATCAGCGGCGGCACGCCGAATACCTGTGACGCAGTGAGCGTGTGTACGTCGTCGCCGCGCTGGAATGCCTCGACCAGCAGCGGATCGCGCGAGTAGTGCGCCAGCAGGCGCAGTTCGATCTGCGAATAGTCGGCCGCCAGCAGCACATGGCCGGGTTCCGCGATGAACGCGGCGCGGATCTCGCGACCAAGCTCGGTGCGGATTGGTATGTTCTGCAGGTTCGGATTCGCCGATGAAAGGCGGCCCGTGGCTGTGCCGGTCTGATCGAAGGTCGTATGCAGGCGCTTTGTGGTTGCGCTGATGAGCGCGGGTAGTGTGTCGACGTAGGTCGATTTAAGTTTGCTTAGCTGGCGGTATTCAAGAACCAGCCGCGGAACCTCGTGGTTCTCGGCGAGCCCTTCCAATACGTCGACCGCCGTTGAAATCGTCTTGCCTTTCCCGTACTTCACGGGCTTCGGCAGATTCAACGTATTAAAGAGGACGTCGCCGAGCTGCTTTGGCGAGTTGATGTTGAACTCGACTCCCGCGAGAGCATAGATCTCCTTTGCCTTCGCGGCGATTTCGCGCTCCAGATGCGAAGACAGCTTGGCCAGCGCCGCGGTATCGATCTTTACGCCGGCCTCTTCCATTCGTGCCAGCACCGGCACAAGCGGAAGGTCGATATCTTCATAGAGTTTCTGCAGTCCCGACTGCTCGATCTCGCGCCGAAGCGCCGTCGCAAGGCGCCCGGTGACGTCGGCGGACTCGGCAAGATTTCCGGAGAGATTCAGATTCAGGTGGCGCAGCGCAACTTCGGGCAAGCCATGGGCCGAGTAAGTCGGATTCACGAGATACGAATAGAGCCGCGGATCGTGATGCACGCCGGCCAGTTCAATGCCCGTGAGCGCGTGGATGGCGGCCTTGTAATCGTGAATGGCCTTGGGAATATTCGGATCCGCGAGGGCAGCGCTCAAGGCCGCTCCGGCCTCCGATGCGAGAGACATCGTGACAGCCGTACCGGTACCAACCGACGCGGAAACGTTGCGAACGGGCTGGGCCGCGGTCGGGTCCGCGAGAGGGTCCCCGAGCGGAAGCATGCCTTCTTCGGGCTCGGGCGGTTCGTCAGTTTCGCTTGATGTCGAGGCAGCCGTGGCGTTGTCGATTGCAACCGACAGCACACCATCCGCCCCGACCGCTTTCAGTACATTCCTCAAATCGGCTGCCGACCGCGGTTCGGAATATTGCGCCTCGCTCGCCTCGACCACTTCGATCAACTCTTTCAGCAGCGATGTAAATTCCAGTTCGCTGAAGAGCGCGCGCAGGCTGGGCACATCCGGGTCGCCCGACCGCATTGCCTCTACGTCAAGCGCCACCGGAACATTCGTCTCGATGGTGGCCATGCGCTTGCTGAAGAGAACGATGTCGCGATTGTTCTGCAGTGATTCGCGATATGTCTTCTTCTCGACCTCGGCCGCATGATCAAGAGCATTCTCTACTGTGCCGAAGCGTTTGATCAGCTCCACTGAACCTTTGTCGCCGATCCCTGGCGCGCCGGGAATGTTGTCGATCGTGTCTCCGCGCAGCGCCATCACATCAATCACGCGCTCCGGCGGCACTCCGAGAATCTCTTCCACCTTGGCAGCGTCGGCGATGAGATTGTCCTTGGGCGGATTCAGCACAAGGATCTTGTCGTTCACGAGCTGCAACATGTCCTTGTCGCTCGAGACGATATAGACGTTGTACGACTCTTTGGCGGCCTTGCACGCCAGCGTTCCGATCAGATCGTCAGCCTCGAAGCCTTTCTGCTCAAGGATCGGGATGCGATATGCGTCAAGCGCTTTCCGGATATACGGCACCTGCTGCACCAGATCCGGAGGCATCTCGGTGCGGTTGGCTTTGTAGCCGCCGTACTGAATCTCCTCGAACGCCTGCGTCTTGATGTTGAACTTGCGGACGGTGGTGATCGCTTCCGCCTCGGTGTCGCGGAAAGTCGGCGCGCCCACGTCGAACACCGCTGCGAGATATTCCGGCGAGAAATCTTCGCGCAGTTTACGAAGCATGTTGACGAAGACGTAGATCGCGGCTGTCGGAAGCCCGGTCTTGGTCGACATCGGCCGCTGCCGCGCCATGGCGTGATAGGCACGAAAGATGAACGACATCGTGTCGATGAGAAAGATGCGGCCCTTGTCGCCGGGCGAAGTCTGCAAAACGGGCTTAGGGCCGGGCGTCGGCGCGGCATCAGGAATTTTCGGCGCAGCTGGACGTTTGGAGGGCAAGAAAATAGTTTAGCAGGAGAAAAGCGGGTGTCGGGTCGCAGGTCTTAGGTGTTTGGGATTCGGGCTTGGGTTTTCGGCGTCACTGATACCCAAACGTCAAACTGAAGTCTGCTTTCACCTGCTTGCTAGGAGCGCCGCCCGGAGAGTTTCGGAACACAAGGTAGTAGGTCACTGAATCTTCTTGCGTGGGTGCGAGCAGGTAATCGACTTCGTGGTCATGCGTAGGATCGACGGTGTAGAGCGCCGTTCCATTCCCGCCGCCGTACGAGAAATCCGAATGCTGATCTGCATTCAGCACGAACATCTCGACGTCAGCGCTTTCGTCGCTCTGCTTCTCGCCACCGGCTCCGGCAACGAAAGACTGAAACGTCCCATGCAGACGCGGCAACGCAGTGTGCGCGGGCACCTGAAACTCGAACGACGCTGTCTTCTTCAACGAAAAAGTCTTGTGCAAGAAATTGATCGGCCGCACATGCGCCGAGTCAACGCGATCGAGACGGCTGACGGTGGGCGAACTCGGCTGACTCTTATTGCAAGCGGCCAACGCACTCAGCGCGATGAACATCGCCACACGGATAAATTGTCTATACATTCGTTCGAACATTCGTCTGTCAATCAGAAGCTACTTCTTTCCCTTCCCGTACTCGGTGGTGTATTGCAACTTGATCTCGCCGCAGGTTCCCTGCTCGGGCGAGTACACGATGCAGGTATCAAACGGTCGCGAGTAAACATGCAGGCTCACCGCGCGCTCATTGAATTCGCGTGGATTCACCACGCGATGCACCGGATCAAACGGGTCAACCGCACACGGCTGATCGGGACGCATCTCGACCGTATCGGTGCTCTCCAAGACACACGTGCCGGCGCTCAAGTCCTGTGACACAAGATGAAAGTTTTCCACGCGCAGCCGGCCGATTGGCGCCGCCATCCAGCAATTCTGGTCGCGGTGATTGTGGACAGAACTGGCCTGCCCGACTTCCCAGCAGATGGCAATCAGCTCGTAAAGTGGTGTCTTATCGATGAGATTGCGCGTGTAGTGTTGGCGGTCCCAGGTCAGGTAGGGCGTGAGCGTCTCAGGATCGACGCGGTTCGCCGTCAGAAACTCCAGCAGTTCGCGCGTGGCAGTAAATGAAGACTCGCGAAACTTACGGAGCTCCGTGACGAAATCCTGGATGGGCATTTGTTTTTGGATGGTTTGCTGGGTCATGGGGGCACTTCGCCTGATTGAAGATAACGATTCTCGTGGCCAGCTCAGTATATCGCTTGCCGAATCAGCAGCAGGCCTGTTTCTCGCGCCACCCGCCGAAGCGAGGAAGCTTAAATATCTCGTCAGCGTTAGTCCCACTATGAGTTGAGACGATTGGACACTCCCACGGCGAGAAAGTACGGCGCAGGAATCGCCTCGCTAACCGCTGCGGCAGCTTTTTAGCGGCGAATGCGGCGCACACTGGATCAATCGACTTGGATTCGCGGTGCCGTGACGTCCCCGACGACTTCCATCAAAAAGCTACCGGGGGATCATAGGAGTCCAGCGTGAATAAAGCTGCCTGCGAGTTGCCTTTATTCGTCAGTTGAGACAGGGCAGCTGGTTTAACTTGCGCTGCCCTGCCCAGCTCAATCAACTGCCCGTCACAAAAGATCCGGGACAGTCGTGCTCAGGGTGATGCGTGTTGCTGCGACCACACCGACGATGTGGGCGATCTGGTTTCCCGAAGTATCGTATGCATCCAACGTGAACGTGCCGCTAAAGTGCTTTCCATCCGGACTCACGGAGACCTGTTGAACGATCCGAGTCGGGCCGGTCGGGTTGCCGATTCCACTTGGCGCATTGGTGGTATCGTTCCCAAACCACGCAAAGTAATTCAGTTTGTATGTGTTCTTTCCAGCCTTTTTCCAAACGCCCATGCAAAAGTCGCCATCCTGCGCGGGACGTGCGGAGTTCATGAGTTCCGCTCCGTCGCCGTGCCACGTCACTAAGGCGTTATCGATCGGTCCACCATCCGGAGGTCCGCCTTTCAATTGCCGTCAGCTGTGAGGGTCACATGCCACATGCCGACGATTACGCGCAAAACCCGTTGCGCCTATCGGTTCTCTGCCTCACTCCACCAGCATGCAGTCTCCATACGAATAAAAGCGGTATCGCTGGCGCACTGCATGGCGATAAGCGTTCAGGACATGCTCTTTCCCTCCCAGCGCGGACACGAGCATCAGCAACGTTGACTCAGGAAGGTGGAAGTTAGTCAGCAGCGCTCCCACCACGCGGAACGAGTATCCCGGATAAATAAACAGATCCGCTTCGCCACTCCCAGCCGCGGGCCGACCATTCGCAGATCGTGCCGCGGCATGCTCAAGGGTTCGCACCGTGGTGGTTCCCACGGCAACAATGCGGCGGCCCTCGTCCATCGCATGATTAATCTGGGCGGCGGCCGACGAAATCGAATAATGCTCCCGGTGCAGATGATGATCTTCCACCCGCTTTACGCGTATGGGCTGAAATGTTCCCAGGCCCACGTGCAGCGTGACTTCGGCGATCTCGACGCCGCGCTCGCGAATCTGCCCAAGGATTTCCGGAGTGAAATGCAGCCCCGCCGTCGGGGCCGCGATCGATCCCTTTTCTTTCGCGTAAACGGTCTGATACCTCTCGCGATCCGCCGCCCGATCTTCCCGGTCTATATAAGGAGGCAGCGGGACGTGCCCGATCTTTTCTACCAGCTCAAAAAAATTCTCGACGCGCGCAAACCGGATATGGCGTTCTCCGAACTCACCACGTGCCACAACCTTGGCATGAAGTTCATCGTCCGCCCCGAAGAAGAGTTCCTCGCCCACCCCGACTTTGCGCCCGGGACGCACCAGGCAGTCCCATTCATTCGGATCTTCACAGGTCTGCCGCGTCAGCAGGATTTCTATGCGTCCCTTGAGAAAATCTCGCGATGCCGGATTTTGAGGGCTGAGTGCCTGGGCCTTCGCCCCTCGGCGCCGGCCGTAAAGCCGGGCGGCAAAAACGCGCGTATTGTTCATGACCAGCAGGTCGTCGGGGCGCAGCAACCCAGGCAGATCGCGAAACGCAAGGTCCCGCACAGCGCCTGACTTTTTATCAAGATGAAGCATGCGGGACCCCGCGCGATCCGCAAGGGCTTCCTGCGCGATCAACGATTCCGGTAGTTCGTAGTAGAAGTCGGAGACCTGCACGAGAGGGTGATTATAGGGGCTCGGCGAACCGAAAAGTCGCGTCTTTGCCGGCCGAAACTTCGTGTAAAACCAACGCAGCAAATCGTTTGGGTTCGTGCCGTTTTGCGTTGTCGGAATCCGACAGGCTGGGGTACCATGGGTGGCAGAAAGGCCCTCCTGCTGTCCAGTCATCCCCATGGCCAGTGAACGCCAATATCGGGAGAAGATTGTCCGCTACGGACGCATGCTGCACGAACGAAGCTTCGTGGCAGCCACCGACGGGAACCTCTCGGTCCGCCTCGACGAAGATCGGATTCTGGCCACTCCCACCTGCATGAGCAAGGGCGAGATGCGGCCCTCCGACATGGTGATTGTCGACATGCAGGGACGGCGGCTTTCCGGCAAGCGCCGGGTCTCAAGCGAAATCGCGATGCACCTGCTGATCTACAGGCTGCGACCGGAGGTCCGGGGCATCGTTCACGCGCATCCGCCGACGGCCACCGGATTCGCTGCCGCCGGAGTTCCCTTGAATCAGCCGCTGGTGTGCGAAGTGGTGATCGGGCTCGGCTCGATTCCGCTGGCAAAGTACGGAACGCCGGGCACGCCGGAACTCACCGACGCGCTCGAACCGCTCGTGCCTCAATACGATGCGATCCTGATGTCGAATCATGGCGTGGTCGCATACGGCAGCGATCTCGACCAGGCATACATGAAGATGGAAACGGTCGAGCACTTCGCCCGCATTGCGCTGGTGACTCACCAACTCGGACATCAGCAGCCACTCGGCGCAGCTGAAGTGGAGAAGCTCGCTGTGGTCCGCGCGAAATACCTGGGCGGCGCGGACGGCAACGGCACCCGCAAAAAAGCCAGTGCCCAGAGCAATATCGAAGTACTCTCCCGTCGCATCGCGGATTAATCCTAACGGTTGGCTCTCGCACTGCCTCAGGGCTCCAGGCTGCCCCGCCACCTTTTTCGATTCCCCTTCGCACCACCACGCCGAGGTCTAGAATGGATGGGCTTTCCTCCATGGCTAACCCGCCTCCGCTCATCTCGCCCGAAATTCACGCACGACTTGAGGCGGCGCGGGTCGCGCGTCTGTCCACACTGGACGCTGAGGGAAAACCCCACCTGATTCCAATCTGCTTTGTCTGGGATGGTTCGGCCTTCTATTCCGCGATCGATCGCAAGCCTAAGCAAGTCGCTCCCACCCAGTTGGCTCGCCTGAAGAACATCGAGAAAACACCGCACGTGGCATTGCTCATTGATCAATATGACGAGGATTGGACGCGCTTGTGGTACGTGCTTGTGCGCGGAGAGGCGGAGTTGGTAATTGGCGCAACGGAACGCGAGCAAGCAATTCGGCTCTTGCGGGCAAAGTATCCGCAGTATGACGCGCAAATGCTCGCCGACGACGCGCCGGTTCTACGAATCACCCCAGTGCGCGTCGTCGCATGGGGCAAACTCTGATCCTGCAAAATAAGACGCTACACGTGCATCATTTCGCGCAGTTGTTCGAGCAATGAAAGCCAGCGGTCGAGCGACTGACCTCCGGGAGCAAACGCCGGATCGAAGAAGATTTCGCTGGCCCCAATCTGCGCGCACGCCCTCACGTCTTCGCTGATCTGTTCGAGGGAACCGGTGAATATAGCCCGCTCCTTACCCAGCGGTTGTTCCGTGAGACCCAGGCCCGCATGAATGATCATGGAGATGGCTGATGGATCACGCCCGGCCTCCTTCGCCATTTGCTTGATGCTGCCGAACATCTCTGACATGACGGGAATGGGAAGAAACACCGGATTCCATCCGTCCGCCAGCCGCGCAAGACGCTTGAGCGCAGCCGGGACAAATGCGCCGAGGTAGATCGGCGGATGCGGCTTCTGCACAGGCTTGAGGTCGATGTAAGACTTGGGCACGTTGAAAAACTTGCCGCGAAATTCCACCGGATTCGTCGTCCAAATGGTCTTCAGTAGAGGCAAAAATTCGTCCGCAAGCGCACCGCGTTTGCTAATGTCGGCGTTCGTTGCCTGCATTTCGTCTTTCGACCAGCCCAGGCCCAGACCAACGCACAATCGACCATTGGAGAGAACATCAATTGTGCTCAGTCGTCGCGCCAGCATCACCGGGTTGTAGTAGGGCATGTCGAGGACGCTGGTGCCTAGTTTGATCGTCTTCGTCTGCGAGGCAACGTAAGTGAGCGTGTCGAGAGGATCGAGCACGTGCCTGTAGATTTCCGGCAGTGACCCGTCGGGCGTGCCGGGATAAGGTGTTTGCAGCTTCACTGGATAGAGCAACCGTTCGATGGTCCACAAGCTGCTGTAGCCGAGAGCCTCAGCACGTTGCGCGACTTTCAGGACCGAGTCGGCGGTGCCAATGGGCCCGATGTTTGGGAGGGAAAAACCAATCTTCATGGCACACCCCAAAAAAGACGGAGGCTAGTTTAAACACAAGGCTGCGACCTCATCAAACGCGGCAAAGGCGAGATCGAATTCTGGCTTGCAAACAAGATCACCGCTAATCTTGCATCTCTGTTGCACAAATGGACCGCCCGACAATAGGTTTTGAGTGGAATTATGCGATCACGCCGTGGAGCGCAGCCGGCGGAAGCACTCTGGAGGCTAGCAGCACCGGTATAGATTTGTGACTTCTTCGAATATTGAAAACTTTACCCACCCGAAAAGGTGAGTGTTCGTGGTTTCAACTTCTAGTCAGATATCCCTGGTCGGTACGACGCCACTGGCCACTTCGCCGTACAATTCATGCGTCGCGATCGCAAAATCGCCCAGGCGGATGCCGAACGTCGAGCAACCGGAAGCACCAACAACAGCGGCGCCATCAACGGCTATGACGCCTACTTCGGAAGATATTCCGTCGATACCGACGGCACGGTCACCCAGAAACTTCTTGGTGCGTTGTCGCCCGCAGATGTGGGCAAAGTGGTGACACGCCAATTTCAGATCAATGGCGCCGAACTTGTCATCGCTCTGGAAACTACATCAGTTGGCGGAGAACCGGTTACACGAACCCTACGCTGGCGGCGCTTGGCGTAGGCGATACATCAAGCAAAAGGCGGGCATTACCTTTCCTTACGCCGTCACCATTGCAAATGCGTGCTTCGCCGCGGTGATCGTCTTCTGCACGTCTTCGGGAGAGTGGGCCACGCTTTGAAAGGCTGCTTCGTACTGCGACGGGGGCAGGTAGACGCCACCCTCGAGCATGTTGCGGAAAAAGCGTCCAAAGGCCTCGGTGTCGGACTTCGACGCCGAGTTCCAGTCGGTGACCGGACCGCGCGTAAAGAACCACGTAAACATCGAGCCGACGCGATTATGCGTCATCGGCACGCCGGCGCTCTTCGCGGCGGCAGCCACGCCAGCGACCAACTCGGCGCTCAATTGGTCGAGTTGCTGGTAGAGATTCTTGTGGTCCTTCAAATAGCGCAGCTGCGCATATCCGGCGGCCATCGCCAGCGGATTGCCCGAAAGCGTGCCCGCCTGGTACATGGGGCCAAGGGGAGCGACGAGGTCCATGATCTCCGACGGCCCGCCGTACGCACCAACCGGTAGTCCACCGCCGATGATTTTCCCCATCGTCGTGAGGTCGGGTTGAATGGAGTAAAGCTCCTGCGCGCCACCAAAGGCGAGGCGGAATCCGGTCATCACTTCGTCGAAGATCAAGACCGCGCCGTCGTTCGAGGTGACAGCGCGCAACGCCTCGAGATATCCGCGCGCCGGCGGCACGCAGCCCATGTTGCCCACTACAGGCTCAACGATTACGCACGCGATCTGGTGCTTGAACTTGCGGAATGCTTCTTCGAGGGCGTCGGTGTCGTTGTAGGGCAGAGCCAGCGTGAACTGAGTGAACTCTTCGGGGACGCCTGCCGATCCGGGAATGCCGAGAGTGGCGACGCCAGAGCCGGCTTTCACGAGCAATGCGTCGGCGTGCCCGTGATAGCAACCTTCAAACTTCACAATGTACTTGCGTTTTGTGTAGGCGCGGGCCAAGCGGATCGCCGACATCGTGGCTTCCGTTCCTGAACTCACGAAACGCACTTTCTGCATGTGCGGGAAAGCGGAAACGACGAGTTCTGCGAGATCGGCCTCGGAGGGCGTGGATGCGCCGAAGCTGGTCCCGTTGCGCATCGCCGCCGCCAAGGCTTCGAGAACAACCGGCGCGGCGTGACCGAGAATGAGCGGTCCCCACGAGCCGATGTAGTCGATGTATTCGTTTTCGTCGGCGTCAAAAATGCGGGAGCCTTTGCCGCGAATCACGAATGGAGGATCGCCACCCACGGCACGAAAAGCGCGGACAGGCGAATTCACTCCCCCTGGGATCATCATCTCCGCACGCTTTTGCAGTTTCCGCGATTGATCAAATTTGCGGGCCATGGACGCCTCCGTCGCTTCCTGAGGAAAAGGTAACTATAGCAGTGTGATGGTGGGCCACAGCGGGATCAATCACTTGCAAGTGTGATCTCGAACACAAAGGCCAACAGGAGGGACCCCGAGCGAATTTACGAGATTTTCACAGGGCCGCAATATGCCAGAAACATCAAGGAGTTAGCCTCACACTCAGTAGTTGCCCTTCTAACCGGGAGGGTTTTCATAAGGACAGCCTCGGGGGCTCCGGGCTGTCCTCGTTTTTGTTTCTGGCGGATATCGAGACAGCGTGCGGGCAGTCAATCGCACAAAAGCGCACTGAGGCATTGCCGCGAGAACCGCAGGCGAGGGCGCTCACGTCACATAAGCTTACTTGTCGACCTTCACGCCCTTCCAGAACGCGACGTAATCTTTGATTTGTTTCGCGGCGGGTTTGGGCTCTGGATAGTACCAGGCGGCGCTGGGATTCTTTTTGCCGTTCACTTCGATGTCGTAGTAGCTCGCCAGCCCCTTCCACGGACACGTCGTGTGCTGCTCGTTTGGCTTGAAGAATTCGTGCCTCACCGCGGCGGGAGGAAAGTACTGGTTTCCTTCCACCTCGATTGTCTGGTTGCTCTCGGCCAGCACTGTGCCTTCCCAAATTGCTTTTGCCATAACGGGTGTTTAGATTCCTAGGCGGCACGGCGGTTGCAAATATGGAAGATCGAACCACGGCTCCTCCGGAAACGAATCTAGACTTCAACGGGCACTCGATGGTCGGAAGACTTGAGCGCGTAATCGTTTGCTCGCCGCGCCATGCTGGGTGGGATGACCCTGACCGCGTGGCGCGTTGGCAAGAGTTGGGATTTCTGCATCGGCCGGATGTTTCCGTCGCGCAGAAGCAACATGACGCTCTCTGTCGAGTGCTGCAGCGCGGCGGAGCCGAAGTTGTGGAGCTTGGGCCCTCGCCGGATCTCACGCTCGACGCTGTATATGCGCACGACGCGTCGCTTCCCACGGACTTTGGATTGATCCCGCTGAATCCTGGGAAGACAAATCGGGTTCCCGAAGCAAAACATCATCGCGATTTTCTTCGAGACAAGGGGACGCCGACACTGGGTGAAATAACGTCGCCTGGCATTGCGGAAGCGGGCGACATTGTCTGGCTCGATGCGCAAACGCTGCTGGTGGGCGTCGGATATCGCACGAACCGTGCGGGAGTCGAACAGATGCAAAAGCTCCTTCAACCGCATGGAGTCGAAGTGCTCCCCGCACCCCTTCCCTACGGACCGGGCCCATCCGCGTGCCTGCACTTGATGTCGTTGATCAGCTTGCTGGATGAAAGCACTGCGCTTGTCGATCTTCCCTGGCTCGCGGTAGAGACGGTAGAGTTGTTGAAGGGTCGTGGCTATCACTTTGTCGAGATCGACTACTCGGAGCGCGAGACCCTGGCCTGCAATGTCTTGTCGTTGGGAGAGAACCGTTTGGTCGCCATCGGCGCGAACGAAAAAACGAATCAGCGTCTTCGCGACGCTGGTTTCGAGGTGTTTACGTTCCCCGGTTCGGAGATTTGCGTCAACGGGAGTGGTGGCCCGACATGCCTGACGCGTCCGCTACTTCGTGGGTGAGCCCGTCGGCGCTGTGCCAGGTCCGGACGTGCCGGCCATCAGCTTCGCAAGCCGATCGATAGCCTCTTTGCGTTCCTCATCGTATCGTTGTGCTTCTTCCGTGCGGTTCAGCTTGCGCAAGACGTCCGACAGATTTTCGAGATCAACTACCAAAAGCCGACTCGGCCGAGGGCTTGCTTTTTGAAGCTCCACAGCACGAATGTAATAGCTGGCGGCGTGGTCATACTTTTCCCAGCTCTTGTACAGAAGAGCAAGACGCTGCACCGGGCCGTAGATAAACGCATCATTTCGCGGTTGAATCGATTCTGCCGTTCGCAGGCTACGCAAATAGGCTGCCTCACCCTCCGGATACCTTTTCTGTGCGACGTACAAGAAACCGAGATTTTGTGCGGCTGTGCATAACTGCATCTGCGCACCCGGCACCTTCTCAAGGACTGCCACCTGCTGCTTCAAATTTGCTTCCTGCTCCGCTTCTTTCTTCTGGACCCCGTACAAGAAAGCCAGTTGTTCATAAACTTCGGCCACTTCTTTAGAGTTTTCGCCGTAAACCTGCTGCGTCACTGGCAGGGCGCGCTTCAAATAAGCCTCGCCCTCATCGGGCTGTTTGATCGATCCGCTACCCAACAACAGCAAAGTCCTTGCCAGTTCCTTGCCGGGTCCGAGTTTCTCTGCCGGAGCCAGCGCCTGCCGGAACAGGTCCAGCCTTTGTTCAAGCTGCGTGCTGTGCAGAGCCAGGTCCATCAACCCCTGCCATTGAACAGCAGGCTCCATAGACTGGGCCTTGATTCCCTCGATCGCGTCGATCTGCGCCTGCGCGCGCTGCCGATCCGTTTCGCGGTGAAGGCTATCCAAAAGCGCAGCTTCGTTCTTCAGACTTTGCAGGAGCAACTCACGCTGGGATGGACCGCTCGTTTGCAAAACTGCAATCGCCTGTTCGAGCAAAGAAATCGCTTCGGCAGGCTTGTTCTCAGCCATGTAGACCCGGGCGAGTTTGGTCTGCTCTTGCGCAATCATCTCCGGACTCTCGTCACCAAGCCCTTCTTGCAGCAGAGGAATGGTCTGCCGATACATCTGCTCGCAGCGCTCGATTTTTCCTTGCGCCCAATACAGCGCCGCAAGATCATCCATCACCGCACGAATCAGAGTGCAGTGCTCTTTCCCCTTCGTCCAGACGTCGAGCGCCCGTTCCAAGAGAGACTGCGACTTCTCATAATCGCCGGCGTGGAAGTAGACCCGCCCGAGACCTTCCAGCGCTTTTCCATGTGGGCAGCTTTCGTAATCGTCTTCGCCGGCACGATCCCATATAGCGATGGCGCGGAGGTAGTAGGGTTCCGCTTCCTTAGGACGCGACTGCCCGACCAGAGAACCGGCGAGACCCTCAAGCGTCTTCGCGGTACGCGGATGGATAGCCGGCAAAATTCGTTCCCGGATCGCCAGCGACTCGCGGAAAAACGCCTCGGCCTCGGCAAATTTTTTCTCGTAACGAAGGCTGAAGGCGATGCTGGAGAGGCTGGTGGCCCGTTTTGCGTCTTCCAGGTGCAACTGATCTGCGAGCTCGAGCGACTTGCGCGCGAAGCGCTCGGCTTCCACGTAATTGCCGTTATTGAAGGAGTCGTCGAAAAGATCGATCTGGTGATCCCACTCGAAGCTTTCGGGATGGGACTTCGTGGGTTGAGCCGACTGCCCGAAAAGCAGTGTCGAAAGAATGCAGACGATCAGAAAGAAGCGGGAAATAATAGCTTTCATACTTCGGAACCGTGGCGCAAGACGCCGCTTGCTACCGTTATATCGGTTCGCCGCCACTTCGAAACCGGTACCGAAGGACGTGACCGGTTGCATTCGGCTTTGCCTGCGACGACTGGCAGCGTTTCTGGCTTCCTGTCCCAAAATGCGATCTCCGATTCGCTGCTAAAATAAAGCCTGCATGTCCCTACCGTTCGTCCGCGAAATCTTCGTGGACGTAGAGAAGTTGCCCGTTTTCCTGCGTGTTGCCTCCCACCTGAAAGAGGGCACGGGGCGGATTCGTGTTTCCGGATTAACACCGACCGCGAAAGCGCTGCTGCTGGTTTTGCTGCGGCGGGCGGCCGGCAGGCCCGTAATCATGATCGTTGCGGATAACCGGGCCGCCGACGATCTGCTGCCAGTGGTCCAGGGATTTGCCGAGCTGACCGGTGCTGCAGAGCCAGATTCGATCGTGAAGTTGCCGACACGGGACGTGCTTCCGTATCAGAACCTGTCGCCGCACCCCGAGATTCAGGAAGAACGTGCGACCTCTTTGTGGAAGATCGCGACCGGGGCTGCATCGATTGTCGTTGCGCCGATCGCGGCTACCACCATTCGCCTGGCTTCGACCGAGTACTACACCGACCTTGCGCGCACGCTGCGACGCGGCGAGACGTTTGATACGGAATCTCTGATCCAGCACCTCAATACGGTCGGCTACGATGCGACGGACGTCGTCGAGATGCCGGGACAATATGCGCTCCGCGGCGGAATCCTCGATGTTTACTCGCCCGAGGCTGACCGTCCTCTGCGAGTGGAGTTCTTCGGCGATGAGGTTGAGTCGATCCGCAAGTTCGACCCGGCGACGCAGCGATCGTCGAGTCCCGTCGACGAAGCTTTGCTTTTGCCTTTGACCGAAACACCTGTGCGCGAGGACTTGCTGGGTGCGATTCACGTCCGACTTTCCGGCAAGCGCATCGCGGGAAACGAAGAAGTTGTGGAGCAGGCCATTCGGTCGGGCGGCGTGACTGTCTTTCCGGGATGGGAGTTCTATGCTCCAGTCGCGCGCGAGAGCCGCAGCCTGTTTGACCTGCTCCCAAACGCCGTGGTGCTGACCGATGAGCGCGACAACCTGCATCAGGAACTCGACCGTACCTGGACGCGCATCGAAGAAGCGCACGAGCGCAGCGGGGTCGGCAATCTGGTCAGGCCGAGTGATCTTTATTTCCCGCCGAATGACTGGTGGCGCATGCTGGCCGCGCTGCCCGGTGCGGAACTCGAGCATCTCGAAATCACGCGCAGCGAAGACGCCGAGAGCACTGTGCAATTCCCTTCGCAGCCGACGCCACGCTTTCACGGGTCGGTTCCGGCGATGCTCGAGGAAGTGCAGAAACTTGTTGGCGAGGCAAGGAGTGTCGTTTTCGCCGCTCCCAACACTGGCGAAGTCGAACGGCTGGCCGACATCTTCACCGAGTACAACCTCTCGTTCCGGCTGGGCAGTCGCACACGTGGCGGCGAGAGCTACGCCGACGAGACCGCCTATTTCGCCGGCGACCTGCAAAGCGCGACGCTGGTGAAATCGTATCTGCCCGAAGGCGTGATTCTTCCCGAGGCGAATCTTGCCATCTTCGGCGCCCGCGATCTGTTCGACGAATCGGAATTGGTGGCTTCGCGTCCGCAGCGCCAGAAGTCGAAGGTCTCGGCATTTCTTTCTGACTTTCGCGATCTGCAGGTCGGTGATTATGTGGTGCACGTCGAGCACGGTATTGCGCAGTACCAGGGACTGAAGGAGATTAATCAAGGCGACGGTCCCGCCGAATTCATGTTGCTGGAGTTTGCCGAAGCCGCACGGCTTTACGTTCCGCTCACGCGCCTCGACCTGATCCAGAAATATCGTTCGGCCGAGGGAGCCAAACCGGTGCTTAGCCATCTGGGTACGGGGACCTGGGCGAAAACCAAAGCGCGCGTCCGCAAGGCCATGAAGGACATGGCCGACGAACTTCTCAAACTTTACGCGCAGCGGCAGATGGCCCAGGGGCACGCATTTCCGGCCGACACCGAGTGGATGAAAGAATTCGAAGATGCCTTCGAATTCACCGAGACCGAAGATCAGGCGCAGGCGATCGTGGATGTAAAGTCCGACATGGAGTCGGGACGCCCGATGGATCGTCTGCTTTGCGGTGATGTCGGCTACGGCAAGACCGAGGTCGCGATGCGCGCAGCGTTCAAGGCGCTCAGCGATAACAAGCAGGTCGCGGTGCTGGCGCCGACGACGGTTCTTGCGTTCCAGCACTACGAGACGTTCAAGCAACGCTTCGCCGCCTTCCCGATCACGATCGAGATGATCAGCCGGTTCCGCTCGCCGAAGCAGCAGAAAGAAATTCTGCGGAAGGTCGAAGCAGGCAAGATCGACGTGCTGATCGGCACCCATCGCATTCTGTCCAAGGACATCAAGTTTTCCGATCTCGGCTTGCTGATTGTCGACGAAGAACAGCGCTTCGGCGTGCGCCACAAGGAGCGTCTAAAGCAAATGCGCAAGCAGGTGGACGTGCTCACCATGTCGGCGACACCGATCCCGCGCACTCTGCACATGTCGTTGGTCGGCCTTCGAGACATGAGCGTGATCGAAACACCGCCAAAAGATCGCATGGCGATCCAAACTGTGGTGGCGAGCTGGGACGACAAGCTAATTCAATCAGCCATCGAGCAGGAACTCGAGCGCGGCGGCCAGGTGTACTTCGTCCATAACCGCGTGGAGAGTATCTGGGAGATCGCCGCCAAGCTGCAGGAACTTGTGCCGCGGGCGCGCATTCTCGTTGGCCACGGGCAGATGGTCGAAACCGAACTCGAGAAGGTGATGTTGAAGTTCATGCATCACGAGGCAGATATTCTGGTGGCGACGACGATCATTGAAAACGGCCTCGACATCCCGCTATGCAACACGATCCTCATCAATCGCGCTGAACGGCTGGGCCTCTCGGAGCTCTATCAGTTGCGCGGACGCGTGGGCCGCTCGGATCGGCGGGCCTATGCTTACCTGCTGCTTCCTTCGGAAATTGAACTCACGCCGATCGCGCGGCGGAGGCTCGCGGCGCTGAAAGAGTTCTCGGACCTCGGCGCCGGATTCAAGATCGCTGCTCTCGATCTCGAATTGCGTGGCGCAGGAAATTTACTGGGCGGCGAACAGAGCGGTCACATCGAAGCGGTGGGTTTCGAGCTTTATACGCAGATGCTCGATCGTGCCGTTCGCGAACTCAAAGGCGAGATGCCGGAAGAAGAGATCGCCACCCAGCTCAACCTGGGACTCAATATCCGCATTCCCGCCGAATATATCCCAGAAGAAAACCAGCGCCTGCGAATGTACAAGCGCGTTGCGGGCGTGGAGCGCGAGACGCAGTTGCACGATGTTCGCGCAGAGCTGATCGACCGCTACGGCGAACCGCCGCTTGCCGTACGGAATCTGCTGGAGTATGCCGAATTGAAGCTACTCGCGGTCCGCGTTGGGGTGAATTCGGTGGAGCGGAAGCGCGAGCAGGTCAGCATCAAGTTCCGTCAGAATGCAACTGTCGATGCGGAAAAACTAGCACGTTTTGTCGCCTCCCAACGAGGCGCGCAGTTCACCCCCGATGGGACATTGAAATTCACCCAGAAGGCGACCGCCGCCGAAGACGTCCTGAACAACCTCAAACAGCTGCTTGAGACGCTGGCCATCCCCGAGAAGGCTCCGGAGAGCGTCGAACACTGACTTCCACGAAAATTGGCGATGTGAAAAACGCAGTTTTGTCCGACCTGTATAGTTCACCAGTGGAACCGCTGTTCAGTCGTACCAGACTCGGAAAACTACAGGATTTCCGTTAGTGCCCTAGAGGACATTGCTCTTCGCGGAGTGGCCGTCTCCTGCTATTGTGTTCAGTCACCTCTGATCGTCGTGCAGGCCTGACCCTCGGTTATTAAAAATTGGAGTGCATCGCGAGAAATATCCGCGATCAAGAGAATTCCATGCCCATGCGAGTGCGTAAAGCGGTTTTCCCAGCGGCCGGACTCGGCACGCGCTTCCTTCCCGCGACCAAAGCTCAGCCAAAAGAGATGCTGCCGATCGTCGACAAGCCCATCATTCAATACGGCGTGGAAGAGGCGCTGGCTGCCGGCTGCGACCAGATCATCATCGTGACCGGGCGCGGCAAGCAGGCAATCGAAGATCATTTCGATGTCAGCTATGAACTCGAAAAGATGCTCGAGGAGCGCAAGAAAACCGACCTGTTGAAGATCGTTCATTCGATTTCCGACATGATTCACCTCGCCTACGTTCGCCAGAAGGAAGCGCTCGGACTGGGGCACGCCGTGCTGATGGCCCGCGAACTAGTAGGCGAAGAGGCTTTCGCAGTGCTACTAGCTGACGACGTAATCGACGCGGAAGAGCCGTGCCTGAAGCAGATGATGCGCGTCTTCGAGGAAACGCAGGCGTCGGTGATCGCGACCCAAGTTGTGGAAGGGCCGGGGATCTCCGCGTATGGCGTGCTTGATGTGAAGCCCGCGGATGGGCGCTTCAATGGCCGCCTGTTCGAGATCAACAACATGGTCGAGAAGCCGAAGCAGGAAGAAGCGCCGTCGAATCTGGCGATTATCGGCCGATACATTTTGACTCCACGGCTTTTTGAAATCCTGGCAAACACACCACACGGCACCGGCGGAGAGCTGCAACTTACCGACGGCCTGCGCGCCCTTCTGAAAGAGCAACGAATTTACGCGTACGTGTACGAGGGACGCCGGTACGACGCCGGCGACAAGCTCGGCTTCCTGAAGGCCACCGTGGAATTCGCGCTGAAGCGGCCCGATCTCGGGGAGAAGTTCCGCGACTATCTCACGGGACTGAAGCTGTAGGCTCAGTAAGCTGCCGAGTATTGCCCCCGAAGGCCTGTGCGCACGCCGAAACGTGCGTACGTTTCCACCATTCGAAAGTAGTCGACTCGCCGGAAGGACGTCGTTACTGGGAAGCCTTCAACTTCTTCGACTTCTCCTCAACACCTTTGGCCAGTTTTTCTTTGTGCGCGACGAGCTTGCTCGCGACGCCAGTATCGGAGAGACCGATCATCTGCGCCGCAAGGATGCCGGCGTTGGTCGCTCCCGGCTTTCCGATCGCGACTGTCGCCACCGGAATGCCGGCCGGCATCTGCACCGTAGCAAGCAGCGAGTCCATCCCTTGCAATGAGGTCGATGGAATCGGCACGCCAATGACTGGCAATGTGGTGTGCGCGGCAATCACGCCCGCCAGGTGTGCGGCGCCGCCGGCTCCGGCAATAATCACGCGGATGCCATTCCTGGCGGCGTTGCGTGCGAACTCGGCTGTTCGGTCGGGCGAACGATGTGCCGAGGTCACGTCAATGTCGTAGCTGATTCCGAATTCATCGAGCGCCTTTCCAGCCTCGCGCATGATATCGAGATCCGAGTCGCTGCCCATAACGATAGAAACAAGTTTTTGAGTGCTCATAATTTTTGGCAAACAATCTCACCGAATCAGGATTTGAACTCCAGAACGAACTTGAAATGCCGTGAAGAGCACGACCCGTGACTATCTCTTCAGTGCCCGGCCTGCGATGTCTTTGCGGTAATGCATTCCTTCAAAACCAATTTTCGACACGCCTTCGTAGGCACGATCTACTGCGCGTTCCAGATCCGCAGCCTTCGCTGTCACGCCCAGAACGCGGCCGCCCGACGTGAAGTAAACATCGTCGCGCTTGCTGGTGGCTGCGTGGAACACTTTCACTCCCGGTAAGCCGCTCGCCTGCTGCAGTCCCGCGATCTTTTTTCCAGCCTCGAATGTCCCCGGATACCCACCAGAGGCGATCACCACGCACACCGCCGCTTCCGGTGACCATTCGAGCTCGATCTCGTTACAGCGCCCTTGAATAGCGGCTTCGAGCACATGGAGCAGATCGCTTTCCATGCGAACCATAATCGGCTGTGTCTCGGGATCACCAAAGCGGCAGTTGAATTCCAGCACCATCGGACCGCGCGCCGTCATCATCAGCCCGCAGTACAGAACACCCTTAAACTCGTTCCCCTCGGCCTTCATGCCCGAGACCACAGGCTGCGCGATGTGATGCACGAGCCAGTCGCGCATCTTGTCATCGATGATGTCTTGCGTCGAGTAGGCGCCCATGCCGCCAGTGTTCGGACCGGTGTCCCCGTCACCGACGCGCTTGTGATCCTGCGCGGCCACAAGAGGGACCAGGTTCGTCCCGTCACTGATCACAAGAAACGAAAGCTCGTCGCCGTTCAGGCATTCTTCGAGCACGACCAGACTGCCGGCCTCACCTACCATTCTGCCGCCCAGCATTTCCGCGGCGACCGACGCCGCTTCTTCTTTCGTCTTCGCGATCACCACGCCCTTGCCCGCGGCCAGCCCGTCAGCCTTCACCACGATGGGCATGTGGAAATGCGACAGCGTCGCTCGCACCTCGTCGACCGTCTTACAGATCGCATAATGCGCCGTCGGAATGCGATGACGCTGCATGAACTCTTTTGCGAAGCATTTGCTCGCTTCAAGCTGCGCCGCCGCTTTTGTCGGACCAAAGATGGGCCATCGGCGCCGCTGAAACTCATCGACGACGCCAAGCGAGAGCGGTAATTCCGGACCTACGATCGTGAGATCCGGCTTGAACGACTCGGCAACACTGACCAGCGACTGAACGCTCTTGGCGTCTCCGGGCACACAGGCAGCATCGTCGGCGATGCCCCCGTTTCCCGGAGCGCAGCAGATTTCGGTGACGCGCGGAGATTGACGGAGCTTCCACACCAACGCGTGCTCCCTTCCTCCGCTGCCGATGACCAGAATTTTCATAATCGAGACAGACAAGGTTAGGAGGGAGTATCAAGTTGTGTCAAACGTGCCGGCTTCGTTCCGACGTGCACAGAGGCGTTAACTACGTTTAACTATCGCCGTATAATGCTCGGGGATGATCACCGTCTCGAAAGAAGACTACCTCAAGGCAATCCTCGAAGCTGAGAGCGAGGGCGCGACCGTAATCTCGGCGACGCTCGCGCACTGGCTCAAAGTGTCGCCTCCGGCGGTCACCATGGCGTTGCGCCGCTTGAAAAAAGATGGTTTCGTGCGCGTGCAGTCCGACGGAAACGTGCGCCTCACCGCGGCGGGCCGCAAAATCGCGCGCAGGCTGACACTGCGCCATCATCTGATCGAACGCATGCTGTCGGAAATGTTCGGCATGGAATGGTACAAGGTGCACGATGAAGCCGAACGTCTAGAGCACGCGGTCTCTCCCGATTTTGAGGCCAAACTTCTTTCCAAGTTGGGGCGCGGCGGCGCATGTCCTCACGGGAATCTGAGTGAACTCGAGAGTCCAGCGAGCCGGCGGAATCGCGGGCTGTTGTTGCTTTCCGATGCCGAGGCGGGCAAAAGCTATGTGGTCAGCGGCATCTATGAGCGAGACCGAAAGCTTCTGGAATTCCTGGAAGCACGAGGGATTCGGCCCGGTGTAAAGCTCGAAGTGCTCGACCGCAACTACGACCAGACGCTTTCGGTGCGCACCGTTACTGGTCCGGCAATCCTGGGCCGTCTGTCGGTGGAAAAAATCTGGCTGCTACCCGCCCGCTGATGTTCGTCTCGATTGGTTCTTGTAAATACATTAACTATAGCTAACTTAAAATCGTGTACACTGGTTTCCAGCCCGGAATATTCGGGGACTGTGTGGGTGCGTCTTGGTGAGGAACTTGAATCAAAGCGATGGAATAGCACGCCCGAATGCATATGACTCGGGCGGCACGACGACCCACGTGTCCCTAGAAGGCGTGCACGGCTCCATCGATGTGCCTCACCTGGAGGCAGGATTTTGGCAACAATGGCGAGCGTTCGTAGGTCCGGCAATTCTGGTGAGCGTTGGGTATATGGACCCAGGAAACTGGGGCACCGATCTGCAGGGTGGAGCCCAATTCAAGTACGGCCTTTTATGGGTGGTCGCCCTCTCGAGCACGATGGCCGTGTTTATGCAGATTATCTCGGCTCGTCTGGGTGTGGTGACGGGGAAAGACCTGGCTCAGTGTTGTCGCGATTGGTATCCCCGTTGGACCCGCTGGCCCAACTGGCTTCTTAGCGAATTGGCAATCGGCGCCTGCGATCTCGCCGAGGTCCTGGGGAGCGCCGTTGCTCTGAACTTACTCTTTCACATCCCGCTGTTCTGGGCTGTCATGATCACCGGCTTGGATGTCCTTCTGTTGCTTACTTTGCAGGGTTATGGGATGCGAACTATCGAAGCCGTGGTGGTCGTACTCGTGGCAACCATAGCAGCCTGCTATTTCATCGAAATCTTCGTTCTTCCCCAGACGCAGCCCAGCTTTCGCGAGATGGGTCATGCGCTGCTGTCACCCCACTTCCGCCAAGCGGGCATGCTTTATGTTGCCATCGGAATCATCGGAGCAACGGTCATGCCGCACAATCTCTACCTGCATTCCGCTTTGGTGCAAAGCCGGAAGTTACAGAAAGATGCGCCATCGATTCGCCGCGCCATCCGCTTCAACACACTCGATTCAGTTGTTGCGCTGTCGATTGCCTTTTTTGTGAATGCCGCCATTCTTGTACTGGCGGCAACTGTTTTCTATGGGAAGGCGAGCGTGCTGGTTTCCGGAGGTCACGTGATCGAATTTTCCCCGGACAGCGACTGGATCCGGGTCGCCTATCTGACGCTCGCGCCTCTGCTCGGAACCGGCCTGGCGAGTACTCTGTTCGCGGTCGCCCTGCTGGCTGCGGGACAGAGCAGCACAATCACGGGCACGCTAGCCGG
>Ga0126381_100001877_pt1 | contig 22561 bp, 22 predicted proteins | sample PanSoiMetPlot_28_FD_96465 | JGI IMG/M metagenome (GOLD analysis project Ga0126381, IMG submission 96465) | Tropical forest soil microbial communities from Panama - MetaG Plot_28 | ecosystem: Environmental > Terrestrial > Soil > Tropical forest > Bulk soil | place: Panama | collected 2016-02-17 | reverse complement strand
CCTTGTTCCAGGACAACGACGCGAAATCCGTTCGTGGAAAGCTCTTTGGCCAGGACGCCCCCGGCGGCGCCGGAACCGATAATGACGAAGTCCACTTCGTCGGAAGTCTTGTACTTGGGCTGGTCTATGGGTTGGTTTGCGGTCATTTCTTCTCCGCTTGGTTTGCGTCTGACTTCATTGCGACTTCCCAGCCCGGATAGTCCTTGTCGTAATAGCCGAAGGGCGGTTGAAACATGTGCTCGCGCTCGCGGCCAATGACTTTCCAGCCAGCGGCGTCGCGGTTGCCGCCGTAGTCCGGATCGATCAGGAAGCCGGCAATGGTGTGCTGGCGGAGAGTTTCGAAGAAGTTCTGCGCTCCCGCACTTGTTCGGAACCGGCGTTGGCGTCCCTGCGCGTTCTTGTCATCGAAGGAGTGCAGTACTTCGTCTTGCTGCTCGACCGTTAACTCGAAGAATTTGGATTTACCTTGGAACATTTCCGCCACTCGGGCCTGCAACGCCGGCAGACCTTCGCGATAGGTCTTTTGGTCGTCGACGCTGAAAGTGGTGAGCCCGCGGTCGATGAAGTAAACGACGCCCGCTTCGTGCGCGCCCGGCGTATCGTCGGTGGGGATAATGCGGGAAGTAATCGCGTCGATTTCTTTCGCTTCGTCCGCGGTGAAGAATTCAAATTTTGCAGGAGCTGCGGATTTCGCGGCCTGGTGGGCGTGCGTGGCTGCGGCAAGCAACGCAGGCCAATGCGCCGAAGCCCATACAGCGGAGAGTCCTGTGGCGCCTCGTGATAGGAAACGACGACGGCTGAGTGATTCATTCATTGCTGGAAGTCCTCAGAGTAACTTTTCAGACTGTAAGCTGCATGGCTCGCAGCGTCAAGCCATTCGAATCAAATTCGCCTGCCAAATTGACTGCATCTAAATTTCGGCTCGGTGCGCCAGGGCCGTGATGCGGTCGGCGGCTCGATAAGCGAGCGCGCTGATGGTTAACGTTGGCTGCCCGCGGCCGGAAGTCACCAAACTGCTGCCATCGCAAAGGAAAAGATTCTTCACGTCGTGCGTGCGATGGTCTGCGTTGATAACCGACGATTTCGGGTCATTGCCCATGCGGCAGGTTCCAAGCAGGTGGTACGCAAAGTCCTGCTCCGTAACGGGAGAAGCCCACTTTTGTACGGCGTCCGTGGCGTCGAGCAGTTCGAGGATGCGAGCCCGCAGAAACGCGCCGAGTTTGAGATCGTCTGGATGGTCTTTGTAGGTCATGCACAAAGCTGGTAGTCCCCAGGCGTCCTTGACATTCGGGTCCAGCGAAAAACTGTTGTCGTTCACGGGCAGGGAAGTCCCGTGAGAAACAATCTCGAGGCTGCGCGTGTAATTGCGCGCCAGCGTGGCCTTGAATTCCTTCCCCCATTTCGGTGTGCCTGGTGGTAAGCCGCCCATATCGTAGCCGGTTGTGGCGAAACTGATGGGTGTCATATCGAAGCGAGCGTCGAGACCCCCACCTCCGCAGAATCCAACTTTCTGCGGGTCGAGTTCGTAGAAATCGTGAAGGATGCGGCTGACGGCAACCCCCTTGTAGTCGTTCAGAGGATGTTCAAAAAGGGCCATCGCAGACGGGCCGGAGTTCATCATCAAGTACTTGCCGACGAGGCCGCTGGAGTTCGCGAGCCCGTGAGGGAATTGCTTGCTCGTTGAGAGAAGCAGCAGCCGGGGAGTCTCGGCGCCATTGGCGCAGACAACGACGGCTTTGGCTTTTTGCAGATGCATAGCGCGGCTCTTGTCGAAGTAGGCTGCGCCAATTACCCGGCCGTTTGCGTTGGTTTCGATGCGATGAACGTAGCAGCTGGGACGGATTTCGCAGCGGCCAGTTTTTTCCGCCATGCGAATGACGGTTGCGAGCGTGCTGGACTTGGCGCCGACTTCGCAGCCGAAACTTTCGCAGAAGCCGCATTGGACGCAAGCACTGCGCCCAGGGCGCGGCTGGGAAAGGATGGCCATCGGGGCGGGAAACGGATGCCACCCGAGTTTGCGCGCCGCTCGTTCGAAAATAACTCCGCCGGATTTCACCGGAAGAGGGGGCATGGGATAAGGTTTTGACCGCGGCGGGTCGAAGGGGCTGGCGCCTGCCAGACCTGAAACGCCAAGCTCCCGCTCGGCTTTCGTGTAATAGGGCTCAAGGTCCGCATAGGTGATGGGCCAATCCGCGAGGGCTGCGCCGGGAACCGCCCCGACTTTGCTGCGCTCGATGAAGTCAATTTCGTGGAACCGCCAGTAATTCGCCGTGAAATGGATGCTGGAGCCTCCGACCATCCGGCCATACACAAGCGCTTCCTGGCGCTTGGCTTTGTGTTGCGGAGTCTTGCGAAACGTGGTGGGTTGAAGTTTTGGATGATTGGTCAGGTGGTGGTGCTGTACGACTTCGACTTCGTTGTGGGTGAAGTCCGATTCGGTTAGATAAGGCCCTTGTTCCAGCACCACGACGCGAAAACCGTTCGTGGAAAGTTCTTTGGCCAGGACGCCGCCTGCTGCGCCACTGCCAATGACGACGAAGTCCACTTCGTCGTTTGTCTTATACCTTACGGGTTCGGGCATCGGATCCGTGCGGCAAGCACTATATCACTCCTGACTAGCGGAATTGCTGTGAGATGCGTTGCTGGTGTACGATGCGCGCGATTTTCCGTATCGCCAATTTCGCAAAATGAAGTCACTTCTGAGAAACTAATAACCGCATATGGCTACTTTTACGGGTGTAATTGGTAGCGGCAGCAAGTGGCTGCTCGACAAGATTGTCAGCATCATCGCCGCAACGGGAATCAACCCCAACTTTCTTACGTTTCTAGGCTTGGTAGTGAACTTCGGCGCGGCGGCGTTTTTTGCCGTGGGCGGGTTTCGCACCGGAGCGATCATTATTTTTTGCGCCGGATTCCTGGATATGCTGGACGGTCAAGTTGCGCGAAAACAGAACCGGGTCACCGCGTTCGGCGCGTTCTATGATTCGACGCTCGACCGTTACGCGGACATGGCTTTGTACATGGGCCTGCTGGTGTATTACTCCGTGAGTGGGCGGACCCCGTACGTGATTCTCGCGGCAGTGGCGACAGCGGGGTCGGTGATGGTGAGTTACGCGCGGGCGCGCGCGGAGTCGCTGATTCCGCTGTGCAAAGTCGGATTCATGGAGAGGCCGGAGCGGCTGGTGTTGCTTATAATCGGCGGACTCTTCAACCGCATGGGGCCGGTGCTGTGGGTCATTGCCGTGGTGTCCACCATCACGGTGATTCACCGGATCGTTTTTACCTGGCAGGAGACCAAAGCGGGGCGCGTGCTGCCCGGAATCAGGCTCTCCCTCTGACGCTCGGGTGCTTATGACGCTGACGCTCGCTTGACGTCGGCCGGATTTGCCTTTGGCACATTCACTGTTTTCAGAGACTCTTCCACCGGCGCAGAAATGATTTCGCGGACGCGGGCGCGCAAGGCGGGCACGTCTTCCTTGGTGAGTCCTTTGGTTTCGATGGTGTCGTGCAAATAGACGGTAACCTTTCCCGGCCAGAGCATCCAATTCCCGGTGCGGAAGTGCCGGAACGACCCGACGATGCTAACCGGAACGATGGGTACGCCGAGTTGTTGCGCCACGCGGAATCCGCCATCCTGAAATTCACCCACGTGTCCATCGCGCGTGCGCTTGGCTTCAGGGAAAATGACCAGGCTCGTGCCGGAATCAATGGCTTCCTGCGTCAAGCGCCACATGCGTTTCAAGTCCGACGGGCGGCGGACATCGGGCACCGGCACGTTTCCAAATCGCTTCATCAGGGAGCCGTAAGCAGGAATCTTGAAGTGCGACTCCAATTCCCACCCGCGCACAAATTGGGGAATGGCGCAGTACAGCACAAAAGGATCGAACAAATTGACGTGGTTCGAGAAAAAGAAACACGTCCGATTGGGATCGAAACCGGGCGCGCGGCGAGCTTCGACCTTTGCTCCCGAAAGAAGAGCAATGCGGCGGCACAAGCCGCGCTGAAGCCGGTCGTGTTTGCGCGCGTCTAGAAAAATACTAAGGAACACCAACACCGGCACAACCAGAAAAAAGTGCAGCCCGCTGATAATCCAGAGGAATGCGCTGCGCAGCGCGAACCACGCTCTTTTCATAGGAACACGTCAACGGCCGCAGGCAGGACATCGAGGGAGCGGCACTCCAGCGTGGCGACTTCGCCGTCAATCATGATGTCCAATGGGGTGGAAACGTTGAACTCGACGTGGCGCACGGCGCGCCGTGAAGCAAGCGGATGGTCGATGTGCGAGCCGTCATAGAGCCGCGGCAAGTTGCGTATTAACCCTAGGCGCCCGATCGGACCCCAGCGGACAAACTCAATCAGGCCATCGGCAGGATCGGCTTGCGGGGCAATGAGCATCGTGCCGCCGGTGTATTTGCTGTTGTTGAAACTGAGAAAGAGGGCGCGCTGCTCATCCCACTCCTGATCTTCGTCGCAGCGCAAAGCGAAGGTGCGTCTATTCAATTGCACGACACGAACGAACACGCCGAGCAAGTAACCAAAAGGCCCGAGGGGTTTGAAAGCGCGATTCGTCAAAGTCGCAACATCAGCCGTGAAACCGACACTCAACAGGTTGAAGGAGAAAACCTCACCGGTCGCGTGATTCAGACGAATCAGGTCGATCGCGCGTTTGCGATTTTGCAGGATGGCCTCGGTGGAGGCTGCGGCTCCGTTCTTCGCGAAGTCTTTGAGGAAAGAGTTGCCCGTTCCCAGCGGCAGAAATCCCAATGCGACGCGTTCCACGGATTTGCGGCCGGCGAAGATGCCATTGAGTATTTCGTGAGCTGTACCGTCGCCGCCGACAGCGAGAAACTGCCGGTAACCCTGGTTGTACGCCTCTCGCGCCAGCTCGATGGCGTGGCCCGGGCCTGTCGAAGCGACGCTGTCCACTTTCAACTTGTTTTGTCGCAGACCGGCAAGGGCGGGTCCGGCAAGCTTCGCTGAGCGTCCGCCACCGGCGGCAGGGTTCACAATGGCGAAAAATCTTTCCATTCCGAGTATGCACCCAATTCAGATTTCTTGGTCAAGAAGATTCACAAGGGCAGTACCGCAGTGGCGCTGTCTAATCTCGCGAGACGCTCGGCCAAAACGTTCCTCTTAATTTTAAGAGACGCCGTCCGCGGAAAGTCCTCCTCGAGCAAGACAACCCCGTGAATCCGCTTATAGTTTAACAGGCGCTGGTTGCGCGCGTTGATTTCGCGGCGAAGTTCGTCACTATAGGATTGCCCTTGCTCCAAATGCAGGGTGAGCACAAGCCGTTCTCCGGTCATCGATCGTTTGGGCCAGATATAGTTAGCAGCAAAGACACAAAATTCTTTCACGGGAAGGCCCTCGAAGATGCTCTCGATATCCTCCGGATAAATATTTTTCCCTTCTTCCGTGACGATCATGTTTTTCTTTCGGCCGCTCAACTGCAAGTGACCGTGCGCGCCGAATTTTCCCAAATCGCCGGTCATCAGCCAGCCATCGATAAGCGTCTCGGCGGTGAGTTCGGGGTCGTTGAGATATCCGGCCATGACCGTTTTGCTGCGCACGGCAACTTCGCCCACACCATCGCTCGCCGCATTCACGATGCGCACTTCCATTCCAGGCAGCGGTTTTCCGACCGTGTCCGCACGAAACGGCTTTAGGTCGTTGACGGTGATCGCCGTCCCGGCTTCCGTGAGGCCGTAACCATTCGCGACAGGAATTCCCAGATCATAAAAAAACTGCAGGGTCTGCGGCTCGGTGAACGCGCCACCCACAATAATGGCGCGCAGCTCCCCTCCAAATGCTTCGTGGACCTGTTTGAGCAGCGTGCGGCTGATGCCAAGCCGCGGCCGGCTCTTCGTCAACATTTTGTTGATGGCCACGAGTGCGTCGAACACTTTGCGTTTACCTGCAGGCAAAGCGTCGAAGCGAGCTTGCAAGCCCTTTTGCAGATTCTTCAAGACTAGAGGAACCAGGCTCACATAAGTGATCTTGTATTTTGGAAAAGCTTCGCGCACGTATTCGGGCCGCAGCGTGCGCAGATGTACGACGGCTGCGCCACAGGTAAACGGCCCGAAAAATCCCACCATAAAATCGATGGCGTGGTTTGTTGGCAGGATGCTGAGGTAACGCACTCCCGGCCAAAACGGATAGAGCGAAGTTAACGCGACGCACTGCTCCAGATAATTTTCGTGCGTCATCATGCAGCCCTTGGGGCGGCCGCCCGTTCCGGAGGAATATACGATGCAGGCGGTGTCACCGCGTTTGCGTGGGACAAATGCTGGTTCGCCCTGGCCGCGGAATTCCTCCCAACGCTTCGCGCCTGCCAACTCGGCGTTTGGCGGTGCCTCCGTCACAAGAACGGTTTGCACATTTACTGAAGCGCGCCTTGCCGAAACACCGAGTTGGCGCCAGATCGGATATTCCGTGATGAGCACAGTCGCGCCGGAATGTTTGAGAAGCTGACACTGCTCATCAGGCGTGAGTTTGTAATCGAGCGGAACCAGCACGCCTCCAGCAAAAAAGACGGCGTACGCCGAAATCAGCCACTTGGACTGATTCGTCATGACGATGCTGGCTCGATCGCCTGGCGTGAAACCAGCATCTTGCAAGGCCTTCGCCAACGGATGCGCGCGCTCCTTGAAATCGCGATACGTGAGCCGCTCTTTCTTCCGCTCGCGGTCCGCTTCGATTAAACACACTTCACCCGCGAAGCGGTCCAGCGCATCCTTCAGCGCCTCGCCGACGGATTGATATTTGTTTAGATCCAGCATCGGTGAAGAAGAATTAGCCACCGAGGCACAGGGGCACGGAGAAAGTAAGTGTCACAGAATAATCTCTGGATGCCTTCATGCAATAAACGGGAATTGAAGTTGATCAACAGACCTAACTTAAGATTCGCAATCCTCATGTAGGTCAGGACCTGTGCTTCAAAGACGGGATCGAAGCGCTCAACGCTTTTCAACTCCAACAGCACGGTTTTCTCCACAATAAGGTCCAATCTGTGCACGCCAATAACACGTCCGCGGTAATCGGTCGGAATCTCGACTTGGTGTTGGTAACGAATCCCCGCAACTCGAATTCAACGGCCAATGCTGATTCGTAAATGGATTCCAGGAGTCCGGGGTCTAGTTGGCGATGAGCCTCAATTGCACATTCAATGATTCTGCCGGTCAAGTCATCGTTGTGCCGCGCGGGTTCCGTCAGGGATCTTCTTTTGATCTCCGTGTCTGTGTGACTCTGTGGCTGAATCGGATTGTTCACAGGCGGGATTGAATGCGCTCGGCCAGGGTTTTGAAGTCGCTTACGCCCTGAACTTCGTAATCGGGCAGCTCGATGCCGAAATGATTTTCCAGCCGCGAGAGCATTTCCATCGTCTGCAGGCTGTCGATTCCAAGCTTTTTGAAGAAATCATCTTCGGGCGCAAGCGATCCTTGCGGCAATTGAAAATGCTTCGTTGCCAGGTCCAGTACTTCCAGCGTGGTTTGTACGAGCGTGCGCATGTCTCCTTGAATCTATCATTACTCCTTAAAAGAAGAAAAACCGGCCTGTCGGCTCAGGTTCCTTTCGCTTCGATCAGCTCCAGGCGATTCCCAAAAGGATCGAACACGTGGACGCGTCGGCGCCCGTCGATTTCCGCGTCCGGCTTTTTTGCCAGCCCGGCCTGTTCGCATTTCGCGAGAATTTCGTCCAGTCCTTCGACGACCAGCGCCGGATGAGCTTTGTTTGCTGGGCGAAAATCCTCCTCAATACCCAGGTGCACCTGCGCTTCTCCCGACGTGAACCAGCAGCCTCCGCGTTTGGCGAGCGGCTCAGGCTTGGGAATCTCTCTCATGCCAAGCACGTCGCGATAGAAGCTGCGCGCGCGGTCTTCGCTGCCCTTCGGCATGGCGAGTTGCACATGGTCAATGTTTCGAACCCTTCCGGGAACACTCATCGGAGATTCCGCCTAGGGCAGGTACGGCATGGGGCCGGAGCCTTCCACGAATTTCTTCAGCGCCACCATAACTTCGGGTCTGGTGAAGAGCTCGCAGAAAATGTCAATCTCCTGATTTAGTTCCTCGTGTGGAATTGGCTTCAAGAACTCCTTCGCCGCCGCACGCGCCACCGGATCATATTTCGCCACCTGCGCGGCCGTGGACCGCGCGATGCGAAGAGCTTCGCCCTCACCCGCGAGCTGCGCAAGGAGTCCGACGGCATGCGCGCGAGTGGCGTTGAGCGTGCGGCCGGTAAACAGCAAATCGCGAACAACAGCGTTTCCCAGGTCGCGTTTCAAACGCGGTATTCCACCAAAGCCTGGGATGAACCCGAGCCGCAGCTCCGGGAACGCAAAACGCGCCATTTTGTCGGCAATGATGATGTCGCAGGCAAGGGCGAGTTCGAGTCCTCCGCCGAGGCAGGCACCATGCACCGCGGCTATGGTAACGAACGGAGCAGCGTCAATTGCATTCATCACAGTGTGAATGCGCTCGAGAAAACTGCGAATTCTTTTAGGGCGCTCCTTTTCGGGAACAGACACGGCCTGGTGATACAGCTCGCGCAAGTCCCCGCCAGCCGAAAAAACCGACTTTCGAGCGCTGTAAATTATGCAGGAGGAGGTTTCCGGGGCCAGCGCAGCAAAAGAGCCCACAAATACTTCCAGTTCTTCCAGCATGGCTGTACCAATTTCGTTGGCGGGCTCATGATCGAGCGTCAGCTCGATTCGCCCCTCTTGCCACTCCCAGCACAGCGTCTTGCCTTTAAAGTTCTTCATGCGTGTTGCCTGCTGACGGCTTCGGGTTCCGTTTTCTGTTCATACATGGCATTGATTTCGGGGGCGAAGCGCGCGTTGACAGCATCACGGCGAAGTTTGCCCATGGCCGTGAGCAGTCCGCTTTCTGGCGTGAAAGCATTGTCAATCATTTTGAAATTCCTGATTTGACGGTAATGAGGGAGTTCACGATTCACGGCATCGAGCGCGGCTTGAACTGCGGTGGGCTCCACGGTTCCCGTAATCAGCACGCAAAGATACCCGCGGCCATTCCCGATGATTACCACCTGCGACGCCGCTGGCAGGAGCCGGGCAATTTCTTCCTCCAGTGGCTCCGGAGCAATTTTATGTCCAGAGTTCAGGACGATCAGGTTCTTAATCCTCCCGGTGACACGCCATTTTCCGCGGGCATTCCTCTCGCCTTGATCGCCGGTGTGAAACCAGCCATCTTGCAGCACGCGCGCCGTTTCCTCCGGGCGGTTCCAGTAGCCCGGAAAAACATGCGGCCCGCGCGTGACAATTTCGTCGTTGTTGCCCGTTTTCATTTCAATCCCCGGAATCGCTGCGCCAACGCATCCAGGATCGGCAGCCTCTCGCGGGTCGTCCATCGTGCAGATGCCTGTAGTTTCCGTCAATCCGTAGGCTTGCAGAACCGGAATCCACAGCATTTGGAAAAACTGTTGCGTTTCGGGAGCAAGCGGAGCGGACCCGCAAATTAGCGCGTGCAAATCTTGTCCAAAACGCTCCTTGATCTTGTTGAAGATGAGTTTCTCCGCAAGCCAAAGGCGGAGACTATCCAATAAACTTGCATGCCCAGTGTTTTTCCGCTGCCAGGCTGCGCGCGATTTTTCGAAGAGCGACTGAATAGGCGCGGCACGTTTCGAGAGGTTTTCTTCCACCCCGCGCCGCACGCGCTCGAGCAACGTCGGCACATTCAGGAAGTAATTCGGCGATGACAGCCGAATCTCGCCCGCCAGCTTGCTGAGATCCGTTGAGAGTGTCAGCGTGGTTTCGCGCGTGAGGCACGAGAGCAGCAGCAGCCACGAAGCCGCAAAGTTGAACGGGAGGTAATGAAAAACCCGGTCCGGCCCTTCGGCGCCCGTTGCGGACATCAGTTGCCCAAGACGCTCCGTCGTTCGCCCCAGCATATAGTCCAGGTTTCTGACGTCAAGGCATACCCCTTTCGCCTCGCCTGAGGTTCCGGAAGTATAAATGATGGTGACGAGATCCGAGTCCGATCGTGAAATCGGTCCGTTGGGAGCGGAAGCCTCCAGCGCGTTCTCATTAAGCACCTGGACCATCAGAACTCGCGGAGGCGCTTCCCGCCAGGATTGCGCTACCGTCTCACCGAGCTCAGCATCGGCGACAAACAGCAGCCGCGGCTGGCAATCTTTCATCATCGCGGCAAGTTCGCTGGGCGCCTGCCGCGAATACAACGGCACGACAACCACGCCCTCTGCCATCAGCGCGAGGTCAAACACGACCCAGTGAATGGAATTGGCAGCCAGCAGCGCGCAGCGATCCCCAGCCTGAACGCCCGAATTGCGCAGAAACCTACGCACGTCCTGAACCTGCTTGAGTAATTCGCTTCCGGTCACACTCGCAAATTGCTCGCCGCGGATTTCACGCAGCACGACGCGGGCTTCGGCTTGCTTCACTTTGGCAAAAATGTTTTCAAGAAAATTTGACATGAAAAATCAGTGGGTTGCCGCCATCGTGACCGGCGATGAGTCATAACGTTCGAGGAGCTGAAGCAAATTCGTGCTCATAGGCGGAAGATAGTCCTCCCAGGAAAGGACACCACGGCGAATCGCGAACTCTGGATATTGGCGATGCACGGCATCTTCCAGGAACGTGCCCATTCGCGCCATCACCTTGAGATTCCGGACCACGGTTTGTCCAATTCCCTCGCGCACCTCTTCCGCTTCCTTCACCAGCGTTTCCATCATTTGCAACAGCTTCGGCTCAAGTTCGGGATCGTCCACCGTCAGCAATAAGTGCTGGTGGCCGCGCTCGCGCATGAGGTTACGGATGCGCTCGTCCATCGTCACGCCCGCGGAGGCTACGAGGTTCGGCATGGAGGTCACAATGCCGTGATAGCGCGACGAAACCATATACGAGCAAGCTCGCAATATGGAAACGAGCTGAAACATGTCGTAGTCGTCCGAGGTAAACAGCGGTGTGCCCGGAATCTGCGCGGCAATTTTACGGCAAGCGTCGGCATCAAGCCGCTCCATCGCCACCAAAATCGGGAACACACGGTGCTGTTGCAGAAAAGCCTGCGTGGCTCTCGTAAAGGCGGAGATATATTGCTCGTACTTTCGGTCGACCTCGGTTCCGGACTGAAAGAAGTAAACCGTGCGATACTGGCTGTCTTTGTACGCTCCGGTCGTCGCGCGCGCCACATACTTCGCGATAGAGGCCTTCACAGGCCAAACATAGGGGTGAATCGGGCACAACACCAAAATCGGTGTCTTCTCGTCCCAGCCTGATTCGCGCAACGTGTTTCGCGCATATTCCGGGGGACGTGGTTCAAACGTCCAAGCGGTATCTGTGCCTGATTCCGTAGGGATTCCCATCGCGCTCAAAAGCTGCTGTGATTCCACATTGCGCGTGATTACGAGCGAGTCTTTCACGTAACGCCCGCACATGGATTCCACGAGCGCGTCCATGTGCCCTGCTTCGCCGCCGTAGCCTACCGAAAGCTTGTTCTCCGCCGACGCTAGCCCCAACGAGCCAATCATCATCGTCGTCAGCGCGTTCGCAAACTTACTTTTGAACATCGAGCCTTCACAGGCAATCACGCCGTGATTTTGCCGCACTTCGCTGAACAGAAACGGCGGGAAAACGTCGGGCAAATGCACCTGCCGCGAGCCCTCGAAATAGCCCTTGGTGCGCCCGAAGTCTTGCGTCATTACACTGAACTCAACGTTATCCGCGCCGAGCACGTGACGCACCTGCCGCAGCATTTCCTGTACCCGCACGTCGCTGCCTGTGTTTCGTGTTCCGTTGTAGCCCGCAAAGAGCAGCTTCAGCTTTTCTCCGGCCGTCCAAGGCTGCCCCAACCCAAACATCCAGCCAAAGCGGCGCATCTCAATCAGCGCGCTGACCCACGCCACCAGAAGAAAGTCGGTCATGCGCTCGCTCTCCCCACTGCCGCCTTCTCCGCGACGGCGTCGGCTGGCCAAGGCTTTGCCGGATAGCGAAAGTGATTTTCACGGCTGAATTTCAACAGGCCAGCGGCGTACGTCGAGAATTTTGCAGGTGTCTCCCCCAGTTCCGCCACAACGCGAGAGTTATCAAAGACGGTATTCCAATCCAAGTATGGCCAGAACACTTTGAGCAGGGAACCGGCATGTCCCACCGCGCCTTTGCGATTCGCAGCCCAATTCACGGTCCGCGAAAACGTTCCGCCTAGCCACGGCCAGAACAAGGGCCGGCGCATTCCGCCCGCCTGTGCAATGGCTTCGGTTAATTCCACGTAGGTCTGCGAGCCTGTTCCAGAAGACAAGTGATAAATGCCATGCGCGGGCGCTTCTTTCTGATGAATTGTCACCACGGCTTTGCCCACATAATTTGCCGGAACGATGTCGATTCTGTCTTGAGGACGCAGCGGAAGCACGGGCATCCGCGCCAGAAAATGAACAGCCTGCACCATATCGAATTGCGAGGTTTCGGGCCGCCCGCTGTCTCCCATCACAATGGCCGGGCGGAAAATCGTCTTCTGCACATCGGGCAGCCAGCGATTCGCCATATGCTCGCAAAACTTCTTCGTACGGGCGTACGGATCGTAGTCGGAACGCTCCCAATCAATCGCGGAATCCTCCATCACGACTTCGTCTTTCCTTTTTCCTGCAACGGCCACCGTCGAAACATGCGAGTACCGGCGCAGCCCGTGATGGTCTTGCGCCCGCCGGGCCAGTTGAATCACTTCCAGCGTCCCGCGCAGATTCACGTTCAAGCACTGCTTCTCCGACTTGCGGTTTAGCGAGGCCGCGCAATGAATCAGTGAATCCGTGGTTTCGACCAGCGCGTGGTAATCGTCCTCGGGCAACCCGAAACGTTCACTGGTCAAATCGCCACCGAAAATGCAGACGCGCGTGTCGAGGTATTCGAGGAATTCCGGAAAGTCAAAGTGTAGTTGCAGGGAAATCCAAAGCCGCTCGCGCGCTTCTTGTTCCGTTTTAGCGCGTACCAGCAAATTCAGCTTGTCGCGGTATCCGGAGAGAAGTCCCGCCACCACGTAGCTGCCCAAATAGCCGGTCGAGCCGGTAACAAAGATCGCCATATCAGTCGGACGACGGGGCCGCTTTAGAAAGTTCTTCTTGCTGGGCGGGCACGCCGTTCCCGTTCCATTCGATCGCTCGCGGCTCGCGGGCTTCCAGGGGCCGGCCCTCCATTAGCGGATAGCACCAGCGGCGCAGCGCCGGGATATGCACATTGATCCAGTAATCCCACCAGTCCACGGCTTCCGGCGTGAAATCGAACAGCGTTTTCTCTTCGCGTGGTAGCGCCGCCGTAAGCATCCGCGCGTTCTCGCACTCAAAAACATGTTCATTGTGCAGGATAAACGGCTCGTAAAGCTCAATGAGCTTCTCCGCGCGAATCAGGTCCCGCTCCGTCTTTGCAAACGGCGCTTTCTTCATGCGCAGCGTGGTGGCTGCCCGGTTGATCCCCGAGACCATCGCCTTTTGCATGGGAATCGAAAGCCGCTCATAGCGTTGTTTGGACACGGGAATTGTTTCGAATTTTACCTTGAGCCAGTTCTCCACGCTTCGCTCGGTGCGGTAATGCTTCCGATGTGCCAGTCCCGTCAACTCGATGCTGCGCCCCATGTTCACGGGATTGATCGCGGAAGTCGCAAGCTGATAGAGGCGTGCGTGCTGACCCGAGATGATCGCGGCCGCAATCAGCGTCATCCCACGCGATACCATGTCCACCGGAATCACGTCTAGGCATTTCCGCTCGTTTGACGGAAGCTGTCGGAAATTCGTGCCAAGCAAATACGAGAGCGGCCCGGAAGTGTTGATTCCCTCATTCCAGCCGTTAAACGGCGAACGCTCCGAACTCTCCACGATCGATGGGCGCACAATGGCAATCGGCAAGTCTTTGCCATGCCTCGCCAGAATCGATTCGCCCAGGCTCTTTGTGAACGTGTAAGTGTTGGGCCAGCCCAGGTGTTGTGCCCGGCGCATCCCCACATGCGTCAGCCGGTTTCGCACCCAGCGCGCGCGGTTGCGGCGCAACACGCCATCGAGCTCCGCCGCTGGCGCCGACGCTTCGTCTCGGCCTCGTCCCAGTGCCTGCCTGCGAAGCGCTTTATTTATCTCCGGGCCTTCCGCGCGTGCTTCGATGCGCCGAATCCTTTCCCGCAACGAGGCAATCTCGTGTTCCGCATCAAAATGCGGATCCCGCGCAGGATTGTAATTGTTCTCTAGTTGCTCCCCGACGCGCCCGTCGCGCATACCCACCACATAGCAAGTCGAAAGGTGCATCAAGCCCACGCGCTTGCACTTCCTTACAAATTCCATCAGGTGAAGTGTCGAATCCACATTCGAAGAAAGAGCGTCACGCAAATCCGGATTGAAATCGGTTAACCCTGCGCTATTCACGACCACGTCGAGCGATTTCTGCAGGCCCGCCTGTGTGGCCTCATCCAGGCCCAATCCCGGTAAGCTCACATCGCCTTCGACCACCTCCACCTTTTCACTCAGGAATGCTCCGAGCTTTCTTCCATAACGTTCGTGCAATGGATCGAGCGCCGGGGACTCCTCGACGATTTTCTCGAATCGTCTTTGTGCCGAAGTCGTCCTGTTGCGCCGGATTAACAACGTAATGCGCCCGATCTCCGGAATCTTTTCTAACAAATCCAGAAGCCACACCTTGCCGATGAAACCAGTGACTCCAATCAAGAGAATATGCCGGCCCGACAGCGTTTTACGCACACAGAGGCTCTCTACGCGCGGTGCGTCTCCGAAAACCGCTACAGGCCTCTCGATTCCCCCCGTTGGCCGGGCCGTCGCCTGAATTCCGCTTTCCAATCGCTCAGGCTTCTGCGACCACCCCAGCTGGCGTAGAAGCTTTTCCCTCGAAATACGCCCGTCTCTCGAGCGGCTCGCCAGCCACGCGAAAGGCCCTCGCGGCCGAACGACGGGATCGACCAAGCGGCCGGTTGCTTGGCCATCCCGGTACTCCAGTCGGTTCGCAAGAAACGATTGCACGCCAAGATGATGCGCCAGCGACCGCAGGATATTCTCAAGAAGTTGCCCCACCAGAACGATCTGCTCTCCCTGGCGAATCGCGTCCACCACCTTCTTTACCGCCTCCTCGCGCAATTGCGGCTTCAGGACGTAGTGAAAATATTCTTCTCCCAGCAGGTCCAGCCGGTCGCGGCTGACTCCTCGCAGTAGCGAATGCAAAAACCGCGTCGCAAACGTGCGGCTTGCCGCATAGGCAAACGGCCGGGCCAAAGCCACCCCGGCCATTCCGGCACGCCGCGCCCAGCGCTCCGCAAAGCTTCGCGCATTCCACGTGAAAAAGCCCACGGGACGCAAAGCGCCAAGCTCCAGTAGGGAGCCTTCCACGCGCCAATACGTGGGCTTTCTGTCGGTTTCAGAAGCTCCGCTGTGCTCCGATTTGGGCAATGGATTTGTCATTATTCTACTGTCGGGGCAGGCTTATCCGTTCCTCACAAAGTTTCTGAAAACGTGATCCTGTGGCACGCTTCTCATTTTTTAATCAATCGGTTCTAGGACGGAAACGCGGCCCGCTCCGGCTTCAAACTACCCATCTCCCCTACATAGCCGGCAGGCCGCGTGGGAAATGTAAAGGTAGCATTCTCAACGCCTTCCCGCAAGGGAACGCCTTGAGAACCTGGCCCGGCTGGCTCCCCTATGAGGGTTTAGACCCCGCCAGCAAAGCCAGTTCGCGCCACTTCCAGTGGCAGTCGACATCCACAAAACCGATCTCTCGGAGCCACGCCAGCTGTACCTCAAAGTCAAGCAGCTTGTTCGACGGGTCCTCGGTTTCCGTGGTGTACCCGATGGCATGAAGAAATCGCTCGTGAAGCGATTCATTGGGCGATGCCACATGCTCCAGGTTCAGGAAGACGCCGCCGGGGTTCAGCAAGGCAAAGATTTCGCCGTAAAGCGTTCGTTTCCGCTCATGCGCCAGGTGATGGATTGCGAAGCTGGAAACCACGGCATCGAAAGAGCCCAATGCGGGAAGTTTCCCGCTCAGGTCGTGCTCCTCAATGGTGATTCCAGGCTTCTCGCCAAAGGTATCACGCAAGACCTGAAGCATCGTCGGCGAGAAATCTAAAGCCACGCAATCAGACGCCGGCCGCGCCGATTTTACCAAGCTGAGCAGGCGTCCGCCTCCCGTACCCAGGTCCAGGAAACGTCCTAACTGGGCAGGCAGAAATTCGAGCAGCGCGGCTTCGCCTTCACGACGATGGGGGATCGAATCCGCGCGCCGCAGATATTCTTTAGCGTGTTCGGCAGACGGCCAGAGATTAACGTCCGCGCCACTGGGGGAAGTCACGATCCTACACGCCCCAACCGTACCGCTCGGCGTGTTCAAACGTCCGCTGCATTTCTTCTCTTAGGATCTCGGTGAAGACGGATCCGCTCACCTTGCGCGAGTTCGGCTCCGTTATGTCCGGCGTGCGATAACCCGCCGACAACACTCGGGCTAGAGATTGCTCTACCCAATCCGCCTCCAGCGTCAAGCCAAACGCGTCCCGCAGCATCATCGTCGCGCTCAAAATCGAGCCGATCGGGTTGGCGCTGTCCGTTCCCACGAGTGTAGGGGCTGAGCCGTGAATCGGCTCGAACAGTGGCGCCGCGTCCCCAAAGCTTGCCGAAGGAATCAGCCCGATGGACCCAACCAAAGCTGCCGCCGCGTCACTCAAAATATCCCCAAACATGTTGCTGCACAGCATCACGTCAAACTGCGACGGCTTCAACGTCAACTGCATCGCCGCATTGTCCACATACATGTGTTCGAGCTTGACTGACGGATAGACCGCGCTCATCGCGGTCACCGTCCGCCGCCAGAGCTGCGAACTCGTCAGTACGTTTGCCTTGTCCACCGAGCATAGCCGCCGCGTCCGGTTCTCCGCGCGCGTATACGCAAACGTAGCAATCCGCTCGATCTCCGGCGTTGAGTACGACTCGGTGTCCCATGCCCGCTCCACGCCGTTTTCCGCCACGTTCCCGCGCTCGCCAAAGTACATTCCGCCGGAAAGCTCGCGCACAATCTCCAGGTCTAAATCCCCAAGTCGCTCTGCCTTCAACGGCGAAAGTCCGCGCAGCGGCTCAATCAGCTTCACCGGCCGCACATTGACGTAAAGCCGCATGCCCTTGCGCAAGCCAAGCAGGCCGCTTTCTGGCCGCTTGCCAACCGGCAGCGCGTCCCATTTCGGGCCCCCAACCGCGCCCAGAAACACAGCGTCCGCTTTCCGACAAGCGTCCAGCGTTTCTTTTGGAAGAGGCGTTCCCGCGGCGTCTATCGCCGCCCCGCCCAAGGGCAGTTCCACAAATTCGAATTCGTGGTTGAATTCGTGAGCCGTCTCCCGCAGGATGCCCGCCGCCGCCCGCGTCACTTCCGGGCCGATGCCGTCTCCTGGAAGCAAAACAATCTTCTTCTTCATGACCATCCCCGTGCTGATACAAAATCCTGCGCCGCCGCAAGCCTGTGGAACTCTAATTGAATTCAGGTTTGCAGCTTCGCAAGCTCTGTTGGAGCGAGTGAATCAGGCAATGGAGGACGATTCCGCTGCCATGGCCGCCGGGCGCCGGCGGGTCACTTCGTGAGCGATTCCTAAAATGTCTCGCGCACGCACTTGCTTGGATTGGTCCGCCAGGGCCGTTACGCGCCGGTAGACTTCCGCGAGTTCCGTGTCATTCGCTTCAAATCCCAAATCCTTCAGCGTCGCCCGCAACGCATTTCGCCCTGAGTGCTTGCCAACCACCAGCGAACGGTTCGGCACCCCGACCGTCTGCGGCGAAATGATTTCGTACGTCAGCGGGTTCTTGATGATCCCGTCCTGGTGGATGCCTGCCTCATGCGCAAACGCGTTCGCTCCCACCACCGCCTTGTTCGGCGCTACTTGCGCGCCGGTAATCTCCGTAAGCAGCCGGCTGGCAGGAAAGAGCTGGTCCAGTCGAATCCCCGTTGTCACACCGAAACTTTCTTTGCGCACCGCAAGCGCCACCACCACTTCTTCGAGCGAGGCATTTCCCGCACGCTCGCCGATGCCATTGATCGTGCACTCAATCTGCCGCACGCCCGCGCGAACCGCAGCCAGCGAGTTTGCCACCGCCAGGCCCAGGTCATCGTGACAGTGCGCGCTCAAAGTAATTCCATCCGGATCACCCAAAAACTCGCGCACTTTCGTGAACATTGCTCCGTATTCTTCCGGCACTGCATATCCCACGGTATCCGGCAAGTTCAGGACCGTCGCCCCTGCATCCACCGCCACGCGGCACACTTTGCACAGAAAATCGATGTCCGTCCGCCCAGCATCTTCCGCCGAAAATTCCACTACCCCCACGTTCTGCCTTCCATATCGGACCATTGCCGCAATAGCTTCTAGGGCCTGTTCCCTCGTCATCTTCAGCTTCACGCTAAGGTGCAAGTCCGAAGTCGCCAGGAACACGTGCAATCTGGGCGCCGCCGCCGGTTTCAGAGCTTCCAGCGCTGCGCTAACGTCTTCTTTCCTCGCGCGCGCCAGCGCCGCGATCGGAATGTCGCGGATTTCCTTTGCTACCATCTGCACCGCTTCCAGGTCGCCCCGCGACGCAATCGGGAATCCCGCCTCGATCACGTCCACATTCAACGCGGCAAGCTGCCGGGCCATCCTCAGCTTTTCACTTGTATTCATCGAAAAGCCGGGCGATTGCTCCCCGTCACGCAGAGTGGTGTCAAAGATCCGTACGGTATCCATAGGGTCTCCCTGCTAAACAGTCTCCCAGCCTCTAGTAACGCACGCCGCCCCTCTAACAGTCCAATTTATCTTTGTTCTGCTTTTGATAATCATGCCTTATACTAGCCGCTATCATTTGGGGCCGTGGGGCCGTGCGGCATCAGCCTTGCGCTTAGCTTCATGAGTTCTGACGGCTAACGGTAAACGGCTCACGGCAAACGACCTCAGGGGGACGTGTGGATCTCGGTGAACTACAGGTTTTTCTGACCGTTGCCAAGGAGGGCAGCTTTTCCCGCGCCGCGGAGCGCCTCTATCGCACGCAGCCGGCTGTCAGCCTGGCCATCCGCAAGCTCGAGGATTCCCTCGGCCAGCCGCTTTTCGTCCGCGGGGCACGTCCGGTCCGCCTGACTGACGCTGGCACGCTTCTCCGCGATTACGCCGAGCGCCTCATCAACCTCCGCGACGAAGTCAAAAAGGGCCTCACCGAACTCGAAGGCCTCAAGCGCGGCGAACTCTCTCTCGGCGTCAACGAAAGCTCTATTCATGCGCTTCTGCCAGCGCTCGCCCAATTCCGCGAGCTGCACCCCGGCGTCCAGGTCCGCGTCCACCGCATGCTTTCCCGTGATATTCCCCACGAAGTCCTGAACTACCGCCTCGATCTCGGTGCGATTTCCTTTGTCCCGCGCGACCCGCAACTCCAGGCCACAGAAATCCTGAAGGATGAACTAACCCTGGTCGTCCCGCCGAAACATGTCCTCACGAAAAAACGTGAAGTCGACGTCGCCGACCTCGCCAAGGAGAGTTTTATCGCCCACAGCGTCGAATCGCCCTTTCGCCGCCGCGTCATCGAGCTTTTCGCGCGCCACCGCGCCGCCCTCAACATGCCCATCGAAATGCCCACCATCGAAAGCATCAAGCGTTTCGTGCAAATGGGCATGGGCGTCGCCATCGTTCCGCGCATGTGCGTGAGGTGGGAAATCGAGCACGGCTGGATGAAAGAATTGAAAATTCGCCAGCTCAACATCCCCCGCCACGTCTATCTCATTTCCCGTCGCGGAGCCCGCCTCCCGTTCGCCGCCACCGAACTGACGCGCATCCTCCGTGGCGAGTAGGGAAAAGTGGCGTCATCCGGAAGCCATCCGACGAGGATGGCTGAAGAATCTCAACGGATACGCTCCTTCAAGCCGAACGACAAGCAGCCTATCCACAGCCTCGTTCCACATGCGCATGCGCGTCTTGTAAGGTATCCTTCCAACGGACTTTCGAAGTTGTTGAAAGCACCATGCATTCGCCACTCACTAGCGGCCTCGCCATTGTCGCCATCGGCTTCCTTCTCGGGATGCGTCACGCGACGGATCCCGATCACGTCATCGCCGTTTCCACCATCGTGAGTCGCGAACGCTCCATCCTCAAGGCCGGTTTAGTCGGCATTCTCTGGGGCTGCGGCCACACGCTGACGATTGCCATCGTTGGCAGCGCCATTATCCTTTTCGGCGTCGTCATTCCGCCTCGCGCCGGCCTCACCATGGAGTTTTCCGTAGGCCTGATGCTGATTCTTCTCGGTGTTCTCAATCTCACCGGCGCAATGAAATGGATCAGCGAGAAATTCTCACCCAGCCATCCGGGAGTCACGGGGACTCACGCCCACATCCACGAACATAACCATCATTTGCATTTCCACTGGCATTCTCACTCGGCAGCCCAGGAGCACCACGCCGACAGCCTCGCCACGCCGAATTGGTTGCAAGAACCCTTCGCACGACTCGGCCTCTTTCATTCCTTGCGCCCCTTGCTCGTGGGCATCGTCCACGGCCTGGCAGGCTCCGCCGCTGCTGCGTTGCTGGTCCTAAGCACGATTCGCAGTCCCAAATGGGCTCTGCTCTATTTGCTGATTTTCGGCGTCGGCACCGTCGCCGGCATGATGTTAATCACCGTCGCCCTGGCGCTGCCTTTTTCTTTCGCCGGACATCGCTTCGCGTGGCTCAACCGCAGCCTCGTCCTCGGCTCCGGCCTTCTCAGCTTGTGTTTTGGGATTTTCGTCTGCTACGACGTGGGTTTCGTCAATGGCCTCTTGACCGCACACCCTCGCTGGACTCCCACCTAGGCCCGCGATTCGCTAAGTGTGCCGGGCGAGTGCCTCTTCCACCGAGTTGTGGATCGGCAGGAGTTTCGTCAGCCCTGCGACTTGCATGACCGCGTTGCTCTGTTGGGACAGCCCCGCCAATGCAAAGGTCTTTCCCAGACTTCGCCGGTGCACAAAAATCTGCACCAGCGCACCGACGCCCGCGGAGTCCAGGAACGACACTTCCTCCATATCGAGCACTAGGTGTGCGGCGCTTTCCGGTCGCGTTGTTTGAACGAAATTGTGGACGGTTTCCAGGCCGAGCTTGCCCTTCAAGCGCAAAACCAGCCTGCTTTCATCGGCCCCAGCCATTTTTTCCAAATCGAGTCGTACGGGTTGCATAAGGGGTAAGAGTAATCCGAAACCGACCAATCCGGCAAGCCTTTGGCGCGCTTCCGCTTCTCACTCGCCTTTGACTTGTTCCCGGCCGCATGGATGTCGTAGGGTCGGCCCTCTAAGACGGCGCGAGTCTTTCTGATACCCTCACCCCGCCCGATCCGCCTTACCCGGCAGACACATAATCGTCGCCAGCATCGTCGCGCAATGCACTTCCTTGTCATTTTTCTTCGCATGAACGTCCGCTGCGCAGATCTTTAACGTTCTCCCCGATCGCACCACGCGCGCCCGCGCTGTCAATTCCTCTCCTTCGGCAGGCGCCAGCAAATTCAATTTGTATTCCACCGTCAGCACCGAGCTGTCCGCTGGCATCAGGGTGTACGCCGCATACCCGCACGCGCTGTCCGCAATCGCTCCGGACACGCCCGCGTGAAAGTAGTTATGCTGCTGCGTCAGCTCCGCGCGAAACGGCACGCGAATCGTCGCCTGCCCCGCCGTCAATTCCACCAGCTCCGCGCCCAGATGCTTCATCAACCCCTGCCGCTCAAAGCTCTCCCGCACGCGGATCGCAAACTGCGTGTCTTCCACTTGAAATCCCCCCTGTTCTTTCATAGCGCAGCAGTATACCAGCCGCCCGCCGCTCAAATCGCGGGCCGGAGCCCTTCGGGATTGCCCGACCCGTCCCCGGTCTTCTCCTGGAATTCCCATTTTGCGAACCATCCTGGCTACGGTATCTCACGCCAGGAATCCGGGTTCACCGGCACGATGGGACTCGCTGGCAGTGGAGCTCCTCTCGGCGCCGTCTGTCAGGTGCCTTCGAGCGTTGCGGTGAGGTATGGAAACTCCGCGCCCTTCAAGGTCACCGTCACCACCAGCGGCCCGGCCCAATTGCCGCCGTCCGCGCCGCTTCGCATTCCGCCCATCTCGCGCGTGCCTCTGCCCGCACCAATTTTGCTCGCCCTTCTTTTCTTGCTGTTCGCCTTCTTGAGTAAGAGTGCCCGCGTGTTCCCATGGGCCGTCCGCAAGAGTCGTCTGCCACTCTGCGGAGTTCTCTTTGCTGTAGCAATCTTCTGCATCCCATTTCTCCTTGCAGGCTGCGGAGGCGGCAGCGCGTCGGTCAATTCTCCGCCTTCGCCAATCGTCACGCCTTCCGGCGCTTCGACCATAACGATTTCGCTCACCGCCGCCTCGTCAACGGGCCAGCCCCTGCAATTGCAACCCATTCAGCTCACCCTCACCGTCAGGTAGGATTCGAAATCTCCGCGCGATGACAGTGCCTCGCCGACTCCAATGCGTTCCATCGACGCAGAACACGAATTCGCTGTACACTTGCGTTACCAAGCGAATTAATTCGTCACATGACGCAATCTTGCTCGCGGCGGATTGAGAGGTCTTTTCACCGAAAAAAAAGGAAAAGAGT
>Ga0126381_100001875_pt1 | contig 22572 bp, 13 predicted proteins | sample PanSoiMetPlot_28_FD_96465 | JGI IMG/M metagenome (GOLD analysis project Ga0126381, IMG submission 96465) | Tropical forest soil microbial communities from Panama - MetaG Plot_28 | ecosystem: Environmental > Terrestrial > Soil > Tropical forest > Bulk soil | place: Panama | collected 2016-02-17 | reverse complement strand
TTGTGGGATCGGCGGTGGCCGAGGCCGTGATGGTCACCGTGCCTCCGGCGGGAACGACACTCGGCGCAGTGTAGGTGGTCGGGTTGCCGCTGTCGGTATGGGTTGGAGAGAACGATCCGCACGAGCCCGGGCTGGTGCAGGTGACCGACCAGTCCAACCCCGCGTTCGAGGAATCGTCGCTGACCGTGGCGATCAAAGGCGAAGTGCCGTTGATCGCGATGGAGTTGATCGGAACGCCTTGCGTGATCTGCACGGAAATCGGGTTGACGATCGTCACGCTCGCCGTAACGCTCAAATTCGGATTGGCCGCCGACGTCGCGGTAACGAAAACCGTCGGCGGACTGGCTACCGTGGCCGGGGCTGTGAAGGTTGCCGCAACTCCACTGGCGGTATGGGCAGGCACGATCGAACCGCAAAGAGTGTTGTTAGCGGCAAAACAGGCGACCGTCCAGTCGACGCCAGCGTTGGTCGGATCGTTCGAAATGACTGCCGCGACCGTTGCCGTGGCGTTCGTCATCATCGTGTTGGGAGGAGACTGCGAGAAGCTGAGCGAAACGGGAGCCGCCACGACAAAGGAAGCGAATGCGCTGAAGCTGTGGTCGGCTGTGGCCAAGGCCGTGAGGGTCACGGTGGTGCCCACGATGGTTGGTATCTGCGCGGGCCCGGGCACGATAAATGTGAAAGGCGCTCCGGGATCGGAGTGTTGCGAGCCGGGAGGTGTGCAGTCGATGCCGCCACACGTAGCTTTCCAATCCACGCCCTCGCTAGAAGGATCGCCAGCGACGGTGGCTCGAACGGCCACCGGGGAGCCAGCCGGAGCCGAAGCCGGCGGCGGCTGCGTGATGACTACGCCGGTGATGGTCGAAGTGATGGTTACCGTCGCTGAGAAGCTCTTGCTGCGATCTGTGGTGGAAAGGGCGTTGATGTTGACCGTCTTGCGCGAGGGCACCGCGAGAGGAGCGACAAACACTGTGGTGCCGCCGCTTGCGGTATGCGCCGGCGAAAACGAGCCGCAATTGGGCGCGCTGGCGCAGGTCGCCACCCAATCGACGCCTTCGTGAGCGATGTCGTTATCTACTGTAGCCGAAACGGAGGCCGTTCCTCCCACCAGCATGGAGGTTGGCGGCGCCGTCGTCATGGTCAGAGTGATGAGTGGCGTTTCGGATTGCGACGATGCGTTTGCGCCGCAGCCGGCACTTCCGAGGCCCGCGGCCAGTGCCGCAGCCAAAAAGAGAAGTCCGGCAGAAACAGACCTTACGACTTGCGCGCCGCGGGCGCCAGAATTGCCGCGCGCCGGAAATCGTGTCGACCAGGGCGCCGCCGGGTGTTGATCCGCCGAATGCAAACCATTCGCCATCGCCTCATGCCCTTTCCCAATGGACCGTCGCTGCGCTCTAGGCACACTGCTACACGGCTAAGGCCGAACACGAAACCCTGCCGGGCTCCGCGATCGGGCTTTTCAAGTGGAGAAGAACGCCTTTTGCAAATACCAAAACGAAAATAAGCGCGGTAATGGTAAAGAGATGTCGTGAATGAGCCAACAAATCCGTGTGACAAACGCTTTACATTCCCGATGCGAGTGGGTCAGAAGAAGCAGGACCGGACCGGTTGCACCGGAAACACCAACGTTTAACATGGGATTCGCGTTGCGTTTATCTGTGTTTTCGCATAGTGGCGCTCAAATCGTCCGAGCCTCGGGGCAACTTCAAGTGAAAGCGAGTCGAATGTGGGTAGCGAAAAGAACGCAACGCCTGTAACGAACACCTCTCTGCAGAATCGGATTAAAACCCTTCCGCTCATCGGGCTGGCTGCCAAGCGGTTGGCGCGCTTTCCCATCGTCATGCACGCGCGCAGACTCGCCTTCTCCGGGTCCGCTTCGTTTTGGGAAAAGGCCTACCGCGAAGGGAGCATGTCTAAGGTCTGCCCTGGCTCGTATGGGCGGTTGGCGGAGTTCAAGGCGGAGGTCTTGAACGATTTTGTCCGACAGCAGGGTATCGGCAGGGTGATCGAGTTCGGCTGTGGAGACGGTTCGCAGCTGCAGTTGTTTGACTACCCCGAATATGTCGGTGTCGATGTGTCGGGGAGCGCAGTTGCTTGTTGCAAATCGCGGTTTGCGAACGACCCGAGCAAATCGTTTTACGTTACGGATGCGTTCAGCGAAGATCTCGGTCCATTTGATTTGGCGCTATCGCTCGATGTCATCTATCATCTCGTCGAAGACGACATATTCGAGTCTTATATGAAGCGTCTTTTCCAATCGTCGCGGCAGCATGTCGCAGTTTACGCAAGCGACTATGACGCCTGGACCGAAGGGCTACACGTGAGACACCGGAAGTTCACCACCTGGGTTGAGAACAACGCGCCCGAATGGCGGCGGAACGGGTTCGTGGCGAATCGTTTTCCGTTTGATCCAACCCGCCCGGACGATACGTCTTGCGCGGATTTCCACTTCTTTGTTCGCGACACAAAAAACACTAACGCGCTGCGCACAGGTCGCGACGATATGGCGCGGGCGGCGCTGCCATTAATGTGAGCCGTCGGCTACGACGCTGGACTTTTTCTCTGGCCTCATTTGCTGCTTGAGCCACCCGGACAAGCCGGTCTGCTGCCAAGCTTTCAGAAGGTCTTGTGCGCTGTTGTATTGGGCGAGCGTGCCGCGAAGGGGCATCGCGGCCGCGATCTTCTCCTTCACCAGATTGGGGGTGGCCGGATCAGCCCACGTTTGCTGCAGGCGGACATTGGGCGTCCTCAGCTGGGGCAGGTAGGCTGTGGGATCGAGCGTTGCGACGGATTTCAGGAATTCCGGCGTGAGATACTTTGCCCGTTCGTCGGCGGGCACCACCGGGCTTTCCTTCAACCACGCGGGCCAGTCGCCCCACGGGTCGAGAAGGTCCAGCGTCTTGATGCGGGAGTCCGCCGAGGCCGCCAGTATGGCAATGGTGGCGCCGGAACCCAGGCCGAACATACCCACGTGGTCGGTCTCCATGTCTCCTCGGCTCGCTAGATAGTCGAGAATCAGCTGGACGTCATGCACCGTACCGCCCAGCGACTCGGGCAGCTGGCTGACAAACCATTCCTTCATGGGTCGGTTCTTGTAGCGGTAATCGCTCAGGGCGGAAACCAGGCCGACCGCGGCGAAACCGTCGGCTGTGGCGCGCTTCGACCAGCCATCATCGTGAAAGCGTTCGTTGCTATCTGAATAGCTGTAGAGGTACAAGATCACCGGGACTTTCCCCTTGATCTTCGGTCGGCTGATCCACAGGTCGATCGGATCCGCGACGCGCCACTCGACGCGAACAAGTTCGCGGATGAAGTCCCCCTGATCGGCTTGCTGTATGACAGCCGAGGCGGCGGGCTGCAAGCCCGTCTTCAGGTCGCCGAGAACGGCCCAGTTTTCCGCCGGAGTACTCGTTTTGGTTTCTTTAGCGTGGTCCGCCTGCGTCGTGTTCGGCGCGGGCTGCTGGGCCGAGGCGCCACCGGCCGCGGCCAAAAACGCGACAACAACCAGAATAATACCCAAGTTACGCATGTCATCTCCTGTGAAGTCGATATGAATGAAAACCTTCTACTCGGAAGAAAACCTGTCGTTAAGGCAGTCCAGTTCGCCAAGACGGACCACGCGGCTCAGCAAGAGTTTCGACCCGTCTTCGCTCAGGTGGTCTCCGTCTTTCATCAGCGGAATGCGGTTCTTTTCGTCTGCATATTCCAGGCAACGATCGCCGGCACAAGTAGCCTGATAAAGGGAAACGTAGGGCACATGCCATCGTGTCGCGGCCAAGTTGCGCATTTGCCCGTCTACGAGCGACGGATAGGCTGAGCGATGCTCCTGGGCCAGGTTGGGCCTGTTCCATGCGATGGAATAAGCCAGCAGCCGCGGCAGCGGCGCATCGTACTCCGCGACTGGGCCAAACAGGACGACCGGAATGCTGCGGGATTTGGCCCAATCGATCATCTCGCCAACCCCGTCCAGGTCTTTGGACTTCCATCTGGCTTCGACCAGGAGCGCCTTGACGGCATGAGTCGGCAGGTATTTTGCGAACAAGAAACCCATCATCTGCTCGCAGAGTCTGTCACCGCCGGGATGAACGGATGGGCTGCAGCCCCAGGCAGCGGCCAGGGCTACGTTCGAGTCCGGCAACGTAGTCTGCAGACTGCTCCAAAGTTGCGCTGCGTGACTGTCGCCGACGAGCAGGTAGGTCTCTTTGCCGGGTGCGGTCTTGAGACAGCGGCCGTCGTCGAAAACAGTGGCCTGATTGTGGTACGAGATGACGCAGTCGCCCAAGCGCCCGAGAACCGCATCGGGCACCAAGCGAAAGGAGGCGACCTCGACGGCCGCGCTGGGGAAGCGCGCGGGGAAACCGCTGGCACGGAGTACGACACCCGAGGAGAGCAGCAGGGCCAGGACGGTCGCGGCCGAGAGAGCAAAGAGCGGCCGCCGCTCGATTCGTAGCGGACGGCTGCGGAACGGACGCTCAACGAATCGCCACGACAGATATGCCAGGAGAAACGACACCAGCACGATCATGGCTTTATTGCTTTTTTGCAGCAGCAGCGCGAATCCCCATTGGTGCGGGAGCAAATCGCCGAAGTTTGGCGCCAGCCCCAGGTCGTTCAGGACGATAACCGGCCAGTGCCAGAGATACAGGGAATACGAAATCAACCCGATAGAAACCATCGGCCGCCAGGAGAGCGCCCTGCCGACCAGGGTCGAACCGGACTCACCCGCGCCCACGATCAATGCCGCGCCAACGCAAGGCATGAGCGCAGCGGCGCCCGGAAAGGCCGTCTGTGAACTGTATTCGAGGATTGCGTAAGCGATCATTGCCATCCCTAATGCCGTGGCCGCGTTCCGCAGGGCTGCCGATCGCATCCGCGGAAAGAATCCCAGGGCGATGACAGTCCCGGTGAGCAGTTCCCAAGCTCGTGAATAGGGCAAATAGAAGGCGGCGGTCGCGTCGTGTTTCAGCGCCGCCGCGCTCGCTGCGAGCGAAGCAAAAAGCAGCAGAAGCACGGCTTGCTTCAGGCGCTGCGTTCGGAAGCGGCGCGCAAACAGGAGAAAAAGCGGAAACAAGAGATAGAACTGTTCTTCGACCGCCAGCGACCAGGTGTGCAGGAGCGGCTTTGCAAGCGGCCAGTCGAAATAGCTCGAGTGCCTCCAGAAATAGAAGTTCGAAGAAGAGGTCGCGGCCGCAATCACCGATTTCGCGTAGTCCATCAACTCGTGTGGTAGCAAGAAATAGCCGATGACCGGGCTTGCTACCATCAACATCACAAACAGGGCAGGGAAGATTCGCCGAATCCGCCGCTCATAAAAGGCAAGAATGGAAAAACGGCCGGCTTGAATTTCAGAGAAGACAATCGCGCTGATCAGGTATCCCGAAATGACAAAGAAGACATCGACCCCTACAAAACCGCCGGGCACTCGCCAGGGTGACAAGTGAAAAGCCAGGACGCTCAGAACGGCCACGGCCCTCAGCCCGTCTATGTCCGGACGGTACTGCAGAACACCGTCCGCGTTCGATACCTGCCGCATTGAGCGATCTCCAGCTCACGCCCTCATGTCGATGGGTTGTCGTTGCTCGCGCATTTCTATCAATGGAATGTTGCAGCAAGAAAAACGACCGCGGACTGGCCGATGAATACGGCGAGTCCGCGGCCTGAAGTGGGGGTCAACCGCTTAGTTGGTCTTCAAAGTGATGCCAAACGTGCTTCCGAAATCGGAGCAGAAGTTGGCGTTGTTGGCCTTAAGGATGTTCGAACCGCCGGCATCGCCGCCATTTTCAGCCGAGGCGCCACCGGTGCCGCAGAGGTCGCCGGAGCTGCTGATGGTCGGACCGTTTGCGGCGAAGTTCACGTTGATGGCGTTCATGTAGTAGTGGGAATGCCACACTTTCAGGTTGCCCAGTGTGACAAAGTCAAACTGAGTGGTGTTCAGCGTCTGCACTGCAGAAATTATGGCGGTCACGCCGGCCGGTGTTGGAGAGGTGCTGACCAGACGTAGGGCGGACCAGATCGGATAATCGCCCTGATTCAAGTATTTGAAGGTGACGGTGGAGAGCGCCGGACCGCCGGAAATGCCGGGGAAAACGCCGTCGGAGTAGGCGTCCTTAAGCGGATCGACGCCATTCACCGTGAGGTACTTGCCGTTGGTGGTGCTGAAGGAACCGGCGTTGCCGGCGCTCCAGAAGAAATAGCCCAGGCGGTTGTCCGTGCTGGTGCCGGCCTGGATTTGAGCAACCATCTGTCCGGTGCCGATGACGCGCTTCCGGAAGGCGTTGCCGCCGGCCGCAGGCGAATTGTTGTTCAGCGGATTGTTGGCGACCTGGTTGCCGTTGCAGTTGAAGTCATCCTGCGAGGCGTGGAACTGATTGTTGTTCACGGCGCTGTATTCGAAAACGTTGTAGGTACCTGAGAGCGACTCGCGCACCAGAGTTGTGACCGGAGTGGCGGCCGTGGGACCCAGCAAATCGGTGGCCCGGCCTACGGCCCCGTCGTAGAAGAGCATCAACGTGGCCAGAGGAATGTCCGTTGCTGCTCCGATGCCCGTGCCGCCCGCCGGGGACACAGCAACCACGATGGGCTGTGCGCCTACGGTCGAAACGGTGAAGGAACGAACGGCCTTGTTGGTGATCGGGTCGTTACCCGCGATGTTGAAGTCCAGCACATGGAATAGGGCCCCGCTGAAGGTGCTTGCGATGTCCGTTCCGACTCCGGCGGTGCCCGTTTGATAGCCAAGGCCGTACACCTGGTGCAGACCCAGATCGAACGGCTGGCGATACACAGCCTGACCGCAGGGTGTCAGTGCACGGAGGGTGGCGAACTTAGCATCTTCCGGCCGAATGTCGGTACCAGCTACGAAGAAATGCTGGCCGTTCACCGCGCTGATGACTGCCGTCGGAATTCCGCCGGCCGTGTCGCCGAACTGCGTGCAGGTGGCTGCCGAGGGGTAGCAGAGTTTGTTCGCACCAGCCGTGCCGGCGGTGACCGTCAGCACCATCGTGCAGCCGGAGGTTCCAGTCGATTCCACGCCAAAGAAGCAACGGTCTCCGACCGTGGAATCCAGCTGGATGTATGCATAGATGTTAAAGCCCGCGCCGGTGGGTGCAGTGCATGTGCCGGTGCCGGGGCTCCAGACGACCCAGATCTGGCCTTGGTCCTCAGTAGCAGGGCTCGTCCGGTTGTCGTGCGCGGCGACGCTGGTGCTGCCGCTAGCGGTCCAGGTGCAGGCCGTGCCGGTGCCACCATTCAATTGAACGGCGGCTTGACCCAACTCGAGGAACAATGCGGACGAACCGCCGCCCAGGAACTGGACTGACTGAGCTTTGGTTTCGCCTGCGAGCGCACAGAGTGCGAACGCAAAAGCCACCCAATACTTCATAAATTTCATATCTTCTCCTTGAGGCTGATTTTTGGAGCGGATAACGCACGGTGGACGATTCGGCCCAGCGGACATTGAATCGTTCACTGCGCGCCAGAGTGGGCGAGCAGACAAACAGCGAACGCAGACCCGACACAGCAGGGCTGCGGTTCCCTGCAAACCACACTGCACCACTTGCGCGTTCTTATAATGCGGGCTTCTTTTAGAAAGGATGAATGGCCAATCAATTCCGAAACAATTTAGAAATCTTCGCGCGCGACCGCTGCTGCAAAGCAAAAGAAATTGCGACGCTTGCGTTCGCGCTGCAAAAAGTCGCGACAAGAAGACTGCTTCGGTGAAGAGTTTCGAGAGCTCCTGGTAACCGCGCGGCTCCTCCAATGCTCTGCCGGCCCGCCGAAGCGGGCGCCAGCGTAGCCGGTGCTTTGTGTCACTGGCTCTTTTGAAAGAGATAAATGCCGACCGGCTGGCTACGGAGGTTTCCGAAATTGTCAGGCAGCTGCGCCGGAGGCGTAGAAGCGGCGCTGGTCGAAACGAAAATGACGTACCGCCCGTTCACCTGCCCCGCGACAGCGGCGGCCGGGAAAGAAACGGCGCAGGGAGCGCCGCCGCAAGTCCAGGGATTCGAAGTGCTGTAGGGAGGGAAATTAGAGCCGATGAAGACGGTAGCGTTTGGAAACAAACCTCCGGAGCTCGAATCCTGCTGGCCCAGATCGATCGCGACGTCGCAATTCTCCGAGCCATTGGCTCCTGTTGGGTCGTTGACGGTGCCGGCGCTGCCCGCACTCAAAAATTCCCCGCCGAAAAGAGTATTGGCGGACGGAAGACTGGCGACTCCGCCGCCGCCCTGGCCGTGGTTCGCCGCAAGAGCCGCCTGCAAACCGGAACAAGCCGATGAAGCAGCAGTGTGATTTCCGAATGCCGAGGCCAATGTAGTGATGTCGTAGGTCGCCGGCACCGTGTTTTGCGGCGAGTACAGGATGCCGTTGTATTGCGTGCCCACTAAGGCACCGACGTCAAGCTGGCTGGCCGGAGCCCGTACGCCGATGACTCCAGTACCACCGCCAAACGCCCCCACTTCCGTAAGCTGGCCGGGGTTCACGCTGTTGAAGCTGCTGACCAAAAGGCCGGATTGCCCGATGCTGATCAGTTCCAGGTTCGAGCTGGAGCCGAACGAGTTCAGTGGAAAAGAGGTCAAGGCACCGAGATTGGTTTCAGAGCAACCGCCGGTGGCGTTGAAGCCGACGGGTCTGGACGCCCCGATCAGGAAAGGCTGAGTGCGAAACGTGATGGCGGAGCCTTGTGAACTGATGCCGGTGGCGCCGTAGTCGGCAACGTCGGTCGTGAGACTGGCGTTCGGCACCATGACGTAAAAGAAATAAGTCGTGTCCGAGAAATTGGGGCAAGCGGCATTTTCCGCCATAGCGGCGGGCGCGGCGCGCGTGCTCACACCCACTCCGGAACTGGTCACGCTCAGGAAATTGGCCAGGGTTCCGCCTCCGGGAATCTCCACGGCCCAGGCGCCAGTGAGCGGAGGATTCTGAGGCGCGATGACGCCGGAGCTGTTGGGCGCAAAATTTTCGGTGATTCCCAGGAAGCCGGTATCGGCAGCGGCGAAGGTGCCGTTGATGAGTTCCGCCGGGACCTGCGTCTTCTGATTGACAATGAAAGCGGAAACCGCGACCTGCCTTGCGGTGTGATCAAAGGTCGCGCTGCTTTTGGCCAACGCCGTGCCTTGAACCACAAAGGCGTTTCCGAAATAGGAATTGACCTTGTCAGCCGATGGCGACGTGACTGTCTTGGCCGTTTCGCTGCAACCGGCCAGTACGAGTATGGCCGCTGGCCAGCCTAGAACTGAATACCGCACGGTCTTGCTGCGAATCCCACGCGACTTGCGGCTCCGAGCGACAAACCAGGATTGAAAAGCGCGTGCTGCGATCAACATGCTCGCTCCTCACAGTTACGCTAAAAGCTGAACTTAAGACCAAACTGAAAAATTCGGGGATCGTGCGCGTCCACCGGGTGCAAGAACGAATTACCCGTCAGGCAATCGATGCCGCCACCGCCCGCGGCGGAAAAGCGCGTGCTGGCTCCGCCATAGCAGCCGATCACATTGTTGCCCGTGTTGCCGGGGTGCGATGGATCGTAGATGCGGAGTTGGGTGTGATTGAAGATGTTGAATCCTTCGGCGCGAAACTCGAGCTCGCGTTCGCCGAACACTTTGATGTGCTTCAGTAAAGACACGTTGAAGTTGGTGCGGCTGGGATTGCGGAGCGAGTTGCGGCTGCAATCTCCAAAGGTCAATCCGCGCGGGGCGACAAAGGCTGCAGGATTCAGCAGTAGCGGGCCAAAGGTTCCCGCCTCATTTCCTTGGTAGGGAATGTGAGTGAAAGGTGTGCCGACGCAATCGGCATACGATCCTGTCCCGAAATAGTTCGCAACGCCGGAGTTATCCGAGACACCGGTTCCTCCCGGGCTTCCGCCGTTGATCACGCTGAAGGGAGTGCCGGACTGATGAATCACAATTCCGGAAAGCTGCCAATGATCCAGCAGCGCTTTTGCCAAAGAAGAATCCCAGATACTCGTGCCGCCGTGAGAGGAAAGCTGATTGTCGGGCTCATCGTCGAGCCAAGTTGTATAGCCGGTCAAGATCTTTCGAATGGGCAAATCGTAGATGAAGTTGATACTCAAGTTGTGGCGCTGATCGAAATTGGAACTAGCTCGATTGCGAGCCAGATCGTAGGAATTTACGAAGTCAGCGTCAGCGCGGTCCGAGGAGTTATCGATAGAATGGCTGTAGGTGTAGGAGATTCCGTAGACCAGCGGTGCGATGGAACGCCGCACGCTCAGTTGGAAGGCGTGATAGTTGGAGCTCGCGATATTGTCCACGGCCAGAATGCTTCCCAAGGTTGGAAAAGGTCGGAACACACTCGGGTTGAATGGCGTTCCGAATCCGGAAAAGCCATAGCAAGCTACGTTCATGTTTACCCAGGCTGGCTGGCCAAGACTGATGACCGTCCCGCCGTTGGGATTGGTGGCCCCCGTGCCGCCGAGTTCGAAAGTTCCTCCGGAACTGCCGGCACAATCGAGCGTCGCCAACACGGGCCTTCCCGACGGATAAGGGTTGAAAGCCAGATCGACCGGACGGACCTGGTTGACGTCGCGTACGGCGGTTAAATGCGTGCCGGAGCTGCCGACGTAAGCGGCCGTCATCGTCAGGCCCTTGCTGAGCGCCTGCTCTACGCTGAAACTCCACTGCTGAACGTACGGGTACTGCGCCTTGGTGGGAATCGACGTGACGTTGATCGGAAATGCAATCGGACCGGTGATGACGGGGTTGAGGGCGTCTCGGGCAAAGTAGGCGCCGCACGGCGTTCCCAATCGGCCGAAAGCGCCCAGGCATTGATAACTCGGCGGATTCAGCTCCGATTGGCTCAAGGTCAGGGGGGCGCTGCCGATCAGCGAGCCGGTATTCGCTTCATAGCTGGTGCCGTGTTCGAAAAACATTCCATAACCGGCCCGGACGGCGGTCTTGCCGTTTCCAAAAACGTCCCACGCAAAGCCCACGCGTGGCATGGGATTGAAGACGTGACTGGTCATGCAGCTTTTTGGAACCCCGTTTTTCCCGCATTGCACGAGTCCATTGATGATCGCGGGGTCCGGATTCGTCAGGTCCGAGGAAACCGCCACCAAGCGGTTGCCCGAGGCAGAAGACTCGGGTCGCAACAGGAAGCCAAAGATGGGATCCAAGAAAACGCCCGACGCCACCGAAGGATCATAGGCCGAGGCCAGCCAGTTGTAGGCGGTTCCCTTGTCGTTGTACCAATTCCCGAACAATCCGAAACGGATCCCGAGATTGAGCGTGAGTCGGTGCGTAATCCGCCAGTCGTCCTGCACGTAAGGCTCGGCCAGTTGATAGCGGTTGTAGTATTTGTTCTGGACGCTGTCCTGCTGGAAGGTCGCAATTTGGGCGCCCAGGAAATTGGCAAAGGAGTTGGAGGTGTCCACTTGAGCCGAGCAATAGGCCGTTCCGGCGCAGGGTCCGCTGACGAGCGTGGGACTCGGACCGGCGCCTTGGCTGTTGAACGACAACACTCCTTGGACGTTGCCGCTATTCAAGCCATTCGCGGCACCAAGCTCGTTTTGTTGCGCGAAGACCACTTCGACGCCGAACTGAAGCAGATGCTTTCCGATGGGTTTGCTGGCGTCGTCGCGCAAGGTATAGGTCGGAATAGCGTCGTGCCAGGGCGTGTATCCGGTGTCGATATTGAACCCGTGCGATCCATAAGCGCCATTTGTCCCCTTGAATAACAAAGCGGGAATCTTGCCTCCGAAGCCCGTGTCGAAAAACGCGCCGGTCGGCCCGACAGGGAAAGTGGCGGGCGTTGGGCCAGAACCCGTCTGCGAGCAGTTGAGGCCCCCTGCACCGTCGCTGGGGCACGCCGTATCGAGGACCGCGGGGCGGGACAAGTTTGCAGCGGGTCCGGCCAATTGCGACAAAGTAATGTTCGCGACGACGTAGCTGAAAGACAGTCGGTTTGCAAAGCCCTTGGGCAGGACGCTGGTGAGGCTCGCGAGGGCACTAAGCCCGGGACCATCAATATGGTTCTGCACAGTCGGAAAGCTGTTTTGCACCAGCCCCCACTGCGGCGTGAGCACGTTGGTGTTCCACGTGTCGTGTATCAGGCGCAGGGAAAGGATTTCCGTGTTGCTCAGGTTATGGTCGAGGCGTACCAACGATTCGTTCCATTTGGTGCTGGGCGACACGGAGGTGACGTAACAGGCGGGACTAGAAGGTGTAGAAGCCGTCGAATTGCAGCCGGTCACGGAGTTTGCCGCCGGCAGGAGGCCGGTAGAGAGCAGCGCCTGGGAAGTCGGATCAAGCGGGAGTTGATCGGTGGCCAGACCCGGAACGGTTCCGTTGTATCCGGAACGAACGTATTCCCCGGTGCTTTGATTGAACCCGACCACCGGGCAGTCCGGGTAGAGAGACTTGTTTTGCGTGGTAATGGCAATGGTCTTGTCCGCCGGGCACACATCGCTGAAGTCGCCTGCGCGCTCTGCATTGGAGGGCACGGCTTGGTTGTACGCCACCGGCGTTTTTTCGTAGCGGAACTCCTGTGAAAAGAAGAAGAAGGTTTTCTGCTTGCTGGTATTGAACACCTTCGGCACAAAGAGCGGGCCGCCCAGAGTGAATCCGAAATCGTTGCGCCGGTAGAGCGGCGCGGATTTGGTCTGGTCGAAGAAGTTCCGCGAATTGAACCACTCATTTCGAATGAATTCGTAAGCACTGCCGTGGTAACTGGACCCGCCTGATTTCGTGGTGATCTGGACGATGCCCGACGCGGTCTTGCCGTACATGGCGCCGTAGTTCGAAGTCAGCACCTTCATCTCGCCTATGGCATCCACGCTGGGATTAACGATAAAGGTATTCGCCCCTCGCGCCGCGTTGATGCCGTTATTTAGGACATCCGTTCCGTCGACTTCAAAAATGTTGTACTCGACGCGGCCGCCATTGACGCTGTACTTCGCGCTTCCCGCGACTCCGGTCTTACCCTCGTCCTGACCGGTTTGGTTGCTCACTCCCGGCACCAGCGCGATGAGTTGATAGGCGATGCGCCCGTTGAGGCCCAGGGTTTTGACTTCCGTTTCGTTGAGGGTTCCGGAGACCTCTGCGTTCGTGGTTTCAATGTGACCGGCGCCGCCGCCCTCGACAGTTACCGATGTTTTTTCCTGGCTGACGGTCAACTTTACGTTCAGGACTACCGGCTGATCCCCGAGTGCGAGGATCTCGCTCAAGAACGTTTCGAATCCCGGAACCTGTACCACCAGCTGATAGCGGCCGGGTGCAAGGCCGGTCAGGCTGTAGCGACCGGCATCGTCCGCGACGGCGCTTCGTTTTAGGGAAGTCTCTTGATTGGTGATTTCCACGGATGCGCTGGGGACTGCGAGGCCTTGCGGGTCAGTCACCTGGCCGGAAATCTGGCCTTTGTCGGACTGGCAAGGGGCCGCGACCGCGAAAAGCAGCCATAAAGCGACCGTACTGAATAGCCGGAAACGCGTTCGGGACATAAGTTCGCTCCAAGACCTGGCGGTGCACTTCCGACAGATCGTCCTCGCGCGATAAACACCGCGCCTCTCCATTTGCCTGCCAGATCCAGCGGCCGTTCGCGAAAAGCGGCATCTAAGCTCAACGAAAACGCACGAGCTCCGGCGTGTTCAGCGTTCAGAAGCTAAAATTGGTTGATTCCGCTCCCGCGGAAGTGCGTAAGAGATACAGATCTTTTGTTGTTCCGGCGTGAAGTGTTTGTCACAACCGTGTTAAGCAGCAAAGTTTGTTACGAGAGTTAAAGCTGCATTCACATTCCGTTCTCAAAAGCCCGTCTAGAATCGCCCGCATCGATTTCGTCAAACAGATTGCGGAACAAGAAATCGCGGATGCTCGTGCGTCCGTGGCTTGACTGAACGGAAGGCGTTGCACAAGGCGGTTGTGTCAGGCGGGACATGAGAAGCGGCGCGAAAATGCGTCGCATCTGGAGCGGCGAATGAGAAAAAGAGCGTGGACCGCATGCGGGCTAGGCGCTCTGTTCTTGTTGCTATCTGGTGCGGGCGCAACGGCGCGAACGCCGACGATGAACGCCGCGAATCCTTCGGGCAACGAAGCACCCGGCGCGGGACCGAAGCAAGCTGACCACCCGCAGCCAGCGGAGCGCAATCCGCGCTACCAGATCTGCCGTCAGGACGTGCTCTTGCTGTCCTTTCCGCTTTCACCCGAGCTGAATCAGAAGGTCACGGTGCAGCCCGACGGATACATTTCGCTGCAAAGCGCCGGGAGCATTTTCATCGTAGGGCTGACGGTGGATGGAGTTGTGTCCGCGGTCAAAAAGGCATACGCCGGGACGCTGCACGATCCGATCGTGAACGTGGACCTGGTCGACTTCCAGAAGCCCTTCTTCACCGTGTTGGGACAGGTGGGGAAACCGGGCCAGTACGATTTGCGACATGAAATCACGGTTACTCAGGCGCTGGCGATCGCAGGAGGTCTCGCATCCACCTCAAAGACGCAAGCGTTCCTGTACCGCCCGATTTCGTCGACCTGGGCCGAGGTTCGCCAACTCAAGCTCAAGGATATTCTGAGCGGGAAGAACGTTTCCGAAGACGTACAGGTACGGCCGGGCGACATGATCTTCGTGCCGGAGGCATTTATTTCAAAGTTCAAGAAGTACGTTCCTTACGGTATTGGAATCGCGGTACCTTACCCCACCTTCTAGGGACCAACCGAGGAGGCTGGCAAAAGACCGGAAACGGCTATGGACAGCACAATCCACAAGAAACCGGCCGTATACGACCTGAGGAGCTTGACCTTGCGGGACATGGTCGGCCCGTTGTTTCGCAATCGCCTCGTGGTTGTGCTCGTGTTCAGCGCGTTCTTTGCCGGCGCGCTTCTGCTGGCCTGGGGTTGGGCCAAACACTACTATGTCGCCACCATGCAAATCGTTGTTGCGCGCGAGCGCTCCAACCCGACGCTCACCGGCCAGCAAGGCGGAGCTGCTGACAACAGCACTTCGGTGACGGCGGACGAAGTGGCTTCGGAAGTCGCACTGCTGCAGGGGCGCGACATGCTGGAAGAGGTTGTGCGCAGTTGCGGGCTGATGAAGCAACCTTCGATGGCCCGCAGTCTGCTGCACTTGCCCCGTTCAGAACGCACGGAAGCAGACGACCAAAGGGCTCTTGAAATCGAAACAATGGCGCTCGCCGGCAAGCTGCACGTTGGAGCGCAGCGGATGTCGCACGTCATCGATGTGAGATATGGTCGGTGGGGCGCACCGGAGACGCCTGCCTGTGTGCTTCAGAAGCTCGGGAACCTGTACTTGGAAAAGCACCTTCGGCTGCAAAGGCCCGCGGGAGCCTTCGCTTTCTTCGCAAAGGAAACCGAGAGGTATCAACAGGCGCTGACTGAATCCGAAAAGCGCCTGGTTCAGTTCAGCAGGACGGAAGGAGTTGCGGCTCCGGAAATCCTGCGCGCCAGCATGTCCCAACAGCTCGCCACAGCTCAAGCCAGCCGGTACGAGACCCGTCAGCGGATCGCCGCACACCGGCAGAGAATTGAAAACATCGACCAGCAGATGGGCGCGACCCCGTCGCGTTCAGCGACCGCCGAGATGTCACTTTCCGCGAACACGCTGCTCGAGCAGCTTCAGGCTTCTCTTCTCAACTCCGAGCTGAAAAAAACGCAGCTTTTGATGAAATACGACGCGTCTTACCCGCTGGTGCAGGAGGTGGACGCCGAGATTGCGCAAACCAAAGAGGCCATCATTGCGGCCGAGTCCTCAAGGTATGTCAATACAACGACCGATCGCGATCCTACCTTTGAATACCTGCGCCAGGACCGCGCCAGGACCGAAGCGGAACTGGCGTCGGAGCAGGCGACCGAGGCCGCTTTGTCGTCCACGATTCACGACCTACAGCTCCAAGTCGTAGGTCTGGACGCAAAAGCAGTCGAGCAGGAAGCGCTACTGCGCGACACCAAAGCCAATGAAGGAAACTATTTGCTGTACCTGACAAAGCGCGAACAGGAACGTACGTCTGACGCCTTGGACCAGAAACGCATCGCCAACGTGGCCATCGCCGTGCCGGCCACGGTGCCGGCCCTGACTGCCTATAGCTCCTCTTACCTTGTCTTCATGGGCTTCTGGGTCGCGCTGTTTGCCGGAATCATGGCCGGCTATTTTTGGGAACTCGCCAATCCGTCTTTCCGGACGCCCGCGGAGGTCGAGGAAACGCTCAAGATCGCGGTACTCGCCGCCGTACCGAGGCAGGTCGCATGAGCTTGTTGGGGCATTTCGAGCTTACCGCACAGCCGTTTGGGGTTACGCCGGACCCGAGGTTCATCTATCCGAGCGCGACGCATCGTGAAGCGCTCTCTTGCCTGCTGCACGGAATCGCTTCGGACCGTGGTTTTACCGCGCTTATTGCCGAACCCGGAATGGGCAAGACCACGCTGCTTTTCCACCTCCTGCAGTCGCTCAAGGGAAAGGCTCGAACGGCCTTCCTGTTTCAAACGCTGTGTGGTCCGCGGGAATTTCTCTCCGCTCTGCTGGATGACTTGGGGATCGACGATGAGGGCGGCAGCATCGGCGCGATGCAGGCGAAGCTGAACCACTATCTGCTCGAAACGTCGAGCGAGGGCAGGCAAGTGGTGGTCATTATTGACGAGGCGCAAAACCTCGACGAGGGGGTGCTCGAAGTCGTCAGGATGCTTTCCAATTTCGAGACTGCGAATCGCAAGCTGATGCATGTGGTGCTGGCCGGCCAGCCGCAGCTGGCCAAGAAACTCGCCGCGGAAAACCTCGCCCAGTTGCGGCAGCGAATCTCGATCATCGCCCGGTTGGACCGCTTCGGAGCCGACGAGACGCGCGAGTACATTGAGCATCGCCTGCAAGTGGCGGGACGGCAGTCATCTTCCGGACCACTCTTCGCCAAACAAGCCTATGCGCTCATCGCGGAGCGCTCACAAGGGATTCCGCGCAACATCAATAACCTGTGTTTTAACGCCATGTCTCTGGCTTGCGCGATGAAAAAGCGGGTGGTTGAGGGCGCGATGATTCAAGAAACGGTGCGCGATCTGGAGCTGACAACGATCGCGGCTCGACCGGTTTCCGCCGAAAAAGAAACCACCGCGGAAGCCAGTACGCCACGAAAGTTGGCTTGGCAGCGTTTCTCCCAGGCCACTTGGCGGCGCGCTGTGTCCCTCATAGCAGCCGCGGTTCCCCTTATTTGCCTGGGCTTTGTAAGCGGGAAAGCTTTGGGAGAGCGCAGGGCGGCGGCTCTACCGGAACGCCCGGAGGCAAACGGCCCGCTGGTTCCGGCCGCAACCGCGGCTGCGCAGCCGCTTCCAGAAGACGCTAGCCGGAGCCTGGATTTTAAGGATGCCAAGCAAACGCAGGAGCCTGGAACGCGGCTCGATGCGCCGGCGGTCGTACCGGCCTCCGCTCCCAGGCGCAGGAGCTCAAGAAGAGTTCATAGCCAGACCGTACAGCGCTCAACATCATCCGCAGGATGGACCGCGAAATTTTCGAGTTCCTTGCGGCCGCCACGAGTCGCCGCCTTCACACATTCCGATCCAGGCGCGCCGGAGCTGGAACCGGCAGCGCAGCAAGTTTTGCTCCCCGCTTCAGCCGCGATGCCGGGGGACAAACCATGAGCAAGAACTACGAGCTGCTGCAACAAGCGCAAATTGGCGCGGCCGAGTTGCCCGGCTTGCGCCAAGCGGTAGACACCGCGGCCGAGCAGGTCGACACACTGGAAAGGCCAAAAGAGCAGCGAATGGCGCAGCCCGCAGTCCGGGCGGAATCGACAAAGCTGGTTCAGCACTTGTTTTTAACGGTTGGGGACAATGCGCCAAAAGCGGTGACGTTCGCCGCGGTTGATCCCGGCGACGGTTGCAAACGGCTGTGCGCAACTGCGGCCCGGATTCTTGCCGAAAGCGTTCCGGGATCGGTTTGCCTGGTGGAAGCAGATTTTCGCGCGCCGTCGTTGGCGCACGCGCTCGGAGTAGCCAACGGCCACGGCCTGGTGGATGCCCTCAGGGAAGACGGACCGGTCAAGAGTTGGGCCAGGCAAATCGGACCGGAAAATCTTTGGCTGATTTCGAGCGGAGCAATTGCCGAGGATTCGCTGAGCCTCTTCAACGGCGATCGCATGCTGCAGCGAATCCGTGAGCTGAGAAGCGAATTTGAGTATCTGGTAATCGAGGCGCCACCGCTCAGCGTTTACGCAGATGGCATGGTGCTGGGCAGGTTGTCAGACGGAGTGGTGCTGGTTTTGGAAGCCAACGCGACGCGCCGGGAAGCCGCCCTGCGAATTACCGAGAGTCTGCGCAGCCTGAAAATTCCGGTGTTGGGAGCGGTATTGAACAACCGTACCTTTCCCATACCGGCAGCGCTGTACAAGCGGATTTAGCGCCGAAGAGTTTTTGTTTTTCCTTTGAGAGCCGACGAAGTATGGGACCGAGAAGGGCGGAGCCTTGTCCACTGGTACGATAAGCGCGTTTCCTGATCCCGCCGGACGCCTGCAGGTTGCGAATGCCGCGTCCGAGGATTGCTTTTGGTTTGCCGTGCAAACCCGGCCGCGCCACGAGAAAAAAGTGAACGTCGATCTTGGCGAAAAAGGAGTGCAGAGTTTTCTGCCGCTACACAGGGAAAAAAAGCGCTGGAGCGACCGCCAGCAATGGGTGGAAACGCCGCTTTTTTCCCATTACGTCTTTGTGCGCATACCGATCTCGGTCGAATCGCGAGCGCGGGTGCTGCAGACGAACGGAGTTGTTCAGTTTGTCGGCGCCCCGGGGCGCGGAACGCCCATTCCGGACGAACAGATCTCGGCCCTGCAAACCATCGTGAGTCAACGGGTCTCCATCGCGGCACATGAATACCTTCGCGTAGGCCAGAGGGTCCGCATCTGTGGCGGAGCATTGGATGGAATCGAGGGCATGCTTAACGCGATTCAAAACGACAGAACGTTGGTAGTGTCGGTGGACTTGATTCAAAAGTCCGTTGCCATCCGCCTCGACGGATTCGAAGTAGTGCCGGCTTAGCTTCCGCAAATCGCCACAACCGAGTGTCCACTATGGGTCCCAGATTCCAGGAAATCATGCGCGGAGTCGCCTATCGCACCTTGATGCTCGTCGATATCGGGCTCATGGTCATTTCGTTCGGACTGGCGGCCTTTCTTTCCACGAATGGCAGGGGTGCCACGACCATTGCTGAATTCTTTTCGAGCCGGGTCAGTCTGTCGAGCTGCGTGTGGTTCGTGGTTGCCGTCGTGATCTGCCACTGCATTCTATCGATGTGCAATCTCTACGAATCGAAGCGAATGTCCACGAAGCGAGCGGAGGCAGCTGACGTGCTGCGAGCGCTGACGCTTTCCGCCGTATGTCTCTGGGGTGGAAGCAAACTATTCGGTGTGATGGGCGCCGCCGGCAATTCGGTATTCGTGGCGTTCTGGGCCATCGCGGTGGTTCTACTGACGGCAACCCGCCTGCTTCTTCGCCAGGTGCTCGGAGGGATTCGCAAGCGCGGCCGCAATCTGCATCACATTTTGATTCTGGGCACGAACCCGCGCGCCGTCGCTTTCGCGCAGAGAATCGAAGCCGTGCCTGAGCGCGGCTATCGCCTATTGGGATTCGTGGATGACGATTGGAGCGGCATCCCGGAATTCAAAGCCAGCGGCTTCCACATCGCTTGCCATCAGGAAGGACTGCAGGAGTTCCTTCGCAAGAATGTGGTGGACGAACTGGCGATTTATCTGCCGCTGCGCTCTTTTTATGGACGGGCGGCGGAAATCGCCAAATTGGCGAAAGAACATGGAATCCTGATTCGCCTGGATACCGACATTTTCGACCTGAAGTTTTCGCACCAGCACGCGGAGGCGTCCGACGGAGTTCGGCAACAGATCGTGTCCAGCAGCCGGGGTATCGACGGCTGGCCGCTGCTGCTGAAGCGCATACTCGATTTCGTCGCGTCGCTGGCCTTGGTCATCCTCCTTTGCCCCTTGTTTTTGCTGGTGGCCGCGCTGATCAAGCTCACTTCGCCCGGGCCCGTACTCTTTGCCCAGAAGCGGGTCGGTTTAAACAAACGTGTGTTCACGATGTACAAGTTCCGCACGATGGTTCCGGCCGCCGAGAGCCTGCAGGAAGGGCTGTCGCACCTGAACGAGATGAGCGGTCCGGTGTTCAAGATCAAGAACGATCCTCGAGTGACCCCTTTAGGACGCATCTTGCGGCGCAGCAGTATCGACGAATTGCCGCAGCTTTTTAATGTACTGAAAGGCGACATGAGTCTGGTTGGCCCGCGGGCCATGTCGGTGCGCGACTATCAGTTCTTCAGCGAGGACTGGCAGAGACGGCGCTTCAGCGTCCCTCCGGGTATCACCTGCCTCTGGCAGATCTACGGCCGCAATACCATCCCTTTCGAACAGTGGATGATGCTGGACATGCAGTACATCGACGGATGGTCCCTGTGGCTCGACTTGAAGATTCTGGCGCTAACCATTCCCGCAGTGTGGAAAGGTCTCGGTGCGGGTTGATAGAAAACCTGCCGAACCGCAACCCGCAGGCTGAAACAAATCAGAAAGCCGTGATCGGCCTTAGCTCCTTGCCTAACTTCGACCAGCGACCCTTATCCTCCCTCGAACCGGCCGGCCAGCCGGCCACCCGTCTGAGCTTTGAGATTCTCGGGGTGCGGGTGGATGCCGTCCAGATGGCGGGTGCAGTCGAACAATTGCGGTTGTGGGTGGAAGCACCGTATACGAAGACGCGGTATGTGGCCGTGACGGGAATGCACGGCGTCGCAGAATCGAGACACAGCCAGCATTTTCGCGCCGTCCTGAATGCCGCGGATCTGGTCGTCCCCGACGGCATGCCCCTGGTATGGATCGGTCGTCTCAAGGGCTTGCCGCTGAGACATCGCGTCTGCGGCTCCGAACTGATGGAGCAATTCTGTCAAGCGACGGGGGACTCCTATCGCCATTTCTTCTTTGGGGGAGCGCCCGGAGTAGCGGAAAGACTCGCAGATCTGCTGCGGCAAAGGTACGGTGTGGTGGTTGCCGGCACTTATACTCCGCCCTTTCGTCCCATGACCGACGCCGAAATCCGCGAACTCGCAGCTCTGGTCAAGGAGAGCGCTCCCAATGTGTTCTGGGTTGGACTCAGCACTCCCAAGCAGGAATTGTGGATGCATCGACACCGCAGTAGTTTGCGAGTGCCGGTAATGCTCGGGGTCGGTGCGGCCTTCGACATGAACTCCGGGGGCCTTAAACGTGCTCCGAAATGGATGCGCGACCGCGGACTCGAATGGCTTTTTCGCCTGGCCTCGGAACCGCGGCGCCTTTGGAAGCGGTACTTGATCACCATTCCGCAGGCCGCTTGGTTTGTGGGCTTGCAGCTTATGGGCGGTTTGAATTTGCGGTCCAAAGCCGGCGGGAATCACACCGCCGAGCGCAGCCAAACTTAAGGGGAAGCATTCGACCGAAGTGGCGGGCCTAGATCTACAGCGAATCCGTCAGAGCAAGCTCGCGCGCAATGCGGGCTGGATGCTGGCCGGGCAGGGATTCAAACTAGCCGTTCAAGCCGTATATTTCACCGCAATTGCCCGCTCTCTGGGCGTCGAGCGTTACGGTGCCTTTGTCGGTGTGGTCGGGCTGGTGGGGATATTCGCCCCTTTCGGCAGTTTGGGTAGCGGCTACCTGCTGATCAAGAACGTGGCATGCGATCGAGCACGATTCCGCGAAAATTGGGGCGCGGCTCTGCAGACGACGCTGCTCTCAAGCTCTCTCCTGTTCGGGTTCGTGTTGCTCCTTTCCCGCTTCCTTCTTCCGGCGGCGATCCCGCCGAAGTTGGTCGCGTTTGTCGCCGGATCTGACCTGTTCGGAATCAGCGTTGTCGGAATCTGCGGCCAAGCTTTTGTTGCGTTCGAACGGATGAAGTGGACGGCGGCGTTCAACGTTTTGCAAAGCGCGTCAAGAATGACGGCGGCGATTGGGCTGGCCGCCTGCAAAAGCCATCCGTCGGCACAGCTGTGGGCAAGTTTCTACTTCGTGAGCACCTTGGTCGTGGCGGTCATCGCCGTGTTTGTCGTGATGGTGAAGCTCGGTTATCCGAAATTTGAATCAAGACGGACCCTGGCCGAAGTCCGCGAGGGTCTTTATTTCTCCATCAATCGAAGCGCCGAAACGGTCTACAACGATATCGACAAAACCATGCTGGCTCGTCTAGGAACGCTTGAAGCGACGGGAATCTATGGCGCGGCCTACCGTCTGATCGACGTAAGCTTCGCGCCCGTCTGGTCTCTGCTGGCGGCAGCCTATCCCAACCTTTTCAGGGTCGGCGCGGAAGGCATTTCCTCGACGCTGCGATACGCCAAACCGCTGTTGATCCGTGCGCTGGCTTACGCGACGTTTCTGGGTTTCATGGTGGTTGCCTTTGCGGGAATCGTACACCATGTGCTCGGTGGCGAATACCAGCGCAGCGAAGAAGCGCTGCGCTGGCTGGCGATGCTGCCTTTGTTCCGGACCATCCACCTCTTTCTTTCCGATGTACTTTCCGGTGCGGGGCACCAGGGCTTGCGCACCGCGATCCATGTGGGCGTCGCAATTTTCAATGTGCTGATCAATCTTTGGGTCATTCCCGCCTACTCTTGGCG
>Ga0126381_100001874_pt1 | contig 22576 bp, 23 predicted proteins | sample PanSoiMetPlot_28_FD_96465 | JGI IMG/M metagenome (GOLD analysis project Ga0126381, IMG submission 96465) | Tropical forest soil microbial communities from Panama - MetaG Plot_28 | ecosystem: Environmental > Terrestrial > Soil > Tropical forest > Bulk soil | place: Panama | collected 2016-02-17 | reverse complement strand
TGGGGATGGACATCAGCCCACGCTCGCCGGCCGCCATGTCGCCCGTGTGGAAGTTCAGGCTGACCAGTTCGGTGCCAGCGTCCGCCAGCGCGGCGACGAACGCGTCGACGTCGGCGTCGGCGGGGACCATCTCCTCGAACGGCCACCAGAACTCAACGGCGTCGAACCCCGCCGCCTTCGCCGCGGCCGGCCGCTGGAGCAGCGGCAGCTCCGTGAACAAGATCGAGCAGTTCACGTCGAACCGCAGGCCATACGTCCGCATCGGGGTATCTACCTGGCCCTTCGTTCATGGCCGAGAGCTGCGTCCACGATCGTAGCGTTTCCTGATCGGTGTCCGGCCACTCGCCCACGGCAAGATGAGCTCAGGCGGGAGTAACCCGCACCGGAATGGGGGCGGGAGCCGGGACGACCTGGGTGGGCTGGAAGAGCACCACGCGATAGTCGCCAGCGGGGAGGGCAGGCGGCTGGCCGTGCACGCAGATATGGGTACTGCCGTGGTTCCCGGGAGGACCGCACTGGTCGTAGCGCGCCGTGAGCGTATCCGGATAGGTGGATTTGCCGACCGCGATCGTCAGTGTCTGAAGGCAGGCTGGCCAGGCCACTTCGGGGTGGTAGGTATTGCTCTCGAGCACGAGTGCGAACGGCGCCCCGCAGCCGTTGACGTGGATGGCATGGCCTGTCCTGTTGTCGACGATGATGTGCGCGGTCATGGTGGATCCCGCCGCCATCGTCCGCGACGACACCGTCACCTGCACTGAGACCTGCGGCGCCTGGCCGCTGGCGTGACCACCGCTGGTGCATCCGGCAACTACGAGTGCCAGCAGAACAACCGATGCTCTCATGCCAGTTTGACGCTTCGAAGGAGGCAGCCGGTTCCAGCGGGGGACTGAGCTAGTCCGGCCACCGCCCGCGGGCGCTTAGGTGCAGGACGAGCGCCGCGATGTTCCACGCGTCGTCTTCGCCGCGATGGTGCCTGCCCTCCAGCGCGAGCCCGGCGATCTTCAGCGCGGCCGCCATACCGGGCTGCCTGCGCAGGCCGTACGCGCGAGCACGCGGTGCCGCCCGGTGCGCTCGCCGGAAGCCAGGTCAATCGTAGTGAGGCCGATCTCGATGATCTCGCTTACCTGGCCGGGAGGTGGGTCGCCCGGCCAGCAGGTCGCCTCCACATCCACCACGTTTAGCACGTCAATATCGCCGCGCCACGCCCGCGGCGATGAAGTTCGACCGTTCGGTCCGTGTGCCTTCCGTCCATTCGGCACGCCAGACGGCTGCGTCGGCGATGCCGGGCGGCACCAGTTCCATGCCGTCGAAAAGAGCTGTGATCTGCTCCCACGAGTGCGCGTAGATCCGCGGCCCGTTCTGCGCGTTGTAGGTGCGGGCGAAGTCCGCGCCTCTCTCGCCTCGCGCGTACCCCACGGAGACGATCATGTACGACCCCGGCGCGAGCGCCCGGGCCAGCGTCGCCACAATCTCGTGCGCGGTAGCCGGGTCGGTGAAATGCAGCACGCAGGCGAGGATGACGCAGGCGGGGGAGTCGAAGTCGAATCCGGCCCGGCGGATTTCGTCGTCGCCGACGATCGCGGCCGGGTCGTGCATGTCTCCTATGGTCGCGACGATCTGGCGGTGCCCGCCGGCGAGCAGCGTCTGCGAATGCAGCACGGCCACCGGGTCGTTGTCCACGTAAGCCACCACCGGGTCGGCGACGGCGGCCCCGGCCGCCTCGTGGGTGGCCAGCCACAACGGCGCCGAACCCGGTGCCGCGGCGGGAGACGTCGGCAGTCCCGAACCGATGTCAAGGAATTGGCGCACGCCTTTCCCAGCGACATAGGTGACGGCGCGGGTCTGGAACTTCTTATTGTCCAGCGCCTGCTCAGCGATGTTGGGACGCAGTTTCCGCACCGCTTCGGCCGCCTTGCGGTCGGCTTCGAAATTGTCTTTGCCGCCAAGCCAGTAGTCGTACATGCGGGCGACATTTGGCTTGCTCGTGTCGATCGGCGCCGTCATGAGAACCAAAGTATAGAAGGGACTCAGACGGGGGCGGGGACAGCCAGGCTCGCGTCGAGCAGCGTCTGCGCGAGGGCCGCGGTGGCACGCTGCAATTCGGCCGATCCGAGCACGCGGAACGGGACAGGGAGCGCGGCTAGCTGCCGGGCGTACCACTCCGGCTCGTCGGTCGTCGCGCGCAGGCGTGTCCGCCCGTCTTCTTCTGGTTCGAGCCGCGCCAGGCTCCGCGGCAGCCATCGTGACACCTCGTCGACTCGTGCCTCGACGATGACGTCGACCGGGTGAGTCCAGCCCTGGGACAGGTGCTCCTCGAGGACACGAAGCGCGTCGAGGTCGTGCGGAGGCGTGAACGTGCCGGGCATCGTCTCGATCGCGACCACGCGGTCCACGCGCAGCACGCGACGCGCCTGCCTGGTATGCGACCAGCACAGCAGGTACCAGTAGCTGTGCCGCAGGACGACCGCCCAGGGGTCGACATCCATCTGCCTGTCGGCTGACCGCATCCGGTACGTCAGGCGCAGCCGCCGCGCGGCGGCGCAGGACTCGATGAGCGCGGTCGTCAATGCGGCGTCTGGCCGCGAGTCGCTTGCCCGCGGGGACGCGGATCCGTCGCGGACGGTCCGGATCTGGCTCGCGGCCCGCTCAGGCAGGACACGGACGATCTTGGCCAGCGCGCCGCCCACTGGGTCGGTCGGGTCCGCCGCCTCCCGGTGACCTTCGAGTACCGCCATGGCCAGGCCAAGCGCCTCGGCCGCGGTGAACATCAGCGGCGGGAGCCGCAGGCCACGTCCGACCTGATAGCCGCCGTGCGGACCGCTGACCGACTGAATCGGCAGGTCGGCCTCGCGCAAGATCGCGACGTACCGGCGGGCGGCGCGTTCGGTGACACCGAGCCGTTCGGCCAGCCGCCCCGCCGTGATGCCCGGGTTGTTCTGGATCAGCTCGAGCGTGACAAGCGCCCGCGCCGTGGGGCTAACGTCGTGCGCCACGTCACCTCCATCCCGGAAGCAGACCGTCCGGGATGGAGGGTACCCTGCCCGCCATGGACAATGACAGTGCTCAGCTCACGCTCCCCAGCGAGCCGCCGGTGGCGGGCAGCGAAGCGGACACGCTCCTTGGCATGCTGGAACGTCTGCGCCGCTACGCGGCGTGGAAATGCGGGAACCTCGATCAGGCCGGGCTGCGGGCGACGCTCGCGCCGTCGGCGATGACCCTGGGCGGCCTGCTCAAGCACCTGGCCTTGGTGGAGGACCACTATTTCTCCGTGAAGCTGCTCGGCCTGGATCCGTGCCCGCCGTGGGACACCGTCGACTGGGACGCGGACCGGGACTGGGAATGGCACTCGGCCGCGGACGACAGCCCGGAGTACCTGATGGCGCTGTGGCAGGACGCGGTGCGCCGCTCCCGTGTCAACGTGGCCGCGGCGATCGCCGACGGCGGCCTGGACCGGCCGGCCGCCTGTACCTGGCCCGACGGCAGGACGCCGAACCTGCGGCGGCTGCTCGCTGACATGATCGAGGAGTACGCGCGCCACGTCGGCCACGCCGACCTGATCAGGGAGTCGGTCGACGGGCTCGTCGGAGAGGACCCGGGTGACGACGCTTAGCGCGGCGGCGGGAGAACCAATAGCACCAGAGCAACTGAGCATCGTTCCGGCGAATGAAGTGCCGTGGGCGGACCTGCAGGCGGTGTTCGGCACGGCGGACTACGCGGGCCGGTGTTACTGCCAGCACTTCAAGTCGCAGACGTGGGTCTGGTCGCTCACCGACCAGGTGCGCAGGGATCGGCTGCGCGCGCAGACGAACTGCGGTGATCCAGATGCCGCGACCACAGGCCTGGTCGCCTATCTCGGCGGCCAGGGGGACGGTGAACCCGTCGGCTGGGTGGCGGTAGAACCGCGTACCGAGTACCCGCGGCTGCTGAAGACCCGAACCGTCTGGAGCGGGCGGGCCGAAGACAAGGCCGACGACGGCGTCTGGGCGGTGACCTGTTTCGTGACGCGCAAGGGCTACCGCAAGCGCGGGATCACGTACGCGCTGGCCGCCGCGACGATCGGTTACGCCAGGGACCGCGGCGCCCGCGCGCTCGAGGCCTATCCGATGATCGTGCCGCCCGGCAAGGAGATCACCTGGGGCGAACTGCACGTCGGCAGCAGGCAGGTCTTCGCCGAAGCCGGGTTCGCCGAGGTCAGCCACCCGAGCCCGCGGCGCGTCGTAATGAGGATCGACTTCGCGGACTAACTGTGAGCAATGGCATGCCAACTCATTGTGTAAAGCGTACTGTTATGTAATGGATATGAAACCGCCCGGCGAGCTGCCGGAACTGCCAGACGCGGCGCGGGCGGGAGTAGACCGGGTCTTGGCCGCCGCGCTCGCGATCAGCGCGGCCGAGCGCGCAAACGTACAGGTCCGCGATCCGCGGGTCAACGGCGAGCCCGCCGCGCGTGGCGCGGCACGGACCGGTATCAGCCAGCCGCCTCCGGCGCTCGCCGGCCTGATCCGCGTCTGCCTTGACGGGCGCGGCGCGGGCTTCTTCTTCGCGCTGGCCATGGAGGCCATGGACGCGCTTGGACTCGCCGCGGCAGGCGTGTCGCTGGCCGGCGGTTCGGGACTGCGGACCGTGGCGGCGCCGAACGATCGCGCGGCCGTCCTCGAACTGGTCCAGGAACGGTCGGCGGCTGGCCCGCGGATCGACGCGTGGCGAGCCGGGCTGGCCGTGCTTGTCGCGGACGTCGCCAGCCACCCCGCCGACTGGGATGAGTTCAGCTGGGCCGCGGCGAACCTCAATATGGCCGCCGTCGCCGCCGTCCCGATCACCCTCGGCGAAAGCGAGCTTGGTGTGTTCGACCTCTACCGCCACGCGCCGCACCGGTGGGCGACCGAGGAAGTCCGGCTCGCGGACAGGCTCGCCCGGATGGCCGCGAACTCCGCGTTCGAGTTCTACCGGGCGCGTTAGTCTCCCGCGGCGATATCGACGGCGAACATCCGCTCTGCCTCGATGCGGGCGTAGACCGGTCCTGAGTCGAGGAACTGCTCCCACTGCGGCCCGTACCGCGGCGTGTAAACCTCGAGCAGGGTCGCCCGCAGCCCGTCGGGATGGGGCCGGCTGGTGTCCACGGGGACCGCGACGCCGTGCACGATGACAGCCCAGTCCTCAGACGGCAAGTGAGTGGCGCTGACCGCCTGGTTATGCCGCAGGTGGCGCCAGCGGACGGCGTCCGGGCTGGTGCCGAAGTAGAACGAGCCGTGGTGGAAGACGCCGTCCACGGGACCGGTCACCGGGCGTCCCGCCGAACTGACGGTGGCGAGCACGAGCAGGCGCATTCCCTGCAGTCGGGCCGCCAGGTCGGCGGCGGTCAGGCGTCGCCCCGGACTGTGAATCCCGAGCAGGTGCGAGCCGGCCGCCGCGTAGCTACGGTCGAGCAGATCCTGGAGCGTCGCGATGTCGTCGGCGTTCTCATGCATTCCGGGGCTCCTTCCTGCTGCCCGCTAAGAGCTACATACCAAAATTGGGCCGTGTCCTCGCATGCGCGACGCCGGAAACTCGCTGGCCCGGCGGCTCCTCCGGCGCTTACGCTGGTTAGGTGACGCATACACGCTCGCGGCGATTTCCGCGCTCCCGGCCCGGGGTGGGCCGCGGCGGCGCCGCAACGCGTTAGGCCGGTGACTTCGCCGCGGTGACCCCATGGGCCGGGAGGACTGTCCCCCCGCCAGGTCACCTGCCTAAGGAGTCGCCATGTCCAGTCCTGTTTCCCTTCTCAGTCCCGCCCAGTTGCGGCGCGACCTCGCCATCCGTGATCTGTCTGACCCCGCGCAAGGCCCGCACGCCATCCAGGTCCTCGTCGGCCGGGCGGTCGACAGCCTGGCTCGCGCCTGGAACTGCGACGTCCGCTGGTGCCGGGGGATGCGGATCGTCCCGGTCGCGGACAACTACGACCGGCTCGGCTACCCGTCCGGCGCGATCAGCAGGGACGCGCGTTACACCAGGTACGTGGACCCGGCGCGCATGCTCCGCAGCCAGGCGAGCGCCATGGTCCCGCCCGCGCTGCGCCGCCTCGCCGCCGAGCCCGCCGACGACGTGCTCCTCGTCTGCCCGGGAATCGTGTACCGCAGGGACGCGATCGACTGGCAGCACACCGGAACCCCGCACCAACTGGACCTGTGGCGGATCACGCGCCGCGCGATGAGCGACGCCGACCTGGACGAGATGGTCACTGTCCTGCGCGGCGCGCTGCTGCCCGGCCTCGCGGCCAGGCAGCAGCCCCGGACGCATCCGTACACGCTGCGCGGGCGCCAGGTCGACGCGCTGCGTGACGGCCGCTGGGTTGAGGTCTGGGAGTGCGGCCTCGCCCACCCCGGCGTGCTCGCCGCCGCCGGCCTGCGCGGCCATGCCGGCCTCGCCCTCGGCATGGGCCTGGACCGGCTGCTCATGCTGGCCAAGGACATCCCCGACATCCGCCTGCTGCGGTCGCGGGATCCCCGCGTCGCCAGGCAGATGCTCGGCCTCGAGGGGTACCGGCGGGTCTCCGTGATGCCCGCGATAACGCGGGACCTGTCGGTCGCCGTCGGCGCCGATGAGGACGAGGAGACCCTCGGGGACCGCATCAGGGAGGCGCTCGGCGCGGACGCGAGCCGCGTCGAAGAGGCCAGGGTGCTCGCCGCCACCGACTGCGGGCTGCTGCCCGAGTCGGCGATCGCCCGCCTAGGCGCCCTGCCCGGTCAGCGGAACCTGCTCGTCCGTGTCGTGCTGCGCGACCTTGACACGACGCTGACCAACGAGTCCGCCAACATCCTTCGCGACCGCATCTACCGGGCACTGCATCAGGGAACCCGCTACGAAATGTGACCCGCTACCGAATGTGACCCGCTACCGAATGTGACCCGCTACCGAATGTGAAAGGGCAGGACGCGATGGACAAGGAAGAACTTCACGAACGCTATAAGGCGACCGGCGACGAGCGCTTCTACGCGCGGGCCCGGCCCCTTTACGAGCAGGCGCTCGCGGAAAGCCCGGACGACGCGGCCCTGCTCGTCGACTTCGGCTACCTGCAGGACTGTCACGGCCGGATCTCGCTGCGCGCCGCGGCCGGCTGCTACCGGCGGGCCATCGCGGCCGACCCCTCGCTTGACAAGCCGCACTTTCAGCTGATCGTCACGCTCGCGGCGCTTGGCGAGCTGGACACCGTGATCCCCGGATACGAGGAGATGGTCACTGGCTCGCCCGGCGATCCGCGGGGCTACCGGCTGCTGGCCATGGCCAGGCTGCGCGCCGGGCGCCACGATGAGGCGGCGGCGGCGATCGACGCCGGCCTTGGCGTCGCTCCCGACGACCCGCTGCTCACCGAGCTGCGCGGTGACCTCTACGCCGCCACCGGCCGTCCCGACGACGCGCTGTCGACCTGGCGGCGCGCCTTCGCGCTCGCGCCGGAGGACTACGGGATCAGCATGCGCTTCAGCGCCGCGTTCCTGCTCGAGAAGCTCGGGCGGCTCGCCGAGGCCGCCGACGAGTGGCGGTTCATCGTCGACTGGAACGCCGAACGCGGCGAAGTGATTCATATTGAGTGGCCTCGTCGGGAATTGCGCCGTCTGGAAAACCAGCTTAATTCCTGATAATTATGGGCAAATCATAAGAATCCGGGTTAACAAATTGCTTAAATACGCAGGTCACAAGCCTTGTCGAGGCTTAACGTCCGCTGTACGTTCACCGTAGCGAGACCGGCGGTATGTCGGCAGGTCGTATAGGGGGCGGGCGACGATGTTTGCTGCGATGAGATTTTCCCGCCGGCGTGGCCGGGCACTAGTTATTGCCGCCGCCTTTCTGGTGGCGCTTTCCGCGTTCGCGGCCGGCAGTTCAGGAGCGCTGGCCGCTTCGCACGGGCCGCGGGTAACCAGGCACGTGACCACGCTCGCGAAAGGCGCGGCGCCGCACTTCATGAAGGGCGGGCAATTCTTCAAGCACCCCAGGCCGCGCATCGTCGAACACGACCAGGGCGGTGTGCGCAAGTTGCCCGCCGGCCCGGTGCACCTGCGTGGCCCGCAGAAGGTGTCGGGGTTCACCAGGCCCCGGCTCGGAGCGCCGCAAAGGCCGGCCGTCGGCATCACAATGCCGGTTAATACCGCGCGCGCGGTGCCGGTAACGCTTGAGCCTGCCGAGCCAAGCGAGGCCAGTGACGGGAGGGTCGTGGTCTACACGACCAACGATCGCGTCGGCTTCTCGGTCAACGGCGGTGCCTCGTTCGTCTCGTTCGACCCGGCGAGCCTGTACAAGGACGCGCCGTTCGGCGGCGCCGACGGCGACCAGGTCGTGCAGTTCGTCCCGTCGATCAACCGCTTCGTCTGGCTCGACCAGTACTGGGGCAACGCCGCGGGTGCCAACGAGTACCGGCTAGCGGTCTTCCCGCCCACGGCGGTCACGGCCTCGGGCCTGTCCTTCTGGACGTACTGGGACATCACGGCCGCGCACTTCAGCCTGCCCAGGCCGTTCCTCGACTTCCCCGACCTCGCGGTCGGCAACGGATACCTCTACCTGTCCTGCAACAACGGCGCGGGCGGCCACGTCTTCTCGTCCGTCATCGCTCGCATCGGGCTGACCAACCTGCAGATGAGCCTGAACCTCGCCGCGCCCCCGCAGCCGTGGCGGTACATCACCGGCGGCCTGTTCTTCGGCCGGGTGGCGCAGCACACGGGCGCGGTCGCCTACTGGGGGCAGAACTCCTCGACCAGCCAGATCCAGGTCAGCGACTGGCCGGAGTCGTCCATCTTCTGGTTCGGGCCGTCAACGGTCAACATCTTCACCTGGCCCAACGCCAACTACACGACGAAGGAACCCGACGGCAACCAGTGGCTGTCCACCTACACGGGCACGATCCTCGCGGCGGCGGTGACCCCATCGCCGGCCGGATCGCCGAACGGAAGCCTGTGGCTGGCCTGGACGGCCGGGATCGGCACCGGCAGGCTCGCCTGGCTCAGCCAGCCGCACATCGAGCTTGTGCGGCTGTCGCTGCCCAGCTTCACGTTCGTCTCGCAGACTCCCATCTGGAACCCCGGTTTCGCGATCTCCTATCCCTCGCTCAATGTCAGCCAGGACGGCCACCTGGGCATCGCGCTGGCCGCGGGCGGCAGCGGGCGGTGGGCGAACTCGGCCGTCGCCGACTGGACCGCGGCGCCGTTCTTTGGCTGGTACATCACCGCGAGCAACACCTCGTGCAAGTGCAACAGGTATGGCGACTACATCGCCATGCGCCCGGCGTACGGCACCAAGAACTCGTTCACGGCCTCCGGCTACGGCACGGTCCTGACGAACAAGACCAGCTGGGTCTACGACCCGCACTTCGCCCAGTTCACCATCTTCCCCTAGCCCCCGCCGGGGGCGTCACGGCTCCGTGCCGTAGATCAGGGTGCCGTTGTAGTAGACGGTGATGTGCGGGTTGGCGGTGAAGCTCGCGTCGGCCGCGTTGAAGGAATAGTCGTCGGTCTGCGTCATCGTGGCGAAGTTCGACTGGTAGATGCGGTTCTGGATGCCGCCGGTGCTCGCCCCGGGTGCCAGCGAGCCGGCTCCGGTCCCGAACGAGAGCTGCACGTAGTGATCGGCGCCGGTAACCGCCGGGCTGACGGCGGCGAACGTGCCGGTGATGTTCGCGCAGCCGACCGGCGCGTAGTCGCAGCTGTAGGTGAGCGTCCCCGTGCCGTTCTCGGTGAACCAGTAGCGGACGGTCACGTTGGACAGCTGCAGCGCGGACGTGCCGTTGTTGATCAGCTCGATCTGGTTGCCGATCTGGCTGCTGCTCGCCGCGGTGGTGCTTGTCTCGTACTCCGCGGTAACCGACGGCGTGCCGCCACCGCCGCCACCGCCGCCGCCACCGCCTGCACCGCAGCTCTCGTCCGCGGTGGTCGATGGCGTCTGGCCGTAGACCAGCTGGCCGTTGATGTACACGGGGATGTTCGGGTCAGGCGCTGACGCGTAGGTGCCCGCCGCGAGCCCGGTCATGAACGGCGAGGCCGCCGAACTCCAGTGGAAGCCGAAGTCCGTGCCGATGGCCGCGTTGATGCCGAACTCGAACGCGCGCGACTGCGGCAGCCCGATGCCGTCCTTGCTCCAGTCGACCGTGACGTAGTAGATGCAGCTGTTGGCGTCGCCCCACTGCACAGGCGCGCTGACCGGGGTCGTGGTGCCGTCGATCGTGCTCGCCGCGTCGTAGTACACCGGCGTCGAGATCGCGCTGATCGTCTGGCCGGACTTGACCAGGTTGGCGATGTCGAAGTAAATCCGCGCGCTCATCCCCGTCTGCAGGTGCGGCGGCTCGTCGGCCATGTTGTTGACGTTGACCGTGAGCTGGGTGCCCTGGTTGCTGTCCTGGTTGAGGGTGGCGGTCGCGAAATACGGCGTCGTGCACTGCGCCGTGGTTTCCGTGTACTCCGTGCAGTCCCCCTGCGGGAACGCGGGCGGGGTGAAGTTCGTCATCGGCTGCTTCACCTGGGACCCGTAGTAGGTCTCGAGCCCGGCCAGCGAGCCGACCAGCGCGGCGTCGTAGTCGATTGCCACCTCGTTGAGCACGAAGTCGGTGGTCACGTCGTCCGGCGCGTCCGTCGCCGACGGGCCGCCCACCAGCGCGCCCCAGGCGATGTGATTGTCGGTCGCCGGGTTCCCCTGGTTGTTGGTCAGCGACCCTTGCGCGTCGCCGTGGTGCGGGTGCGACGCGGCCGTGGCGGTGCCGCCGACCTCGGATCCGACGAACGGCGTGGTCGAGCCGAACCCGACGATGTAGGACCACTTCGCCGGGTTGTCGCCCATGATGTAGTTCATCTGGCCCATCGCCCAGTTCGAGAACTGCACGCTATCCGGGTCCGTTGGGAAGTTCTTCCGGTAGGTGAGAGCCTCGAGCTGGGCGCCCGTGTTGTAACGCGCCGCGCCCCACGAGGTCAGGTAGGAGAACCCGGCGGGCGTGGTCGCGATGAAGTTGGTGTCGGACGTGTTGTCGTGCGGCACGTGCGACCAGTACTGGCACTGCCACTTGTTCACGTAGTGCACGAACGACTGCACCGCCGCCGACACGTTGGCGTTGCCCTGGACGAGGGGGTCAAGGAGCGCGAACACCCCGCCCCACCTGGTGTCCCAGTTCATCACCCAGGTGTTCTGCCAGGTAGAGCCGGGGCTGGTGACGATGCTGCCGAAGTATCCGGTGTAGGCGCCGGCCGAGTTCGTGGCGATGATGTCGTTGAGGTAGCTCTGGGTGCCGGTGGCGATGTACAGCCAGGTCGCCGCCCACGCCTCCTTGTCCACGTACCCGCTTGAGTTGTAGAAGCCGCCCGAGTAGCCCGTTCCCGGGTTGGCGACCGCGAACGAGTACAGCGCCTTCGCGTACTTCAGGCACTGCGCGGAATAGCTCGCGTTGCTGCTCGCTGTCAGGATCGACTCCACCGCGAGCGCGGCGGCCGCGCTGGCCACCTGGTCCGCGGCGGGCGTCTGCGTGGAGGCCAGGTAGGCGGGCCTGGGGTACGTGGTGGCGCTTTGCAGCTCCGACGGTCCCCAGTAGTCGTGGTCGACGCCGCCCTCGCCCACCTGGTAGGCGAACGCGACCACCTGGCCGGAGGAGTTCAGGAAAGTGGACCGCAGGAAGTAGTCGCTGAAATACTTCATCTCGTCAAGCGCGTGGCTCGAGGTGCTGGTGCTCTGGTACGCCGCGCCAAACTCGTACATGCCCCAGCCGAGCACCGACGCCGCGTACGACTGCGGCAGCCCGAACTTCACGTGGTCGCCGGCGTCGTGGAACCCGCCGGACAGGTTGAGGCACCCGGTGTTGCCCGGGTCGAGCACGGACTTGTTCGCCGCGATGAACGACGCGGACAGGTTCACGCCTACGTGGTTCGCCATCGGGGTCAGCGGTACGCAGCTGTCGCTCGGCTCCGAGTCGCTCCGCCAGGACAGCGGCTGGTCGCCGGCCGTGCGTGCCGGGCCCGACTTTTGCGAGTCGTAGAAGTACAGCGACTCCTGCAGGGCCAGCGGCAGGTTGTAGTCGGGCGTGGACGGCAGCGACGCGGCGCGCGCGGGCGCGGACGGCACCGCCGCGAGAGCGCCTGCGGCCAGGCCTCCCGCTACCGCGAGGACGATCGCCCTGCGGGCTGATTTGGTGCGGCGCAGAGCCTGTGCTGGGCGCGTGAGTGCGGTGAGGAGCATAGCGGGACTCCGTGAGCGAACGGCGACGAATCGGTCCTCACGGTAGGCACGCCCGCCCGCCCCGGGAAGCACGCCGCCGCACGTGCACGGCGGCCGTCCCCGCTGACCTGCGGCCCGCCCCCGGTGCGCCGCTGAAATTTCCGCGTGCGAGTCTCGCGGCGCCGTCAGGCGAAGAGCACCATCCACGCAGTCCGCGGCAGCGCGGGGATGAGCGCCTGCCGCCGCGTCCGCCGGCCCCCCGCGGCGGTCATGCTGGCCGTCCGTACAGGTTCACTGCCTCGGTGGCGGCAGGTGCATTGTGTACATGATGAAACCGTTGTAATCGGCGACCTTGTCGTAAAGCAGCCGGGCGGTGGCGTTCGATTCGCGGGTGTGCCAGTAGACGCGGCCGCAGGCGTGCTCGGCGGCCCAGCGTCCCACCGCCTCGATGAGCGCGCGGGCGACACCGCGGCCGCGGTATTCGGGCGCGGTGAACAGGTCTTCCAGGTAGCAGACATCGGGGTTCGTGGTGCTTGGGTGCACGAGGAAGTGAGTGATGCCGGCGAGCGTGCCGTCCAGCCACGCGCCGAGCGCGTGCATCCTGGTGTCGGCCTGGAATTCCGACCAGGCGCGGTCGTACATCGACTGCGGAAGGTCCTCCTCGTAAAACGTGACGTACTGGCGGAACAGGGCCTCCCAGGCGTCTTTGTCCGCGGGCGCGAGCTTCGCGATAGTCATCATCGGCGCGATCCCTCCTCGCGGTCAGCATAGGAGGTGCCTGCGTGGGGACTTTTGGCCCTGCCCGCGTTCGCGCGTGGCAGCACGATTAAGACAGGCGAACGCGATGCTGGGGGCGAACCATGCGAGCTGTGATCGTTTATGAGTCGATGTACGGGAACACGCACTTGATCGCCGACGCCATCGGAGCTGGGCTCGGCACCGCTTTCGATGTCACAGTCCTGCCGGTGGCAGCGGCGAGCCCGGACGTGCTCGCCGATGCCAGCCTGGTCGTCGTCGGCGGGCCGACGCACGCGCACGGGATGAGCCGCGCCGCCACCCGCGACGCGGCCGTCAAGGCCGCGGACAAGCCGGCCAGCCCGCTGCGGGTCGAGCCGGGCGCGCACGGCCCGGGGCTGCGGGAGTGGTTCGGCTCGCTCGACATCTACCCGGTGAAAGCGACCGCTTTCGACACCCGGATCCACGCGCCCGCCACGTTCACCGGCCGGGCGTCCAAGGGCGTGGCCCGCCTGCTCCGCGCGCACGGTTTCGAGCTGATCGCCGAGCCGGAGAGCTTCCTGGTGACCAAGCAGGACCGGCTCGAGCCGCAGGAGACCGCGCGGGCGCGTGACTGGGGAGTCAGGCTCGCCGCCACCGTCGTTCCGAGTAAGGCCTAATGCCGCACGCTGAGAACACCGCCGCGTAGTCACGCGTCGCGGCCCTGGATGCGCGCCGCCGCCGCGGCGTGCGCGCGCAGTTTCTCGTCGACGCCGTCGACTGTCAGTGTTCCGTCGCGCACCAGCACCTCACCGGCCACGACCGTGTGCCGGGCGCTGACCGGGCCGCAGCGCAGCCATGCCTCGACCGGGTCGACGAGCGCGCCCGCGTAGCGCACGCCCTCTTGCGGCCAGCACACCAAGTCGCCGACGGCGCCCACGGTGAGCTCGCCAATCTCGCCGGTGCGGCCCAGGCACGCCGCCCCGCCGCGGGTGGCGATGTCGAGCACCTCGCGCGCCGTCATCCCGGTCGGCCCCTTGCGCTGCCTGCCGAGCAACAGCGCCGCGCGCGACTCAACCCACAGCGACGCGCAGTCGGTCGACGCGGACCCGTCGCACCCGAGCCCGACCGGGGCGCCGGCCGCGCGCAGCTCGCGGACCGGGGCGAACCCGCCGCCGCCGATGAGCATGTTCGAGCTCGGGCAGTGCGCCACGCCGACGCCGGCGCCGCCGAGCCGCGCCACCTCGGCCGCGGACGGGTAGATGCAGTGCGCCACCCAGGACCGCGAGGTGAGCCAGCCCACCTCCTCGAACTGCTCCACCGGCCGCCGCCCGAACCGTTCGAGGCAGAAGGTGTCCTCGTCGGGGTCCTCGGCCAGGTGCGTGTGCAGCCGCACGTCGAGCCGCTCGGCGAGCTCGGCGGTGCGGCGCATGAGCTCGGGGGAGACGGAGAAAGGCGAGCACGGCGCCAGGGCCACGCGCACCATCGCGCCGAATGACGCGTCGTGGTGCCGCGCCACGAGGCGCTCGCTGTCCGCGAGTACCTCATCGTCGTCCTGCACCACCGAATCGGGCGGCAGCCCGCCGTCCTTGACCGACAGCGTCATCGACCCGCGCGTCGGGTGGAAGCGCATGCCGAGCTCGCGCGCCGCTGTGATCTCTGCGGACCACAGGTCGCCGCCGCCGCGCGGCGCCACGTACAGGTGGTCGGTCGTGGTGGTGCAGCCGCCGAGCGCGAGCTCGGCGAGCCCGACCCAGGCCGACAGGTACGCGGCCTCCTCGTCCAGCCCCGCCCACAGCGGGTACAGAGCCGACAGCCAGGAGAACAGCGAGCCGTTGATCGCCGGGCCGTAGGACCGGGTCAGGTTCTGGTACATGTGGTGATGCGTGTTCACCAGGCCAGGGGTGACAAGGCACCCGGAAGCGTCGAGCGTCCGCGCGGCGGCGGGCACCGGATCCGCCGCACCGCCCACGCCGCTGATCAGGCCCCCGGTGACCGCGACCCAGCCGCCAGGCAGCTCACGGCGCTCGCCATCGCAGGTGGCCACCAGCTTCGCGCCGGAGACCAGCAGATCAGCCGTCATGCCATATGCCATGTGCGATGCCCTCTCCCGTGCCCAGCCATTCCGGCTTCGGCCGCGTCAACAGAGTTAAACTTATGGTGTCGAGGGGCGCTGCGACGGACCCCAGGTTCGCCACGCTCGACATCCACTTCATCGGCAAGGGCGCCTCGAGCCGATGGAGAGATCATGGCGGTAGTGGGGCGCGTCGTCGCGCTGTGGCGGTACCCGGTGAAATCGATGGCCGCGCAGGAGCTGGACGTCGTCGAGGTTTCCTGGCACGGCCTGGCGGGCGATCGCCGGTGGGCGTTCATCCGCGGCGGGCAGGTCCGCAGCGGCTTTCCATGGCTGACGATGCGGGAACGGCCCGAGCTGTCGCACTACCGGCCCCGTTTCACCGACCCGGACCGGCCCAACGCCTCCCCGGCGCTGGTGCGCACCCCCTCGGGCGCCGAGTTCGACGTGGCGGACCCCGCGCTCGCTGCCGAGCTCGGGCCTGGTGTGCGCGTCATCAAGCAGGACCGCGGGGTCTTCGACACGATGCCGCTGTCACTGCTGACCACGCAGACCGCGGCCGGCCTCGGCAAGCTGGTCGGCGCCGACCTAGCGGTCGCGCGGTTCCGGCCCAACCTTCTTGTGGACGCATTCGGCGGCGACTTCCCCGAGGATGCCTGGGTCGGCCGGGTGCTGCGCGTCGGCAGCCTGCGGATGCGGGCGGACAAGCGCGACCAGCGGTGCGTGATGGTCACGATAGACCCTGTCACACTGCGCCGGGACCCGGCGATCCTGCGCGCCATAGCGCGCGAACGCGACAACCAGCTCGGGGTCTACGGCACGACCGTGGAGCCGGGCCGGGTCGCGGTGGGCGACCCGGTCGAACTCGAACCCTAGCCGCTAGCCGCAGCTGCAGCAGCCGTCGCCGCACGCGTCGCAGCAGGCCTCGCAGGCGCAGTCCTCGCAGCAGTCGCAGCAGCAGCCACCGCAGAACCGGCGCCGTAGCCGGGGCCCGCCGGCCACGTCAACGCCCGCGAACGTGCGATTGACCTCCCGCCGCAATTCGCCCACGAGCAGCGCGTTCACCAGGCGCGAGTCGGCGAGTTGCGCCTCGGCGAGCGCGAGCCCGATGCCGAGCAGCGCGTCCTCGCACAGCCGCCGCGCCTCGGCGGTGTCGGCGCCGGTCGCGGTTAGCGGGTTCCACACACCGCTCGCGGTGTCCGCGGCGAGGTCTTCCACCGCGTCGAGGAGATGCGCGATCCGGCCGAAGAGCCGCCTGGCCTCGGCAAGCGGTGCCCTGTTGCCTGGCTTTCCGGCCAGCACCGCCGTGTGCTCGAACGCCGCTGCGGTCGCCACCTCGGTCGGCTCGGTGACGGCGAGCAAGGGAGTGCCAGGGCCGGCGGCGGCCTCCACGGTGGCCTGCCGGTCAATCGCCTCGGTCAGCACGGCGGTCGCGAAACCGAGCCCGAGGCCCGCCGTCGCGCCCTGCGCCGCCCAGCGGCGGCCGAGCACCGCGGCGCCCGCGCGTACCCCGGCCTTACCGGCGGGACCGTCGCCGTCGGCGGCGTGGTCTCGTATCTTCGCCGCAGCGAGCACCAGCGAGACGGTCGCCGCGAGCCGTGCGCAGTCGCCGGTGGCCACGTCCGCCCGCCGCATCCCCCGCAGCGCGCAGCGGCCGGCCGCGCGCCGCTGCGGCGCGCCGTCGGATTGCGCCTCGGCGAGCACCGAGATGACCAGTCCGTCATAGTTGGTGGCCAGCCGCGCCAGCTGCCCATGGTCGTCGCGCAGCGACAGGCACATCCCGCACAGGTGCGCCTGCCATGCCGCGGCGAGCTCGCCGCCGAGCCGATGCCGGCACGGCCTGATGATCCCGAACACTGCGCCTCCCGCCCCACGGCCCGCAGGCCCCCCACGATTACCGCGACATTAGCGCGCGATGCCCCGGTTCGCCATACGCCGACAATGGTTGGCCACTGCCAGGGGTCAGCTGGTTGTCGGGTTCGCCACCTTCGCCAGGAACAGCGGCTCGCCGGTCGTGGTGTCGGTGACCAGCATCAGGTAGGGCCGGTTGAAGTTGACCAGGTGCGGGGCGAAGACACCGGAGGTCGCCACGACGCCGGCCGCGGCCGCGGCCGCGGCTACCGTGCCCTTCTCGCCGACCCGCAGCGTGGCCGCCTACTGGACGAACCCGATGCAGCACGCGGCCTTCGACAGCGCCGTGAAGTCCGCCGCGTCGGTAAACGCCAGGCCCATGCCGAGCCGTTCCAGGACCGCCTTCATGTCACCCTTAGGACCGCCCGTGCTGAGGCTGACCTTGGGCAGCAGCGCGATCGCCTCGTTGTTCAGCCCGGGCGGCGCGTTCAGCGTGGCCGTCATCGCCTGCAGGGCGCCCTGGCTTGGCAGCGCGCAGGTGCTGGCACCGGCCGGCGGCAGCAGCGCCGTCATCGTCAGCTTGTCGCCCTTGTAGGCAAACGAGACGGCGTCCCAGCCGTCAGCTGTCGCGAAGGGGAACACCTTGCCGTTCATGAAATGCGCGGTGACCTTCTGCCCGCCGGCCACAGTGAACGGCTCCGGCTCGGTCTCGGCCGGCTCGAACGGCGTCGCCCACGCGGCGTTCATGTACAGGGCCGAGGTCAGCACCCAGCCGATGCCAGTCAGCATGCCAGGCGTCACGAGCCTGGGAATGTGCCCGCGCGTCGCGTCGGATATCGACTGGTTGATCTCGTCCGCGGCGCGCTGCGGGTCCGTCATGAACGGGGTCTGCGCCACCCCGGCGCCGTAGCCCGTAGCGACCGAGTTGAGGTAGCCGCGCAGCGGCGGCAGCGACGGGTCCGCCCATACCTGGTTGCTCGCCGCCAGCGTGACGCCCGGCCCGTCCAGGTGACCGAGCGCCGCCGCCCGTGCTTGCAGCCCCGCGGCCAGCGGCTCGCCGCCCGCGGCCGGCAGGTGCAGCACCTTCGCCATGGCCTGTGCGGTGGCACCCCGCGCGCCCAGGTAGGCCATGCCGAGCGCGGTGGCCAGCGTGCTCGGCGAGAACACCAGGTTCTGCCGCGGGTACTGCGCGCACCAGGCCCGGAGCACGTCGAGCCCGAACGCGGTGTCCGCCGCCCCGAACGGCCGCGGGTCCGCGGTCGGCTCGACCGCCGCCACCCCGCGTGTCATGACCGGGACCGGCCCGGTCGGTTTCGGCGACGCCCCCGCGCAGCCCGCCATCACGATCGCCGCCACCATCGCGACACAAGCACGTATCCCGTTCCGCATGATCATTGGACGACGGCGCGGGCGCCGATGGTTCCGTGCAACTGGCAGAATCGCATCCATGCCGGACACGGATCCGCTCGTCTACGGACAGTCGTCAGACAACGACCGGGTCGCGGAATGCGAATTGGCACCGGAAGAAGCAGCCCTGCTCGCCGGGCTCACCGAGCGGGCTCGACGCGCGGGCGCCGCCCGGCTGGGAGCTCGTGCTTAACCCGTAACGCGCACTTAACGCCTCGGCGCGGTACCGGTAACGCACCGTGCGCATCGTCGTGACATGGTGCACGCATCGGGCGCGGCCGAGTACGACTACGTCGTGGTCGGCGGAGGGACGGCCGGGTGCGTGCTCGCCGCGCGGCTCGCGGCCGCGGGGGACGTGACGGTGCTGCTCATCGAGGCGGGGCCGGACGGCCGTGGCGTCGCGCAGATCCCAGACCCGGCGCTGTGGGGCAGCCTGCGCAAGACCAGCCTGGACTGGGGGTACGACTACGCGCCTTCCGCGCACGTGGCGGGCCGTGCCATCGCGTTGCCACGCGGGCGGGTGCTCGGCGGCTGCAGCACCACCGGCGCGATGCAGTGGGACCGCGGTCATCCCGGCGACTACGACGCGTGGGAGCGGGCGGGCGCCGCCGGGTGGAACTACCAGGCGCTGCTGCCCTACTTCAGGCGCGCCGAAGACTGGGAAGGCGGCGCGAGCGCGCTGCGCGGCGAAGGCGGGCCGATGCGCGTCGAGCGGCCCCGCGATCCGCATCCGGTCGCGGTGGCGATGCTCGACGGGGCCGCAGAGCTTGGACTGCCGGTGCTCGACGACGCCAACGGCGCAGACAACCGGGGCGCGGCGCTCGCCAACCTGAACGTGGCGGCCGGGCGGCGGCACAGCGTGGTGGACGGTTACCTCGCGGGCCATCACGCCGGCGCCGGGCGCGCCGACCGGGTGCCGAGCCTGCCCGGCCTTACCGTGCTGACCGGCTCGATGGCCGTACGGCTTTGCTTCACCGGCGACAGGTGTGATGCGGTCGTCCATACCGTCCGCGGGGCGGCGCGCGTCACCAGGGCCCGCCGCGAGGTCATCGTCGCGCTTGGCGCGATCGGCACCCCGCGGCTGCTCATCCAGTCCGGGATCGGCGACCCGGCCGAACTGGGGCGGCTCGGGGTCCCAGTACGGGCGGCGCTGCCGGGCGTTGGCCGCAACCTGCAGGACCACCCGGTGCTCGCCGGGCTGCACTTCCGCGCCCGCCGCAGGATCGGCCTGGTCAGGGACAACGGCGGGGGAGCGGTGCTGAACTGGTGCAGTTCGCGCGCCGCCCGCCCGGACCTGCACGCGTTCGTCGTGCAGGGCCGCCACACCGACCCCACGGGGGCCGCCAGGTACAAGCTGAACGGCGGCGGCGACATCTTCGCGATCGCGCCCGCCCTGATTGGCTCGCGCAGCACCGGGTACCTGCGGGTGCGCTCGCTGGCCGGCGACGGAGATGGCGGCGGCGACGAGGTGGAGATCCAGCCGAACTTCCTCGCCGAGCCGGCCGACACCCAGGCCCTCGCCGAGTCAATGGACCTGATCATGGACCTGGCCGGCACGCGGGCGTACCGCGCGCTGATCGACGCGCCGGTGATGCCGCCCGCGCGGCTGGCCGGCGCGGACAAGGTCCGGTTCATCAGGGAGCACTGCGCGGCGTTGTGTCACCCGTGCGGGACGGCGGCGATGGGCACTGGACCCGGCGCGGTGGTGGATCCGGCGCTGCGCGTGATCGGCATCGGCGGGCTGCGGATCGCGGACGCCTCGGTGATCCCGGTCATCCCACGCTGCGACATCCAGGCGCCGGTCATCGCGATCGCCGAACGCGCCGCCGACCTGATAGGCGAGGGTTAACCAGATCCTTAGGATTTGGCCTCTCGGCCGTCTCCGGGCGTTCATCTGCCGGTTGACCCGCGCTGCGCCTCGCGTCACTGGCGCGGCGTACAAGTTCCCTTGTGAAAACCCCTTACAGCAGGCGTACGACCAGTCTGATCGCCGCCGTGGCGGTGTCCGCGGGCGTTCTGGTCACGACCGGAGCGCTCGCCCTGCCCGCAAGCGCGGGCCAGGTCGGCGCGAAACCAAGCACTACCCTCCACGTGCGGCAGATCGCGTTCGGCGACAAGCTGCACCACGTCTTCCGGCCGAACGGGACGGGCGTCCCGCGCTCGGAACCTCTGACCGGCCCCGACGACCTGACCGTGCTCGGGTCGCACATCTTCGTCGGCTTCCAGAATGGCGTCGGCTCGCAGGGCGAGCCGAGCACCGACGGCAACCTGGACAGCACCGTCGTCGAGTTCACCCTCACCGGCAAGGAAATCCGCCAGTGGGACTTGCGCGGCAAGTGCGACGGGCTCACCGCGGACCCGCTCATCCGCGGGCTCATCGCGACCGTGAACGAGGACGCCAAGTCAAGCCTGTACACGATCTTGCTGCCATCCGGCGTTGTCACGCACTTCGCGTACAACGTGGCGCTCCCGCACAAGGGCGGCACCGACGCGATCACGATCTTCCACGGCTTGATCGTGGTCAGCGCGTCGGCGCCTGGCACGAGCGGGAAGGCCCCGGCGAAGTCGCCGGCCGTCTACATCGTGGTGCTGAATAAGGCCAAGCACGTCGCCTTGGTGCTCCCGCCGTTCTTCGACAATTCGGTGGCCAGGGCGGTCAACGGCCCGCACGCGGGCAAGCTCGTCCGGCTCGCGCTGACCGACCCCGACTCCAGCGAGATCGTCGCGCCGCAGTCGCCGAAGTTCCGCGGCGACTTCATGCTGAACTCGCAGGGCGACCAGGAACTGATCTTCTTCAGCCCGGTCCCGCGCCCGAACCTTCAGGTGCTGTCGCTGCCCAGGTCGGTGGACGACACGGCCTGGCCGACCAGGCACTTCGGCGTCCTGTACACGACCGACGCCAGCGCGGACACGCTCGACATCGTGTCCGGCCCGCTCCACGTGGGCGCCGCCTACACCGCGGTGACCCCGTGCAACGCCAACAGCGCGCCGGCCACCTGCCCGGGTCCCGGCTTCCCCGCCAACTACCTGGGCACGATCAACCTCGCGACAGGCGCGATCACCAAGCTGGCCTTGACCGGCGCGCCACTGCAGCCGAAGGGCCTGCTCTACGTCGCGGCCTGAACGGGTCTAGGCAGGACCACGCTTGAACCAGCCGGGCGCCACGCGGGGGTCGCCGTCAGTGATGACATCGAGGTGCTACGATCACGCGCAGTGAAAGGAGGGGCATGATGCCACAGGCCACGCGCACGATCGTCATCGCCCGTCCGCAGGCGGAGGTTTTCGCGTTCTTCGCCGACGCGGAGAACGACCCGCAGTGGCGCCCGGGGGTCAAGCAGATCAAGCGAGAGGGCCCGCTCGCCGTCGGTGCCCGGTACACCCAGCGGATCGCCGGCCCAGGCGGCCGCCAGATTCCCGCCGACGTGGAGGTCACCGTCTACGATCCGGACGTGAAGGTCGCCTTCCACGGCGTAGCCGGGCCGCTGCGCCCAGAGGGCAGCTACACGTTCGCGGCCGCGGACGCGGGCACCTCGGTCACGTTCAGCCTGAGCGCCGAGCTGACCGGGATCAAGAAGCTCGTCATGGGCGCTCAGGTGCAGAAGGCGATGGACGCCGAGATGGCCAACCTCGACAAGGCGAAAGCGATTCTTGAGTCCCGCGCCTAAACCGGCACAATGATCCCATGGACGATCCGGGTGCCAGCGACAATGCGCTGCTCATCCGGTCGGCGCTGCCCGCCAGCGCCAAGTACGGCTTAGCGGTGGCGGGCGGTTTCGCGATCAAGGCGCACGGACTCATCGAACGGCCGTCGGAGGAGATCGACTTCGCGACCGCGGCGATGGGTGCGCTGCACGACCGCGGGCTGCCGCGCGATCTGCTCGATGTGCACGGCGCGGCGGCTCATTTCAGCGGCCCCGAGCTCATCTCGCTTTGCCGTGCCGCACTCGACGACGAGTTCAGCCTTGAGACGCTGCGCGATCAGCTCAGTTACGCGGCGGCCTATCCGGACGAGGCGTTCACCCGCTACGGCTGCGCTCCAGTTCAGATTGCCGACGTCAAGGCCTGGGCACAGGACTGGTCTGCGAAGATCAGCCACTATGGACGATCCTTACGGGCTCGAGCGGTTCGTCGCCGCGCAAGACGCGCACGGCACCTACCAGCGCGCGATCAGCGAACTGCGCACGGGCATGAAGCTCGGCCACTGGATGTGGTTCGTCTTCCCGCAGATCGCGGGCCTGGGGTTCAGCACGATGTCGCAGCGGTACGCGATCCAAACGCTGGACGAGGCCCGCGCGTATGTCGCGCACCCCGTGCTCGGCTCCCGGCTGGTCGAATGCGCGCGGATCCTGACCGCCGCCGAAGGCCTCACCGCGA
>Ga0126381_100001873_pt1 | contig 22576 bp, 39 predicted proteins | sample PanSoiMetPlot_28_FD_96465 | JGI IMG/M metagenome (GOLD analysis project Ga0126381, IMG submission 96465) | Tropical forest soil microbial communities from Panama - MetaG Plot_28 | ecosystem: Environmental > Terrestrial > Soil > Tropical forest > Bulk soil | place: Panama | collected 2016-02-17 | reverse complement strand
ACTGATGACTGTATAAGGTGTAGCGGTATGTCCCGTTTGCCCCGCTAGACAGGCTGGATGCCGGGGTGTAGGGTACCTGTAGGGCCTCGGGAGTGGTCCTGGGGAGTGGAGGTGGAGCGGTGGAGCAGAGCCTGAGCCGTAGCCTCATCAGGGTGTGGAACCTCGTCATCTGGGCGTACGCTGAGCTAGGGTGGCACGACCTCGACGATGGGGAGCGGGAGATGATCCGCCGGGAATCAAAGCTTGATCACTAGCGTTGAGTACCTGTAGAACGTAGTGCTAACCTAGGGAGTAGGGGAGCAATGGAAACAGTGGACATGGTCGATAACATCCTTGCCGTGTACGGTGAGGCAACCGATGAAGACTTGGCAGCAGGGCGGGAGTGGTACAACGTAGCGCATACGTACGCCGTAGGGCTGTCGCATCAGTACTACGGTGTGACCGTCGAGCAGGCAGCTGGCGTGATTGCTGCCCTGTCTCCCCGGCTGCCATGGGATCGGAATATGGCGTACGCTGAGCGGCTGATCCGTACCGGCGATACTCCCGTGCTCAACGGGAACAAAGACAAGGCCCGCCGGATCCTGCGGGGTGAGGCGCCTCTAGACGTGCTGGGCGGGCGCAAGGTGCGAGCCTTCTACGCCACGATTCTTGACCGCTACACGCAAGAAGTAGTCATCGATCGGCACGCTTTCGACGTTGCTTACGGTGAGGTTACCGACGAGCACACTCGGAAAATGCTCGACAGGGTCGGCATGTATGATCGGTTCTCGGATGCCTATCGGCGGGCGGCTTACCTGTCGGGAGTCTCGGTCAGCGTGCTGCAGGCCACGACCTGGGTGACCTGGCGGCGGTTGAAGGGAATAGCTGATTAAGTTAGACGTGAGAGTTGCTCACTCATCAGATGTGCGGTATAATCAAGAGAGACACTTACAAGAAGGGAGTTGAAATGTCCGATACCACTGACAGTGACCAGACGGCGGCGGAGTTCACCGAGGCAGACTTCGGCTTCGACGGCGACATGGAGGAGACTGACTCCGAGAAGTTTCAGCGTCTGGACACTTGGAAGGAGTCCCAGTACATCGAGAAGCGGATGATCCCGAGGGGTGCTAGGGCCCAGTCTCGGCTCTGGTTTGAAACCGGCGAGATCAATCCGAACACCGGTCGGGGCAAGAACGAGTACCGGGAGGAGCGGGCCTTCAAGAAGGCAGCATCCGATCTGGGGCGCAGTATGCGAGTGGACTTCACTCACATGACGACCGGTGAGCGGGCCGGTCAGACCTTGCTTAGGTTGATGCTTCAGCCCAAGCGGGTAGTCACCGAGGAGGAGAAGGCGAAGCGGGAAAAGGCTCGCAAGGAGTCTCTTCGAAAGAGGCAGGAAGAGGCAGCTAAGGCAGCAGCGGATAGCGGAAATGCTGGCGCTGCCCCCGCCGCTCCGCCTGCGGCTCCGTCTGCTGCTAAGAAGCAGGCGGCTCCAGCTGCAACGGCAGCTAACAAAAGTTAACTTGCGGGTAGGAATGAACCGGCGAGCGGATCGGTTCTAGTAAGGTTAGTAGGACAGCGGCACTGAGTACTTAGTTGAACCTACGCTCTTCCTCGTACGTTGAGTCGGAGTCCGCTGACCGCCAGGCAAACCGTGATCCTGGCACTTACAAGGGGAGCGCAGTACAACCTACGGGAGTGGGGATATGATCAACGAACAGCATCCACTGGTGCTGTCCCGGCTGGCACAGCGGAAAGCTCGGGACGTGCAAAAGAACCTTGCCGACCTGGTCGGGTCGGTCAACAATCGGGCCTTGGAAATCTCAGGGTGGCGGATCGACATCGACCAGTCAGTGAATGACGACGGCTGGACCGTCTGGGGTGAGCCCGGCAGCTACGAATACCGGCTGTATCTGACGGTTAACTACACCAGCAACGCCGACAAGAAGCCGGATCCTCATCGGTTCCAGGCACTGGTCCGAGGCATCGCCACTAAGGCCGCACAGGTGAGCATGCGACAGTGGACCTTGATCCAGGTCGACGGTTTCGACTATGAGCCCCTGGACGAGGGCGACCTTCCGATCGATCCTGACAAGGATATCAGCTATGCCGAGTTGACCATGCCGGAAGACTGGGAAAGCTATTTCGACCATCTGTACGGGCTGGAAGCGCAGGTAGGGATCGTCAAGTCAGCCATCGAGGCGGGCATGGAATCCAACTGGCGTAACCGGTTCAACGTCGTCCTCTACGGTGCTCCCGGGTCCGGCAAGACGGACCTGGCCGACACGGTCCTGAAGGCACTGGGTGAAGAGGCAGTGGCCCGTTACGACGCCACGGCAATGACCCAGGCAGGCGTCATCAAGGACCTGGCAGAGCGGGAGATCCTGCCCCGTGTCGCCCTCTTCGAGGAGATCGAAAAGGTGCCCAACGAGAAGGACCTGGCTCCTCTTCTGGGCATCCTCGATACCAGAGGGGAGATCCGCAAGATCACCGCTCGGGCCTCAGTACAACGGGACACCAGGATCCTGGGCATTGCCACGGTCAACGATAAGGACAAGTTCGATCGTCTGTTGGCTGGTGCTCTGTCGTCCAGGTTCACGCATGGGGTGTACTTCAAGCACCCTAGCAGGACGATGATGGAGAAGATCCTGCAGCGGGAGATTGCCAAGCTGCCCAACGGCAACGACGCCTGGATCACGCCGGCACTTGATTACGCCGACAGCCGGGGGATCCACGATCCTCGTCGGGTCATCGCCATCACTCTGTCCGGTCGGGACGCACTGGTGACCGGTGAGTACCAAAAGATGTTGGATGCAGTCAGCGAAGACATCCAAGAGGCGGACGATTTCGATGCTGACTTCTAATAGTACAGGGTCTGAGCAGCGAGGCGCTTACTGGGAGGGCGCTTCAGCTGCCCAGATATACAGCAGTACTCACGGGAAGGGAGCAGAGATGACATTCGAAAAAGGAAGAAAGCTCGCACCGATGAAGAAGCCAGGTGACGAGTACACCTACCGAGAGCTTCAGATTCTCCACATCCTGAAGCACGAAGGTACCATGGTCCCGAAGAGTGACGCCCCTAAAGATAGCATTATGACGGTGCTAGCGACTCGGCTAGGAGTTAGCAACAACACGGTAGCTCACGCCTTGCAACACTTGGAACAGGAAGACGTGGTGCTCCGTACCTACAAACGGGGCAAGGCAGAAGGCTTCACTGGCAAGGGCTACAACCCCATGCGGAAGCTTGAACTGGTCGATCCGACCATGCCACTGCCACCGCTGAAGGAGATGCCTCTCAGGGTTGTAGTGGAGCGGGAGAACCGGGACCTGGAGCGGCGGGTGGAGGCGCAAACCTACCACGAGGACATTGACCTGGAGCGAGCGCTGGCAGTACTGCTAGAAGAAAACGAGCAGCAGCGCAGGAATCATACTCAAGTGATCAAGAACCTGGCAGAAGAGGGTGCCAAGGTGGAGCGACTGGTCAAGCTGGTAGCAGACCTGGAGCAGGAGCGGGAGGCACTGCGGTTGCAGGTTACCAATCTGATCGCCCTACAGCAGCCTCAACCTCGAAAGAAAGTGCCGTCCCATCTGACCCAGCGATTGGGTGATGCGATTGGTGCCGAGAAGCTGAAGGATCTGCACCACAACTAGAAAGGAGTAAGAGATGGTCTACCGTGGAGGTGCTGTCAAGCTGAGCGTCAGTGTCCCTGAGTCTTCGAGGAGAGCGTGAGCTTCAGCTAGCCTCCGCTGTCCACCTGACCGGGATCCAGATACATCAGATAGTCATTAACAGCTACCCTAGCAACTATCTCAGGAGATATCTTTAGGTAGTTGTTAGGGTTGCTGGTGTTCTGGATTGGGTAGACCAAGGACGTTGAAGGTGCATTCTCCGCACGTCCAGACGCGGTTACTATGATCGGCAAAATCGACAACAGGCCAGAGATCATACCCACACGTAGGACAGATGAACTTTTCATTGGAATCTCTAGGTACCCTCCATCCCTTTATAAGGGCGGCCATAACTATTGCTGGACGCATCTTATCGTAAGCATTGAAGTCACTCATTCAAGATACTTCCTGCTGTAGGACCCACTCACAGTTTGCTTCTGTGTTCATACGTTCCAGTACCCAACCGTACCTCTTCAGAACATCGGGATAGTTCTGTCGGATGTCATTGTCATAGAGTCTGAGCATTAGTTGTAGTAGTTCAGGAGTGACTTTATCATTGAGAGTCATGGCAGCAACGTCACGTAGCCATCGCTGCTGTTGGCGTGGTAGATCACGAAACCGATCATGGAATCGTTGAAGTTGTGCTTCATTCATTGAAATCTGTCCATGTCATTACAGAAGGCTTGCCAGTCATCGTTGATCTCCCCGTATTCCTCTGGGCTGACGGGAGCTTGTTGTTCCAGCGTCTTCCAGGGCAGCTTGCGGGCGTAGGAAGGGCCGGAGTAGCCGCTGATCTTCATGGGATGTAGCTGCTGATACATGCTGATACCGGCCTGGCAGAGTGGGCAGTCTTCGCTCAGGTGGGCACGCTTATTGAACCGACCTCTTTGATCGAGGGATACCACTCGCTCATTACGCTCCCATGAACGCCAGACTGAGGATGTACGAAGACCAAGTCCCAGTCCGATGAATCGGGTCGTAGTCGTAAAGAGATTCGGGGTTGGCTGCCCTGGGATTCCTGTCTTCTTATCCAGGTGATCCAGTACGTCCCGATACGGCAGTCCAACTGGGAACCCTGTGTTTCTGTCTCGGTCCATACCTCGGTACTTACATATGATTGTCTTACCGTTCTTGTTCGGCTTGGTAAGTTCCGCGTAGTAGAATCCAGACTGGAGGTAGACAATAGATTTGTACTCCTTTTCTTCCCAGTCGCCCAGCCCTGTGCTGAGCGGTAGGTCTAGTGGGACCGTCGAGAAGACGGCGTCTGTCTCGGTTGCGATGATCGCTTCGGGGTTGAGAAGTATTGCTTCGTGGATTTTGGCTCGGGTGTAGGAAGTGATGTACCCTGCAAATTCCAGTTGGTGCCATGCTGGCGGGCCTTTTTTGCCCCCGACTGTCTGCGCCGTCTTGCCATAGAGACTGTTCAGTATCAGTTTGAGTGCGCGTTGAGCAGGATTGTTTTGACTCTTGAGTGCTCGTCTTTGCTCATAAAGGTCTTCAATGAAGCCAAAAGGTCGTCCGTCAGTACTTGGCCGGTAGACATAGCCGCCGATGACATGATCAGCAACAAGGCTGGCTTCTGGCGTCCAGTACCATCCCGATACTTCATTAGGGTAGCTGATAGTACCATGTTCGGCACGACAAAAAAGTGGCTGAGGTCGATTAGTTCGCCCAAGTCCACCATTCCAGCGATAGTCGACATTCCAGACGCCAAACGATCCTGGTTCGAACTGCTGAACATTCTCCCAAGTGCCCCCTGAAAGATCGGGGAGTCGAGTAGCCGCCGCTGGGTAAGCACTACGAATGTCATACTCCCAGACAGTGTGCGGGTACCGACCCACATAGAACTGCTCGAATCTTCCACCTGCGTAGGCGTACTGTGCGGCATCGTTGACCTCTTTCGGAATGTCACGTTGAATGGGAACACCATATTTCTTGAGTGTTTCGTTGGCGACGGCACCGGGTCCGTGCCACCGTCCTGGGTGGATGCCGACGGCGTGGAAGTCGTTGCGTAGCAGGTCCATCATGCGGACCAGCATGTCCAATTCCATGCGGTTGTAGGGGATGATGAAGTCGTCTAACTCTTCCCAGGTAAATTGGTTACGGGCGGCCTTACCCTCCTCGATGATGCCGAGATCGGGATCGTCTTCTCCCAGATATTCTTTGCAGGCTTCGATGAAGCTGGTCTGAAAGAATCCGAACACGTCGTAGAGAATGAAGGATCTCTTGGTCCGGTGGTGTACTACATTGAAGGACTTGTGTGGCATCCATTGAATGAAATAGCCGCCATGATTGGTCTTGGTGTTGTTGTGCAGATCCCACAATTCCTTTTCTGTCAGGTCTTTCAGGATCTGATTGACATCATAGTTAAAGGCGAAGCCAACGAAGATGCTGTCGGGATAGTGCTGCTTGGTATTCAACATGAATTCGAAACAGTCGTGAGTGGACAGACCATCTTTTGGTGGCGCTGCAATGTGTACTGCTTCTTTCGGATGATTAGGAATGCTGTGGGCCAGTAGCACATAGGGCTGTGGTTCGTGGACCCAGTCCTTGAAAATCGCTCCACCATTACGGCGGTCGGGCCAATGGTAGAAAGTGCCCCACACTGTTTCGTGCATGGTCGGTTCATCTACCTTGGTGCCTTCACCGTCCCAGGCAATGAAGGGCCAGTTGCGATTGCGTTTGTGACTGATCTTGTGACTCTTCTTTTTTCCTGCATCTTTGCGTTGGATAGGATCGTTCTCGGTGATGAATCCTTCGAAGAAGTCGTCTACTTCCACCAGGCTCTCCCATAGCCGGTCATCCGGTTCGGACGAGGGCGGCGGGTCTTGCCAGGCTGTCGGGTATAACCACGATGAGAAGGATCGTAGACCTTATTCCAACTGCTCTTGTCTTTGTCTTTGACCACGAAAGCAGTGCTTCGACTCTTGCGGGCCATCTCTAACTCCCTCCGTAGGCTTGCTCGTACATCGTCCGCCATTCTTCCCACAGACCTGAGTGGGGCTCCAACTCTCCGTCTTCGTTATACCACCACACTTCCCAGTCGTAGCCCTGGCTCTGTAGCTGACGAATGATGTCCAGCTGGTCGATTCCCATCAGGGCGTCAGGTGCAGGGGTACCGTTGGGATTGGTGGCGTCCATTCTGCTGAAGTAGGCATCGGTACCTTCACTAGTAGCAGCGAAGGTCAGCCATTGTTCCGCCGTCATGGTAAAGCGTTGTCCGTAATCGTTCGTGAGGGTGACGTTAGATGAGTAGGTAATGGCCTCAGTGGGAAGAGGCTCTGGTTCCGGTGGGAAGTAGCCGAATTCCTCTTCACGCTGCTGAATAGGTGGTTGTTCAGCAGGGAAGCCGAAGTCCATCTCCTCGGGCGGCGGGCGTTGCGGCTGCTGTTCTTCCCCGCTGAAGAACTGAATGGTGCGGTTGACAGCACCCTTGACTCTATCCCAGAAAGCCATATATCTCTACTCCCAGTAGAGTGAAGGCCCCTCCCCGACCAACCAGCGGGGAGGGGCCTTCGATCAGACGGTGAAGCGGTTTGGTGAAGCCGCTAGCACCTTGTGATTTCTGCTCTGCAAGTGTCTGCGGAGCATGGTATCAGCAATGGACTGCAACGTGTAGCTGTTGCTGACGTAGTGGCAGGTGTCGCACACTGCGGCGTACTTGCCGGTGCGAACATCCATTTCAATGCCGGGAGGAAGAGCACCAGGCTCTTCCTCCCAGTCGAATGGCTCAGTCATCTTGACGAGAGTCGTCAATTTGAATTGTTACAGTTATCCTGATCGGACGACCCATGCTCACGTACAGGCTGTCCTCTAGGATAGCAACTACTCCGTTTGACTCGGTTGCACCGAACATCATGTCACCATATATCCGGCGGTTACGAGTCAATTCATGCCGAGTTTCTGTTATCATGGCTGGTGATGCCGTTCGACAAGGTCACCGTTTAGGTGGGTATCGATGATGGCACTAGAGAACTCCTGGAAGTACTTCCAAGGCTTCTCGACGGCATAGGCGATGTCTTCTGCCTGCCAGCCGACCTCCGCCAAGTAGTGAACCAGGAGGATAATGTTCTCGTAGTACGTCCACCAGTCTTCCCTGACTTGCAACCTGAAGTTGTCTCCGTCCTCGACAAGACGAACGGTTTCCTCTTCAGCGCCAGGGGTAATCCGAAAAGAATGGAGTCGACCGGCGGGGATGGGAGGTACCTCCGGCTCTTCGAAGAGCCGGAGGTTACGCTCGGTCATGGCCGGTGAACGACCTGGACGTTGTACAGGTAGGGCCCGTTGCGACCAGCGGTAGCTGGTCCCTGGCCCCGGTAGGAGATGGCGATGTCGTCGCCTTCGGTCAACGTACCGTGATCCAGCTTGCGCTGAAGGTTGTTCTTTAGCACGGCGTGGAAGGCGTGAACGTTGACGAGGTTGCCATCGGGCTCCTCGATGGTGAGCAGCGGGTAGATGCCGAATTCGCTCTCGGCTTCGCTGATCTCCACCAGTACTCCCAGGACAACGTCCCCAGGAGCGGGACGCCAGCCCTTCACCTCACGGTTGACACGGTTCAGCAGAGCCTGCTGCTCCTCGGTCAGGTTCTGCGGATCAGTGGACTTCATCTCATCCGGCGGCTTTACGTTGCCGTCGTCGTCGAAGAAATCGTCCTGTGCGGACATGACTCACCTGCTTTCTCTCTCCTCGGTACTACTCCAATGCACCCTGGGCTCTGTGCTCTACCACCTGGAGGACTGGGACCTTTTGTGTGGTCCCAGTCCCCGAAGGCGGGAGTAGAGATGCACCCTGGTGCACCACTCATGCTACACCCCCCGGGCCGGAAAGGCAACCTCACCGCTTGCGGTCGGGGCAGTCGGCCTGGTAGGCTCCACCGAGTAGCTGCCGTGCGTTCACCGGCAATGTAGTTACACGGGGCCAGCAGTGGAAAGGAGTCTAATGGACGCCGTCCAAACTGACACCCCGGCGGTTACCCTGGAAGACTTGGCTGCTCGTATTGATGTTATCGGACAGCAGATGGACTGGCTCTGCGAGAATTTGCAGAGCCTTTTCTTGTTCGTCAACCAGATGGGTGCCTCCGGCGGTGGAATTCGTGGGCTGATGCATGCACTCAAGCAGGCCCCGCCAGAGCTTAATGTTAATGATCTGGAAGGAGCATAGTTATGTCAGACATTAGCCCTGAGGATCGTGAGCGACTCGCGAAGACCAAGTTTGGGGAATGGTTCGATGAGTTCTGGGACAAGAAGTTTGGTGAGTCCTTCGACAAAATCGTGGCTGAGCGGCGTAGTAATCCAACGAGCCCGCAGCCTTCTGCTCCTGCTGAAGCACCCCGTCCGCAGCGCCGGAGAAGCCTTCTGGAGGAGTGTTTTTCGCAGACTTTTGGCATGAGCTAAATGTCTGATATTCCCGAATCGTCAGACTTTGAGGAGATTCCTGACATAGTCCCTGACGAGTTCGGCACTTTCCTGGGAGACATCAGACCTTCAGAAGACCCTCTTCAAGGTAGTAACACTGATCAGTTGCCCCTTGACAATTTAGGCTTTGACGAGGAACCTGATGTCTCCCCGGATCCCTTTGAAGGTGCAACCATACCTATTGGGGATGGTGCTTGCGTTGTTTGTGGCACGCCTACTTTTCGACCGGCGGGTCTTACGAAGGCTGGGTACAAAAAGCGAGTTCCTAAGTATTGCGATCTGCACTCCCCGAACAATCGAATATCGCATCAAAGATCCGGCGCTCCGGGGGTGGAATCTCAACTCCAACGGGTCCAAGAAGAACTAGCTGATGACCTGCGGTTGCTCGCCACGCTGGCCGGACCCCTACTTCCGGTCACCTCCTACTACGTCTTCGACCATGCCGACCCCTTCACTATCGCACTCCTCAAGCTTGCCAAGAACAACCAGCGGGTACTCCGGGTCCTGCACCGTGCCGCTCAGGTGGCGCCTATCTACACTGTGGCTGAGACTGTGGCTGGCACGGCGTTTGCCATACAAGTAGACCAGCACAAGACGGACCCCCACTCCACTGTTGCGAGGAGACTAGGAGTAGAGAAAGCGTACCTTAGCGTCTATCCTAATGAAGCCTCTGAGGACTCCTTATCGGTAAGTAATAACGGCTTCAGCAAGCCTCCACGGTATGCCACCCTCCATTAAATCTCCCCCTACCCGGGATCGTGGTTTCATGGAACTGGAGCAGATGCTCCTGTCCGAACGGATCCCTCGCAAACCGTGGGATGAAGTCAAGCATGATATCTATAAGCACTGGGTCCGCAAAGATACCCCGCACCACTCGATCGTATCGCTGTCCGGTGGTGGCAAGTCCTACCTAGCTACCCGGGGACTGCTGCCGATGAGAGGTTGGCAGCGGGCACTGATCATTGACAACAAGGGGGACGACGAGACACTGCGAGAGGTTGGCCGGGAGGTTCGTGAGCTTCCTCGCAACGATCCCTGGTACCGAAGCAAGGATGAGCCCGACCATTCCTGGTACCGGCTGAAAGTCAATGATGACTGGGGTAAGGCTCGGGAGCAGGTTAAAAAAGCGCTCGCTCATGTGTATCACCAGGGTAATTGGACCGTCTTCATTGACGAGACTCGCAATCTGACGGACCCCAAACTTCCGTCATTAAATCTCCGTAGCTACGTTGAACAGCTATGGCTTAGGGGTAGGTCCCGTGGAGTAGAGGTAGTCTCAATGACACAGGGACCACGGTGGGTTCCTTCGTCTTTCTACGATCAGCCGTCGTTCGTGTGGATTGGACGCATTAACGACGAGCGGGCCCACCAACGACTTAGAGAAATCGGTGGACTGAGGAGGGCACACCTGGGAGTTATCCAACAGCTAAAACGTCGTGAATTCCTAGTGGTTGGTGATGGTGGGGACTACACTGCCATTACTACTGTTCCCGATCTCTCTAAACAAAGGACTCAAGATGGATGAGGATATCTCTCACACCGTCAACGACAAAATCAATGCTCTTGAGGAAAGAGTAACGGCGCTAGAAGGAGGTCCCGCAACAGAGGAAGCACAGCAGGAAACGCTTGACTACCCGACGGAGGAAGTAGAGTCGGTTCCCGAAGGCGAGGGGTAAATGCTTGGTATTGGAGTCTATCTGCTGGCCTGGCTGGTGATTATCAATTTCCTCTTCAGAGGATTCTTGGCACACCACGCCAATAACGCTGCGGCTGCCGGACTGGCACCGCTTATCTAAAGGAGTAGAATGCCTTCCGCTGTCCAGACACTTCAGGTTGCGAATCCATCGCAGTCTACTGTCTCTCGTATGCCGCAGACGACGGCACAGCCCACCAGTCCCGCTGGTGCTGCTCCGTTTACCCGTCTGTCCCGGTCCGGTCAGATCCTCGGTCCATCTCAGTCCGGTCAGGCGTACGGTTCACTGTGGACTCCTACTCTAAAGCCGGTCGGCGGATACCTGCGTAACCTTTCATTCACTGTTTCAGTGGTTGGCCAGACTAGCTCTGGTGCGAGCACCCTGTCACAGGACGCTCCTTATGACGTGATCCAGAACTTCTTCCTGCGTGATCCATATGGTCAGCCGATTATTCAGGCTGATGGTTTCTCGCAGAATCTGATCATGATGTACGGTGGCCAGCAGGGAATGCTTGGATTTGGAAATGACTGTGCATCACAGCCATCCTTCGTGACCCCAGTAATCACGACTGGTGCTCAGCCGTTCAGCTTCCGTCTTGAGGTCCCGTTGGAAATGGACTCGTCAGGATACTGTTCACTAGCTTCCATGAATGCCGCTTCTCAGCCACAGGTACAGGTGCAGTGGAACCCTTTGAGTATGGTGTATGGCACTGTTCCTACCACACCAGGAACGTTGCTGTCAACACTCAACGAACCGTTCTGGATGGCTCCGGTAGACAATCCGCAGATCGCACCGCCCGATGTTGGTTCTTCAGGTCAGTGGTCGGTTACACGAGCTCAGACCCTGATCTCGTCCAATGCATTCCAGAGGATTGTGCTTCCCCGTGTTGGTACGTTTATCCACACTCTCATCTGTGTGCTGCGGGATACGGGTACATCTCCGGCCAATCAGAGGGTGGAAGCATTTCCCACGTCGGACCTTTCCCTCTGGGTTGATGGTGTGCCGATCCTGTTTGAGGCTCTAGCTGAGCGTCGGGATATGATGTGGCAGGAATTCGGAGCCTATTCATACAACCCAGTGACTGCAGCTGCCGGTAAGGCTCCAGCGGGCGTCGTGGTGTACTCCTTCCGTGAGAGCGTGCAGTCAGCAGTGTCGAATGCTGACACCTATGACATGCTGCTCCCGACTACTCCTGCTACCTTGTTGGAAGTGGCAGGCACCTGGGGAACATTCACCGGTACCGGTCAGCTATACACGATCACCGGCGAACTGTTCCCAGTCAGCGGTATCCCGTACACCCACCTCGCCGCATAAGGAGAGACAATGGCCGGTGCTTCTGCCGGGGTCCAGTCATCCATTGACGTGAACACAAGTCCTGTCATCGCCACCGGTGGAGGGGCGCTGTCTGCCCCTCACACCTGGTCATGGATCTGGTTTGTGCTCGCTGTTCTGACTGTGCTCGGCTTCCATATCCGTGTGTTCGGTCGGCCCGTTCCGCCTGCCGCTACCTTCCCGTGATCGGAGGATCAGAATGGGAGGTCAGGTAATCAACCTGTTGGTACTTATTGCCGGCGGCGTCATGCTGGCTGATTTGATTTCGAACGCTAATGGTACCAACGCTTTGTTCTCCGGTCTGGCTAATCTCTGGAAGATCGGCGTTAATGGAATGCTTGGAAAGACGTCCTAAGGAGTAGAAACGTGACGCTTAATGTGAAGTCAATCCTCATCATCCTCGCCCTGTTCGTTGCTGGATGGTGGCTCTACAAGCGGCTCTAATGCCCAACATTCTGACGAGCAGATACCAGCGTATTCCTCCCCCACAGGGAGAAACGGCAGCGCAAGCATCGGAAGTGTACACGGGAGTGTACGGTGAATTGCCAATGCCTGCCACTGCATTTGCTCTGTCGGATACTCCATTGAGGTCATTGGACGTTCAGCCGTCAGTGAAGACGGTGGCGTCCAATGCCTCGGTGGTCGACCGACATAACATGAAGCAGGGTATGATCTCGGTGGGCGGTCGGCAGTCATACGTAGGAATTACCCCCGAAATCTATGACAATGTCGATTCTTCCAAGTTCCAACCCTGGCTCATCGGCCCCATTGTTAACTACTCGATGAATGATCGCTGGTACATTGCCTATCCTGCTGCCACTGTGATGAATGGTGGCAAGCACAATATGGCGTGGTCTGAACGAGTGCCACAACTTCCGACCAGGACGAGTGGCGGACCAGGTCCGGCTACGATGTTGCCGGCACCACGGTTCAAGTCGGTCCAGACAGTACCTCGATATTCAACTATGCCGCCGAGATATAACACCCAGTCTACTCAGGGGTAGAGATGCCTGCTATTGGGCAAACGTTGACACAGGAGGCCGGGCCACTCCCTGTTTGGGCGTGGCTTGGCCTCGGTACCGTCGGATTGGCTGCCTATCTTTATGTCAGAAAACAGAAGAAGGCGGCTGCTGCCGCTCAACAGGCAGCGGCACAATCACAGGGGTTGTCTTCGACTACTACGGTTCCCATCAGCAACCTATCTACCCAGGCACAGCCAATGCCTATTCAAATGGGTGACACGTTTGTCAGTCTAAACGGGGTTGGTGGGAATCAGCCGGCACCAACAAATCCTGTTGCCACTTCTACGCCTCCGTCGGATACACTTACAGGAGTAAGCGCTCCGACTCCTTCTCCGGCGGTTAACGTTGCCGGAACTTAGCGATCTGAGGAATGGTGACAAAGCACTCAAGGTTGCCATCTATGCTACGCTTACGTATGACATAATTTCGGCAACAAATAGTTCCCCACAGACCTCAGAGATCAACGCCAAAAAGCGGGCGCCGACCCTGATGAAGTGGGTCTACATAGGGCTGATACAAGCGGCAGGCTTTGGTCTTCTCGGTGCCTTTCTGGACGAGGATACCTGGCCTCCCATTTTGGGAGTTTCATTAGCCTCCGCTGTACTGTGGATCCAGTACCATCATGCAATTCAAGCGGGGTTGAATAACAATGCGCCTGGTACCGAAGACTACAAATGAGATAGTAGGACCATGGAAGTGCGAGAAATGCGGACAGTTTTCTCAGTTTGCTGAGAAACGGCGGACTATTAACTTCATCTTCTGTCGTAACGAAGCCTGCCGATTTAATCGGATTGTGGACCGCCGACTGATGCATATTGTAGAAGATGACGGTAGCACCTGGCAGTACGATGGCGCCGGTCGTAAGTATCGGATCAGGTCGCAGGCGTGACCGATACCAACAGCGCTCAAGCTGCACCAATTCCCAGTAATCCCACTATCACTGGTGCTCCTAATCTCAATCCTGTGTCAACAGGGAAGGGGCTAACCTATGATCAAGTCGAGAACATTTGGATACAGGCAGGTGGGAATCCGCAGGCTGCGGCGTTGGCCGCGGCGGTGGCAGATGCTTCCTCCGGTTTTAACACTTCCGCATCTCGTACCAACCCTGACGGAACCACCTCGATTGGACTCTGGCTTATTCCCCAGAATGGAATGCCCCCAGGGTCAACCGATCCGGTTGCTAACGCCAGGGCGGCTGTTCAACTTTCACACAATGGGACTGACTGGACCCAGTGGTGCGTGACGTGGTCCGACAACAATTGCGGAGAGAACGGAGGGAGTTACCTCGGATCGGGTGCCAATGCCCTGATGTCGCTTGGTCAACGCCTGACCCCTGCATCGTACAATGTTATCGGGGCGGTACCGTCCGGTACGAACGCAGGTGCTTCAGCTGCAACACCGTCCTCAACCTCCGGCGGAAGTTCAGCGGTTACTGGGATCACTAGCAACCTGTCCAGTCATAATGGCTTAGTTATCATCGGCCTCATCGTAGGTATAATCTTAGTTGTTTACTTCCTACGGAGGAGAAGAGGGCAGGCAGAGGAGACTTCTGAGGAATGACCTGGCAGACTGATCTACTCACAGCACTAGGAGCACCTCTTAGCCAGAACAATATAGCTAAGATGAATGCTTGGAATGCCTGTGAAGGTAATGCCAACGGTCAGTCCGGTATACCCATTAATAACCCCTTCAATACCACGCTAACCTGTTGCGGTGGAACCCCCGTCAACAGTGCTGGAGTCAAAAGATATCCGACCTGGCAGGCAGGATTACAGGCTACCGTCCAGACTCTTCAAGCCGGACGGTACACCGCAATTCTTACCAACCTTCGTAATGACGGCACTGGATCTGTCTTTGCCGGAGCAGTAGGTACCTCTGGATGGGGGACCAGCGGCTCTTGTATTGCCAAAAGCCTCGGAACCACACAAGCTCCACAGCCTACTGGCGGTGGAACCGGCAACGCTCCCGGCGCTGTCAGCTATACTTATGCTCAGCTAGAATACGTCTGGATTCAGGCGGGTGGCAGTCAGCAGATGGCAGCAATGGCGGCAGCTATCGCCTTTGCTGAGTCATTGGGCGTCAGCACTTTTACCCGAGAAGAGAGCACTGGCTCGGTCGATCGGGGACTGTGGGGTATAAATTCCGGTCATGGTGATGCCCAGTCCACCTATGATGTTATGGGTAATGCTCGGGCCGCTGTCGCCATTTCTGGGAATGGTCAAAGCTGGCGGGCCTGGTGTACCGCTTATGTGAACGGTGATTGTCGCACCTGTTATGTTCCCGGCGGTGGCTGTCAGGGTATGGCTCCCTATCAACGCTACCTGAATCCTAATATACCTCCCGATTCCAGTGCCCCTATCAATCCTACCAATGGAGTCACCAATCCTACCAGTGGAGATGGCGGGAGCAGTGGGACTGGCACCGGACAAGATGCACAACTCGACAGTGTTATTGGCAGTCTGTGCAGCATTACAGGGAATCTATTTGGCGGTATATGCTATCTACCAAAGTCTATCCAGAACATCTTTGCCACCATCTTTGAGAATATTTTTAATCCATTGCTTCAAATATCTGCCGGAGTCGGCGGCATGCTAGCCGGTGGAGTCCTCGTAGTTATGGGATTATTTGTTATGTTTGAAGGTACAAGTCTTGGGCAAAGAGCGTCGGGTACAGCACTTGGAGCTTTTGCTCCCGAAGCTGCTACTGTACAAGCAGCCAGAATTCGAGCTGGTGCCGGACAGCAGGCGGAAACTGGTCGACAGGTTCGGCAGGTACGAGGTCAGCAATTTTCCGCTGCTCAGGCTAAAGAACGTCAAGGCACGGTAAGAGTTACAACTTCAACGACTACGGGTCCTCCGGGCGATCGTAGAACAGTAAGAACAACCAGACAATACGGGCCTAAAGATCAATTGAATGACGAAGCTCGAGGATATCGATAATGGTTCTAGGAGTCGGTCTGATAGTAATAGGGTATGCTATCTTCTATTGGGGGTTACATCATCTCCCAAATGTGGATTGTCCCAACAAGAATAAGAACACCTGTCGGTACAGTCTGCCACAGATTCTTGGACTGGATAAATACCTTTCTTCATCACCTCCAATCCAGTACGGTCCCAAGGGCATCCAATGAGATTGATGAATATGAAACATGCCTATCTGGTAGCCTTTGTACTAGCCTCCGGCATGATCACCTGGCAGTCGATCAAGAATTGCCATGCTCTCCCCTTTCCGAAACGTATTATCGACGCCGGAATCGTCTTCGCTCTCCTGGATTTTCTAGGCATTCTCAGCGAAGAGCTGGCTGGAACACTCGCTCTTGGTTTTGTCCTTGCTCTGGTAATGAATACCATCGCTCCTCCTAATAAATTCAAGCCGCCGATCGGCAAGAGCTTCTTTTGCAATACCAGCGACCCCCTAGGCGGATGCTGTGATTTCCTCCAGAAGGGTACCGTCCACACATCAAGTTATCAGGTATTTGGTAATGAGATGCCAGGAACGACAACTGCATGACTCCTAAACGAGCTATCATCGCCTTCCTAGGACTGATGTTTATCATCGTTGCTATTGATGAATACAGTTACAGTTTATGGAAACGTGTCTATCCCGGTGTCGCCACCTGGGGAAGTGTTGATGATACTCACGCTCCTCCTATTTGGTGGCCTAATCGTAGCCTTGACACTACGTATGGTCTAGGACCTGGCAATGGTTATCGACCGGCAGGAGGAATCTAGTGCCGCTAGGAGATATGATCGCAGAATGGACGAAGAAGCTCGGGATCCAGCCGTGCAGCCCATGTCAGCGACGGCAGCAGCAGATCAACCAGTTTCAGGCGACGGTCAACCAGAGAGTGCAGGACTACCTAAAGACTTTGCGCTCATCTGGCTCCTCCGATTCATCCTCTTAGCCTACGGATACGAGGTACTAAGAATGCTCCTTGACGACGATGCAATTAAACTCAGAGCACTACATACTGCCTTTCAGCTTTTCCAAAAACTAGCTAGTATTTTTGGCAGTATGGCTCTTGATGCCGAACAGCAGTATAATGAATATGTAAAGTCCTTGCACTGATGGCTACTCAGAATCCTCTGCTACCGAACGGGCAGTGGGTTCAGTACAACCCTGCCACCGATTCTCCGCTCTCTCCCAAAGCTTCTCTCCCAGAGCAGACTATCGGTATCGTTCGCCAGTCCTTCACTCAGGGCGACGGCCCGTACTATCAGGTCGTGTGGAATCCGGGCAGTATGTATCCTAAGACAGCCCTTTACCATGCGAGTCAGCTTACGGCGTTGGATCAAAGTCAGGCGAACAACATCCTCCAACAGTTGGCAGCGGGTACCTATCAGCCTCCAACCGCTGCTCAACCAGGAGCTTCATACCAGCAACCCAATATTCCGGGTCCTGCTGCGCCACCTTCTCAGCAACCAACAGGACAATACACTCTATGACGGATACAAGTAATCCCGTTGGCGATTTCATTCAGGATGCCGCCCAAGGTATCTTCAATGGACTTAAAGGTATCTTTACTGGACAGCAGAGTCTGATCAGTATTCTGCGCCAGCCCACTCCTATCAAAGTCACCTACAGTGTGACTGCCGACGGTTCGGGGACCATCGGCGGCGGTCTTCTTACTCCGAATCCGGTAGTCCTATGGCAGTGTCCGGAGAGTCACGAGGCCTGGATCAACCGGGTCGCTGTCCGTTCCCCTGGTCACGGTCCCAGTGCCCCGTTACAGACTGGCCAGGTGTATGTCACCGGAAGCACTTCCGGCGAACTACTCTTCTTCCTTCCTATCGGCGGCAGCATCGCCCCCATCCAGGTTACTGAGGGACGACTGAGTGCCGCTCATCTCAACCCAGGTGAACGTATCGAGATCGCTGCTGACGGTCTAGGTGCTACCACTTCTCTTAGATTCGACTTCCAAATAATCCTTGTAACAGGCATTAGTTCCGACACTCCCCGTCCCAATCTCTCCGGCGACTACGATCCTCGGAGCTAAAAGTGGGAGTCTATGTTCCCGGCGGTGGTGGACAGTCAGGCGTAGCGACCTTCCCCCTGCATGACACGGCTGCCACCGCCGGAACAACCGAGTATCAAACCAACGTTGTCGGTGACAGTATCCAGCGCATCATGATCAGCGCTGACGGTACTCACACCTGGGCCAACCCTTCCTTCACCCTTGGTACTCTCACCCCCAACGGTACCATCCAGGGGCTCACCTTTCAGAGCAACCTGAACCATGATCTCCTCCAGATTAACATGGGTGACAACCCTGTCCGCTTCCCTTACGGACTTACGCTAGGTCACGATGGAACCTCCAATCCCATTCAGGTCTACGGAGGAACCGGAGCCCCCAACATTCCCAACTCCTCAGCAGATGCCTACTACTTTCGCACTGATACTCCTGGCACTGCTAATCAACGTATCTATATTGCTACTGCTGCTAATACCTGGGTAGGGATCGTATGACAGCCTACTGGCCCAGTCCTCCTGGTACCGGTGGAACCGGACCCCAAGGACCACAGGGGATCCAGGGACCCATAGGTGCGACCGGGCCAGTAGGACCCCAAGGGAACACAGGAGCGACAGGTGCCGCAGGACCGCAAGGATTGGCAGGACTCACCGGACCGACAGGGCCCCAGGGACCTACCGGTCCGCCTGGTGCAGCGAGCACTGTTCCTGGGCCGATGGGTCCTATCGGGAACACTGGTCCGCAGGGAATCGCCGGGCCAACAGGAGCCACCGGGTCTACCGGATCCCAGGGTCCTATTGGAAATCCTGGACCGATTGGTCAACAGGGCGCCCAGGGACCGCAAGGAGCAACCGGTGCACCGGGTGTAGAAGGGCCAGAAGGACCTGACGGACCGCAAGGACCGGCAGGACCGCAGGGTTTGCAGGGCAATTCTGGGTTGCAGGGACCGACCGGGTCCCAAGGGCCTATTGGCCCGACCGGCCCACCAATGGCAGTACAAGGCACAGTTACCAGCGTCGGGGCGCTCCCTCCCGCTGCTAATGGTGGTGCAGGCCAGGCGTGGATTGTCAACCCGCCTGGTCACTTGTATGTGTGGACCCCGGGTAATCCGCCTACCTGGGTGGACGCAGGTGCGTTTGTGGGACCGGCCGGGCCAACTGGTCCTCAGGGGCCGACCGGTGCGGCGTCAACTGTTCCCGGTCCTCAGGGGCCAGCCGGACCTACTGGAGCTACAGGCTCGACGGGTGCTACCGGTCCGGCTGGTCCCGGGGTAGCCTCGGGTGGTGCCACTGGGCAGATGTTGGTGAAGAACAGTGCCACCAACTTCGATACGTTGTGGGCAGCCGTTCATGACATTCCTGCCGGTGGCGCTGCCAGCTACGTTCTCGCTAAGAATACTACGACCGATTTTGATGTCGGCTGGTCCCGAGCTGCCATTCTTCAAGAATCTCTATTCTACAATAATGCAGGTTTTGGATCTACTAATAATACTGCCTTTCTAGTCATTTCAGGATCTAACTGTACTATTAACAAGCTGTTCGCCGGTACCTATCTTCGCTGTGAGTTTGGTGCCTCTGGCTGGATGGTGGGGGTCGCCGGACAGATACGAATCGGAGTAGCGCCCAATGGGACCGTGGGCGATGTCCGAGATGTCGGTGGCTTCTGGTTCAACGAACTGAACAGCCACCGAGCTTTCACCGGAATCTATCAAGCAACAGGACTTCCTGTCGGCTCTTATCCATGTAGCTGGTGGCTTCGTATCACCGTCAGCGGACAAACATTCAACTCCGATAACTCAGACACCTTCTGGGCCAAAGTTTGGGAGGTATGGCCATGACCGATCCTACTCCAGAGCCTGACGAAGAGCCTTCTCATCCACCGGAGATTCCTGATGAGCCTGAACCGGGTCCAAATCCCGTCGCCAAACTATTCATCCCGCAGCGGATCGCGCATACGCCTTATAGTACTCCACACCGCTGAAGGAGCTACTACTTACCAGTCACTGGGCAACTATTTCAAAAATCCTAGTAATCAGGTGAGCAGCCACGTCGGCATTGATGACACTCCTAATACGGTAGGAGAATACGTTGCTCGGGCCAATAAAGCTTGGACTGCTGCCAATGCCAATCCGGTAGCCATCCAGGCAGAACTTTGCGCTTTTGCTGCCTGGTCACCTTCAGAATGGCAGAATCACCAAGTAATGTTACAGAACTGTGCCCAGTGGATAGCAGAAGAATCAGCCTTTTTTGGTATTCCTATCCAAGCTTTGACTCCTGCCGCTGCTCAGGGTAATGGTATCGGTATATGTCAGCATATAGATTTGGGCGCCTGGGGTGGAGGCCATGTCGATTGCGGGCCCAATTTTCCATATGAACAAGTCCTTGAAATGGCGTCTGGTACGCCGGCTGTCACTGCTGCTTCGTCGGGATCGGAGGATAGTACTTTGTGCGTGGTTACTGCTCCTGGCCGTGTGGACCTTTTTGTTGTGGGAACAGATCATCGTGTATATCAAGCGTGGGCGCCCGATTGGATCGCACTCACCAAAGCCCCCTGGGGATACGTCGGAGACGAAAACACCTGGGTAAAGAGTATTTCTGCCGCCTGGTCACCGGACTACAAGACTCTCTATTTGGCTGCCCAAGGGGCAGACGACCACCCCTACCTGAACGTCTGGAACGGTACCGCCTGGTCCGGCTGGGCGGTCAACGAACACGGCACCTGCAATCCTGATCCCTATGCCCTTCAAAAAGCGTAACGGCTACTACACCCATAAGGGGCGTAAGTACACTCCCAAGCAAGTGAGAGCTTACTATGCCACCCAAGGATTCAAAAGAGCGCCCCGAAAAAAGAGGTGAACATTGTTCAGGGCCTTCCAAGCCATGGTCGGAACCAACGGATACGCACAAATTGATATTGGCCCGTATGTGGAAAGCATGGAGTGGGACATATACCAATTCACCATTCAGACCGGACAGGTTACTGCCGCCACCGGTTGCGATGTCAAGCACAATGGCTTTCTTCTCTGTTCTACTATACAAGGTTGGAAGGATACAGCAGTGGGACCGCCCGATTGTGTTGTACAGCCAGGCGATACCCTCTCAGTCTGCTGGTCTAGAGCCACACCTGGAGACACGGCCACAGTAGGCGTCTGGTACAACGAAAATCCCAACGGGACCACCTTCTCCACAGCGCACTAATGCGCTTTCAGTCTATTGGCTCCGTTGTCTTTCCCAGTAATAGCCCCCTGCTGGCCCCAACACAGCTAACTCCAAGCTCTCCCGGCCCACTCATCATCAACAACATTCCCACGTATGAGCCCTATCTAATCCTCGACATTGTCGTCTGGGATCACTTCTGGGGGCTCTACATAGCAGTTGACGGCGGAACCACTCAAATCACCTACGGGACCTTCGACATTTCCCAGGCTCCCGGTGTCGTCACCCAGGTGGTCGTCTTCATCTCCGATCCCCGTGACACCTCGGTCATGGTCTTCTGGAGCAGTGCCGCCAACATTCAAATCAGCGCCCAATCCTCCGCAAGCAATCCTGGCATCATTAACCCGAACTACGCCACCAAATTCGACGTTGTCCAGGCCAATGCTGGAGCCTCTGCTTACGTCATCAACCCCCTTACCACTAATGCTACCATCGCCATCCACAAGCTATCAATCACATGGGCTAACCTAGTTGCTGCCGGCCAGGTAGATGTCATCGGAGTCGACGGCAAGATCGCTTCCATTCTACAGAACACTGGCGGCGGTCAAGTAGACATGGACTTCTTACCGCAACCCATTGTCGTGTTCATCGGCACCTTCGGCCTCCAGGTAGCTAACAACGGCTCTGGAGGCGTCTACCACGTCCAAGTTTACTGGCACTGGAAGGTCTTCTGATCTGCCCGCACCTCCCAAAGACTCAATGGCCCTGTAGTCCGAAGGAGGTGCGGGCAACCAGTGGCATCGTGGATCCGCAGAGGCCTTGTTATGCTCCTCGGTCTCGCTCTGATCATCGACGCTATCCAGGCCAATCGCCTACCTATCTTTCAATTCATCATCGGCCTCATCATGATCGGACTCATCCCCGCCGACTTGGTCATCGACTACATCCTCAATCCGAATGGCAAGAAAGCCGAAACAGATGAGGAGCAGATCGAGCGGCTGCGGGAGGTTATGAGGCAGCACGACGAACAAACTAAGAAGAAAGACGATGAGCAATAGGACAGCTGCTCTCGGATTACTGCTCTTAGGAATTATTCTAGCTGTGGGCGGTATTATACTGGCAATCATAGGTCACAATGACGCCGAATGGATCAGCAAAACAGTCGCAATCATCGTAGGAGCACTCGTAGCAATAGCTGGAGGCTCCAAAATCATACATCCTGACTAACTAAACACTTATCAGAGCACTCATTATTCACTGAGAGCGCGGGGGGGCGGGGGAGAGGGACAAAAGGGATAAACTGCCCCTAATACGAAACACTGCAGACTGAGGTATACTGAGT